>Ga0160439_1000036_pt1 | contig 153236 bp, 142 predicted proteins | sample HID1975M_E0MG_FD_108201 | JGI IMG/M metagenome (GOLD analysis project Ga0160439, IMG submission 108201) | Enriched soil microbial communities from UW Madison campus, WI, USA - HID1975M_E0 MG | ecosystem: Environmental > Terrestrial > Soil > Unclassified | place: USA: Madison, Wisconsin...
GAAGTTCGACCTCAACGACATGCGCGACCAGCTCGAGCAGATGCAGAACATGGGCGGCATCGGCAGCCTGATGGAGAAGCTGCCGGGCCTGGGCCAGGTGCCCGAGCACCTCAAGCAGCAGGTCAGCCAGGGCAAGGAAGTGCCGCGGATGATCGCGATCATCGGCTCGATGACGAAGAAGGAACGCCGCAATCCGAACCTGCTCAACGGGTCGCGCCGCGCGCGCATCGCCGCCGGTTCCGGCACCACGCCGGCCGACGTCAACAAGCTGATGAAGCAGTACATGCAGATGGAAAAGATGATGGGCAAGATGGCCCGCGGCGGCATGAAGGGCATGATGCGCGGCCTGCAGGGAATGATGGGCGGCATGGGCGGCCGCATGCCGTTCCGCTGACCGCATGACCCACCACGCCCGCCAGCGCAGCGACGCGTTCTGTGCGCGTTTCGGGCTGCGCGCGCCGGTGCTGCTGTCGCCGATGGCCGGCGCCTGTCCGGTCGCGCTGTCGCGCGCGGTGATCGAAGCCGGCGGCATGGGCGCGATGGGCGCGGTGCTGTCGCAGCCCGACGATATCGGCGCGTGGATGGACGGTCTGCGCGCCGCAGGCGGCGGACCCGCCCAGATCAATCTGTGGATTCCCGATCCCACGCCGGTGCGCGATGCCGCGGCCGAAGTCGCGACGCGTGCGTTTCTCGCGCAGTGGGGCCCGCCCGTGCCCGCCGATGCCGGCGATGCGGTGCCGGCCGATTTCGATGCGCAATGCGAGGCGCTGCTCGCCGCGAAGCCGGCGGTGGCCTCGTCGATCATGGGCGTGTTTCCGGCGCCGTTCGTCGCCCGGCTCAAGGCCGTCGGCATCGCCTGGTTCGCGTGCGCGACGACGCTCGATGAAGCGCTCGCGGCCGAAGCGGCCGGCGCCGACGCGGTCGTCGCGCAGGGCTTCGAAGCGGGCGGACATCGCGGTGCATTCGATGCGGCGAACGCCGACACGCAACTGGTCGGCCTGTTCTCGCTGGTGCCGCGACTGGCCGATGCGCTGCGCGTGCCGGTGATCGCCGCGGGCGGGATCGCCGATGGGCGCGGGATCGCCGCGGCGTTGACGCTGGGCGCGAGCGCGGTGCAGATCGGCACCGCGTTCCTGCGGACACCGGAGACGGGTATCGCGACGGCCTGGGCCGACGCGCTGGCATCGGCGGAACCCGAACAGACCTGGCCCACGCGCGCCTTCAGTGGGCGGCTCGGTCGTGCGCTGGCGACCGGCTACGTCCGCGCGGCAGCGTCCAAAGATGCACCAGCGCCGCAGCCCTATCCCGTGCAGCGCGCATTGACCGCGCCGATGCGAACGGCCGCGGTGCGCGAGGGCCGGCTCGATGCGATCCAGGCCTGGGCCGGCCAGTCGGCCGCATCCGCGCAGGCACGCCCCGCGGCGGAGCTCGTCGCCGGCTGGTGGCACACGGCCGACGCATTGCTGTGAACCGGATCGCGTCGACCACCCGTCTCTGGATCGAGGGCCGCCCTGCCGATGCGGCAACGCTGTCTGCGCTGCAGACCAATTACGGCCACCTGTCGACGATGCAGGTGCGCGGCGGCGCGGTACAGGGCTTCGCGCGGCACGTCGCGCGTTTGCAATCGGCCAATGCCGAACTCTTCGGCAACGCGTTGCCGGCCGCGCGCATCCACGACGAACTCGCGGCTGCCCTGCAGGCCGCGGCGGTCGACGATGCCACGCTGCGGGTCTCGGTCGGCGCGCTGGATTTCGGAGCGGTCGAGCGGGGTGATGCCGCGGAGGTGAGTCTGCTGGTGGCGCTGTCGCCGCCGCGCACCGCGCCCACGACGCCGCAGCGTCTGCGCAGCTGCCGGCACCGGCGCCCGCTGGCGCATCTCAAGCACCTCGCCACCCTGCCGTTGCTGCATGCGCGCCGCACCGCGCGCGCAGCGGGTTTCGACGACGCGCTGCTGGTCGACGACGCGGACCATGTGCTCGAAGGCGCGCTGTGGAACATCGGTTTCGTCGATGCCGGGGGCGGCATCGTCTGGCCGGCGGGCGACGCCCTGCGCGGCGTCACCGAAGGCCTGCTGCGCGCGGGTCTCGACGCCGTGGGCATGGCTTGGCGCATCGCGCCGGTCCGGCTTTCCGATTGCGCAGGTTTCCAGGCGGCGTTCGCCTGCAACAGCAGCGGCCTGTGGCCGCTGGCCTCGATCGATGGGCAGGCATTCTCAGGCGAACCGGTCGTGCCGGAGGCGCTGCAGGCCATTCTGGCGGCCGTGCCGTGGGGCCCGCTGACGGCCTGAACGGCCCCGGCTTGCCGAGCGGCCGCGGGTTTCCGCTATAATCGCCGGCTTACCTCGCCACCCTGGCGACTGGGCAACACAGGAAGCAAAGCAATGGTCAAGATCCGTCTGACGCGCGGCGGCGCCAAGAAGCGTCCGTTCTACCACATCATCGTGACCGACTCGCGCAGCGCGCGCGACGGCCGCAACATCGAGCGCGTGGGTTACTACAACCCGGTCGCCACCGGAGGCGAGCAGCGCATTGTCCTCGACACCGCGCGCGTCGACCATTGGGTCGCCCACGGTGCGCAGATGACCGAGAAGGTCCGCGCCCTGTACAAGGACGCAGGCAAGGTCGCGGCCGCGACCGCCGCAGCCTGATTGACGGGCCGCGCCTTCGGGCGCGGCCGTTTTCGAGATGAACGACCCGACGCGCCAGCCTCCCCGCCGGATGATCCAGGTGGGCAAGGTCCATGGCGCGTTCGGCGTGCGTGGCGAAGTGAAACTCGAATCCTTCACCGAGCCGCGCAGCGCGATCTTCCGCTACCAGCCCTGGGTGCTGCGCGACGCGCGTGGCATCGAGCACGAATGCGAAGGCGCAAAGGGTCGCGAGACGCCCAAAGGCGTCGTCGCGACGCTGCCGGGCGTCGAGGATCGTGACGGTGCCGAAGCGACGCGCGGGCTCGAAGTCTTCGTGCCGCGCGAGGCGCTGCCGCCGCCCAGGCCCGGCGAGTACTACTGGGTCGACCTCGAAGGCCTGCGCGTGCGCAACGTCGAGGGCGTCGATTTCGGCGTCGTCTCGCATCTGTTCTCGACCGGCGCCAACGACGTGCTGGTCGCACAGGGCGAACGCGAGCGCATGATTCCCTTCGTCGTGCCGGACTACATCGTGTCGATCGATTTCGATGCGGCGCTGGTGACGGTGGACTGGGACGCGGAGTTCTAGGACCCGTGATTGGTGATTCCTAATTCGTGATTGGAAAAGGCGGTCATGGCGTCCGAAGCTGCAACGAATCACGAATCACGAATCACGAATCACGGCCGTTTGCGCATCGACGTCGTCAGCCTGTTTCCCGATTTCATCGACCAGGCCGCGGCCGTCGGCGTCGTCGGCCGTGCGCGCGAGCGCGGGCTGCTGACGATGCAAGGCTGGAATCCGCGCGATTACGCCGAAGGCAACTACCGCCGGGTCGACGATCGCCCGTTCGGCGGCGGTCCCGGCATGGTGATGCTGATCGAGCCGCTGCGCGCCGCGCTCGCCGCGGCCCGCGCGGCCGATCCGGCACCGGTGCGCGTGATCTACATGAGCCCGCAGGGACGCCCGCTGACCCAGGCCAAGGTGCGCGAACTCGCGGCGTTGCCGCGGCTGCTGCTGCTGTGTGGCCGCTACGAGGGCGTCGACGAGCGGCTGCTGCAGGCCGAGATCGACGAGGAGCTGTCGATCGGCGACTACGTGCTGTCGGGCGGCGAACTGGCTGCGGCCGTCGTCGTGGACGCGGTGGCGCGGCTGCAGGATGGCGCGCTGGGCGACGCCGAGTCCGCGGTGCAGGACAGTTTCGAAGGCGATGGCCTGCTCGACTGCCCGCATTACACCCGTCCGGTCGAGCACGATCTGGGGCGGGTGCCGGACGTACTGCTGTCGGGCAACCATGCCGAGATCGCCAAGTGGCGGCGCCAGCAGTCGCTGGTGCGCACGCTGGCCCGGCGTCCGGACCTGATCGACGAATCCGCGCTCGGCAAGGCCGACCGCCGCCTGCTGGCGGCCTGGCGGGCGGAGCAGGGCGGGGATACGACCGGCGGATCGGGCGGCTGATCCACGCCGGCAGGGTGCTGGCATTCGCCGTACGATCCCGTCTATAATGCGCGGCTAACCCGTTCCACCCAGAGCCCAAGAGCTCGCCGAGCCAGAGCGTGCGTCCACGTGCACCACGCCTATAACGACACCAACAGGCCAAGACCATGACCAACAAGCCCTCCCTGAACACCCTGCTTCAGAACTTCGAAAGCGCCCAGACCACGCGCGAGCTTCCCGAGTTCGGCCCTGGCGACACCGTCGTCGTCAACGTCAAGGTCAAGGAAGGCAACCGCGAGCGCGTGCAGGCCTACGAAGGCGTGGTCATCGGCAAGAAGAACGCCGGCCTGAACTCCGCGTTCACCGTCCGCAAGATCTCGCACGGCTTCGGCGTCGAGCGCGTGTTCCAGACCCACAGCGCGACCATCGACTCGCTGGAAGTGAAGCGCCGCGGTGCAGTGCGCGCCGGCAAGCTGTACTACCTGCGTGGCCTGGAAGGCAAGAAGGCGCGCATCAAGGAAGACCTGTCGGCGACCGCCAAGGCCAAGAACGAGCGCGCACGCGCCAACCTGGCTGCTGCCGCAGCGGCTGCGAAGTCGGCGCCTGCCGGCGAGTAAGCCTGCCACACCGATGTCGCACGACGGCCGCCGCAAGGCGGCCGTCTGCGTTTGGGGGAGTGCGCATGGAGTTTTCCCCGTAGGAGCGCGCTTGCGCGCGATACGGCTTTACCGGGAGCGCTTCATCGCGCGCGAGCGCGCTCCTACAGAAGCGTTACCCGTCCTGGCGGATGACGATGGCGTGCCCGCCATCGTCATCGGACCCGTCGATGACTGGCCCGGGTGACGACGCTGCGGATCTGCAGGGATGCTGTCGCGTAGGCGTTGTGCGCATGTGCTTGATTTGCCCGCCGGCGCACCGATATCGGCCCCATGACCGAACCGACCGACAGCGTCCGCCTCGACCTCTGGCTCTGGGCCGCGCGCTTCTTCAAGACCCGCGCACTGGCCAAGCAGGCGATCGAGACCGGTAAGGTCGATGTCGGTGGCCAGCGTGCGAAGCCCGCGCGCGCGGTCCGTATCGGCGATGCGCTGCGCGTGGCGCGCGGCGAGGAAATGTTCGAGATCGCGGTCGCCGGACTATCGGACGTGCGCGGACCGGCGAGCGTCGCGCAGACGCTGTACAGCGAAACCGACGCCTCGCGCGAAGCGCGCCTGACGCGGCTGGCCGATGCCCGCGCCGCGCGGGCCGGCTACCAGGCGCCCGAGCACAAGCCCGACAAGCGCGCGCGGAAACTGATCCGCGCGCTCGGCGACATCGACGCGCTCTGAGCGTCGGCCCTCAGCCGGGCAGCCAGTTCCGTACCAGCGATTCGGACACCGTCCACAGGCGTGCGGCCATGGCCGCATCGCGTTGCATGGCGCTCTGTTCGGTGGGCGCGAAATCGCGATGGAAACCGCCGTTGAGGCGGGCCGCCGCCGGTGCAGCCGCCAGCCAGCACGGCGTCGCCGCGCCCTGTTGCACGGTGCGTGCGTCGTCGCGGTAGCGGTTGCCCACGTTGCGCAGGATGTTGCTGCGGGTGTGGCCGGGCGAGACGCAGTTGGACGTCGCGCGCGTGCCCGCCAGCCGCCGCGCGAGCTCCAGCGAGAACAGGCCGTTCGCCAGCTTCGAATGCGCGTAGCGCGCGTCCCAGCTCGCGCCTGAGAGATCGTCGAACTGGATGCCGCCAGGCGGCGCGTTGCGTTCGTCGCCGCTGCCGAGTACGACCACGCGGCCCTGCGGCGCAGCCGTCACCCGGTCGAGCAGGCGCCGCACCAGCAGGTAATGGCCCAGATGGTTGACGACGAAGGTCTTCTCGATGCCGCGGACGTGTTCCAGATCGTCGAGCACCACGCCGGCGTTGCAGACCAGTGCATCGACCGACACATCGAGCGCGCGGATCGTTTCGCTGGCTGCGACGACCGAATCGAAATCGGCGAGATCCAGCACCACCGGTGTCGCGCGGCCTTCGACCGCCGCGCATGCGGTTTCGCCGCTCGCGCGCGAACGCGCGGTGCCGATCACGTGCGCGCCGCGCAATGCCAGCACGCGCATGGTTTCCTGGCCGATGCCGGAATTGCAGCCGGTGACGACGATGGTGCGGCCGTGCAGGTCGAGGCCGGCGGTCGCCTGTTCGGCGGTGGTGGTCGCATCCAAGGCCGGCGCGCGCGCGAAGCCGGGCAGGGCGGTCGCCAGCGCGGCCAGCGTGCCGGCCTGCAGCAGGCGGCGCCTGCGGAGATCGGGCGTCATCGTGTCGTCGAGTCCGTGATGGATCGGACCGTCGAGTGTAGGTCGGTCGCGTGGCCGCATCACGCATGCAGCGAACGACGACTATTTACGAGTGCGCGGGACATGCCGCGTGGGATGTGTAGCGCGCAACGAAACCCATCACCGGATCCGCGTGCCGCGGCCGACAAAAAAGCGGTCAACGGAGCGCTTCGCGTCGATGCGCGTCTCGGGCACGGCGTGCGATGGATTTCGCTGCGCTCTACCCATTCCGTGCGCCTGTAGGAGCGCGCTCGCGGGCGACGGCGCGTTCCCGGCAAAGCGTCTTCGCGCGCGAGCGCGCTTCCACAGATGCAGGGGTGTTTTCGGAAACGGAGACGCCGATGCATCCGCATCGGCGTCCAGTTGCACTTTCGAGCAGAGATCAGCGCAGGTCGTAGCGATCCAGTTCCATGACCTTGGTCCAGGCCGCGACGAAGTCGCGCACGAACTTCTCCTGCGCATCGTCGCTGGCGTAGACCTCGGCCAGTGCACGCAGCACCGAGTTCGAACCGAATACGAGATCGACGCGGGTGCCGGTCCACTTCGGCGCGCCGGTGCCGCGTTCGCGACCTTCGAACGTGGTGCGGCCCGACGGCGTCCACTCGGTGCCCATGTCGAGTAGATGGCGGAAGAAGTCGTTCGACAGCACGCCAGGCCGGTCGGTGAGCACGCCGTGCCGGCCGCCGTCGTGATTGGCGCCGAGCACGCGCAGGCCACCGACCAGCACGGTCGTCTCCGGCGCGGTCAGGGTCAGCAGCTGCGCACGGTCGATCAGCAGATGTTCGAGCGGCACGACAGAGTGGCCCTTGGCGTAGTTGCGGAAGCCATCGGCCCAGGGTTCGAGCGCGGCGAAGGATTCGACATCCGTCTGCTCCTGCGACGCATCGGTGCGGCCCGGCGAGAACGGCACCGTCACTGCTACGCCGGCGTCCTGCGCGGCCTTCTCGACGGCGGCTGCGCCGCCGAGCACGATCAGATCCGCCAGCGAAACCTGCTTGCCGCCCGCCGCCTTGCCGTTGAAATCGGCCTGCACCTTCTCCAGTGCGCCGAGCACCCGGGCCAGCTGCGGCGGATTGTTGACCGCCCAGTCCTTCTGCGGCGCGAGCCGGATGCGCGCGCCATTCGCGCCGCCGCGCTTGTCGCCGCCGCGGAACGTCGACGCCGAGGCCCACGCGGTCGAGACCAGTTCGGAAACCGACAGCCCGCTGGCGAGGATCGCCTGCTTCAGCGACGCGACGTCGGCATCGTCGATCAGCGCATGCTCGACCGCCGGCACCGGGTCCTGCCAGATCAGCACCTCGTCCGGCACTTCCGGGCCGAGGTAGCGTGCGCGCGGTCCCATGTCGCGATGGGTGAGCTTGAACCACGCGCGTGCGAACGCGTCGGCGAACTGGTCGGGGTTTTCGAGGAAGCGGCGCGAGATCTTCTCGTAGGCCGGATCGACGCGCAGCGCGAGATCGGTGGTGAGCATCGTCGGCAGCTGCTTCTTCGACGCGTCATAGGCGTGCGGAATCGTGGGCTCCGCGTTCTTCGCCACCCACTGCTGCGCGCCGGCCGGGCTCTTCGACAGTTCCCATTCGAAGCCGAACAGGTGTTCGAAGAAGTCGTTGCTCCACTGCGCCGGCGTCTTCGTCCACGTGACTTCGAGGCCGCTGGTGATCGTGTCGGGGCCCTTGCCGCTGCCGAAACTGTTGTGCCAGCCGAAGCCCTGCGCCTCAAGCGTGTGCGCCTCGGGTTCTTCGCCGACGTGTTCCGACGGCGCCGCGCCATGGGTCTTGCCGAAGCTGTGGCCACCGGCGATCAGTGCGACGGTCTCCTCGTCGTCCATCGCCATGCGGCCGAAGGTGTCGCGGATGTCGTGCGCGGCGAGCAGCGGGTCGGGATTGCCGTCCGGGCCCTCGGGATTCACGTAGATCAGGCCCATCTGCACCGCGGCGAGCGGGTTCTCGAGCTTGCGCGAGTGCACGTCGCCGTCGGCATCGTCGTCGGAGACCAGCACGCCGTCGTCGCCGTCCTTCGGCACGCCGGGCGAGCCGTGCGCGTAGCGCACGTCGCCGCCGAGCCACGTCGTCTCTCGGCCCCAGTACACGTCGAGGTCCGGCTCCCAGGTGTCGTCGCGGCCCCCGGCAAAGCCGAAGGTCTTGAAGCCCATCGTCTCCAGCGCGACGTTGCCGGTGAGGATCATCAGGTCCGCCCACGAGATCGCGCGGCCGTACTTGCGCTTGATCGGCCACAGCAGGCGACGCGCCTTGTCGAGGCTGACGTTGTCGGGCCAGCTGTTGAGCGGGGCGAAGCGCTGCTGGCCGCGACCGCCGCCACCGCGGCCGTCACCGATGCGGTAGGTGCCGGCGCTGTGCCAGGCCATGCGCACGAACAGGCCGCCGTAGTGGCCGAAATCGGCCGGCCACCAGTCCTGCGAATCGGTCATCAGCGCGGCGAGATCGCGCTTGAGGCCTTCGTAGTCGAGCTTCGCGAATTCGGCGGCGTAATCGAAGTCCGCGCCCATCGGATCGGACTTCGACGAATGCTGGTTGAGCAGATCCAGGCGCAGCTGGTTCGGCCACCAGTCGCGGTTGCTGGTGCCGCCGCCGGCGGTCTGGTGGAAGGGGCACTTGGCATCGGTCGACATGGCTGGAGTTCTCCCGTGTGGTCGTTCGGCGATGCCGCGCCGGCTGCGGGCCGGCGGACATCGGAAGGCGAGTCTGCGAAAAATGGATGACAGGGGCGTGCGGTTGCCGCACGCGATGTCGCGTGAGCCGGCAATCAGCTTGCGGCGGATACCAGCGGGACGGGACTGGCCCGTCGTGGACGGCGGTCGATGTGCTGGCGCATGGCTGGCGGCTCCCGTGGTGGACGTTCAGGGTAGGCGCAGGCATTGCCGCGAGGGAAATCGATTGTTCGCGCCTATTCAATAGCCCGGAGCTATCGAAGAGCGGCTTCGTTGATGCGGCGGCGTCGATGTCGCGAGTGCGGCGCGGCAGGACCGAGCGCAGAATTTCCGGCCCCGTCATTCCCGCGCAGGCGGGAATCCATGGACGTCCATTCGGAGGGTCGACGGACCGACTGGTATTCGAGCGGGATCGAACGCGTTCGTGCCTTGAGGCCAGCATCAATATCCCTGGATCCCCGCCTGCGCGGGGATGACGTAGAGGCGGATCCGCGTCACCCGTGAAGGATGTGGATCCGCCGCCCGCTCAGAGCAGTGCCCGCACCCGGTACAGCGCTTCCAACGCCTGCTTGGGCGTCAGCTCGTCGGGATCGAGCCCGGCGAGTGCCTCCAGTGCGGCCGATGCAGGCGCGAACAGGCCGATCTGCTGCGGGCTGTCGAGCGTGGCGGCGGACATCGGCGCGGGCGCGGGACTGTCGTGGCGTCGCTGTTCGAGCTCGGCCAGCCGCGCGCGCGCGTCGCGGACGACCGCCTTGGGCAGGCCGGCCAGCGCCGCGACCTGCAGACCGAAACTGCGGTCGGCCGGGCCGGCCTTGACCGCATGCATGAAGACCAAGGTCTCGCCGCCCTGCTTGTCGCGGTGTTCGACCGCGTCGAGATGCACGTTGGCGATACCGCTGCCGGGCTGGGCGAGCGCGGTCAGTTCGAAGTAGTGCGTGGCGAACAACGTGTAGCTGCGGTTGGTCGCCGCGAGATGGCGCGCGCAGGCGTCGGCCAGGGCGAGGCCGTCGTAGGTCGAAGTGCCGCGGCCGATCTCGTCCATCAGCACCAGCGACTGGTCGGTGGCGTGGTGCAGGATGTAACTGGTCTCGGCCATTTCGACCATGAAGGTCGACTGGCCCTTGGCGAGATCGTCACCGGCGCCGATGCGGGTCAGGATGCGATCGATCGGCCCGATCACCGCACGCGAGGCCGGCACGAAGCTGCCGATGTGCGCGAGCAGCACGATCAGCGCGTTCTGGCGCATGTAGGTGCTCTTGCCGCCCATGTTCGGGCCGGTGATGACGAGCATGCGGCGCGAGGCGAAATCATCGCCGTCGCCGAGCAGCAGATCGTTGGGCTCGAACGGTTCGCGCCGCACCGCCTCGACCACCGGATGGCGACCGCGTTCGATGCGGATGCCCGGCGCATCGTCGAGCTGCGGGCGCGACCAGTCCAGCGCCTGCCCGCGTTCGGCGAAACAGGCCAGCACGTCGAGCTCGCTGAGCGCGCCGGCGCAGTGCTTGAGCGCCTCGATGCGGCCGTTGAGCGCGTCGAGCAACTGCTCGTACAGCAGCCGTTCGCGGGCCAGCGCACGCTCGCGCGCCGACAGCACCTTGTCCTCGAACGTCTTGAGTTCCTCGGTGATGTAGCGCTCGGCATTGGTCAGCGTCTGCCGGCGCGTGTAGTGCGCGGGCGCCTTCGCCGAATGCGCCTTGGAGACTTCGATGTAGTAGCCGTGGACGCGGTTGTAGCCGACCTTCAGCGTCGCGATGCCGCTGGCCTCGCGCTCGCGTGTTTCCAGATCGACGAGGAACTGGTCGGCGTGGTTGCTCAGGCGCCGCAGTTCGGCCAGTTCGGCGTCGTGGCCATCGGCGAACACGCCACCGTCGCGTGCGAGCACCGGCGGGTGCTCGACCAGCGCCGATGCCAGCAGATGCGCTTCGGCCGCGTGCTCGCCGAGGCCGTCGTGCAGGCTGCGCAGGCGCGGCGAATCGAGCGCGCCGAGGATGCTGCGCAGGTCGGGCAGCATCGCCAGGCCGTCGCGCAAGGTCGACAGATCACGCGGGCGCGCCGAACGCAGGGCGATGCGGGTCAGCACGCGCTCCAGATCGCCGAGCGCGCGAAAGCGTTCGCGCAAGGCCTCGTCGCCGCCGGCATCGATCAGCGTCTGCACCGCATGCAGGCGTTCGCCGAGCACGGCGCGGTCGCGCAGCGGCCGGTGCAGCCAGCGCCGCAGCAGGCGTCCGCCCATCGGCGTGACGGTGGAATCGAGCACGCCGAGCAGGGTATTGCGGGTGTCGCCGTCGACGCGGGTGTCGAGTTCGAGGTGGCGCCGGGTCGCTGCGTTCATCGCGATCGCGCCGTCGCCGCTCTCGACCGAGATCGACGTCAGATGCGGCAACCGCTGCTTCTGGGTTTCCTCGACGTAGCCGAGCAGCGCGCCGGCCGCGGCGATCGCCAAGGGCCGCTCGTCGATGCCGAAGCCGGTGAGGTCGTGCAGGCCGAAGAACTGCAGCAGCTGGCGGCGGCCGGACTCGGCGTCGAACAGCCACGGCGGACGTCGGCGCGCACCGGTGCGCTCGGACAGGAACGTCGGCCAGCCGTCCTCGTCGGGCACCAGCAGTTCGGCCGGATCGAGCCGCGCGAGTTCGGCTTCGAGCATGTCCTCGTTCGCGCACTCGCAGACCAGGAAGCGGCCGCCGGCGAGGTCCGCCCAGGCGATGCCGTAATGGCCGGCGCGGTTGCGCGCGACCGCCATCAGCAGGGTGTCGCGGCGTTCCTGCAGCAATGCTTCGTCGGTGACCGTGCCGGGCGTGACGATGCGCACGACCTTGCGTTCGACCAGGCCCTTGCTCGCAGCCGGATCGCCGATCTGCTCGCAGATCGCCACCGACTCGCCCAGCGCGACCAGCCGCGCCAGATAGCCTTCGGAGGCGTGGTGCGGCACGCCGGCCATCGGGATCGGCGCGCCGGCCGAGTTGCCGCGCTGGGTCAGCGTGATGTCGAGCAGCCGCGCCGCCTTGCGGGCGTCGTCGTAGAACAGCTCGTAGAAGTCGCCCATGCGGAAGAACAGCAGCACGTCGGGGTGTTCGGCCTTGGCGGCGAAGAACTGCTGCATCAATGGCGTGTGCTGGGGCGCGGACATCAAATCGCTCGGTTGGCCGGCCGCATAGTCTGCCCGAAACCCCGGTTTTCCGCGGCCCGGACCGGTCCGCGAAGCGGGCCGAATCGGGCGCGCGCGATCCATGCGCACGCGTGTGGAAGGTGTGTTAGGTTTCCGTTCACGACAGGCGACTGTCGGTCGTTCCGGTCTGTCCCCCACGCCTACCGGAACGGCGGGGAATCCCGATGGCGCAATGCCGTCGGGCGTCTGTTTTCGTGATGCACACACCACGTCACTCGGGGGACAACATGGATTCACGTAAGTTGCAGCGCAGCCTGCTCAGTCACGCGGTCGTCGTCGCGTTGGCCGCCACCGTCGCCGCGCCCGCGCTGGCGCAGTCGACGACCACGACCGACGAAGCGCCGGTCACGTTGTCGTCGATCACCGTCACCGCGCAGAAGCGCGAGGAGGCACTGCAGGACGTGCCGATCGTCATCAACGTGTTGCCCGAACAGTTGCTGCAGGACACCGGTGTGCGCGACATCAAGGACATGCAGGTCCTGGTGCCCGGCCTGACCGTCACCAGCACCCAGTCCGCGGCGCAGACCACGGCGCGCATCCGCGGTATCGGTACGGTCGGCGACAATCCGGGTCTGGAATCCTCGGTCGGCATCGTCATCGACGGCGTCTACCGTGCGCGCAACAGCGTGGGCTTCGGCGACCTCGGCGAGATGGAGCGCATTGAAGTGCTCAAGGGTCCGCAGGGCACGGTGTTCGGCAAGAACACATCCGCCGGCGTCATCAACGTGATCACCCGGCGGCCGAGCTACACGCAGGCGGTCGAGGGCGAGGTCACGGCGGGCAACTACGGCCTGCTCGGCGTGTCGGGTTCCTACAACGACGCGCTCAGCGACAACGCCGCGTTCCGCATCTTCGCGACCAAGCGCAAGCGCGACGGCGTCGACAACGTCAACAGGGCCGGCGGCCCGCGCGTGGAGAGCGACGACGGAGACCAGAACTACCACTCGCTGCGCGGCCAGCTGCTGCTCGAGCCCACGTCGAACCTCAACATCAACTTCATCGCCGACTACACGAGCCGCGAGGAGAACTGCTGCGTCTCGGTGACCACGCTGCGCGGTCCCACGGCGGCGATCATCGACGCGCTGACGCCGGGCGGCGAGGGCATCATCCCGGTCGTCGATCTCGACCGCCGCCTGGCCTACGCCAACCGCACCACCGAGCAGGACCTCAAGGACAAGGGCGTCTCGGCCGAGGTCAACTGGACCACGCCGTGGGCGAATGATGCGGTGCTGACCTCGATCACCGCGTTCCGCGACTGGGAGGCGATCACCAGCATCGACTTCGACTACAGCGGCGCGGACATCCTGTATCGCCCGCCGAATCCGGACGGCTCGCTGGTGAAGTTCGAGAACTTCAGCCAGGAATTCCGCCTGACCGGCGCGACCGACCGCCTCGACTGGATGGTCGGCTTCTTCTATTCCGACGAGGACCTGGGGCGCAACGATTCGTACCACTTCGGCGCGGCCTACGAGCCGTATCTGTCGACCGCCGTCGCCTCGCAGGTGCTGCCGGCGATCGCCGCGCAGCTCGCGCCGCTGGGGCTGACGGTCAATACCGCGAATCCGGCGACCTTCCTGTCGCAGGTCAGCGGCCGGCCGTTCGGCACCAACTTCACCGGCCAGGGCGCACTCGACCGTTACGAGCAGACCGCCCGAAGCGCGGCGCTCTTCACCAACAACACCTTCCGCGTGACCGACGCGCTCGACGTCACCCTGGGCCTGCGCTACACCCGCGAGAAGAAGACGCTGCAGTCCGACTTCAGCAATCCGAGCGGTGCGCAGGGCTGCGCGGCGACGCTGGCCAATCCGGCCGCGCGTGTCGGCGGTGCACTGGCCCAGCGCATCAACGGCTTCGCCAGCCTGCCGCCCGCGCTGCAGCAGCAGTTGCTGGCGGGTCTGGTGCCGGCGATCGCGCCGCAGATCGCGGGCTTCATGTGCCTGCCGTGGGCGAACATCGCGCACAACGGCCGCAGCACGTTCCAGGAGCGCACCGAGAAGGAATGGTCGGGCACGCTGAAGGTCGCCTACGACTGGTCCGACGACGTGATGAGCTACGTCTCGGCCTCGCGCGGCTACAAGGCCGGCGGCTTCAATCTCGACCGCGTGCAGGTCGGCATCACGCCGGTCGACGACACCTCGTTCGACGGCGAGTTCGTCGACAGCTACGAGCTGGGCCTCAAGACCAGCTGGGCCGGCGGCAACCTGCTGTTCAATGCGGCGCTGTTCCACCAGACCTACGAGGACTTCCAGCTCAACAGCTTCCTCGGCACCGCGTTCGTCGTGCGTTCGATCCCGAAGGTGACCTCGCAGGGCATCGACGCCGAAGTGCTGTGGCAGACCGGCATGCCGGGCCTGATGCTGCAGGGCGGCCTGACCTATGCCGAGACCGAGTACGGCAACGACATCGTGCCGGACCTGCCGCTGCTGCCGGGCAATCAGATGAGCTTCGCGCCGAAGTGGTCGGGCAATGCGTCGGCGACCTATGCCTGGGACATCGGCTCGACGCTGCAGGGCCGCTTCAACATCGGCGCGAAGTACATGTCCGAATACAACACCGGTTCGGACCTCAAGCCGGAGAAGATGCAGGACGCCTACACAGTGCTCAATGCCCGCATCGGTTTCGGACGCCAGGACCAGCGCTGGATGCTGGAAGTCTGGGGCCAGAACCTGACCGACGAGACCTACAAGCAGGTCGGCATCGATGCACCGATCCAGACCGGTTCGTTCAACGCCTTCCTCGGTGCCCCGCGCACCTACGGTGTGACGCTGCGCATGCGCTACTGACGCTGCAGTCGCCAGATGCAATATCGGGCGGGCCGGCAACGGCCCGCCTTTTTTTTGCGGCAGGAAATGGCGACCGCACAGGCGTTGCCGGAATCGTGTAGGAGGCGCTCGCGCGATCATGTTTGCCGGGAGTGCGCCATCGCGCGCGAGCGCGCTCCTACAGATGCAGCCCGACCGCGCGCCGCGGCCCGGGTGCGAGATTTGCGGTACAACGGCAGGCCCTCCCACGGGCATCCGTCATGCACCAGGCCGACATTCCTTCCGATGCAGCGCTGCAGGCGCTGGCCGAGCACGCCGCGCAGTTGCTGCGCGCGACGCACCATCGTCTCGTCACCGCCGAGAGCTGTACCGGTGGCTGGATCGCAAAGGCGGTGACCGATGTCGCCGGCTGCTCTGACTGGTTCGACTGCGGCATGGCGGCCTACAGCTACGAGGCCAAGCAGGCGTTGCTGGGCGTCAATCCGCACACGCTGGAAACCCACGGTGCGGTCAGCCGCGAGACGGCGATCGAGATGGTGTCCGGCGCACTGGTGAACTCCGGCGCGAGCGTCGCGGTCGCGGTGACCGGCATCGCCGGGCCCGGCGGCGGCAGCGAGGACAAGCCGGTGGGCACGGTGTGGATCGCATGGAAGCGGCGCGGCGGCTACGCGCGCGCCGAGCTGTTCCAGTTCGACGGCGACCGCGATGCGGTGCGCCGGCAGACCGTGGCCGCTGCGCTGGGAGGACTGGCCGCGACGGTGGACGCCCGCTGATGTGGGAGACGCTCGCCACCGTCCGCGATCTCGGCCGGATCCAGGAGATCGCCTCCGTGCTGGTGCGCTACGGCTTCGGCGATCTGGTGCAGCGCATCGGCATGGCCGGCGCGCTGGAGCGGGCCGGACGCCTGCTGCACATCGGCCACGGCGGCGAGGACTCGGTGCTGCGGCTGTCGCCGCCCGAGCGCGTGCGGCACGCATTGCAGGATCTCGGGCCGACCTTCGTCAAGCTCGGCCAGATCCTCGCCACGCGCGTCGACCTGTTGCCGCCGGAGTGGATCGACGAGCTCGGCCGCCTGCAGAGCCGGGTGCCCGCGGTGCCGATCGAGACGCTGCGCGCTCAGCTCGAGGCCGATCTGGGCGACGCGCCCGAACGCGTGTTCGCACGCTTCGAGGCCGAACCGATGGCGGCCGCGTCGCTGGCGCAGGCGCATCGCGCGTGGCTGCACGATGGCACGCCGGTGGTGCTCAAGGTGCGCCGGCCGGGTATCCGCGAGACCGTCGAGGCCGATCTGCGCCTGCTCGCGCGGCTGGCCGAGATCGTCGAATCGCAGGCGCCGGACCTGCGCCGTTACCGGCCGGTCGAGGTCGTGCGCCAGTTCGACGCGTCGCTGCGGCACGAGCTGGATTTCGCGCGCGAATGCCGCAACGCCGAACGCATCGCCGGCAACTTCGCCGACGATGCGCGCGTGCTGATCCCTCGCGTGTACTGGGAATGGACCAGCGAGCGGCTCAACGTGCAGGCGCTGGTCGACGGCGTGCCCGCCGGCGATCTCGCCGCGATCGACGCCGCGGGCCTCGACCGCCACGCGCTGGCGATGACCGGTGCCGACATCGTGATGCGGATGGTGTTCGAGGACGGCCTGTTCCACGCCGATCCGCATCCCGGCAACCTGTTCTTCATGCGTGACGGCCGCGTTGCGCTGATCGACTTCGGCATGGTCGGGCGCGTCTCGCCGGCACTGCGCGAGCAGGTCGCGCGGCTGCTCTACGGCCTGGTGTTCCAGCAGCCGCAGACGGTCTGCGACGTGCTGCTCGACTGGACCGACGGCGCCGAGGTCGACGAAGCGCGGCTGCAGTCCGAGATCGACGCGTTCGTCGACCAGTATCGCGGCGTGTTGCTGAAGGACCTGCGCATGGGCGCGATGCTCGGCGACGTCACCGGCCTGCTACGGCGTCACGGACTGATGCTGCCGCCGGACCTCGCGCTGCTGATCAAGGCGCTGCTGACGCTCGAAGGGCTGGGCCGGCAGCTCGATCCGGATTTCGACATGACCGGCGCCGCGCAGCCGTGGCTGCAGCGGATCATGTGGCAGCGGCATTCCCCACGCGCGCTGGCGCAGCGCGGCCAGCAGTCGCTGTCCGGTGCGCTGGACCTGCTGGCCGACCTGCCACGCGACCTGCGCCGGCTGCTGCAGAGCGCGCGGCGTGGCCGCCTGCGCGGACAGATCGAGGTGACCTCGCTCAAGGCCTTCGGCGTTCAGGTCAACAGCGCCGCCAACCGGCTGACGATGGGCGTGGTCGTGGCCGCGCTGATCATCGGCTCGTCGATCGTGATGAACAGCGTCAGCGGCGGCGCCGGCAACCGCTGGCTGATGGCGCTGGGCGTGCTCGGCTTCGTCGGTGCCGGGCTCGGCGGGCTGTGGATCCTGCTGTCGATCTGGCGATCGGGACGCCACCGCTGACGGCGCCCCGGTGATCGCCCGACTCAGTCGGCGATCACATCGACCCAGACCAGGCGATGGTCGCTGCCGTCGACGATCGCCGCATGCGGCGAATCCGACGGCGGCCAGAACACACCGCTGCCGACCGGCCGGTGGCCGACCGACGGCAATACGTAGTCGATCCGCAGGTTGCCCACGCGCGGTCCGAAGCTGCCGGTGTCGTGCGCAGCCGATCCACGATGCACCGCGTTCGCGCCGCCATCGGCGTCGGCGGCTTCGATCGCACCTTCGCTGCGCGGCGTGGCCATGCGCAGCACGCGCGGATGCTCGATGAGTTCGACGATCGCGGTGTGGTCGCCTGCGCCGTCCGCGGGATCGTTGTTGAGATCGCCGAGGATCACGAAACGCGCATCGGGCTCGAGCCCGCCGCAGCGCCCGGCGTCGTCGCACAGCCAGTCGCGGGGACCGGGCGACAGGTACTCGGTCCAGAAACGGATCTCGTCGAAGTTGCGCGCGACGTTGCGCTTCTCCGGCCCGTCGAATGCGGGCGGCGTGGGATGCGAGGCCAGCACGTGGATCACGCCGCCGGGCGCGCGTACCTGCACGTCCCAGTGCGACTTCGACGACAGCCGCAGCTGCGACCACGTCGTATCGGCATGGAAGGCGCGACCGTCGGGATGGCGCGGACGCCGTGCGTCGGGCATCGCGCTCCACTTCAGCAGCTGGAACGTGCGTGCGGTCGTCGCGTCGATCGGATAGCGCGACAGCAGCAGCATGCCGTACTGGCCCGGGTGCAGCCCGTAACCCCAGGCATCGTTGCCGCGATCGCGCCCGTCGCCGCCGATGCTGCCGTTGCCGTCGAGATCGAGGCCGCTCTGCACGCCGGTGTTGACCGGCGCGAAATAGCGGTACGGATAGCGCAGCGGCTCGCCGCCGCCCGGCTGCGCGCGTTCGAGCCAGCGCTGCTGGAACAGCTCGGCCGCGCTGCCGTCGGCGACGTAGTCGAACTCGTTGAGCAGCACGATGTCCGGGCGCACCTGCTGCAGCACCGCGGCGACCTTGCGCGCACCGTCGTCGTCGCCCTGCAGCCGCTTGAGCAGGCCGCCGGCTTCATCGCTGTTGAGCGAGGTGTTGTAGGTCGCGATGCGCAGCGTGGCCGCAGGCTTCGCGTCGGCGGCGCGTGGCGCTTGACCATGCGTGTTGACGCGCACGCAGGCAGCGAGCAACGCGACGAGCGCGATCGCGAGCACCGCGAACAGCCATGTGCGGCTCATCGCGCGGCGTCCGTCAGCGGTCGCCACTGGCGGCCATCGAAGCCTTCGAGCGGCTGGAAATTGCGTTTGTAGGCCATCTTGCGGTGTCCATCGATCCAGTAGCCGAGATACAGGTGGCGTCGGTGGTCGCGCTGCGCCCAGGCGATCTGTCGCAGGATCGCCAGTGTGCCCAGTCCCCGTGACACGAAGTCGGGGTCGTAGAAAGTGTAGACGGCCGACAGCGCATCCTCGACCAGATCGGTCACCGCGACGGCGAGCAGCTGCCCGTGCAGGCGCAGTTCCAGCAGCCGTCCCTCGTTCCAGCTGCCGATCAGGAACTGGTCGAATTCGTGCGCGCCGTGGTCGTCCATGCCGCCGGCCGGATGTCGCGACACGAGATAGCGCCGGTACAGGGCGAGCCGCTCGTCGTTGCGCTCGGCCGGCACCACGCGCGCCTCGATGTCGGCATTGCGCGCGAGCGTACGGCGCTGGCTGCGGTTGGGCACGAAGGCGTCGACCGGAATGCGCACCGCGGTGCATGCGCGGCAGCCCGCGCAGTGCGGGCGATAGACGATGTCGCCCGAGCGGCGGAAGCCCCAGCGCAGCGCCTGCGGATAGACATTGCCCAGGCGCGGGTCGCGCGGGTCGAGCACCAGGTCGCGCGCCTCGCGTTCCGGCCAGTAGCCGCAGGCATGCGGCGCGGTGTGGTACAGGCGCAGGTCGCCGGTGCCGGCATCCGGTTCTGGGGCGGGGCGCGACGGATTCTGCATGTCCGCAGGATACGCACCGGCGTCGCAGGCGGCGCGACCGCTTCGCCGACCACAGGCTGAACCGTGCAGACGCGCGGTCAACGGGGCGGGCAGTACGGACGTTGATCCCTGCACAGCGGCACGGTGCCGCGGCAACGGGAACACACCCATGAAGACGAGGCTCATCACCACCGCGCTGCTGGCGGCGCTGTCCATCACCACCATCGGCGCGGCGGCCGCGCAGGCGCCGGCCACCGGCACGCAGGCCGCGAAGTCCGACGGCGAACGCCACCGCGGTCACGGTCCGCGCGGTCACGGCGGCGGCGTCGACGTGCTCGCGCGTCTCGATACCGACAACGACGGCCGCATCAGCCGCGCCGAAGCACAGGCCGGCCAGCAGGCCTGGCAGGCACGCCGCGATGCGCATCGTGCCGAACACGCCGCGCGCGGTGAGGCTGCGCGCACCGAATCGCCGCGTCGCGAGGGTGCACGCAGCGCCGATGCGCGTGGCGAGCGTCTGCAGCGTGGAGCGGGCGGTCCGCGTGCGCACAAGGGCGGCGGCTTCGACCTGGTCGCGGGCTTCGACGCGATCGACGGCAACCGCGACGGCTACGTCACCCGCAGCGAACTGCGCACCTGGCACACGGCGAAGTCCGCCGAGCGCCGCGCCGAGGGCGTACGTCGCTTCGACGCGAAGTTCGGCGAGGCCGACCTCAACAACGACGGCAAGCTGAGCCGCGTCGAGGTGTCGGAGAAGATGCCGCGCCTGGCCGAGCGCTTCGCATGGCTGGACGAGAACCGCGACGGCTTCCTGAGCCGCGAGGAACTGCGTCCGGCACGTCCGCAGCGCTGATCCGCCGACGCGAGTCCGACGACGAGGCCGCGCTTTGCGCGGCCTCTTTTTTTTGCCCTGTAGGAGCGCGCTCGCGCGCGATGAAGCGTTACCGGCAAACGCCCTTCGCGCGCGAGCGCGCTCCTACAGATGCTGTGCCTGGTTCCGCGCATGGCGGCGTGAACCATGGAGCCGCTGTGGAACGGGTTGGAGCGCAGCGAAATCCATCCCGCGGCGCGAACACACCCGTCGCACTTCAGGCCAGGCGAATCCGTAACGCGCCACACGTCGACATCGCGCAGGCCATCGTCTCGCGCCCGATCGCGCGGCCGCCGCTACGCCTGCCTCAGGCAGTCTGCAGCCAGATGATCAGCAGCATCCCGATCACCAGAACGTTCGAGATGATGAAGCCGCTCGGGCCGAACATCAGCCGGTAGCCCAGCGCACGACGCGCCGCACCTACCGGATCGCGCGCTGCATCGCGTGCGAGCAGCGGGTTCATGACCCGTGGCAGTTCGAACAGCACCGGGTAGTTGTAGACCATCAGCATCGCCGCAGTACCGATCGCGGCCCACATCGGCGGCAGACGCGCCCAGCCGGACGCGAAACCGATCGCGAACGCGATGGCGAGACCCACCAGCGAGCCCCAGACGAACCAGCGGTCGTAGAGCGTGAGGATCGCGCGACGCTCCGCCTCGGTATCCGCGTAGCGCGCGATCATCTTGCGGCACAGCCAGACGGTGAGGCCGCCGAACACCAGGCTTGCGCCCGCTGCGCTCAAAGCACCGGCGCCGCTCATCGCCGCTTTGCCGGCCACGCCGGTGCCCAGTGCGCCACCGGCCGCGACGCCTGCCAGCGTGCCGGCGGCCGCAGGTTTCGCGAACGCCGCCAGCCCGGCGGTCACCAGCAGCGTGAACGCCGTCCCGGGCGCCGAGCTTTCCGCGAAATCACGGAAGCGCGCGATCAGGTCCTCGCGCAGGCTGCGGCGCGCGCGCGACAGGCGCTTGCGCACCGCGGCGTCGGACAGGCCGAGCAGGGCGGCGACCTGTTTCGAATTGCCGCCTTCGCGGTAGTAGAGCAGCAGCACTTCGCGGCTCTCGTCGGGCAGGTCGGAGATCAGGTCCGCGGCGACGCGGCCGGTTTCGTCGTCGATGATCTGCTGCATCGGGCAGGCATCGGGATCGGCGGCCTGGGCGATGGCGATGTCGGCGGCTTCGCCGGCGACGATGCGCTCCCGTCGCGCACGCAGGTAGTCGCGCGCGAGGTTGCGGGTGATCTGCCGCAGCCACGGCAGGAAGCTCGTCGTGTTCTGCAGCCGGCCCAACTGCTGCCAGGCCTTGAGATAGGCCTCCTGCGCGATGTCCTGGCTGGCCTGCACGTCGCGGGTGATCGCCAGCGCGATCGCGGTGGTCGCGTTCTGGCTCATCTGCACGATGCGGCCATACGCGGCCTGGTCGCCGCCGCGCGCGGCGGGCAGTTCCAAGTGGATGCGGGCTTCGAGGCCGAGCTCGGCGGCGATGGCGTTCATGGCGATCCTTGCGGGACAGGTCGCTTTCAGGGACGCGACCCGGGCGCCGGATGTGACCGGCGCCGTCGATGATGCCTGCAGGATCGCCTAGCTGCGATCAGTCGGCCGCGTCGAACCGCCAGTCGCGTCCCTCGCGGCGCACGGCGAGCGTGCGCTTCACCAGTCCCTGCGCGGCGTCGGCGCCGCCGCTGACGAGGTCCAGCGTGCCCTGTCCGGAGCCGTCAGTGCGGTAGTTGGTGACTTCGAGCGAGGCGGCCTGCCCATCGCCGCCGCTGCAGGCCGACGACGGCCGCACCTCGGGATAGCCGGCTTCGAGCTCGACCAGCAGCGGCGCCGGCGGCGCATCACCGTCGACGGCGACGCAGACCGGGCCTGCCCGCGACGCCAGGGCGTCGGCCAGCACGGCGGCCGCGAGCGCCCGGGGCACCGGCACGCGGTGCACGCTGGCCTCGACGGTCGGCGGCACCATGTCGAGCACAGGCTGGGGCGCGGCGGCGAGCGGCGCATCCACGGGCGCCTCGGTCGAGGGCCGGTGCCACCACGACAGTGCGATCACCAGCACCGCGCCGCCGAGCAGGGTGTAACGCACCTTGGAGGCACGCGACATGCCCTTGCGCGGTGCTTCGGCAGCCGGCGCGAACACCACGTCGGCCTGCTGCAGATAGCTGCGCGCCGACGGCTGGCCCTGCAGCAACCCGGCCTCGCGCAACAGTTCGCGCGCACGCGGCTGTTCGTCGGACCGGGTCACCCAGACGGCCGGCTTCGGGCCGCCCGCGTCCTCGCGGTAGCTGAAGTTGCTGCGGCGGTTGCCCTTGTAGGAGCGGCCGTTGAGGACCTGCACCTCGATGCCGGCATCGCGCAGCAATGCGGCGACGCGCTCGACGTTCTCGAGACGGGGACTGGAGAAGACCTGGCGCATCTCAGCCGGCCTTCGCGGCGGCGTCGCCCGGCAGTACGCGGATCATGCCTTCCTGCGCGGTGCTGGCGACCAGCCGTCCGGCGCGGTCGAAGATCTGCCCGCGTGCGAGTCCGCGCGCGCCCTGCGCGCTGGGGCTGTCGAGCGAATACAGCAGCCAGTCGTCGACGCGGAACGGGCGGTGGAACCACAGCGCATGGTCGAGCGAGGCCATCTGCACGTCCGGCTGGTAGTAGCTGATGCCGTGCGGGAACGTCGCCGTGCCCAGCAGCTGGAAGTCGGAGGCATACGCCAGCAGCGCACGGTGCAGCGCCGGCGGCGCGTCGCCGACCGGGCCGGTCAGGCGGAACCACATCTGCTGGAACGGCGGGCGCTTCGGTGGCTCGAGTTCGTCACGCGGGTAGACGTGGCGGAACTCGAACGGGCCGCTGCGGTCGAGCCAGCGCTGCACTTTCACCGGCAGCTTCGCCAGCACTTCGGCCGGCAGCGGATCCTGCGGCGCGATGTCTTCGGGCGCCGGCACTTCCGGCATCGTCAGCTGGTGCTCGGCGCCGGGTTCCTCTTCCTGGAACGAGGCCGCGCAGAAGAAGATCACCTTGCCGTGCTGGATCGCGGTGACCCGGCGCACCGAGAAGCTGCCGCCATCGCGGGTGCGGTCGACGTCGTAGACGATCGGCGCGTCGACGTCGCCGGCGCGCAGGAAATAGGCGTGCAGCGAATGCGCCGGGCGCGGGCTGGTCATCGTCGCCTGCGCCGCCGACAGCGCCTGGCCCAGCACCTGTCCGCCGAACACGTACTTGGTGCCGATGTCGCGGCTCTGGCCGCGGAACAGGTTGTCTTCGAGGCGCTCGAGGCTGAGCAGGTCGATCAGTTCGGAAACGGGCGGGGTCATCGCGGGAAGGCCGTACGGTCGGGGACTGCGGCGCAGGACGCGCGCGGGGCGACGATTATAGGTGGCGCCGGCCGGGCGCCCTGACGCGGGCGTTCAGATGCCGATACGGCGCAGCGGCACGCGTGCCAGCACGTCGTCCCATGGAAACCGCGGACCGGGATCGCGCTTGCGGGCCACGGTCAGGGCGGGATCGTCGCTGGCGGCCACGCGATCGGTGTCCAGATCCTCGTGCCCGGCGATGTCGTGCAAAGTGGGCAGGGTCGCGCGGAGATGCGCGAGCAACTGGATGAGCGCCTCGACCTGCGCCGGCGGATATTCCTCGTCCATCGCCTGCCGGCGGCTGTCGTACCAGTCCGGGAAGCGCCCGGTGTTGACCAGTTCGATGCCGACCGAATGCGCGTTGTGGCCGCGCACGTGATGGGCGACGCGCGTCGCGGGCACGTATTCGACGATGCCGCCGTCGCGGTCGATGTACCAGTGACCGCTGGCGCCGGTGCCGCTGTCGTAGAGCACGCGCTCGCCATAGCTGCGCGCCGTGGCGAGATCGGGCAGCTCGGTGCAATGGATGACGACCAGGCGGATGTCGGACGTCGCGCGCGGCGCCAGCAGGTCCGTGTAGGGCAGCGGTTGCAGCGCGATCCAGGGCGCGGACGTGGGGTCGGACATGGCCCGGATGCTAGCATTCACACATGAGAAATCCGCCGCCAGACTCCGACCTGCACGCCCTGATGACGCAGTTTCCGCGCGTCGGACGTGTCGACTGGATCGGCCTGCGGCCCGCCCGTGAGGTGCCGATCCGCGCGGTCGACAGCGCGGTGGCGGTGACCGGCATCGGCCTCGAAGGCGACCGTTACACCGGCGGCAGCGGCAAGCGCGGGGTGACCCTGATCCAGGCCGAGCATCTGCCGGCGATCGCTGCGCTGAGCGGCCATGCCGAGGTCTCGCCGGTGACGCTGCGTCGCAATCTCGTGGTCTCGGGCATTCCGCTGATCGCGCTCAAGGGCCGGCGCTTCCGCGTCGGCGAGGTGCTGCTCGAAGGCACCGCGCCCTGCGATCCGTGTTCGAAGATGGAAGTGGCGCTCGGTGCCGGCGGCTACAACGCGCTCCGCGGCATGGGCGGTCTGTGCGCGCGGGTGATCACAGGCGGCGCGCTGAAGATCGGCGATGCGGTCGAATGGGTGGACGCATGAGCGCGCGCGGCCACTGCATCCTCTCGCACGGCTTCGAAAGCGGTCCGGACGCGACCAAGGTCACCGCGCTTGCCGAAGCGGCGGAACGCCTGGGCTGGAGTCACGAGCGCCCCGACTTCACCGATCTCGACGGCAAGCGCGAGGTGAGCCCGCTCGGCGATGTCGCGGCGCGCATCGAACGCCTGCTGCGGCTGACCCTCGATGCCGCCGCGCGCGGACCGGTGGTGCTGGCCGGTTCCAGCCTCGGTGCCTGGATCGCCGGGCATGTCTCGCTGCAGGTGCCGGTCGCCGGTCTGTTCCTGATGGCGCCGCCCGTGCGGCTCGACGCCGCGCATCCGCTGCAGGCCGCCGAGGTGCCGCTGTCGGTCGTGCACGGCTGGGACGACGAGCTGATTCCCGCCGCCGATGTCGTCGGCTGGACCTACGCCCGCCGCGGCCGGCTGTTGCTGGTCGACGACAATCACCGACTGACCGCGCATGTGGATGCGTCGGCGGATGCGTTCGCGGCATTGTTGCGGTCGCTTTGAAGGGCAAACTTCTGGTGCCTGCGTCCACTTCTTCCAGAATTCTTTTCGTCATTCCCGCGTAGGCGGGAATCCAGTGCCTTTCTCGGCACGCATCGCTCGGCCACCGCGTAAAGACAATGGATTCCCGCCTGACCAGACATACGTCTGTTGAAAGCCGCGGGAATGACGGAGTCGGCGCGTTGGCCTTCAAAGTACGACCCAGGTCCCCATGAAATTCTTCGCCAGCTGCCCCAAGGGCCTCGAATATCTGCTCGTCGACGAGCTGCTCGCACTCGGCTGTGCGCACGCCACCGCGACGACCGCCGGTGCCAATGTCGAAGGCACCCTGCACGACGCGCAACGCGCGGTGCTGTGGTCGCGCCTGGCCAGCCGCGTGCTGTGGCCGATCGCCGACTACGCCTGCGAGGACGAGGACGCGCTCTACGCCGGCGCGCGTGCTGTCGATTGGACAGAACATCTCGACGCGACCATGACGCTCGCGATCGATCCGCATGTCTCGGGCAGCGCGATCACCCACGCGCGCTACGCCGCGCAGCGGGTCAAGGACGCAATCGTCGATGGCTTGCGCGAAGCGACCGGCGCGCGCCCGGACGTCGATGTCGAATCGCCGGACCTGCGCCTGAGCCTGGTGGTGCGCAAGGGCCGCGCACTCCTGTCGGTCGATCTCGGCGGTGGCCCGCTGCATCGTCGCGGCTGGCGCCGCGCACAGGGCGAGGCGCCGTTGAAGGAAAACCTCGCCGCCGCCGTACTCATGCGTGGCGGCTGGCCTGCGCTGTATGCCGAAGGCGGCGCGCTGCTGGATCCGATGTGCGGCAGCGGCACGCTGCTGATCGAAGGCGCGCTGATGGCCGCCGATGTCGCGCCCGGCCTGGCGCGCGATGGCGGTGCGGCGACGGCTGGCCGTGCGCCCAGCCGCTGGCGCGGGTTCGATGTCGCCCATTGGCAGACGCTGTGCGAAGACGCGCTCGCGCGCGAACGGACCGGCCGTCAGCGCCTGCGCGCGGTGTTCTTCGGTCGCGATCTCGATCCACATGCGATCCATGCCGCGCGCGAGAACGCCACGGCCGCCGGCCTGCGCGAGGCGATCGAGTGGCAGATCGGCGACATCGCGACCCTGCAGGCCCCAGTGCCGCCGGCGTCGCAGGAGGACGCGGCGTTGGCCGAATCGGTGAAGCGCGGCCTCGTGGTCTGCAATCCGCCCTACGACGCGCGCCTCGCCGCCGATGCCGCGCTGTACCGCTCGCTCGGCAACGCGCTGGGACGCGCGGTGCCCGACTGGCGCGCGAGCCTGCTGTGCGGCGACGCCGAACTCGCGCACGCCACCGGCTTGCGCGCGAAGAAGAAGTACCAGGTGTTCAACGGCGCCATCGAGTGCAGCCTGATCGTTTGCGACCCGGTGCGGCCGCCGCAGCGCGCCGTCAGCGAGACGCCGGAAGACCTGGGCGAGGGCGCGACGATGGTCGCCAACCGCCTGCGCAAGAACCTGCGCAGGTTCAAGACCTGGCGCGAGCGCGAGGGTGTGAGCTGCTACCGCGTCTATGACGCGGACCTGCCCGAATACGCCGCCGCGATCGACGTCTACATCCAGTCAGAAGCCGACGTCGGCGCCGAGGGCACGCCGCTGTGGCTGCACATCCAGGAATACGCCGCGCCGGCCGAGATCCCGGAAGCGGTGACCCGCCGACGTTTCGGCGACGTCCTCGCCGCGGCGCGCGATGTGTTCCGCATTCCGCGCGAACGCATCGCGGTGAAGACGCGTTCGAAGGGCAAGGGCGGCAGCAAGTACGGCCGCTTCGACGCGCGCCATGAATTCCTGCTCGTCGACGAGGGGCGCGTGCACCTGCGCGTGAACCTGTTCGACTATCTCGACACCGGCCTGTTCCTCGACCACCGCCCGATGCGCTTGCGCATCGCCGACGAAGCCGCCGACACGCGTTTTCTCAATCTGTTCGGCTACACCGGCGCCGCGACCGTGCACGCGGCCGGCGGAGGCGCGCGCACCACGACCACCGTCGACCTGTCGGGCACGTATCTGCAATGGTGCGCCGACAACCTCGCCGCGAACGGCTACGGCGGCGCGAAGCATCGCCTGGTGCAGGCCGATGCCCTGCAGTGGCTGGAAGCCGAAACCGCGCAGTTTGATCTGATCTTCTGCGACCCGCCGACGTTCTCGAACTCCGCGCGCGCCAAGGACTTCGACATCCAGCGCGAACACGTGCGCCTGCTCGAAGCGGCCGTCGCACGCCTCGCGCCTGGCGGCGCGCTGTACTTCTCGAACAACTTCCGCCGCTTCAAGCTCGACACAGAGGCCGTCGCCGCATTCGCGCACTGCGAGGACATCAGCCCCGCGACGATCCCGCCGGACTTCGAACGCAACCCCCGCATCCACCGCGCCTGGCGCCTCACCGCGCGCTGAGCGCTTTGATTCGCGCCCCGCTCCCTTCGGGAGCGAGGTTGGGTCGAGCGTAAGCAGATCGCGATAGTCGTCTTCCACGCGCTGAGGCGTGCAGAGCCCCTCTCCCTCCGGAAGAGGGGTTGGGGTAAGGGCAAGCAGATCGCAATAGCCGTCTTCCACGCGCCGACGCGTATAGAGCCCCTCTCCCTCCGGGAGAGGGGTTGGGGTGAGGGCAGGCAGTTAGCGATAGTCGTCCCTCGCACGCCAGCGCGCTCCCACAATCACACCACCTCACGGAAACCACCGTTCCACCCACGCACGTGGAATCCGGCCCGCCCACCCGCATCGTGTCCGCAGACCCGACAGGAGCCGCCCGATGACCTCCACCACAGACGCCGCCCGCATCGTCCGCCACGTGCGCGGCATGCCCGCCAGTGATGGTGCCGGCGTGAAGCTCACCCGCGTGATCGGCAGCCCGCAGTTGCCCGATCTCGACCCGTTCCTGATGCTCGACGAATTCGGCACCGACCGCGCCGAGGATTACCTCGCCGGCTTCCCCTCGCATCCGCACCGCGGCTTCGAGACCGTCACCTACATGCTCGACGGCCGCATGCGCCATCGCGACAACCACGGCAACGAAGGCCTGCTGGTGCCCGGCAGCGTGCAGTGGATGACCGCGGGCCGCGGCCTCGTGCATTCGGAAATGCCCGAACAGGAAGCGGGACGCATGCGCGGCTTCCAGCTGTGGGTGAACCTGCCGGCGAAGGACAAGATGACCGCGCCCAGATACCAGGAGTTCGCGCCCGAGCGCCTTCCCGTCGTGGACGCGGGCGAAGGCGTGTCGGTGAAAGTGATCGCCGGCATCGTCGACGGCGTGGCCGGGCCGATCGATCAGCCCGCCACCGATCCGCTCTATCTCGACATCACGCTCGCGCCGGGCGCGTCGTGGCGTTACGACCTGCCCGAAGGCCACAACGCCTTCGCGTATGCGTTCGAAGGCGATGTCCGCGTGGGCGAGGGCGTCGATGCACGCCCGCTGTCGGCGCAGGAACTGGCAGTGCTCGGCGGCGGCGCAGGGTTGGCCCTCGAATCCGGCGATGCCGGCGCCCGGTTGATCCTGGTGGCCGGTCGCCCGCTGCGCGAGCCGGTCGCACGCCATGGACCGTTCGTCATGAACACCCGCGAGGAACTGATGCAGGCCTTCGTCGATTACGAGCAGGGCCGCTTCTGAGAACACCGTTCGCGTGATGATCCAAGTCACGTGGCTGTTCGAGGTCCGTCATCCCGGCGGTGTTCAACAGCCGAATGGCTGGTCAGGCCGGGATCCAGCGACTTGAACGCTCGACGCGGATGACGGCCAGCTGCTCCTGGCCGTTGTCACAAGGCGAGCCGCTCGGCAGGAGGATGCTCCTACTTGCTCCCCAACCGAACATCCGAAAAATGCAGCGCCTCGGCATCGCGCAGCGAACGCGCCAGCGCCGCCTCGTCACCCGCCCGCACGATGATGTGCGCGTAGTCGCCCGACGGCAGTTCGAGCAGCGTCTCGCGCACGATCGTGCCGGCGAGCAGCCCGTTGTCCGGCGCGTGCCACCAGGTGCGCGTGCCGTCGATGGTGACGCGGTCGCCCACGCGATCGGTGCGGCGTGGTTTGAAGGTCGCGTTGCGGCCGACGGTCACCGCGAAGGCCTGCTGGCCACTGGCGATTTCCATCGCACGGCAGAACACGAAGTCGGGGCCCGGCTGCACTTCCCAGCGCACGGCGGCATCGGGCGGCAGCTGCGGGCAATCGCTGGCGGTCTGCGCCTGCGCCGTGCCGGCACAGACCAGCGCGCCCAACAGCGCGAGCGGTCGGATCGAAAGCATCGTCGTTGTCCCCTGTGACACAGCTTTCGACCATACGCCTGGATTCGTGCTGCGGCGCGGTAAAGATTGTGACAATCGTCACCGTTCCGGAAGCGGAATGAATTCCGGATCGCCCGGTACCGTGCCGAAACGGCCCGCGCGCCAGTCGTCCTTGGCCTGCTCGATGCGGTCCTTCGACGAGGACACGAAGTTCCACCACAGGTGGCGTGGCCCGTCGAGCGGCTCGCCGCCGAACAGCATCGCCTTGAGCGGCGTCCTCGCGCGCAGCTTCGCGACCGCGCCGGCATCGAGCACCGCGAGATGGCGTGGCGGGATGTCGGCGCCGTCGAGCTGCGCGTCGCCTTCGAGCACGTAGAGCGCGCGTTCGGCGTGCGACGGCGGAATCGACAGTTCCGCGTCCGGCTCGAGATCCAGGGCCACGTTGAGTGTGTCGGCGAACACGCGCACCGGCGATTCCTCGCCGAAGCCGCGACCGGCGATCACCCGCACCCACGCGCCGTCGCGGCGGAACTGCGGCAGCGTCGACGCAGGGTGGTGATGGAACTCGGGCGCCGTTTCCTCGTGCGTCTTCGGCAACGCCACCCAGGTCTGCATGCCGTGCAGCGGATGCGCACCCTCGCGCAGCGACAGCGGCGTGCGCTCGGCATGCGCGATGCCGCGACCGGCGGTCATCCAGTTGACGTCGCCGGCGGTGATGTCCTGCGAAGAGCCCAGCGTGTCGGCGTGGTGGATCGTGCCCGACCACAGGAAGGTCACCGTCGCCAGCCCGATGTGCGGGTGCGGCCGCACGTCGATGCCCGCGCCCTTCTCGAAGACCGCCGGGCCCATGTGGTCGACGAACACGAATGGTCCCACGCTGCGCGCCTGCAGCGTCGGCACCGCGCGCCGGATTTCGAAACCACCCAGATCGTGGGTGCGGGGGGCGATCAACTGGGTCATGGCGGCTCCGGCGGCGGCGAGGGGCAGGGCATCAGCATGCCAGCGCCGGGGCATGTGCTGCCCGTGGTCGGCGGGACGAACCGTTGCGGCCGGAATGATCCACGCGCCTGCGGGGCGCTTGGATGCATTGGGACCAGTACCTGCCCTTCTGGAGAAAGCCTGCCCCGGACTTGATCCGGGATCGATGCGCGCAGCGCTTCGGATGAGAGCCGGAGCCAGCGCAGCGGAGGGAAACGCTGACTCACACGCCGGTCAGTCCTTCCCGCCATGCCGCCAGCTTCGCCTCGAACCCCATCGACGCATGCGCCGGACTCGTCGAGGGCAGGCGCCTTAGGTCAGGCACCGGATCGAGCGTCGGCAGCACATGGCGCCGGAACAGCGCCTCGGCCGCCGCCCCGTTGAAACGGATCCGCGTGATACCCGGATGTCGCGCCAGCAGCCCGGCGATGTCGTTGGGCACCACGCTGCCTGCCTCGATACGCGCATCGAGACTGCCTGGCCGCACGCATTCGCCGGCCACGTCCCACAGCGCGACACCGTTCGCGCCCAGACGCGCGAGGCGCTCGCCGTAGGGCAGCGCCGGATCGAAAGCGAACAGCGCAGCGAGGATCGGCCAGAACAGGTTCCGCGGATGCGCGTAGTAGCATTCCGCATCCAGCGACGCCACGCCGGGCATGCTGCCGAGCACCAGCACGCGCGCCCCCGCATCGATGATCGGCGCGAAACTGCGGATGCGCGGTGTCGTCACTGGACGATCCCGTGCTGTTCGGCGAGGCCGAGCGCGAAAGGGTTAATTGTGTCCAGAATGCAGAGCCCAAACACGCGCGCCTCAGTTAAGCCACGCCGCGAAGCGGCGTCGGCTTGAATGAATTGTTAGGCGGCACCTGCGAAGTTCCCAGCGCCCGACAGCTCAATCTAGGAATTTCCACGTGTCCGCCCCGTCGAAGCGCCTGACCACCACCGACTGCAGTAGCTCGGGCTGGAAGTTCCGCAAGTTCACGCCATGGCGAGTGCAGGGCTCAGCTTCAATCGGTTCCCAGTGGGTGATGATTCCGCAGGTCTTGCACCGGAAATTGCTGAGTGTTCGATCGCCCCACACGTAGCTTTCTGTGTTTTCGGGATGGCCCTGGATGGAGACCGCGCCAAGTTCATAAAACGCCCAGATGCCGCCGGTACGGCGGCACAGGGAGCAGTTGCAACTCGTCGCCGTTTCCGGCGCGGCCGGCAGCGTAATGCGCACGGATCCACAGTGGCAGGAACCTTCCAGCGATGGTAAAGGCTTCTTATTCATGAGATGTGCCGCTACTCCTGTGCCGCCTAACGCCTTATGTCTTCCAGTTTCCCTACTGTAGGCGCCGAGAGCCCGGCGTGTGCGCCCGATAACGCCTTGGTGTAGCAGCACCGTAATTCAGCAGGGGCCACACGCCGGATCTCGCGCCCTGCGCCCGGACAGTTGCACGAGGCAACTCTCGTACCGATAAGCGTGGGCCCGGGCGCGATGCTCTCGACAGGCCGACTCTATCGGAGAATCGTGATGACGGCAGTCCGAATCGACGTGGGCAAGACGGCACTGGATGTTGTCGTCGATGGAGCAGCAGGCGTAGTGCGTTTCGCGAACAGTGCGGCCGGCATTCGCAAGCTCGTGCTGCGGCTGGAAGGCGTGGCCGATGCGCGCATCGTGGTCGAGGCCACGGGCGGCTATGAGGATGCTTTGCTCGAGGCCTGTTGCGACGCCGGTGTCTGGGTGTGCCGCATCAATCCACGCCAAGCACGTGACTTCGCACGTGCGACCGGCGAGCTGGCCAAAACCGATGCGATCGATGCGCGGCTGCTGTGCCTGCTCTCGCGTCTGTTCGCCGACCGCTTGCGTCGCTATGAAGCGCCCGGCCAGTGGCAGCGGGAATTGCGGGATTGGCTGCGCCGGCGCGGCCAGGTCGTCACGACGCTGCAATCCCAAAAGCAGCAGGCCGCGTTGACGTCGCCGGCGGTGCGCAAACTCATGGCGCGCACGATCGCCGCCCTCACGCGCGAGCTCGCCGCCATCGATCGCGAGATGCGCACGTTGCTCAAGGCACATACAACGCCGGCGTTGCAGTCGTCGAAGGGGATGGGCCCGATCTTCCAGGCAACCAGCCTCGCGCTGTTGCCCGAGCTCGGCACACTGACGCGGCAACAGATCGCAAAGCTCGTCGGCGTCGCGCCAATGAATCGAGACAGCGGGCAACTCCACGGCAAGCGGCGCATCCGCGGCGGTCGAGCCCCGGTGCGTGTAGCGCTGTACATGGCGACGCTTTCGGCCGTGCGCTGGGATCCGACGATGCGGGCGCACTACCAGCAACTCAGGGCGCGTGGGAAGCTCGGCAAGGTCGCGCTTGTCGCCTGCATGCGCAAGCTGCTGACCATCGTCAACGCGCGGCGGCGGGATGAGTTGCGGGACGCAGGAGGTATCGCAATCCCCGTCTGAAATCAGCCGCGCTCAAGACAGTTGCTGAATCAAGCCGACCCGCGAAGCGGGTTCGGCTTGAATGAATTGTTAGGCCGCATACGACCACTCCTTGTGCGCTATTGCAAGCAGGCTCTCCCCAATTTGTTTATTGCAAGGGACGGTCACTTCTTGCCGGGACGAGCCATGCTTGATGCGCAGAATGAGCGCGTAGTTTTTGTGTCGTGTCCAGAAGCCGAAAAATGGCGCAACTTGTCGGCTAACAGACCTCAACCAAAACGATGCGCCACTCTCGCTAAGGATTGGCGATATGCGATCAAGGAAGACCTGATCTATGGGGCAGAGCAACTCAACACCTTGGCGATGTGCATACAACGCCAGTCGTGGTGGACTAGCCAAGACGCTTTTTACTTCGAGTGTGTCGATACTTCCCATGCGGCCTAACGCTTGAATTAAGCCGTGCCGCGAAGCGGCATCGGCTTGAATGAATTGTTGGGGCGCGGGCAGTCAGCCCGAAGCCGGTTGGCGCGACTGTACGACAGTGCTGCCAAGCGCGGGACTTTGCCGGTGACGGCCCTAGAGTTCCGGTGCATCCATGCCTCCGTGAGTAGCCGGCTTGCCCAGTGCTGGTGGAGCGGGCTTTAGCCTATGAACTTTTTTAAGCCGCGCGAAGCCGCACAAAGAGAGTGCCAATTCCGCGGCCCAACGCCTGAATTAAGCCACGCCACGAAGTGGCGTCGGCTTGAATGAATTGTTAGGCCGCAGTGCCGCCGCCACGAACGACGAAGTTTGCGAAAAAGGCAAGCCAGAACAAGCTGACGCCAAGGGCCACGAACCAGAAGAATAGCTTGAGTATTACGGGGCGGCTATGAGCTGCGGCCGAACCAAACCACGAGATGTGCCAGAGCAGCAGGAATGTTGCCGAAATCCCAAGCGGAGCCAAGGCGAAAAGGCCAAGTTGCAGCGGCGAGGGAGATAGAGGGCCGGAATTGCGAAGGAAGAGCAGCTGACTAACAAGTACGGCTACGAACGCAAGCAAAAGTACTTGTAGCAACCGCTTGTGCCTGTGTACTTGCAGGATGTTCATGTCTGCGGCCTAACGCGTGTTCTCTGGCGGTCCCGAAGGATAACAGCAATACCCTGATTCCTCCGGGCGCGCCGCCCTCGTTCTGGCACTGTAGTGACGTCGGGAAACGAGCCTGACCTCGTTGTTGACCGGCTCAGATCGTTGCGCCGCTCATCTGGGCGCTCAGGGTCCAGAGCCGATACGCCTGTTCCGGATCGATGGCCCAAGGCCGGACTCCAAGCAGTTCTTGGGAGTCAGCTGGGACGGCTTCGGCAATATTGCAGTTCTCGCAGTAGACGCCACCCCGATCGGCCAGCAGCGGGCTAACGGCACACCAGACCTGAGTGGCTGCGCCCTGCGCCAGTGTCTTCTTGTTGTTCTCGGGATCGACAATCGGGCGGCCGTCGACATCCAGGTGGCCGGACGCCATGCGATCGGCGTGACTCATGTTTCGCATGAAATCCGACTCGATCATGCCGCCCGGGTGCAAGGCATAGGCCCGGACGCCGGACGCCCGACCCAACCGGTCGAGCCAGACGGCGAACAGCGCGTTGGCGGTCTTGGATTGGCCGTAGGCCGCGAAGGCGTCGTAAGGACGATTGCAGAAGTGGATGTCGTCGAACACCACGGGCGACGCTGCATGGCCGCAGGACGATACCGACACGACGCGCGCGCCTCGACGCGCAAGTGCCGGCCACAGACGAGCGGTCAGCTGGAAATGCCCCAGATGATTGGTGGCGAACTGCGCTTCGTACCCGCGCGCGTCGCGCTCAAGCGCCAGTCCGATGTAGCCTGCGTTGTTGATGAGGATGTCGAGTGTGCCGTGCCCGGCGAGGAGACGATCGGCGAAGGCGTCGATCGAGTCAGGAACGATGAGATCGAGCGCGTCGATCGTCACGTTGGGCCAGCTACCGACCGCCGCGCGTGCCTTCTCGAGGTTGCGCGCAGGCACGATCACCTGCGCACCCGCCGATGCCAAGGCACGGGTGGTCTCCAAGCCGATGCCGGCATAGCCGCCGGTGATCACGGCGAGCTGACCGCGGAGGTCGATGCCGGCAAGAACGTCGCCGGCGGTACTCGCCGCATTGAAGGGAGAGGCGATGGGTGCTTGTACGGTCGTGGTCATGGTGTCCGCTCCACTCGAAGTGTGTGGACACAGCATGCCGGGGCATAGTCGGCATATGAATAATTGATTCTCCGGAATCCATGCGCGATAGTCCCGAGTATGGTCGATCCCTTGTCCGATGTCCTGACCGCTTTCGATACACGCGCCTCACTGAAGGGAGGGGTCGTGGGCGGCGGGGACTGGGCGATCCGATTCCCTGCGCCGGGCGCGATCAAGTTCGGAGCGGTCGTGCAGGGCGAATGCTGGCTGGCGATCGACGGATGCCGGCCGGTACGCCTCCTGTTCGGAGATGTGTTTGTCGTCAATGGCCGCAGCGCACTAAGGCTGTCGAGCGATCCGTCGATCGATCCGGTCGATGCCGCCGACTCTTTTGCCGCGGCATCCGGGCCCATCGCCCATGTGGGAGAAGGCGAGACGTTTCAGCTGCTTGGCGGTCACGTTCAACTCGATCCTGCCGGCATCGAACTGCTGGGTGAAGTGCTGCCGCCGGTCGTGCATGTGCATGCGGCGTCGCCCCAGGCTGGAACATTGGCATGGCTGCTCGGTCGCCTGGTCGGCGAGGCTCTCGACAACCGGCCGGGAGCAGGCGCGATCATAGCGTCCCTGGCGCAGTTGCTGGTGATTCATGTCCTGCGCGATCACATCGAAGACGAACAACTCGCTCCAGGATGGTTGAAAGTCGCGGGCGATCGGCGCCTTGCGCCAACGCTGAGGCTGATCCACGCCGAGCCCGGCAGGTCGTGGCGCCTGGAGGAGCTTGCGCAGGTCGCCAGCATGTCCCGCAGCGCATTCGCCGAGCACTTCAAAGCCGTGTCGGGGATGGCGCCTCTCACCTATCTGACGAACTGGCGTATGCGGCTCGCACAACGCGCCTTGCGTGAGGGTGGCACCTCTCTGGCGTCGCTGTCGTCTTCCCTCGGATACGGCTCCGAGAGCGCTTTCAGCACCGCGTTCAAGCGCGTGCATGGAATGTCGCCACAGCACTATCGTGTACTTGTCCGGGGTAAGCGGTGAAACCTGTAACTCGCGTGGTGCTCTTGGCGTCGATCCTTAATGTTCCGCGGATTTTCCAGGTAGCCTAACGCCTGAATTAAGCCGCGCCACGAAGCGGTGTCGGCTTGAATGAATTGTTAGGCGGCCAGCGCCGAGCATATGCCCGACCATTTGCCGGCCAACTTGCGCGTGAGCCAAACGGTTGCCACTAGAACTGCCAGTGGTAGTAGTGACCACCACCATTGGCCGACAAAATGGGATACGGCAACGAGCCAGCTGCCGTAAGGCCTTCCCGCTTGTTGTAGCTCGGGAGCGATGAACACCACATACGCCTGGATTGGGATGGCAACAGTTGCTGCGATCAAGTAGACGAACCCATAAGTAAGTGCCGCAACAGTCAGTGTGAACAGCCAAGGCCGCTCTAGCCGACGTGAGCGACGAAAAGCCCGGAATGCGGGCCAAAGTAGAGGTGCAAGTGCAACCAGTAGATAAGCAAAATCTGCTAGCGCCAGTAGCGCAGTGAATTTTGCACCAAACGAGTCGATTATTCCCAGGGCCGCCTAACGCCTGAATTAAGCCGCGCCACGAAGTGGCGTCGGCTTGAATGAATTGTTAGGGCTCAGGCCCGTCATACGCACCGCCGCTGGCTTGCCCGTCAGATAGCCTGATCTTAAAGGCGTGCCATGAGTCATCAAAGTGAGCGGCTTCGCCAAATGCTTCCTCGCCCCTGACCCCAAGAATACGCAGCCCGTCCCAAGCGAGCCGGCGGCTCCTCCAAGCATGACCCTGTGAGTTGATCAGTTCTACCCACAAGCCGTTGGCAAGAAGTAGCCCTTGAGCAGCGGGAGTACATGACTCGATCTGACCGCCAAAGGATTGGGTGACAGACTGGACGCGAGGATTGATCACGTAAGCGTTGCCGCCTGCGATGATAAGGACGTTCTCACCGTCGGGGTGAGCAACAGCGCAATCATACGAACAAAAGCCGCGCTGGAAGTTACCAACCCACTCCGCATCCGTGCCGGTAAGGAAGCGCACAACAAAGCCCTCCCGATATACAGGAGAGCCAGTGTCGCTGATCAGCTTAGGAAGGGCTCCATATGGTGGAAGTCCAGGCAATATCTCAAACGTCATTGATCTCGCCCCTGAGCCCTAACGCCTGAATTAAGCCGCGCCGCGAAGCGGCGTCGGCTTGAATGAATTGTTAGGCCGCAAACCTCTCGCCAATCAATCTTACGGCAGTTGCAACTCCATCTTCTTTCGAGAGACAAGTCCTCAGCCTCTTTGCGCTCTCACCTATATTCTCAGACTGCGCCACAAGATCAATGGCAGCCGCGATTCGGTCTGATGTTGATTTTTTGCGACGTATTAGCTTGCCTGTAACTCCTATTCTCTCAAGCTCGTGCCCCCAGAGTTCCTGCTCTGCGGTATGAGCGATGACGACTGAAGGTACTCCTGCGCGTAGCGCTGCTTGCGATGTTCCTGCTCCGCCATGGTGGACGACTAGCGCGCACCTAGGAAAGATCGCCGAGTGTGGGGCGGAACTCACATACTGGATCTGGCTGTTTGACTCGAATCCGAGTTCGCTCCAGTGCGGCGCCTGTATGATCGCACGCACCGATGCTTTCCTTGCCGCATTAGTTAACAGTACGATTGTCTGCCTTTCATTGCTGCCTGAGATCATGCTCCCGAAGGTCATATATACGGGGCGAGAGCCGCTAGACAGAAACGACTGAAGCTGCTCCGGGATGCCGTCTTCCGCTACCGATTCTTGAGTGTCTAGCGCTCCGCAAACATGGTAGTGGCTTGGCCAGTCCGATTCTTTCTCGCATATGGTTGGGCTAATGGCGACCAAAGTCAGATATTCTGATGCCCAAACGGTGTCGATTAGGTCGTGTGCGGGCTTCATCCCGTTCTTTGCCCGCAATTGATCGGGGTACTTCTTGATGCTCTTGTTCAAGACGAACCTTGCGAGGCGCCAAGCTAGGCGATTGCTAAGCGCGCCAAAGTCCGGAACGCCGGTAGGCGACCGAAAGGAAGACGGTACTGCCCCGTGAGCAAGCGCAACACTTACGTAGGGACGGCCGTGTTGCTCCGCCGCAATGCCCAGCGTGTAAAGAAGGTAGTGCCCGATCACCAATTCGCTTTCGGCGCAGAGTCGATCGGCCGCTTGGAACACTTCAGACTCCACGGGCAAAAGCAACTGCTCGATAGCCATCTGCGTTTGTTTGATTCCGTTGCGCTCATGGATGAGCGCACTTCCGATCTTCTCAAGTTGCTGTTTGTCCGATATCACCGGCGTCGCAACTACCTGAAGGTTGAAGCCAGTTCTGGTGCCAAGTGCGTTATAGCGTTCGCTATCTACGCAGGTTACAACCAGCGTTACGTCATGGCCTGCGGTCTGTAGGCCGTCAGCGAGGGCTACGAATGGACGGATGTCACCATGGCTGCCCCAAGTCTGTATTCCAATCTTCATGCGCGCGCGATCTGTCCTTTGCGGCCTAACGCCTGAATTAAGCCGTGCCGCGAAGCGGTATCGGCTTGAATGAACTGTTAGGGCGCGCCACGAGGATACCCAATCTCTTGTGCTTGCCCATAGGTAAAGTCAATGTCAGCGTCTGGGTTGAGGGCCAGAATTACTAAGTCACTGAGAGGCTGATGAGCGAACAGCGCAGTCACTGCGTCAATCGCTACCGGTACCTCATAGTAGTCCTCAGCCCACTCTTTGTAGCCAGATGGCCCAGAGCCGAGAAGTGCAAGCATTTCATCGGCTCCGTCGTCGTCAGGGCCGCCGTCAACTTTGCTCCAGGAGCTGTCATCCGTTTTACGCCAGTAGCAGAAGGTGGCGTGCTGCATTGAGAACGCCGGCTCATTGAGAAAGGACGAAAAATCCGCTGGAACTTGGGTCTGGATATTCTGTGAGAGGAGAGAGCTATCTGCAAGTTCATGGGCGAAGCCCTTAAGGGCTGCGCCAGCATGATCTAGGAGCAAGAACCAATCATCGCCAGATCCGTTACGCATTGATGCCATTTCCTCTCCCGGCCCCCACGCGCTATTGAAGCTGTAGTAGCGGTGGTCCCACTCCGGACTAAGGATCGCATCAAGCATGGCGAGCGATTGCGTAACGCGACGCAGCTCTTGGATTGACGGCAGATCAAGCGAATCTTTCATAGCGCCCTAACGCCTGAATTAAGCCGCGCCGCGGAGCGGCGTCGGCTTGAATGAATTGTTAGGCATCACTGCGAATGCCGGTGATGCGCGGATCTTGGAGCCATATTGCGTCCAAGAGGCCGAACAAGTACGGGGCTAGCGGTGTGCCAACAATCTCGTCCCGTGTGAGCGGGAACGAGGCTACCTGGTTGGACTGCCCGGCTGGCCTAGTGCACGAATCTATAACCATGAACGAGTTCTCAGAGGAGCGGTATGCGAACGAAGCTACGGATCGGTCGTTTGGCGTTGCCTCATCTCCCCACTTGCCGAAGATGAGATCGAAGTTTGCATCGTGCTCTTTAGATGATTGGGTCCAATGGATCAAGTAAGCAGCCAGAGTCTTGTCCGAATCTTCGATCCAGCCCGACACGCCACGAGTCGTCATGCCGCAGCACTCACAGAGGGTTGGATCAAAAGTCTCGTCTGGAACTACAGTCAGCACAGATGTGTCTCGTGATGGCTAACGCTTGAATTAAGCCGTGCCGCGAAGCGGCATCGGCTTGAATGAATTGTTGGGGCGCGGGCAGTCAGCCCGAAGCCGGCTGACCCGACTGTACGACAGTGCTGCCAAGCGCGGGGCTGTGCTGATGGCGGTGCTGGAAATCCGGTGCATCCATGCCTCCGTGAGTAGCCGGCTTGCCCAGCGCTGACACCGGAGTGAAGCGACGGCGCGCATGCTGGTGAAGCGGGCTTTGCCTATGAACTTTGAGCAGTGGGAAGCCGCTAAAGAGAATGCCAATTCCGCGGCCCAACGCTTGAATTAAGCCGCGCCGCGAAGCGGCGTCGGCTTGAATGAATTGTTAGACCTGCCAGCCGTGGGGCTGGAGCCCTCTACCTGGAACTCTACCGGAACCTGATGGCGGCAAGCTTGAGGTCTGTGCGGGTAACGCCATTGTGCAACTGCGGAAAGAATGGCCTCGTTGTACCCGGCGGGTTGGCCGGTGCTACGACCGACTGGATGCCACTCCGCAGAAACGATGGTGGGCGACTGCACATGCCCCGAAGGGCTAATGACAAACGAAACTTCAGCTCTGCCTGAGAACTCGTTGTGCAACCGAGGCGGAAGCTTTGGTGGAATGGTAGATGCAGGAGAAAGCCCAGAAGAACATCTCTGAGGTGTCTCAGCCGCGGCGCATGCGCTCAGCGTGATGCCAATAGACAGAACTACCAAGTTGCGGATTTCTCTCATGGCAGGTCTAACGCCAGAGTTAAGCCGCGCTGCGCAGGGGTGTGAAGCACATGGCAAGCTCCACCTGCCATGTGGTTTGCGCCCCGAAGCAGCGTCGGCTTGAACGACTGGTTAGGCGCCGCTATGACAGCCTACTCGTAGGCTGTAGCTTTCTCGTGCCATTTCGAAGCATGGACACCTCTGATAATCAGCCACAACGCCAATGCAAGCATGGCGACGAGCATCGGAAGAAGAAGATATGGGGATGAAGATGCCGGTGCTAAAACTAAAGTGAAGTTCTTGATCACGAAGCAAACGCCACCAAGTGCCAGAAGAGCACCCAAAAGCTTTGGAAGATAGCTTGACTGAAAAATCAAGTATCCTCGTATGATGGAAGCTACTCCGTAAAACACCATAAATAGTCCGCCGCCATAGCCATATATGTTTAGCGAAAGTAGCGCGATAGTGTTCACTTGATCGGGAGAGAAGGCCATTAGTTGATCGGCATTTCCAACGATGAAAGACCCCGTAAAATAGAAGAGTTTAGCGGTGGCAAAGGTGGCGGTTGACACAAGGCCAAAAAATGCCGTGAGCCAGGCGAGGTGCATGTTTACCGGCCTGAGCAGCAAAACAAAGAGAAATATCAGCGCTACATCACATACGGCTTCTACGAGGTAGTTGGCAAACCCCAAGCGGAACAACGAGTCATTCGCTAAGAAATTACTCGCCGTTGCAGCTGCATCGTTTGAAACGACAAGCTTGGACGGCACATAGAGCTCGCCGAAGAATCCGGACAGGACCGAGAGCAGGAGCAGAACTCCGGTAATCCTTGCATAGATCTGAATCGGCATGCTCGGGTGAGAGCGTTCATGCTTTCTACTCCCAATAGGAGAAAGTGTAGAACCTTCTGTCACCATGTCGTTCGTCCTCTAAGGCAAAACTGATGCGATCTTTGTCTCCGTGGAGAGCAGTAGCAAGTGCTTGATGTCACCGTGACGAATGACATGACGCCTAACGCCTGAATTAAGCCGCGCCGCGAAGCGGCGTCGGCTTGAATGAATTGTTAGCCACTAGTCGCTGACCCATACCTGCTGGAACTCGCCCTTGGCATCATTCCAGAAGAACATGGATGAAGAGCTGCCTGGCCTAAAGTACTCAAGCCCGGAGTTTGAGAAGTGGAAGCGCTGTCCCGTGCTAGAGCACTCATAGCTCCCCGGCTCTGCCTTGTCGACTCTCATGGACAAGCCGACGTCAGGATGCTCCGGGTCCCACGATATCTGATTGAGAAGGAGCCACTTGGATTGCTCCAGACCAGACATGTACACCCAAAGAGCCTCAGCGCTATCGCGTGTGCTTTTCAATAGCAGGGCAATGTCCTCGACGGAGTCGCCGTTAAAATCAGCTACAACGCGGGTGAGCGCCGCAGGCGCATCCGAGAACATAGGGTCGGCCAGCTCCGTGTCTGAGGGCACACGCCAGCCATCTGGTAGCTCACCGGTTAGGGGAGCTGCGAGCAATCCTGCGCCTATCAGTAGCGATGCTGTCAACATGTGGCTAACTAGTATTCGACCCCAGAAGCGGGGTGTTGCGCCGAGTATGCGTTGCATATCCGGTTGTCGCCAAGAGGGAATTTCCGACGCGAGATCAATAGCTTGCCATGTTCGCAAAGGGTATGGCCGCGACGTAGCCTGCATGCGTTATCGGGCGCATGGAGGCGTGCCGTGTTATCCGACGGAAGCGGGGTGGTAACAGACGTGGTGGCGACGTCGCCGCGATTGATGGATCAGGTACGGGCGCGCTGTCGGGTGCGGCACCTGAGCATCCGGACCGAGCAGGCCTATGTCGGCTGGATCCGGCGTTTCATTCTCGTCAGTGGCAGGCGACATCCGCGGGAAATGGGCGGAGCGGAGGTCGCGGCGTTCCTGACGGTGCTGGCGACGCGGCACCGGGTCGCGGCGGGCACGCAGAACCAGGCGCTGGCGGCGTTGCTGTTCCTGTATCGCGACGTACTCGGCATCGATCTGCCGTGGATGGACGAGGTTGTCCGCGCGAAGCGTCCGCGGCGGGTGCCGGTCGTGTTGACCGTCGAGGAGGTCCGGCGCCTGCTGATGGCGATGGAGGGCCGGACCGGTCTGCTGGCCGGCCTGTTGTACGGCACTGGTATGCGGCTGATGGAGGCGATGCGGCTGCGGGTACAGGATGTCGATTTCGCGTCACGCCACATCGTCGTGCGCCAGGGGAAGGGCGGCAAGGATCGCCACGTGCCGTTGCCGGAACGGTTGACGGCCGGCCTGCACGACGAGATCGCACGCGCCCTGCATCTCCATGCGCGCGATCTCGTGGCCGGCCATGGCGAGGTCTGGCTGCCGCATGCGCTGGCGCGCAAGTATCCCAGCGCCGCGCGCGGGCCGGGCTGGCAGTATGTGTTCCCGGCGCTGCGGCTCTCCCGCGATCCGCGCGACGGGGCGATGCGTCGGCATCATCTCGACGAATCGGTGCTGCAGCGGGCAGTGCGCAGTGCGCGTCTGCGGACAGGTCTGGCCAAGCAGGCCGGCTGTCACACCCTGCGGCACTCCTTCGCCACGCACCTGCTGGAAGCCGGGCAGGACATCCGCACCATCCAGGCGTTGCTGGGCCACAAGGATCTGTCGACGACGCAGATCTATACGCATGTACTCAATCGCGGCGGGTTGGGCGTGCGCAGTCCGTTGGACCGGTTGCTGCTCGCATGATCGGCGCGCGGGTGCCGGGGCTCGGGCTGGGCGTCGCGGTTGCGCTTGTGATGGGGGCGATCGCCTGTCTGCAATTGCCCGTCCTGCCGCCGTGGTGGGGGATGGCGCTGGTGCTCGCGATGGCGGGTGTCGCATGGGCGTGCGCACGCGGGGTCGGGCGGGCCGTCGCGGCCTGGTTCGTCGGCGCGGCGCTGTGCGGGCTGCACGCGGCCCATGCCCTGTCGATCCAGCTGCCGGCATCGATGGAGCGGGGCGACTTCGTGGTGCATGGGCAGATTGTCGCGCTGCCGGTGCACGAGCCGCAGCGTACGGCGTTCCTGTTCCGCGTCGCTGACGACGAATCTGTGCCGCAGGCATTGCGCGGCCGTCTGCTGCGCCTGTCCTGGTACGACGATCGGCGCGAGGGGCCGGATCCGCGGCGGTACGATCTGCACGCCGGCAGCCACTGGGCCTTCACCGCGCGGCTGCGTGCGCCGCGCGGCCTGCGCAATCCGGGCTGGTTCGATGGCGAGAAGCGGGCGATGGCGCAGCGGGTCGCCGCGGTGGGTTATGTACGCAGCGCCGAGCCGGTCACGCGGCTCTCTCCGGGCGGCGGCGTGGACCGGTGGCGCGAACGTGTCGCGACGCGCATCGATGCCGTCGTCGAGCGCGACAGTGCGCGCTATGTGCGTGCGCTCGCGATCGGCGACACGCGCGGGCTCGGCGATCTCGATTGGGAAGCCCTGCGCGCGACCGGACTGACGCATCTGATCGCGATCTCCGGTTTCCACGTCGGCATGGTCGGTGGTTTCTTCGCGCTGGTCGCGACCGGCGTGTGGTGGTGCCTGCCGTGGCTGGGACGCGGGTTGCCGCGCCCGCAGGCGGCGGCGATCGCCGCGTTGCTGGCGAGCAGCGTCTATGCGGCGGTCGCCGGCTGGGAACTGCCGACCGTGCGCACGGTGCTGATGATCGCCGTGGTCGTGATCGCGCGGCTGGCGCGGCGGCACCTGCGCATCGCCGATGCGCTGGGTTGGGCCGCCATCGCGGTGGTGCTGGTCGATCCGATGGCGGTGCTGTCGGCGGGCTTCTGGCTCAGCTTCGCCGGCGTCGCGTGGCTGGTCTGGTGCCTGCCCGACGCGCGCGAACTGTCGAAGCTGCGCGGCCTGCTGGCGTCGCAATGGGTGGCGACCATCGGCCTGCTGCCGTTGACGGTGATCCTGTTCGGCCAGGCCTCGCTGGCCGGACCGCTCGCCAATCTAGTCGCGATTCCGTGGTGGAGCCTCGTCGTGGTGCCGCTGGCCCTGGTTGGTACCGGGCTCGAGGCGATCCGGACCGGCGCCGGCGACTGGGCCTGGCGCAGCGCGGCGTGGGCCTTCGATCTGAGCTGGCCGCTGTTCGACTGGCTGGCGGCGAGTCCCGTTTCGCTGTGGTGGTTGCCCGAGCCGCACTGGCTCGCGCTGCCGTTCGCCCTGCTCGCCGCATTCTGGATGCTGTTGCCGCGCGGCGTGCCGGGGAAATGGCTGGTCGCGCTGTTGTGGTTGCCGCTGCTGTGGCCCGATCGCCACCTGCCGCGTCACGGTGAGGCCGAACTGGTGGTGTTCGATGTCGGGCAGGGCCTGTCGGTGCTGGTCCGCACCGCGCGCCATGCGGTGCTCTACGACACCGGCCCCGCGGTGCCGGAGGCCTTTGATGCCGGCGAACGCGTGATCGTGCCGGCACTGCAGGCGCTGGGCGTGCGCCGGCTGGACGCGATCGTCGTCAGCCATGGCGATGCCGATCACGCCGGCGGCTTCTCGGCCTTGCAGCGCCGATTCGACGCGCCGGTGGTCTTCGCGCCGCAGTGGGACCGCGTGCCCGGCGCCGCGCCGTGCCTGATGGGCAGTGCATGGCGGATGGACGGCGTGACGTTCCGCTTCCTGCATCCGGACGTGCATTTTCCGGCGTTCCGCAATCCGTCGAGTTGCGTGCTGCACGTGCAGACCGCGCATGGCGCGGCGCTGCTGCCGGGCGATGTCGATGCGCTGGTCGAGCGTCTGCTGATGCGGCGCGATGCGCCGGCGCTCGCGGCCGAGGTCGTACTCGCCGCGCATCACGGCAGCCGCAGCTCGTCCGATCCCGCATTCGTCCGCGCGAGTGGCGCGGCGGTCGCGATGATGTCGGCGGGCCACGGCAACCGCTTCGGGCATCCGCACGACGAGGTGGTGCGGCGCTGGTCGAATGCGGGTGCCGCGGTCGGCAGCACGGCCGGTGGCGGCGCGACCCGGTTCCGGCTGCAGGTCGGTGGACTGGCGGTCACGCAGGAACGCGTGCGCCGGCCCCGGCTGTGGGACGCCGCGCGCCAGGCCGAACGGCGCGCGGCGCGGTCCGGGCCGGCCGCGCAGGCTGGGCTATCCTATTCCCCGGATTGAACCGGCCATCGGCCGAAGGGGTTGGCGTGCTCGAACTGGTGAAGGCTGGCGGCTGGCCGATGATTCCGCTGCTGCTGCTGTCGGCATTCGCGTTGGCGATCATCGTCGAACGGTTCTGGGCACTGCGCCGCAAGGCGGTGCTGCCGCCGGGCCTGGGCGAGGAAGTCCGCGCCTGGGCTGCGCGCGGCACGCTCGATCCGGCGCACATCGAATCGCTGCGCGGCACCGCGCCGCTGGGGGCGCTGCTGGCCGCGGCGCTGGACGTGCGCAACCGGCCGCGCGAGGAGATCCGCGAGCGGGTCGAGGATGTCGGCCGCCACGTCGCGCACCGCATGGAGCGCTACCTCAACGCGCTCGGCACGATCGCCGCTGCAGGCCCGCTGCTGGGCCTGTTCGGCACCGTGGTCGGCATGATCCAGATGTTCCTCGGCGTCATGGACCACGGCGTGGGCGATGTGAACCAGCTCGCCGGCGGCATCGGCAAGGCGCTGGTGTGCGCGGCCGCGGGCATGATCGTCGCGGTGCCGGCGCTGATGTTCCACCGACATTTCCGCGCGCGCATCGACGGCTACATCGTGCAGATGGAGCACGAGGCGATCGCGCTGATGGACGTCATCGATCCGCGCAACCGCCGTGGCGTGCAGGTGCAGGCACCGGTGCAGGGCTGACGCATGCGCATCCGCGACCGCCGCGCCGAGGACAATCCGGAACTCAACCTCGTGCCGCTCATCGACGTGATCCTGGTGCTGATCATCTTCTTCGTGATCACCACCACCTTCGATGCGCGCTCGGTGCTCAAGCTCGAACTGCCGCAGGCGACCGGCGAGCGCAACGATTCCCGGGACGGCACCCTGAGCCTGCTGATCAACGCCGACGGCCGCTATTTCGTCGACGACCGTGAAGCGCTGCGCACCGATGTCGAGTCGCTCAAGCGCACGATCGCCGAGGTCGCCGGCGACGACCGTGAACGCACCGTGCTGCTGCGCGCCGATGCGCGCACGCCGTGGCAGGCGGTCGTGACCGCCTACGACGCGCTGGGCCAGCTCGGCTTCAAGCGCATCGCGAATGCGACGGCGCCGCAGGCCGCGGCCGCGCCGGCCGATGCCGTCACGCAGGGCCCATGACATGACTGCTGCCGACGACACGCCCCTGCAGGGCGCGCCGCGCGCCGACCGCGCCTGGCCGGTCTACCGCCGGCTGCTGAAGTTCGCCACCGATTACCGCGGCCTGCTGTCGGTCGCGGGGATCGGCATGCTGATCGAGGCGGCCGCGGGCGGCGCCTTCACCAAGATGATGGAACCGATCATCGACGAGACCTTCGTCGGTGCGAACGCCGGCGTGAACCTGTGGCTGCCGGCGGCGATCATCGGCCTGTTCGTGCTGCGCGGCATCGCCGGGTATCTCGCCGACTACAACATGGCCAAGGCCGGCCGCGGCATCGCGCGCGACCTGCGCGTGCTCGTGCTGGGCAAGTATCTGCGGCTGCCGGGCATGCGCTTCGATGCCGAGCCGGTGCCGTCGATGCTGGTGCGCCTGGGCTCGGACTCGGACCAGGTGTCGCAGGCCGCGGTCGATGCGGCCAAGGTGATGATCCAGCAGTCGCTACAGATCATCGCCTCGCTGATCGTGATGCTGTGGACCAGCTGGCAGGTGACGCTGACGATCCTGGTCATCGCGCCGCCGCTGTCGTGGATCATGGGCAAGGTCGCGCGTCGTTACCGCCGCGTCAGCCACAACATCCAGGACAGCTCGGCGCTGCTGCTGCAGGCCGCCGACCAGTCGCTGAGCAACCAGCAGGAAGTGAAGATCTACGGCGCGCAGGCGGCCGAGAACGCGCGCTACCGCGCGGTCGCCGACACCCACATGCGCCTGAATCTCAAGGTCGAGGCGACGCGTGCGATCTCGTCGGCGGTCGTGCAGCTGATGGGCTCGGTGGGTCTGGCGCTGCTGATCGTCATCGCCGGTTACGAGGCCTCGCAGGGGCGTCTGACCGCCGGCGGTTTCGTCGCGCTGATGATCGCGATGATGGCGATCATTCCCGCGCTCAAGCAGCTGACCAACGTGCAGAACATGCTGCAGCGGGGCGTGGCCTCGGCCGAACGCCTGTTCGAGATCCTCGACGCGGACGACGAGCGCGACACCGGCACGCGGCCGCTGGCACGCGCACGGGGCGAGATCGAGTTCCGCAACGTCGGTGCGCGCTATCCGGGTCAGAACGCACCGGCGCTGGAGGGCGTCAGCTTCGTCGCGAAGCCGGGCACGGTGACCGCGATCGTCGGCCGCTCGGGCAGCGGCAAGTCGACGTTGATCAAGCTGATCCCGCGCTTCTACGCGCAGGCGCAAGGCGAGATCCTGCTCGACGGCCATCCGATCGACGACTACAGACTCTCGGACGTGCGCCGGCAGATCGCGCTCGTCGGCCAGCAGGTGATGCTGTTCGACGACACCGTCGCGGCGAACATCGCCTACGGCGAGATGGCCGGCGTGTCGCCCGAAGCGCTGGATGCGGCGATCCGCGGCGCGAATGCGCTGGAGTTCATCGAGAAGCTGCCGAAGCAGCTCGAGAGCGGCATCGGCAGCCGCGGCGGTCGCCTGTCGGGCGGCCAGCGCCAGCGCCTGGCGATCGCGCGCGCGATGCTCAAGGACGCGCCGATCCTGATCCTCGACGAGGCCACCGCCGCGCTCGATACCGAGTCCGAACGCCTGGTGCAGGACGCGCTCGAACATCTGATGCCCGATCGCACCACGCTGGTCATCGCGCATCGCCTGTCGACGATCGAACACGCCGACCAGGTGCTGGTGCTCGACCATGGTCGGCTCGTCGAGCACGGCACGCACCAGCAACTGCTCGAACAGGGCGGCCTGTACGCGCGCCTTCATCGCATGCAGTTCCGCGAAGGCGAGGGCGGGGACCGCATCGGATGAAGGCGCCGCGGTACTGGTTCGACGGCAGCCGCCCGCCGCTGCATGCGCGCGTGCTCGCCCGGGTCTACGGCGCGGCGTCGCGGCTGCGGCGCAAGTTCGTGCGTCCGCGCAAGGTGTCCAAACCTGTCCTGGTGATCGGCAACCTGATCGCCGGCGGTAGCGGCAAGACGCCGCTGACGATCGCGGTCGTCGCGCGCCTGCAGGCGGCGGGTTGGACACCGGGCGTCGCCAGCCGTGGCTACGGCCGCGACGAGGCAGGCACGCCGCGCTGGGTCGAGCCGGTGACCGATCCGAAGCTCGCCGGCGACGAGCCGGTGCTGATCGCCGCGCGCACCGGCGCGAAGGTCCGCGTGGACACCGATCGCGTCGCCGCCGCGAAGGCGCTGATCGCCGCGGGTTGCGACATCGTGGTCTGCGACGACGGCCTGCAGCACTACCGGCTGCGCCGCGACGTCGAGATCGAGGTCATCGACGGCGCACGTCGCTACGGCAACGGCCTGCTGATACCGGCAGGACCGATGCGCGAGCTGGCGGCACGCAGCGCCGACTGCGACTTCCGCGTGCTCAATACCGGCAGCGCGACCGACGTCGACGCCGGATTCGGCGAATGGCCGATGCGGCTGGAAACCGATCAGGCGCTGCCGCTGGTCGGTGGTCGCGCATTGCCGCTGTCGCGGTTCGCGGGTCAACGCGTGCACGCGGTCGCCGGCATCGGCGATCCCGAACGCTTCTTCGCGACGCTGCGCAGCCACGGCATCGCGATCGTCCCCCACGCGTTCGCCGACCATCACCGCTACACGGAAGAAGACCTGCGTTTCGGCAGCGACCTGCCGGTGCTGATGACCGAAAAGGACGCGGTGAAGTGCATGCGCTTCGCCGGCGAGCGGCATTACAGCGTGCCGGTGTCGGGCGAATTGCCGGAGGCGTTCTGGATCGCGCTGCTGGACCGGTTGGCGAAGCTGCGCTGAGTCCGCGGGGTCAACGGGGTGCGCTCGGAGCCCCTATCCCTCTGGGAGAGGGGTTGGGGTGAGGGTCGACGCTCGCGACACGTCCTGCCTGCACACAGCATTCGATGCGACCGGTTTTGCTGCGCTCTATCCATTCTACGGGCTGGACCTGTTGGAGAAGCTGTGCTGAGTAGCTAACGAAACTGAGGCAGGCGAGGTCCAAGCCCCTCTCCCTGTGGGAGAGGGGTTGGGGTGAGGGCCGACGCTCGCGGCACGTCCTGCGCACCGCATTCGAAGCGATGGGTTCCGATGCGCCCTACCCATCCTATGGACGGTTTTAAGCCGGTGTGGGCGCGCAAGCGCGCTCCGCCAGGCGCCTTCTCTGCAAGTCGAGACGCCACGGCAATCCCCGGCCACATCCGATCTGTGACAATCCCCCGCATGACCACATCCACCGGTTTCGTCGTCGCCATTCCCGCGCGCTACGCGTCCACCCGTCTGCCCGGCAAACCGCTGCAGCCACTCGGCGGCGAGCCGCTGGTGTTGCATGTCGCGCGTCGCGCGCTCGCGGCCGGCGCCGACGAGGTCTGGGTCGCGACGGACGACGTGCGTGTACGCGATGCGCTCGCCGGCACGCCGGTGCAGGTCGCGATGACTTCGCCCGACCACCCGTCCGGCACCGACCGCCTGGCCGAATGCGCCGCGATCGCCGGCTGGGACGATGCACGCATCGTCGTGAACCTGCAGGGCGATGAGCCTTTCGCGCCGGTGGCCGGCATCGTTGCGGTCGCCGAACTCGCGGCGCAATCGGGCGTGGATCTCGCCACGCTGTGCGCACCGGTCGAGGACGTCGAGACGCTGCTCGACCCCAACGCGGTGAAGGTCGTACGCGGCGCGGACGGCGATGCGCTGTACTTCAGCCGCGCGCCGGTGCCGTGGCCGCGCGATGCGTTCGCGCGCAGCCGCGACGTCATGCCCGACGGCGAGTGGTGGCGGCACATCGGCATCTACGGCTACCGCGTGGGCTTCCTGAAACGCTTCGCGGCGATGCCGCCGGGCCGGCTGGAACAGGTCGAGATGCTCGAACAGCTGCGCGTGCTCGAAGCGGGGCACCGTGTCGCCGTGGGCATCGCGCCGGAAGCCTTCCCGCCCGGTGTCGACACGCCTGACGACCTGGCCCGCGCCGAGGCGCGCTGGGCCGCGCGCGGATGACCCGCCTGCTCGTCGTCTGTCTCGGCAACATCTGCCGCTCGCCGGTGGCCGAGGGCGCGTTGCGCGCGCGGATCGCCGCGGCGGGCCTGGCGGATGTCATCGAGGTCGATTCCTGCGGTACCGGCGACTGGCATGTGGGTCATCCGCCGGACCCGCGCGCGATCCGCAGCGCGGCCGGTCACGGCGTCGACATCGCCGGCCTGCGCGCCCGCACCCTCGACGAGGCCGACTACCGCGAGTTCGACGTGCTGCTGTGCGCCGATGCCAGCACGCTGCGCATCGTGCGCGGACGTCGGCCAGCGGATTCCACGGCTGAAATCGCCCGGTTCCTCGACTGGGCCGGGCAGGGCGCCGGCGACGTGCCGGACCCGTATACCGGCGACGCGCCCGGCTTCGAAACGGTCTGGCAACTGGTCGATGCGGCCGCGGCAGCGGTCGTCGCGCGGTATCGACCCGGCGCCCCGGCCGTTCGCGCATAATCCGGCCATGACCGACGCCGCGACCGCACCCGAGTTCCCGGCCAGCCTGGAGTGGCTGAACCTGACCGACCCGCTGCGCATGGCGCAGTTGCGGGGCAAGGTCTGCGCGCTGGCGTTCGTGAATCTCGCGTCGGCCTGGTCGCAGCAGCGGCTGGCCGACCTCGGCCATCTGCGCGCGCGCCATCGCGAGCGGCTCAACGTGGTCGCGGTGCACGTGCCGCGTTTCGATGCCGAGCGCGAATCGCGCCGCGCATCCAAGCGCGCGCATCGCCAGCAGCTCGAGTTCCCGGTCGCCCACGACGCGGACTGGACGCTGTGGCAGCACTACGGCATCGAGGCCTGGCCGACGATCGTGCTGATCGACGGCGAGGGCCGGGTGCGGGAACGCATCGTCGGCGAGGGCGGCATCCGCGAGCTCGATGCACGCGTCAGCGCGCTGGCCGCCGAACTCACGCCGCAGGCCGTCAACGCCGATCCGATCCGCATGCGCCGCAGCGGCGAGCCGCCGTTGCCGCTGCGCTTCCCGGTCGGCCTGGCGCTGGCGGGCAACTTCCTCTATGTCGCCGACAGCGGCCACCACCGCGTGCTCGAGTGCGACACCAGCGGTCGCGTGCTGCGGCAGTTCGGCAGCGGCAGTCCCGGTTTCATCGACGGGCCGATGGAACTGGCCGCGTTCACCCGGCCGCACGGCATCCATGTCGAGCGCGACGTGCTCTATGTCGCCGACACCGGCAACCACGCGGTGCGGCGCATCGAACTGCGCAGCGGCGACATCGCGACGATCTGCGGCGCGGGACGCCCCGGCGTCACCAGCGAAGGCGCGCTGACCGATCCACGCGCGGTCGCGCTCGACCAGCCGCGCGACATCGTGCTCGCCGGCGACAAGCTCTACATCGCCTGCGCCGGCGACAACCGCATCTGGCGGCTGGATCTCGGTCGTTCGACGATCGAATTGCTGGCCGGCAGCGGCAAGCTGGCGGTGAAGGACGGCAGCGGTTCGGTCGCCGCGTTCGGCGAACCGGTGTCGCTGGCCTGCGTGCAGCAGACGCTCTACGTCTGCGATGCCACCGGTTCGGCGATCCGCAGCGTGCACACGCGCACCGGCGCCGTCTCGACGCTGGTCGGCCAGGATCCCTGGCAGTTCGGACGCGTCGACGGGCCGCGCACCGACGCCCGCCTGCAGCATCCGCAGGCGCTCGCGCTGGAAGCCGATGCGCCGGTGCTGTGGATCGCCGATGCCGGCAACGACAGCCTGCGCCGGCTGCGCCTGGGCGGCGGCGAACTCACCACGTTCGAACTGCCGCAACGCCTGCACGGCCCCGGCGGCCTGGCGATCGGCAGCGATGCGGTGTGGATCGCCGACACCGATGCGCACGCCGTGCTGCGGCTCGATCCCGTCAGCGGCGCCGTGCGTCACGTTCCGATAGGCGAATGACCGGGCCGCGCGACGCGAACCGCGGCAGGGCGATGTTCGACGGCAAGGCGTTCGTCGCTGGGCTCAGCACCGCGCCGGGCGTCTACCGCATGTACGCGGCCGACGACGCGGTGCTGTACGTCGGCAAGGCGGCGGACCTGCGCAAGCGCGTGGCGAGCTATTTCAACGCCGCGCCCAAGGTCACGCGCACCATGGCGATGATCGCGCAGATCGCGCGCATGGAGACCACGGTCACCCGCACCGAGGCCGAGGCGCTGCTGCTCGAGAACCAGCTCATCAAGTCGCTCAAGCCGCGCTACAACGTCTCGCTGCGCGACGACAAGAGCTATCCCTATGTCCTGGTGACCGGCGACGACTGGCCGCGCATCGCCGTGCACCGCGGGCCGCGCAACGTGGCGGGCCGCTACTTCGGCCCGTATCCGGGCGTGACCGCGGTGCGCGAGACGCTGAACCTGATGCAGAAGCTGTTCAAGCTGCGCAACTGCGAGGACAGCGTGTTCCGTAACCGCTCGCGGCCCTGCCTGCAGCATCAGATCGGCCGCTGCACCGCGCCCTGCGTCGGCCTGGTCTCGGCGCAGGACTACGGCGATGCGGTGCGTCGCGCGTCGATGTTCCTCGAAGGCCGCAGCGACGAGCTGACCCGGGAAGTCACGCGCGACATGGAAGCGGCGGCCGGACGACTCGATTTCGAGAACGCCGCACGCCTGCGCGACCTGCTCGGCAACATGCGCAGCATGCAGGCGCGGCAATACGTCGACGGCAAGGTCGCCGAACTCGACGTGCTCGCGTGTGCGATGCAGGGCAGCCACGCCTGCGTGCTGCTGCTGGCGTTCCGCGACGGCCGCAATCTGGGCACGCGCGCCTTCCACCCGCGCACCAACGGCAGCGACGATCCGGCCGAAGTACTGGCCGCATTCGTCTCCCAGCACTATGCCGAGCAGCCGCCGCCGCGCGAGATCGTGCTCGACCGCGCGATCGAGGACGTGCCGCTGCTCGAACAGGCCTTCAGCGAATCGACCGGGCGCCGCGTGCAGATCAAGACCAGCGTGCGCGGCGACCGTGCGCGCTACGTGGATCTCGCGCGTCGCAATGCCGAGATCTCGCTGGCGACGGAACTGGGCAGCCAGGCCGCGCAGAACGCGCGCGCCGAGTCGCTGCGCGAGATGCTGGGTCTGGCGTCGGTCGCGCAGCGCATCGAATGCTTCGACATCAGCCACACGATGGGGGAGGCGACGGTCGCCTCGTGCGTGGTGTTCGACGCCGCCGGTCCGGTGCGCGGCCAGTACCGGCGCTACAACATCGCCGGCATCGAGCCGGGCGACGACTACGCGGCGATGCACCAGGCGCTGACCCGGCGCTTCCGCAAGGCGGCGGAGGCACGCGCGGCCGCGATTGCCGCCGGGGATGCCGCTGCCGCGCAGGACGGCGCCGGCGTGCTGCCCGACGTGCTGCTGATCGACGGCGGCACGGGTCAGGTCGCGCAGGCGCGCGCCGTGCTCGATGGCTTCGGGCTCGACGGCATCTGTCTGGTCGGCGTCGCCAAGGGCGAGGCGCGCAAGCCCGGCGACGAAACCCTGCTGCTGCCCGATGGCCGCGCGCTCAAGCCCGGCGCGGCCTCGCCCGGCCTGCAACTGGTGCAGCAGGTCCGCGACGAGGCGCACCGCTTCGCGATCACGGGCCATCGCGGGCGGCGGCAGAAGGCGCGCACGACGAGCCGGCTCGAGGACATTCCCGGCATCGGGCCGCGCCGCCGCGCCAGTCTGCTGAAGCATTTCGGCGGTCTGGGCGGGCTCAAGTCCGCCGGCGCGGAGCAGATCGCCCAGGTCGAGGGCGTCAACGCGGCGCTCGCGCAACGCATCTATGCGACCCTACACGGGCTCGACACCGGCCCCGGCGCCGGGCAGGACTGATTTCCCCCTCCAGGCCTTCGATGAAACTGACGATTCCCACCTGGATCACGCTGCTGCGGATCCTGCTGATTCCGGTCCTGGTGCTGGTGTTCTACCTGCCGTTCCAGTGGACGAACTTCGCGGCCGCGCTGATATTCGGATTCGCGTCGATCACCGACTGGCTCGACGGCTGGATCGCCCGTCGCTACGAACAGTACTCGGCATTCGGCGCGTTCCTCGATCCGGTGGCCGACAAGCTGATGGTCGCCGTGGCGCTGTTCCTGATCGTGCAGGGACATCCGACGCCGTGGATGGCGTTGTGGGCGGCGGTGATCGTGGGCCGCGAGATCGCGGTGTCGGCGTTGCGCGAATGGATGGCCGGACTCGGCGAGCGCGCCACGGTGCGCGTGGCCGCGATCGGCAAGATCAAGACCGTCGCGCAGATGGTCGCGCTGCTGTGCCTGCTGTATTCGGTGACGCCCGACCAGCCGCCGCGTCCGCTGCCGTGGCTGGGCCGCGAGATCTTCATCGTCGGCGACTGGCTGCTCGCGATCGCGGCGATCCTGACGCTGTGGTCGGGCCTGCTGTATCTGCGCGCGGCATGGCCGATCATGCGCGCCGCGGAGAAGAACAAGTATTGACACCCCGGTGGCGATGGGTAGAATTTCGCCTCCCAAGCGGGAATAGCTCAGTTGGTAGAGCGCAACCTTGCCAAGGTTGAGGTCGAGGGTTCGAGCCCCTTTTCCCGCTCCAGTTTCGAAGACGCAGCCCCGGGTTGTACGCGGGGTTTCGTTTTGTCGACAGGACCGTCGTCCTGCACGGCGTCACCGGCCTGGTGGCAGAGTGGTTATGCAGCGGATTGCAAATCCGTGTACGCCGGTTCGATTCCGACCCAGGCCTCCAGCCGGCGCACCATACAGGTCGCAGGCGGGTTACAATCCGGTTTCAAGCGGGAATAGCTCAGTTGGTAGAGCGCAACCTTGCCAAGGTTGAGGTCGAGGGTTCGAGCCCCTTTTCCCGCTCCAGTTCGAAAGGCCCTGCAGATGCGGGGCCTTTTCGTGTCTGGCGCCGCGCGCACCGCGTGGCGGTTCCAATCGGCGGCGCGCTCGGGCACGCTGTCGAACGCCTGCCCGGATGGCGAAACTGGTAGACGCACCGGACTTAAAATCCGTTGGCCGCAAGGCCGTGCCGGTTCGATTCCGGCTCCGGGCACCATCGCGGGTCGCGTCCATTCTCGATGCCGGTCCTGCCTTCACGGCCGCGTCCGCGGCCGCAGTTCAGGGTGCGACCGACTGCAGACGACAGAACTGGTCGGCGGGCGTGACGGCGACGCCGCCGCCGTGCCCCGGGAAGGGCACCACCGTGATGATTTCGAGACTCCGCAACAATTTCCGCCTGACCATCATCACCCTGCTGGGGTCGATGACGTCGGTCGTGCTCGGCAGTTTCCTGGTCTGGCGGCTCGTGCGTGAAGAGTGGTCGATCGCGATCCTGGATGCCGTCGTCGTCTTCACGATGCTGGCGATCGTGCGACTGGCCTGGCGCGAGGGAGGTACGGAACGCGCCGGGGCGTGGATGGTGGTGTCCAATTCCGGCTTCGCGATCCTCGCGTGCCTGACCATCGGCTCGGCCGCGAGCGGCTGGGTCTATGTCGCGTTGATGACCAACTTCTATCTTGCGCCGCTGCGCGTGGCGACCTGGAGCGGCGCGGTGCTGCTGCTGTCGGCCTCGGCGACGCTGCTGTGGCGTGATGTCGGCCCGTCCCACATCAGCACGCTGGTGACCTGGTCGCTGGTCTACGGGTTCTCGCTGATATTCGCGCGGCGGTTGCGCCAGCACAGCGATTCACTGGAGCTGATGGCCAGCGTGGATCCGCTGACACGCATCCCCAACCGCGGCATGCTGGAAGCCGATCTGCGCCATGCGATCGCGACCGGGCAGGGCGGTCGCGCAGGGTTGCTGGTCCTCGACATCGACCGCTTCAAGGGGGTCAACGACACCTACGGTCATGCTGCCGGCGATACGGTGCTGATCCACCTCGCCACGTTGTTGCGCGAGGAACTGCGTCAGGGCGACTCGGTCTACCGCTTCGGTGGCGAGGAGTTCGTGATGCTGCTGCCGCTGGTCTCGGAGGAGGCGCTCGCCCGCGCCGGCGAGCGTATCCGCGACGCGGTGGCCTCGCGTCTGGTCGGACCCGGCGGACCCATCACGGTCGCGGTGGGTGGCGCGATGCTGTCGATAGAGCGCGACTGGCAGGACTGGTTCGCGCGCGCGGACGCATCGCTGTATCTGGCCAAGCGCGCGGGCGGCAACATCGTCCACGTCGCCGATCCGATCTGAATCAGTCTTCGCCGACGCTCAGCCGCGTCCTGCGTGATGCGCGACGCCGGCAGTGTCTTCATCTTGCCAACGGGTGGTGCGGGCCGGTGCGTGGTCGACACGCATGCGGCGCACCGCGGCGAGCCTGCGCCGCCAGCGCAACAGGGTGCCGATGATCGAGAGCGCGGCCATCAGGCCAGCGATCACGAGCACCCAGGGCGCCAGCACCGCGAGCGGCGAGAGGATCGAGCCGGCGGTATTGCGCAGCGCGAGTGCGAACACCGCGCCGGCGATCAGCAGATAGACCGGCAGCACCAAGATGCGCCAGACCGTGCGCGGCGCAATCATGAGGCGGTACTCCGGGTGCTGGCTATCGCCGTGGTCACGATCGGCGCGGCATCGGGCAGACCGTGCATGAGGCGGAAATATGCCGCGGCCTCGTCCCGCGCCGCATCCCATTCGACGCCGCGCGGCATCTGTTCCCATTGCGCGCGCAGCACCGGTTCGAGTTCGTGCCAGTCGGCATCCGGTCGGTCGGCATGCGCCGCCCGCGTCATTTCCGCGAGGATCACCGGGTTGTAGGGCCGCTGGGACATGGGGCGTTCGGAAGAAGGAGGTGGGGGCTGGAATCGACAGTAGGCAGCGCGCCGCCAAACCGCCGTGAAGCGGCGCGCCGCGCAACGGAACATTCAGTTTCGACTGGCCGCACGACGGGGCGCTGCCTACCATGAGGACAACGCGCTGCGTCGGTCCGACCGGCCTGCAGCTTGAATTCACCGCCGTCCGGGAAGGACGGCGCGTCGGGCGCATCGTCCGGCGGTCTGCAGGGGAGCCCGATGGTCCGCTATCTCACGTATGCGCTCTGCGTCGTCCTGACGCTGGTCTCGATCGCGATGGCGTCGGTGCACCAGTCGACGGGCTGGGCCGTCGCCGCGGTGCCGCTGCTCGCGCTGTCGGTGCTGGGCACGGTCGACATCCTGCAGCGTCGCGCGACCCTGCGCCGCGGCTATCCGCTGACCGCGCACTTCCGCTACGGGCTCGAAGCGTTCCGCCCGGAGATCCGCCAGTACTTCATCGAGGACGACCAGGACGAGGTGCCGTTCTCGCGCCAGCAGCGCGCGCTGGTCTACCAGCGTGCGAAGAACGTCAGCGACGTGGTGCCGTTCGGCAGCGAATTGCCGATGTACGGCTCGCAATACGAATGGATCAACCATTCGCTGGTGCCCGCGCATGCCGCCTCGCACGATTTCCGGGTGCCGGTCGGCGACGAACGCGCGCAGCCGTATACGGCCAGCGTGTTCAACATCTCGGCGATGAGTTTCGGCTCGTTGTCGGCCAATGCGATCCGCGCGCTGAATCTGGGCGCCAAGCGCGGCAATTTCTTCCACGACACCGGTGAGGGTGCGATCTCGCGCTACCACCGCGAGCACGGCGGCGACCTGGTCTGGGAAATCGGCTCGGGCTACTTCGGGTGTCGCGATGCGAAGGGCCGATTCGACGAAGAGTTGTTCGCGCGCCACGCGGCCGAGCCGCAGGTGCGCATGGTCGAACTGAAACTCTCGCAGGGCGCCAAGCCCGGCCATGGCGGCATGCTGCCCGGCGCGAAGGTCACGCCGGAGATCGCCGCGACGCGCGGCATTCCGGTCGGCATCGACTGCGAATCGCCGGCCGCGCACGCCACGTTCTCCACGCCGCTCGGCCTGCTGGCGTTCGTCGACCGGATGCGGACCCTGTCGGGCGGCAAGCCGGCCGGATTCAAGCTCGCGATCGGGCATCCCTGGGAATGGTTCGGTATCGCCAAGGCGATGCTCGACAGCGGCATCCTGCCGGACTTCATCGTCGTCGACGGCGCCGAGGGCGGCACCGGCGCGGCGCCGTCGGAGTTCATCAACCACGTCGGTCTGCCGCTGCAGGAAGCGCTGATGCTGGTGCACAACACCCTGGTGGGCATCGGCCTGCGCGACCGCATCCGCGTCGCCGCGGCCGGCAAGATCACCAGCGGTTTCGACATCGCGCGCACGCTGGCGATGGGCGCGGACTGGTGCAATGCGGGCCGCGGCTTCATGTTCTCGCTGGGCTGCATCCAGTCGCGCAGCTGCCATACCGACCACTGTCCGACCGGCGTCGCGACCCAGGATCCGGCGCGCTGGCGGCTGCTCGACGTGCCCGACAAGGCGAACCGCGTATTCCATTTCCACCAGAACACGCTCAAGGCGCTGCGCGACATGATCGGTGCGGCCGGTCTGGAGCATCCGATGCAGATCGGGCCCGAGCACATCCTGCGCCGCGTGTCGCCGACCGAGGTGCGCTCGCTGGCGGCGCTGTACCGGTTCCTGGAACCGGGCGAACTGCTGGCCGGCGTGCCCGAGCACGCGGTGTTCAAGACGTTCTGGCCGAGTGCACGCGCCGACAGCTTCGCGCAGCCTGCGCGTGCGGCGGCGATGCATGTGGCGAAGCGGACGCATTGAGCGAAAGCATCAGCTTGTCGTCCCAGCGGAAGCTGGGATCCATTTTCGCGGTCAAGCCCGAAAGTCAAAATGGGCCCCAGCTTTCGCTGGGGCGACGGCGACGATTCGCCAAACAGTCTGACCGGACGTTCGCCTGTCGAGCACCGCGGGAATGACGTCCCTGTCAGTCGAGCACTTCGAACAACCGCTCTGTCGGCCGACCGACCACCGCGCGTTCGCCGCGCACCAGCACCGGCCGTTCGATCAGTTCGGGATGCGCGGCCATCGCGGCGATGATCGCGTCATCGTCGAGCGTCGCATCGGCAAGCCCAAGCGTGCGATAGGCATCCTCGCCGGTGCGCAGCAATGCGCGCGGCGCGATGTCGAGCCGGCGCAGCAGCGTGCGCAGGGCGTCGGCATCGAGCGGCGTGTCCAGGTAGCGCACCACCTCCGGCTCGATGCCGCGCGCCTGCAACAGTTCGAGCGCAGCGCGCGACTTCGAGCAGCGCGGGTTGTGCAGCAGAAGATAGGTGTCGGTCATGTCGGTGCAAGATCCGCGCCGGCCGATGCGCCGTGGCGGGCGACGACGGCGGTCGCGGTGACGTCGGCGGTGGTATTGGCGACGGTGGCGAAGGCGTCGGGCAGGGTGTCGACGGCGAGCAGCACGCCCAGCGGTTCGACCGGCAGGCCCATCGCCTGGGTCACCGGCAGGTTGTTGGTCATGAAGCTCACCTGGCCCGGCAGTCCGACCGAGCCCATGCTGATGACGATGCTCAGCCCGACCGCGATCGCGAGTTGTGCCGGCCCCAGCGCCGCGCCGTACATCCAGGCGATGAAGACCACGACGCTCAGGTACTGCGTGGGACTGGCGATGCGGAACAACGAGACCGCCATCGGCAGCACCAGCGAGGTGACGGCCAGCGGATAGCCGAGGCGGTTGCGCGCACTGTCGACCATGACCGGCAGCGACGCGAGCGAGGACTGCGTGCTCGCGGCGATCGCCTGGACCGGCAGCAGCGCGGCGGCGAAGCGGGACAGGCGCTCGCCGGCGACCGTCACCGCGACCACGTACATCAGCAGGGTGATCGCCACGTACAGCACGCACTGCAGCGCGATGTAATAGCCCAGCGCCGTCAGCACGCCGAGGCCGACATGCGCGCAGACCGCCAGCACCAGCGCGAACACGCCGACCGGCGCGGCCCACAGCACCCAGCGCACGACGACGATCATCGCGTCGCCGACCGTGCGCACCAGATCCAGCATGCGCATCCGGCGTTCGGCTTCGAGCCGGGTCAGCGCGAAGCCGAAGAACATCGAGAACACGACCAGCGGCAACATCGCGCTGGCGGCCGCGGCGGCGATCGCATTGCTCGGAATCACGCTGGTGATCCACAGGCCGAACGACGGCGCCTGCGGCAGCACGTCCGGCGCCTGGATCGCGGCGCGGAACGCGGCGACCAGCGCGTCGTCGCGCGGCACCAGCGACAGCAATGCCGGCGCGGCGATCGCGGCAAAGCTGCCGCACACCGCCAGCAGCACCGCGAATGTCGCCATCGCCATGCGCGCGTTGCGCCCCGAGGCGGCCGCATCGGCCGCGCCGTTGATGCCGACCACGACCAGCGCCGCGACCAGCGGCACCACAGTCATCTGCAATGCGTTGAGCCAGAGCTTGCCGATGGGTTGCGCGAACTCGGCGACGCGCAGCGCGGTGTCCGCGTCCTAGGCCGCGAGCGGGAGCCCCACGGCCGCGCCCGCCATCAGCGCCAGCAGCACGCGGACGGAGGCGGGGATGGTGCGACGGGCAGGAACGGTTTCGGTCATGGCGCGCGGCCGGTTCGACGGGCCCGGGCAGCATGCCATGCGGCGCGCGGGCCGCGCGGTCGCCTGCGCATCAGGCGCGCGGCGCCAGCGCGCGTGCGAGCGTGTCGCGATGGCTGTCGACGAAACCGGCGCGCAGATACAGCGACTTCGCGCGTGGGTTGTGGTGATGCACCTCCAGCCGCAGCACCGGCACGCCCCAGGCGCGCGCCTGCGCGCCCGCGATGTCGAGCGCCTGCGCACCGAGTCCGCGGCCCCGCGCGGCCGGCGCGATGTAGAGTTCGTCGAGCAGGGCGTGATGGCCGCCCTGTTCGAGACTGAAGCCACGGGTCAGGGCGAGATAGCCGTCGGTGCCGTCCGCACCGAGCAGCAGCAGCGCGCCGCAGCCGGGATCGGACAGCAGGGTAGACATCGCGCGTGGCGTGGCGAGGTCGTCGAAATGCAGGCGGTCCTCGGCGTAGAAGGCCCGCATCATGTCCAGCACCGCGGGCAGGTCGTCCAGGGTGGCGATGCGCGAGGTCAGCGGCTCCGCAGCGCTCATCGGGCGAGGACCGGCAGTTGCCAGGCGCTCTGCAGGTGCGCGTATTCGGCATCGGGCAGCAGCACGAAGCGCGGCGAGCGCGCCGGGTCCAGCCAGCGCAGCAGGGCGTCCATCGCCGCATCGTCCATCGCGGTGCAGCCGGCGGTGGTCTCGTCGGGCCGGCGCAGGAGGTGGGCGAAGATGCAGCTGCCGCGGCCGGCCTCGCCGTCCGTGTTGTGCTCGATGACGAAGCCCTGCCGATAGCGCACATCGCCGTCGTTGTGCAGGTCGAGACGCATGCGTTCGCTCGAACCTTCGACTGCGGCCGCGCCGACATCCTTCTCGTCGACGATGCGGTTGTAGAGCGGCGAGGCCGGCACGTCGATGCAGTAGTGCGAGGCCTGCATCGGCAGGTACGGCAGCACGCCGACGCCGGCGGGCGCGTAGCCGAAGGCGTCGCCGATCGCGAACACGCCGGCCGGGGCGCGACCGTCGCCTTCGCGTTTCTGCGGCCCGTCCGATTGCGCCGGATGCAGGCCGATGCCCCAACCGCTGCCGCTGCGGCCGAGCATCACCGGCACCGCGTCGCCGACGCTGCGCCATGCGCCGTCGCCATCGCGCTCGAAGCGCTGCATGCGGGCCTGCGCCGCGTCCCAGTCGGCGGACGTCACGACGACGAGCTGCTCCGCGCCGGCCAGCGGCGCAGCGTCCGGCGTCGGCGTGGTGCCGCAGGCGGCGAGCAGCAGGACGGACAGCAGCAGCGTGGTGAATCCGGCGCGTCGTTGGAATCGGGGCATGAACGGGTCCTCCTGGGTCATGGATCGAGCAGGCGGCGCATCCGCGCCTGATGGTCGGCCAGGCGCGCCTGCCGGCCGGGCAGTGCGCACAGCTGTACGACGACGATGTCGAGCAGCTGTTGCAGCGCGCTCTGGTACAGCAGCATCGCGACGTGCGGCTGCGCGTCGTGCGCCGAGACCAGCAGGGCATGGTCGGCGCGCGCGCGCAGGGGATTGCTGGAATGACGCGTCGCCGACAGCACCCGCGCGCCGCGTTCGTGCGCGAGCTTCGCGAGGTGCAGCAGGCCCGGTTGCCGCCCCTGCTCGGCGAACAGCGCGAGCAGATCGCCATCGCCGAGGCCGGCGACCTGCGCGGCGGCGAGCAGCGGGTCGGGATGGTAGGCCGCGGCCACACCCAGCAGCGACAGGCGCATCGCGAATGCGCGCGCGGCGAGATTGTCCTCGCCGGAACCGACGACCACCACGCGGCCGGCCGCGTGCAGCACCGTCGCGATCGACTGCAGCGCGGCTTCGGGATTGATCGAACGCGTCGCGGCTTCGGCCTGGCTCTTGCCCTGCCACAGCGCGTCCGCGACCGCAGGCACGTTGACCGCCGCCGCGGGCGCCACGCTCGCCGGCTCGCGTTCGCGCGCGACCGATTCGCCCACCGAGAACTTGAGGTCCGGATAGCCACGGAAACCGAGCTTCTGGCTGAACTTCACCACGCTCGACTGGCTGATGCCGAGCGCGCCGGCGAGCTGCTGCGACGAGTAGTCGCGCAGCAGGTGCGCGTTCTCCAGCACGAAATCGCCGATGCGGCGTTCGATCGCCGACAGGCGGTCGCGCTCGGCGCGGATCTTCAGCAGCGGAGAGGCCGTCTGCACGTCAGCAGGCGATGGGCTGCACGCCGCGCACCGCCACGATGCCGAGCCCCGGCGCGTCGCCGATCGAGATTTCCGCATCGTCGAACGACACGCCGCCCTCGACCGGATTCCAGGCGCACAGCGACGGCCCGTCGAGATCGACCTTGGTGATGACGTCGGCCTTGGCCACGGCCAGGTGCGCCGCCGCGGCGACGCTGATGCTGGTTTCGATCATGCAGCCGATCATGCAGTCCACGCCGTGCAGCCCGGCGATGTCGGCGAGCTTGATCGCGTTCGACAGGCCACCCGTCTTCATCAGCTTGATGTTGACGATGTCGGCCGCGCGCATGCGGATCAGCTCGATCAGTTCGACCGGACCGAACACGCTCTCGTCCGCCATCACCGGCACGTGCACGCGGTCGGTGACGTACTTCAGGCCGGCGAGATCGTGGGCCCTGACCGGCTGCTCCAGCAGTTCCGGTTCGATGCCGGCGTCCTCGAGCTGGCGCATCGCGTGCACCGCCTGCTTCGGCGTCCAGCCCTGGTTGGCATCGAGCCGCAGCAGCGCGCGTCCGTCGACCGCGGCGTGGATCGCGCGGATGCGTTCGAGATCCACGCCCATGTCCTTGCCGACCTTGATCTTCAGCGATGCGAAGCCGCGTTCGACCGCCGACACCGCGTCGGCGACCATCTTGTCGATGTAGTCGACGCTGATCGTGATGTCGGTGCTGATGACCGGATCGCCGCCGCCGAGGATGCGGTACAGCGGCGCGTCGTGCAGCTGCGCGAACAGGTCGTAGAGCGCGATCTCGACCGCGGCCTTGGCGCTGGTGTTGCGCTCGAGCGCGGTCTGCACCAGCCGCGTCAGCGCGTTGAAGTCGGCGAGCTCGCGGCCGATCAGCCGCGGCGCGATGACGGTCGAGATCGCCGCGACGATCGCGCCGTGCGTGTCGCCGGTGATGACCGCGGTCGCCGCGGCCTCGCCGTAACCGATGTGCCCGGTGTCGGTGTGGATCGACACGACGATGTCGTCGACGCTCTCCACGGTGCGCAGCGCCGTCTTGAACGGCGTCTTCAGCGGCACGCGCACCATGCCCAGCTGGATGTCGGTGATCTTCATCGTCGTGTCCGGTGAGGCGCGCGTCAGCGCACGCGCTGGATGCTGGTGATGCGGTCGATGGTGGTGCCGTCCTCGCCCGACAGCATCGGCGTGACCGGCGTGACCACGACGCCGTTGAGCGGCAGGCGCGCGATCGCGCCGGCGGCGTCGCGCACGCTCATGCCGGCGGTGTCGTGGATCACCCAGGGCTCGCCGTCGACGTGGCCGATGACCATCATCACGTGGCCCGGAATGAACACCATGTCGCCTACGTCGGCCTCGCGCAGCAGCTGGAGGCGCTGCGCATGCGGCATGTCGGCCGGCACCTCGATGCGGTCCAGCGCGGGACTCGTTGCCTGCGCGCTGGTATTGCGCGGCAGCAGGATGCCGAAGCTGCGGTAGATCTCCGAGACGAAACCGCTGCAGTCGCGCGCGTTGTAGGAATGCCCCCAGCCGTAGCGTTCGCCGAGGAACTTGAAGGCCTGGCGGATCAGCGCGGCGTGCGTATGCGGCAGCACGTCCTCGGCCACATCCGCGGCGGCCGGCAGCAGCGCCGGCGCGAACGACAGTGCGCCATCGTCGTCGCGCACCGGCAGTTCGACGACGTGCCCGAAGGCGGGGACCTGGCCGTGCAGCACGCGCGACGCATCCCAGTCGGCGCGCGGCACGCGCACGCCCATCTCGAGCTGCACATCGGAGACCGCGGGCGCTTCGGGGGTGAACACCGTGCGCGCGGTCGCGCCGGTGACGACGACGCCGTCGGCCGCGCGCGCGACATAGCCGGCGACGGCGTCGCGCGTGCCGATCGCGACGGACTGCGCTTCGACCCACGCGCGGTAGCGTTCGCTGACCACGAACAGCCAGGCGCCGTCGCGGCTGGCATGCAGCACCGCGACCGGCGCGCCGGGGAACAGCGCGTCTTCCTGGAAACGGTCGATGTCGGTGTCGTCGGGACGGCTGAAGACGCGTGTCGCGGTCGGGAAGGCACGCAGGTCGGCGCGGCGCACGACGAGGCCGAAGCGCGGCGTCACCTGCGCGGGCACGGCGTCGAGTGCGAGCGCCTGCACCCAGGCATCGAGTGTCGCGTCGTCGACCGGGCCGTCGACGGTGAAGCGGGGCGCCGTGGGGCGCTTCGACAGGGCTTCGATCCAGTCGGCGACCGTGCGCTGGTCGAGACGCCCGGACAACGCGAGTGGCGCATGGATCGACGCATCGTCGCGGCGCATGGCCGCGTTCTGCGCATCGATCGCGGCCGCATCGAGGACCACGGCATCGGGCGTATCGAGTCGCGCGATCCAGAACTCCGGCGACAGCATCGGCGTGGCGAGGCCGGGGATCGCGGTCGCGGGCGGAGCCGCATGCGTCGCGCCGGGCGCGGGCAGCAGCGTGGCCAGCGCCAGCAGCGTGGCGAGCGCGCAGCGCACGGCGAACGGGGACGGTCGGATCGAGGGCATCGCGGCTCCTGCGGTCGATGCGCGGGGCGGCGCACCGGTCTGCGGTCGAGCTTCGAGAATATTTGTTTTCCACGTCAGGACAAGACGGAATAATTAATTGACACCGATTCATGGCCGGTGGTAATCACGTCGTCATGCCCGTCCGGTAAGGGGCCCTGCGGGGCGGCCGGGTTGCTCACGATGTCGGCCGCGCCGGTGACATGCCGGTCGCGTGCGCCGTGTCGCCACGCCACCAGGGGAGATCCTCCGCATGTCCTGCCAGCCCGCGTCCCATCCGCCCGTTCTCCGCCGCCTGAGCGCTGCACTGCTGCTGGCGCTGGCGGCGCCCGGACTCGTCCATGCGCAATCGTCGACCACGGACGAGCGCGTCAGCACGCTCGACCAGGTGCAGGTCACCGGCTCGCGCATCGCGCGCACCGGGATCGAAGGGCCGGCGCCGGTCACCGTGATCACCGCCGAGGAGATCCAGCGGCAGGGCTTCAGCACGGTCTGGGAATCGCTGGGCACGCTGACCCAGTTCACCGGCAACACGCTCAACGAATCCGACCAGACCGGCAATTCGCCCAACGGGCAGTTCATGAACCTGCGCGGCCTGGGCCCCGGCTACCAGCTGATCCTGCTCAATGGCCAGCGCCTCGCCGATTATCCGCAGCCCTACGGCTCCAACGGCACCGCGGTGAGCCTGGGCAGCATTCCGGCGGCGGCGATCGAACGCATCGAGGTCATGAGCGGCGGCGCCTCGGCGATCTACGGTTCGGACGCGGTCGCCGGCGTGGTCAACATCATCACCCGGGAGAATTTCAGTGGCGACACGATCCGCCTGCGCGGCGGCACCACGACGCAGGGCGGCGGCGATACCGGCCTGTTCCAGTGGACCGGCGGGCGCACCGGCGACCGCTGGAGCCTGACGTACGCGTTCGAGCGGCTGGACCGCGAGGAGATCGTCGCCTCGCAGCGCGATCTCACCTATCTGGCGCATCCGCAGTACCGCACCAATCCCGAGCGGCCCACCGCGTCGATCGGCGGTGTGTACTTCCGCGCGGGGCAGAACTATCTGTGGCGCACCGATGCCGGCGCGCTGTCGCCGTCCTACGAGGCGATGCTCGAGGCCTGCGACGCGACCAATCCGGATTTCGTGCCCTTCCATTCGGCCACGACGGTCGCGGTGCCCAACCGCTGCGGCGCGCTCGACTACTACAACGCGCGTTCGATCCAGAACGCCTACGGCAAGACCTCGGCCTACGTCTCGGGCAGCTTCGACTTCAGCGATCGCCTCACCGGCTACGCGCAGCTGCTCGGCAGCGATTCCAACGACAAGAGTTCCAGCCAGACGCACTACTACATCGGCGAAGGGCCGTTCACCGTGCGCGATCCCGTACTCGGCCTGGTGACCGCGCAGCGCATCTTCCTGCCCGACGAGGTGGGCGGCACCAAGTACATCGAGTACGACGAGCGCGCGTGGTCCATCAATGCCGGCCTGCGCGGCACGCTTGCCGACGGCCGCTTCGACTGGGACGTGAGCCTGACCTCGTCGCGCTTCGACATCACCACCACGCGTCCGCGCTTCCTGACCCGCGCGGTGCGCGACTACTACATGGGACCGGTGCTGGGCATCGCGCCCGACGGCAACGAGATCCGCGAGTTCCGCACCGACCGCCTGTTCGCGCCGGGCGCGGCGGCGCTGTACGACCAGCTCACGACCACGGTGGTCAGCGATGGCGTGTCGAAGTCCGACCAGGCGCAGTTCGTCTTCAGCGGTCCGCTGTTCGATCTGCCTGCCGGGCCGCTGCAGATGGCCGCGGTTCTCGAAGCCGCGAAGCAGGAATATTCGCTCGACCCCGATCCGCGCACGACCGTCGACTACACCGGCCCGGACCGCGTCTACAACCTGACCAGCACGCCCGGCGGCGGGCCGCGCGACCGCTTCGCGGCGGGTCTGGAATTCCGCGTGCCGGTGTTCGCCAGCCTGGAAGCCACGCTGGCCGGCCGCTACGACAAGTACGACGACATCACGGCCGTCGATGACGCGGTGACCTGGCAGGCGGGGCTGGAATGGCGCCCGTTCCGCAATCTGCTGCTGCGCGGCGCGCACGCGACCAGTTTCCGCGCGCCCGACCTGCTGTGGATCTACGCCGGCACCACCGGCTCCAATCCCTTCGTCGACGACGAATACCTGTGCCGCCTCAACGGCATCGCCGCCGAGACGCCCGCGTGCAGCGCGGCGTTCAACTACCAGACCTACATGACCCAGTCGTCGAACCCGCTGCTCGAAGAGGAGAAGGGCAAGTCGACGACCCTGGGCGTGGTCTGGGACGTGCTGCCGAACATGTCGGCGAGCGTCGACTGGTACCGCATCGAACTCGAGGGCCGGGTGCAGGCGCTGTCGAACAGCTACTACCTCGAGCAGGAGGCGAACTGCCGGCTCGGCCAGGATCGCAACGGCGGCGCGGTCGACACGAATTCGCAGGCCTGCCAGTTCTATGCCGGCGCCGTGCAGCGCGTGGTCTCCGATCTCAACCCGGATGGCCGCATCACCCGTTTCGCGACCTATCCGATCAACGCCTCGCTGATGCGCACCGAAGGCCTCGACGCCTCGCTGCGCTACGGTCTCGATCTTGGCGGCTGGGGCGATCTGAACCTGCAGGCCGGCTACACCCACGTACTCGAATTCGAGATCGCGCAGTTCGGCGACGAAGCGCCGCGCGATGTCCGCAGCACGGTCGAATACAACAGCCAGCGCAGCCGCGCGAACTGGCGCGCCGCCTGGTCCAACGATGCCTGGAACACCAGCCTCTACGGCTACCGCTACGGCAGCCGGCCGAACTACAACGGCAATACGCATCCGGGCCGCACGTCCGGCTATGTGATCTGGAACGCGGACGTCTCGCGCCGCATCACCGACGACGTGACGCTCGGCATCAGCGTGCTGAACCTGCTCGACAAGATGCCGCCGCGTGACGACTCGCATACCGCGTGGCCGTATTTCGCCAGCAGCTACAGCGCGATCGGGCGCCAGGTGTTCGCCAACATCACGTTCGACTTCTGACGGCTGTGCCGAAGCGCATCGCGCGCTGGATGTTGTTCGCCTGCGTCGCGGTCGCGGGGCAGGCGGGCGCACACGATGCGCAGGTCGATCCTGCACGGCTCGCGTCATTGGTCGACGACGCCGTCGCGCGTTACGAGCTGCCCGGAATCGCGGTGGGCGTCGTCGTCGACGGCGAGGTGGTGCTGCGGCACACGCGCGGCGAACTGCGCGCAGGGCAGGGCGAACCGGTCGATGCGGCCACACTGTTCAAGATCGCATCCAACAGCAAGGCGATGACCGCAGCGGTGCTCGCGCGCCAGGTCGATGCCGGCACTCTGCGCTGGGACGATCCGGTGGTGCGGCACCTGCCGGCGTTCCGCATGTCCGACGACTGGGTCACGCGCGAGATCCAGGTGCGCGACCTGCTGATCCACAACAGCGGCCTCGGCCCCGGCGCAGGCGATCTGATGCTGTGGCCGTCGCCGAACCGGTTCACGCGGGCGCAGGTCATCCACGGCCTGCGCCATCTGCAGCCGCGCTGGAGCTTCCGTTCGCGCTACGCCTACGACAACACGCTCTACATCGTCGCCGGCGAAGTCGCTGCCGCAGTGGCCGGTGTGCCCTTCGATGCGCTGGTGCGGCGTGAAGTGTTCGAACCGCTCGGCATGACGCGCTGCCAGGCCGGCAGCTGGTCGCGCGATGCGGTCGGCAATGTCGCCCAGCCGCATGCGCGCATCGACGGCCGCAATGTCGTGGTGCGCGCCGATGACGCGACGATCCCGGATGAGCCGATGATGGCCGCCGGCGGCTTGCGCTGCAGCCTCGACGACATGCTGCGCTGGGCGCAGGCCTGGCTCGATGCCGGCACCGCGGACGCGGAACGCCCGTGGCTGTCGCAGGCGCAACGTGATGCTGCGTGGATCGCGCACATGCCGATGCCGCTCGGCGCGCGCATGCGCGACTGGGACCGCAGCCATTTCTCGGCCTACGGCTACGGCTGGCGCCTGACCGATGTCGACGGCACTTCGAAGGTGTCGCATACCGGCACGCTCAAAGGCATGGTCTCCGCGCTGACGTTGCTGCCCGAGCGCGGCGTCGGCATCGTCGTGCTGATCAACGGCGACGCGGACGACGCGCGCACGGTCTTGATGCAGGCGCTGGTCAAACAGTTCACCGGCGCGACCGGTGCGCACGATGTCGCGTACTACGCCGGTCTGCTCGCAGCCGAACGCGCGAAGACGGGCGCGGCGGCGTTCGATACGAGAAAGCCAGCGCGCAGACCGACTGCGCAACAGATCGGCAACGTCGCCGGACGCTGGCGCGATCCGTGGTTCGGCAGTGTCGACGTGTGTCCGCGCGGGGATGCGCTGATCTTCGCGTCCGAGCGCTCGCCCAAACTGCACGGCGATGTGCTCGTGGTCGACGATCGGCTGCAGGTGCGCTGGCGCGAAGCCGATGTCGATGTCGACGCATGGCTGATCGCGTCGCCGCAGCGGGGCAGCGCAACCGCCCTGCACATGGCCAAGGTCGATCCGGACGGGGACTTCAGCTACGACTTCGAGGATCTCGCGTTCGTACGCGAAGGCGATTGCCGTTAGGAACGGATCGCTCCAAACGCGCTGCCGGCACAAACGAAAAACCCCTGCATGTCTGCAGGGGTTTTCGTTTGCAAATGGCGGAGCGGACGGGACTCGAACCCGCGACCTCCGGCGTGACAGGCCAGCATTCTAACCAACTGAACTACCGCTCCAAGGCGCGAGATTCTACATGGAATTTCGTACTTGGGAAGAGGGGGCGACGATCTTTTTTCATCGCGTGCCAAACGCGCGCGATGTCGTCTGCGGCAAGGCCCATGGCCGTGATCGCTTGCCCGAAAGCTCAATCGCGTCCGCGCGGTTCCTGCACGAGTGGGGTCATGCATCAGTACGCGCGGCGCGCCACACGGATACGCCGTTGAAGATGCATGTCCTTCGTGGGAGCGCGCTCGCGCGCGATCAGGCTTTCGAGTTGAAGCCCCCTCGCAACCGTGGGCCGCGCCGGCGAACAACGCGCGCGATCCGGCCATGCGCGAAAAACCTTCGCGGCAGTCATGATCTCGATGGCGATCGTCGCGAAGACGCTTGCACGCAATCCGCCGTCCGGCAACGCGCTCGCGCACGTCGGCTTTTCATCCGGAACGAGCGCAGATGGTCCACGGACGTGCATCCGTCATGCCATCACGCAGAAACGAGCGGCCACAAAAAACCCCGCATTTCTGCGGGGTTTTCTGTTTGTAGATTGGCGGAGCGGACGGGACTCGAACCCGCGACCTCCGGCGTGACAGGCCAGCATTCTAACCAACTGAACTACCGCTCCGCGCTTTGAAACTGTTGGTGGGTGCTGAGGGTTTCGAACCCCCGACCCTCTCCGTGTAAAGGAGACGCTCTACCGCTGAGCTAAGCACCCATGCGGAACAATCGAGCCGCTTACTTTACCGCATCCTTGAGCGCCTTGCCAGCCTTGAACGCAGGCACGGTCGAAGCGGCGATCTGGATCGGCTCCTTGGTCTGCGGGTTCAGGCCGGTGCGCGCAGCGCGCGGACGGGCGACGAACGAACCGAAACCGACGAAGTTGGCCGCGTCGCCGTTCTTCAGCGCCTCGGTGATCGTGTCGAGCAGGCCGTCGACGGCACGGCCGGCGTCTGCGCGCGACAGGCCGGACTTCTCGGCGACTGAAGCGATGATGTCGGACTTGGTGAGGTTTGCCATCAGTGAATTCCTCTTCTTCTTGAGATAGCGACGTGTCGTACGTCTGGAGCATCCGGCCGGCCGCGCATCGCGCTGCTGGTCCGGACGGGGATTCCGGTCAGGCGCGCATGTTACGCGATCCCCCTGGTGATTACGACCGGATTGCCGATCGCCACTGAACGGGTGCGAGCGGCGTCGCGGCGCGGTCCGGACGGTGGTCGCGCCTGCGCGGGCGCGGGCTTGCGGGTACACTGGGCGGCTCGCCATCCCGTGTCCTGACCCATGCTGCAAGCGCTTCGAGATAAGACCAGTGGTTGGATCGCCATCGCCATCGTGGCGGTACTCGCGGTCCCCTTCGCGTTCTTCGGGATGGAGCAGTACCTGTTCCAGAACAATGCCGACTATGCGGCCAAGGTCGAGGCGCCGCCGAAATGGTGGCAGTCCGCGCCGGACTGGTGGCTGGTGCGCAAGGTGGCCTGGACCTCGACCGAGGTCAGCGCCGAGGAATTCCGCCAGACCTTCGACAGCGTGCGCGAGCAGCGGCGCCAGCAGGAAGGCGAGGCGTTCGATGCGCGCGCGTTCGAGACGATGGACAGCAAGCGCGAAGTGCTCGAGCAGCTGATCGATCGCGCGGTGCTCGGCCTGGCCGCCGACCGCGCCAACATCGTCGTCGGCGATGCGCAGGTGCAGGAGATCATCCGCTCGATCCCCGCGTTCCAGGTCGAAGGCCGCTTCGATCCGCAGCGCTACCAGATGGCGCTGCAGTCCACGCAGCCGCCGCGCACGCCGCGCGATTTCCAGGAAAGCATCCGCGTCGACCTGCAGCGCGCACTGGTGCCGCAGGCGATCGCCGAGACCGCGTTCGTCACGACAGGCGAGTCCACGCGTCTGATGCGTCTGCTCGGCGAGCGTCGCGATGTCAGCTTCGTCGTCGTGCCGCCGCCTGCGGTCGACGCGTCCGAGGTGTCGCAGGCCGACCAGCAGGCCTGGTACGAATCGCATGCCGCGCGCTACCGCGAGCCGGAGAAGGTCGCGCTGGAATACATCGAGTTGCGGGCCGAGGCCGGCGCGGAGAACGCGACGGTCGACGAGGCCGAGGCGCGCGCCCATTTCGAGCAGGTGAAGTCGCGCTTCCAGACCGCCGAGCGCCGTCTGGCCTCGCACATCCTCGTCGAAGTGCCGGCCGGCGCGGACGCGGCGACGCAGCAGGCCGCGCAGAAGAAGGCCGCCGACATCGCCGCGAAGGCGCAGGCGCCGGGCGCCGATTTCGCCGCGCTCGCCCGCGAGAATTCCGACGATCCCGGATCGAAGGACAGCGGCGGCGATCTGGGCTGGATCGAGACCGGCATGATGGCCGGCGCATTCGAGGACGCGCTGTTCGCGATGCAGCCCGATGCGGTCAGCGCGCCGGTGCGGACCGACTTCGGCTGGCATGTGCTGCAGCTGCGCGAAGTCGATGCCGGCACGCCGGTCGCGTTCGAGGACGTGCGCGAGCAGATGGAGAAGGAAGTCCGCGAAGGCGACAGCTCGCGTGGCTACAACGAGCAGGTCGGCCGCGTCGTCGACGAGATCAACCGCAACCCGATGTCGCTGGAACCGGCGGCGGCTGCGGGCGGCGTGCGGATCCAAACCATCGCGCCGTTCGCGCGTGGCGCCGGCAGCGGCATCGCGGCCAACAATGCGGTGGTGCAGGCGGCGTTCTCCGACGCGTTGACCCAGGACGGCACGGTCAGCGATCCGATCGAGATCGGCCCGAACCAGACGGTGTTCATCCGCGTCACCAGCCACACGCCCGAGCGTGCGCAGCCGCTCGAGCAGGTGGGCACGCGCGTGATCGCCGAGGTCCGCGCCGACCGCGCGCGCAGGCAGGCCGAACAGGCCGCCGATGCGATGGTCGCCGAGCTCCAGGGCGGCAAGACCCTGCAGGCGCTGGCCGGCGAACGCCAGTTGCAGGCGCAGGACGTGCCGGGCATCCCGCGCGGTGCGCCGGTGCCGGACGCGACCGCCAACCAGGCCTACTTCCGCGCCGCGCCGCCGACCGGCGATGCGCCGACGCCGGGCCGGGTGATGTTGCCCGACGGCAGCGCGGTGGTGTTCGCGGTGACCCGCGTCGAGCCCGGCAATCCGGACGAGGCCAGCGAGCAGGAACAGTCGATGCTGCGCCAGCAGCTCGGCAGCCTGCTCGGCAGCGAGGATGCCGAGGTGCTGCAGCGCAGCCTGCGGCGTCAGATGAAGATCACGGTCAACGAAGCGCGTCTGTAAGCGCGGTTTCGCGGATACGAAAAGCCCGGCGCAAGCCGGGCTTTTTCATGGTCGGGCCATGCAGATGCGTTGCCACAGGACCGCCCGCAGCGATCCGGACGTGCGGTGCGCGTGACTGGAACATGCGCGGCATCGCGCGCAAGCGCGTGCCCACGAGGAAGGAGGCGCTCGGTGGGAGCGGCCGTGGCCACGATGCCGGCGATGAGCAGCCGCGCAGGTGCGCCGGATCCGTGCGCCGATCAGCGGGCGTCGATCTGCAGTTCCATGCCCGGACGCAGTACGCTGCGGCCATCGAGCGCGTTGCGCGTCAGCAGGTCCTGCAGGCTCATGCCATAGCGTGTGGCGATCGACCACGGCGAATCGCCGCGGACCACCGTGTGCACGCGCCGCTCGGCAGTCGCCTCGCTGCTGTCACCGGCTACGCCGCTGAACTCCGGTGGCGCTTCGGCCATGAACACCGGCGGCGTGGCCGCTGCCTGCGGCACCAGCAGAGTCACCGGCTGGCCGATCCGCGCCAGACGACCGTCGACATGCGCGGGGTTGAGGCGCTTCAGGCCGGCGGCATCGGTCTCGTGGCGGCTGGCCAGGGTGTCGAGGTCGCGAATGCCCTCGGGCACCGGGATCGCGGTCAGCGCCGGGACTTCGCGGTTCATCGACGCCATCCAGGTCTCGCGCTCGCCGGCTTCCTTGATCAGGCACGAGAGCGCATGCAGCTTGCGCACGTAGGCCTGGGTGAGCTGCGGCATCGGCAGGCTGTCGGGCGTGGCGTCGCGCGCTTCCTGGCCGGCGCGCTTGAGCGCGCCGAACACGCGGTATTCGCCGGCGTTGTAGGCCATCACCGCCAGGCGCCAGTCGCCGGCGAACATGCCGTGCAGGCTCTTGAGATAGCGCACCGCGGCGCGGGTCGAATCGGCGGGTGACAGGCGCCCGTCGTAGCCCGGGCGGATCGGAATGTCGTGGTTGCGCGCGGTCACCGCGATGAACTGCCACAGGCCCGCCGGGCCGGACGCGCTACGGGCGCCTGGGCGGTAGCCGCTCTCGACGAAGGGAATCAGCGCGAACTCGGTCGGCAGGTGCTGGGCGCGCACTTCCTCCACCACGTAGGAGAACAGCGGCAGCACGTCGTTGCCGCGCGAGGCCAACTGGCGCGGCACGTGTCCGAAGTGCGACCGCCAGCGCTCGGTGGCATCCGCCGTGCACGCCGGCTCGGCCAGACCGTCGACGAAGCTGCGGTAGACGTCCTGGCCGTTGCGGGTGACGACTGGGGTGGAGGCGGCGGCCATCGTCGCCGGCACCAGCGCGGCGGCGGACTCTGTGGATGGCGCATTGGTTGCGAGGCCGGTCGCCGCGGGGACCGCGAGCGCCAGCAGCGCCGTGGCCAGCCGGGTCATGCGCCGCGACCTCATGCGCGGAAACCGTCCTTCCAGCTTCGCAGCGTGGCGAAGACCTCGACGCGACCGGCCAAGGCCGTGCCGGCGTGGCGCGAGGCGGCGGCGCGGACGGCGTCGGCGTCGACGCGGAGGAACGGGTTGCAGTCGAGCTCGCTGGCGAGGGTGACGGGCAGGGTGGGGCGCGAGGCGCTGCGCATGTCGAGAATCTCCTGTTCGCGGCGGCGAAGCGCCGCGTTGTCCGGGTCGACCACGCGCGCGAAGGCGGCATTCGACCGGCTGTATTCGTGGCCACAGCAGACCAGTGTATCGGCCGGCAGGGCGGCCAGCCGGTCGAGCGAGGCCAGCATCCCGGCCGCGGTACCTTCGAACATCCGCCCACAGCCGAGGCTGAACAGCGTATCCCCGCTGAACAGATGGCCGTGGCCGTGGAAGGCGACATGGCTGCGGGTGTGCCCGGGAACGGCCAGCACGTCGAAGTGCCAGCCGGCGATGTCGACCGCGTCGCCGTCGCCCACGCGGACCGTCGCCTGCGGGATCCGCGGATCGTCCGGCGCCAACACCAGCAGCGCCGGCCAGCGCGCCAGCAGGGCGTCCACGCCGCCGATGTGGTCGGCATGGTGGTGGGTCAGCAGCAGGGCGGCGGGCGTCAGGCCCGCGTCGGCGGCGGCGAAGACCGGGCCGGCCTCGCCGGGATCGACGATGAGCGCCTGGCCGGCTGCATCGGCGAGCGTCCAGATGTAGTTGTCCTCGAACGCGGGCAATGGCTGCAGTCGCATCGGTTCAGACCTTGTGGACGATGCCCGCGATGCAGGCGGGCGCCGGAGCGGGGTGGAACGCCGGCGATCCGGCGCTGACGGCGTCGGCGCGTCCGCTCCGCATGCGGCCGGGCGCTGGTGCGACGGTCGTCAGCCGGGATGCCGGACTCGACGGCGACTCGAAGCCATTACAATGCCGACCATGCCCGTGATCTCTCCGGCCGGTCAACCCGGCAGCGCCAGCGACTGGTTCGAGACCCCGGCCGGCCGCGCGATTCTCGACAGCGAGCACGCGCTCGTCGCCGACGCCCTGGGCTCGCATCCGGGCCTGCCGTGGCTGTGGCTGACGCCCACCGCGCCCGGGCTGCAGGTCGAAGGCCGCGGCCTGTGCCTGGTGCGCCAGGGCGACGCTCTGCATGGACCGGTCCGCTGCGGCGCGCCCTTGCCGCTGCCCAGCGAGGCCTTCGGTGCGGTCGTGCTGCAGCATGTCGTCGGCGCGCGTGGCGACGGGCTCGGCCTGCTCGACGAGGCCGCGCGCGTCCTCGCGCCCGGTGGCCATCTGTGGCTGCTGGTGCTCAATCCGCTCACTCCGTACCGCTGGCGCTGGCGCGGCGCCGGCATCGCGAGCGCCGAGCCGCTGACCTGGCGCCGGCGGATGCGCGAGGCCGGCCTCGCGCCGGACGCGGTGTCGAACGGCGTGGGTCCGAGCTGGCGCGCCGAAGCCGTCGCCGCCGTGCAGAACGGTCCTGGCCTGCGGGCGGCCTATGCGCTGCGCGGGCAGAAGCGGCACCTGCCGCTGACGCCCGTGCGCAGCCGGCGTGCGCTGCCGATGCCCTTGGCCGCTCCGGCGGCCTGACTCCTCTTTCCGGAACACCGATGAAGTCGATCGAGATCTATACCGATGGCGCCTGCCTCGGCAATCCCGGCCCCGGCGGCTGGGGCGCGCTGCTGCGCTACAAGGCCACCGAGCGCGAGCTGTCGGGCGGCGAGCCGCTGACCACCAACAACCGCATGGAACTGATGGGCGCGATTGCGGCACTCGAGGCGCTGAATGAGCCTTGCGCGATCGTGCTGCACACCGATTCCCAGTACGTGCGCCAGGGCATCACCGAGTGGCTGCGCAACTGGGTGCGCCGTGGCTGGAAGACCGCCGGCGGCGGCGCGGTCAAGAACCAGGATCTGTGGCAGCGCCTGCAGGTCGCCTGCGAGCGCCACCAGATCGACTGGCGCTGGGTGAAGGGCCACTCCGGCCATCCCGAGAACGAGCGCGTCGACGCGCTCGCCAGCGCCGCCGCACGCGCGCAGCGCACTGCCGCAGCCTGACCGGAGGACACATATGCGCCAGATCGTCCTCGATACCGAAACCACCGGCCTGGAATGGAAGAAGGGCAACCGCGTCGTCGAGATCGGCTGCGTGGAACTGGTCGAGCGCCGCCCGACCGGCCGCACCTACCACCAGTACATCAAGCCCGACCGCGACTTCGAACAGGGCGCGGCCGAGGTCACCGGCCTGAGCCTGGAGTTCCTCTCCGACAAGCCGCCGTTCGCCGACATCGCCGACGCCTTCCTCGACTTCATCGACGGCGCCGAGCTGATCATCCACAACGCGGCCTTCGACGTCGGCTTCCTCGACAACGAGCTGTCGCTGCTGGGTCCGGCCTACGGCACGCTGCGCCAGCGGGTCACGGTCGAGGATTCGCTGCTGCTCGCGCGCCAGCGCTATCCGGGCCAGCGCAATTCGCTCGATGCGCTGTGCCGGCGACTCGGGGTCGACAATGCGCACCGCCAGTTGCACGGCGCGCTGCTCGATGCCCAGTTGCTGGCCGAGGTGTATCTCGCGCTGACCGCCGGCCAGCACGAGATCGGCTTCGGCGCGATGGCCGAACCCGAGCGTGCGACGCGACATGTCTTGCTGGCCCAGCCGGCCGGCGCGCGACCGGTGCTGACGGTGCAGGCCGACGAGCTCGCCGCGCACGCGCTGCGGGTCGAGGCGATCCGCAAGCGCGCCGGCGTGTGCCTGTGGGACGTGGTGGCCGCGCCGGTCGAGCTGGAACCGGCCTGAAGCCTGCGCCGGCTCAGTGCCGGCGGATCAGGATCACGGTGACGTTGTCCGAGCCGCCGCCGTCGAGCGCGGCGGCGACCAGACCATCGACGCATTCCTGCGCACTGCATTCCAGATGCGCGAGCACGCGCGAGATCGCGCGGTCGTCGACCTCCTCGGTCAGGCCGTCGCTGCACAGCAGCAGCTGGGTGCCCGGGCTGAGTTCGCCCGACAGCGTCTCGACGTTGAGCGTCTGCGGATCGGTCACGCCCAGCGCCTGGGTCACCACGTTGCGATGCGGATGGCTGCGTGCCTGGTCGATGCTGATCGCGCCCTGGGCGATGAGTTCCTGCACGTAGCTGTGGTCCTGCGACAGCTGCGCGAGCTTGTTGTCGCGCCACAGGTAGACGCGGCTGTCGCCGACCCATGCGACCTCGAAGCGGTTGCCGGTCACCCGCGCGGCCACGACCGTCGTGCCCATCGGCAGGCTGTCGTTGCGGCGGCGCGAGGCGCGGATGATCTCCTCGTCGGCGATCCGGATCGCCTGCGGCAGAGCGGTGCCCTGGCGGATCTCGCGGACGATGGTCTCGCGGGCGAGCGCACTGGCGACCTCGCCGTATTCGTGGCCGCCCATGCCGTCGGCGATCAGCCAAAGACCCAGTTCGCTGTCGCCGTAATAGGTGTCTTCGTTGAGGTCGCGCCGCAGGCCCACGTGTGTCAGGTGGCCGAACTCGATCATGCGTGTCCCCTGGCGAAGCCGGGCTTGGGGGTCTGTCGCAGACAACGCGGCGGCTTGATGGCGGCGGCCAGCGCGAAGCGACAGGAAACGGAAGACACGATACGGAGCGTCCGGGAGCGGGGAAGGAGGCGCATTCGGTATTGTGACGGCGGACCCGTTCTTGAGCATAGGGCAATCGTCGTACGTGTGGTGCATTGCGTGGGCGGATGCATGGAGATGTCGGACCGTGCAGCGTCATCCCAGCGAAAGCTGGGACCCATTTTGATTTTTGGTGATCGGAGCGAGTGGTCGCGGGCCCGCGCGATGCGTCCCGGATGCGTCGGATAAAGCGCGGGATTTGCGCCTGTCAGCAGCGCTGCGCGTTGGCTGCTCGGAGATTGTTCGGCCCATCCATGGGCCTCACCCCGCCAGCGCTTTGCGCCTGCGGGGCCAGCCATTCGGCTGTCCGGATTCGCTCCCGGCGAATCCGTTGAACCCGGGGTTCTTATCAAGCTCCCCCCTCTACGCCAGAAACGCAAAACGCCCCTTGCGGGGCGTTTGCGAATCTGGCGGAGAGGGGGGGATTCGAACCCCCGAGGCGCTATAAACGCCTGCCTGATTTCGAGTCAGGTACATTCAACCGCTCTGCCACCTCTCCAGATGGTTCCCAGGCCGCCTCGCGGCGTCCGGGGGCGCAATGATACGGGCGCTCCGCGTGGGCGACAAGCGCGGCGTTACACTGGCGGGCCAGTCCATTCCCCACGGCGCTGTCCATGTCCGAAATCTCCGTGCCCGTTTCGTTCGGCGAACTTCTCGACAAGCTCTCGATCCTGCAGATCAAGTCCGAGCGCATGGACGATCCCGCCAAGCTCGCCAACGTGCGCACCGAGCTCAGCGCGCTGGAGCAGGCGTGGATGGCGCATCCGGCGGCGGGCCACGACATCGTGCGCCTGCGCGCGGAGCTCAAGGCGGTCAACGAGCGCCTGTGGGACATCGAGGACGCGGTGCGGGTCAAGGAGCGCGCCGGCGAGTTCGGCGAGGACTTCGTGCAGCTGGCGCGCAGTGTGTACCTGGAAAACGACGAGCGTGCGCGCATCAAGAAGGCGATCAACCTGGCGCTGGGCTCGGCCTATGTCGAGGAGAAGTCGTACGCCGACTACCGCGGCGGCAAGGCCGGCTCGTAACTCAGTCGGCGGCGGCGCGGCGCGCCTTCTGTTCGATGTATTCGTCCATGCGGCTGAGCAGCCGCCACCATTCGCTGCCGTCGTCGCGATAGGTCCGCACCGCGCCGGCGCGCACCAGGATGCGCCGCAGTTCGTCGTCCTCGAAGCCGCCCAGGTGCTTGCGCAGCACGTCGAACGAGCGGTCGGTATAGCCGCGATGGCCGAGGAAATGCCGCGCGGTGTCCTCGGCGGCGAATTCGGTCTTGTGTTCGGTGCGCAGGCGTTCGAGTTGCTGCGCGTGCAACTGCCGGTTGAGCAGATAGCTGACCGCGCCGCCGACGATCGCGCCGACGAGGGTGGCGAGCAGGCCGGCGACGATGGGGTCCATCACCGATGCTCCAGATCGGCGCGGCGGCGTTCGAACGCTTCGATCGCATCGTCCACCGTGACCAGGGCCATGACGTCGTCGAACTCGATCTTCGTGCCCCACTTAAGGTCCGCGGCCGGCTTGCCGAGGAATCTGCGCGCGGCATCGTCGTAGCGGTCCACGCAGAAGCGACGGTCGGAATAGGGGCCGCTGCGCTCCGGGTTGCTGGCCGCATGCAGGCCCAGCACCTTGGTGCCCATCGCATTGGCGATGTGCATCGGGCCCGAGTCCGGCGTGACCAGCAGTTGCGCGCGCGACAGCAGCGCGGGCAACTGCTTGAGCGTGTCCCTGCCGACGAGATCGAGCGCATCAGAGCGCATCGCCGCGAGGATCGCATCGGTCGTCTGCCGCTCCAGATCGCTGCGGCCACCGCACAGCACGATGCGCCAGCCGGCATCGGCGGCGTAATCGGCGAGGGCCGCATAACGGTCGGGATACCAGTTGCGGCGCACGTGGCTGGAGCACGGCGAGATCATCAGCACCGGTCGGCCGTCGTCCGGCCATTGCGCGCGCGCCCAGTCGAAGGCCTCGGCCGGCACCGGCATGTCCCACTCGACGGTGTCCTGCCGCAGTCCGAGCGGTTCGCAGAAGCTGCCCAGCGCGTCGAGCACGTGTATGCCGGGGCGATCGGGAATGCGGGTGTTGATGAAGAGCCCGTGCAGGTCCTTCGAGCGCGCCGCATCAAAGCCCACGCGCACGCGCGCCGGCACGAAGGCCGACAGCAGGTTCGCGCGCGCGGCGACCTGCATCTGCAGCAGCACGTCGAACCGGTCGGCCGTTCCGAGGCGTGCCTTGAGTTCGCGCCGCACCGCGCGCATGCCGGCGATGCCGGTCTTCTTGTCGTAGACCACGAAGTCCACGCCGGGCAGACCATCGAGCAGGCGGTGCTCGCCCTTGCCGATCACCCAGGTCAGGGCGACCTGCGGCCATGCCGCGCGCAGGGTGCGGATCAGCGGCAGCACATGGGTGACATCGCCGAGCGCGGACAGGCGCAGCAGGCAGATCGAACGCGGCGGAGACGCCGGGCTGGGGACCCGTGTCGAGGTGTCGGAACCGGGCAGGACAGGCGTCAAGGCTTGATAGACTCGCTTCGATGAGCAGATTCGATCCCGCCGAGAGCCTGACGCCGATACCGGCGGGCGATCGCGCGAGCGGACGGGCGGGGGAATACGGGGCCATTCTGTTCGACGGCACGCAGCTGCGGCAAGCCGATCCGCGCTGGTTCGATCCCGCGCAGTGGGGCGAGCGCGCGCAGCGCGTCGACGGCAGCGGCCGCGGCGGCGCGTGGTTCATCGACGCCTCGCACGGGCCCTGTGTGCTGCGGCAGTACCTGCGCGGTGGCATGGTCGGGCGCGTCAATCGCGACCAGCACCTGTGGCGCGGCACCCGGCACGTGCGCAGCTTCGTCGAGTTCCGCCTGCTGCGCGAACTGCTGCGGCGCGACCTGCCGGTGCCGCAGCCGATCGCCGCGAGCTATCTGCGGCGCGGGCTGGGCTACCGGGCCTGGATCCTGATGGAGCGGCTGCCGGACGTGCGCTCGCTGGCCGATCACATGGCCGACGCGCCCGCCGATGCGCCGCTGGAGCAGACCGGGCGGCTGATCGCGCGCTTCCATCGCGCCGGTCTGGACCATGCCGATCTCAACGCCCACAACATCCTGTTCGACGGCGTCGGCAAGGGCTGGCTGATCGATCTCGACCGCGGCCGGCTGCGCATTCCCGAAACCCGCTGGCGCGAACGCAATCTCGCGCGGCTCAAGCGCTCGCTGCTGAAGCTGCGCGGCGCGCGCGATGTCGCCGCGGTCGAAGAGGACTTCGCGCGGCTGCGGCGTTCCTACGACGCCCTGTGGAGCCGGGGCACCTGATGACGCGCACGAGCGACTGGGCGCTGCGCTTCCAGGGCGTCGGCAATGCGTCGGCGGTGTCGCTGGGCTCGCCGATGGCCACGATCGAACGCGACGGCGCGCCGTGGCTGACGATCGACTGCGGCGCCGAAGGCCTGACCGCCTATCTCGACCACTACCGCGAGGCCCCGCGCGCGCTGTTCGTGACCCATGTGCATCTCGATCACGTCGCCGGCTTCGAACGCCTGTTCGTCGACCGCTATTTCGATCCCGCGCGCCGCGGCCGCATGCCCATCTACGTGCCGGCGCCGGTGGTGCCACTGCTGCACCGGCGTGTCGGCGATTACCCGAACGTGCTGGCCGAAGGCGGCGCGAACTTCTGGGATGCGTTCGCGCTGATCCCGGTCGGCGACGCGTTCTGGCACGAAGGCGTGCGCCTGGAGGTGTTCCCGGTCCGTCACCACTGGCCGGAGACCGCCTATGGCCTGCGCCTGCCGGGCAGCCTGGTCTGGAGCGGCGACACCCGGCCGATCCCGGAAATGCTCGCGCGCTTCGCCGATCGGGACGAACTCATCGCGCATGATTGCGGCCTACACGGCAATCCCTCGCACAGCGGCATCGACGATCTGCAGCGCGAGTACCCGCGCGAGCTCCTTGCGCGCTGCGTGCTGTACCACTACGCCTCCGAAGCCGATGGCGCCGCGCTCGAAGCGCGAGGGCAGCGCATCGCCCGTCCCGGCGCGCGTTTCTCGCTGCCTGCACCCGCGCATGCGCAGGATGTGACCGCATGAGCGCGCTGCCGCAATTGCCACAGGCCCCGCTGGACCGTCTCGGCCGTCCGCTGCACGATCTGCGCCTGTCGGTCATCGAAGCCTGCAACTTCCGCTGCGGCTACTGCATGCCGGCCGACCGCGTGCCCGACGACTACGGCTTCGACCAGGCCGGGCGCCTGTCCTTCGACGAGATCGAGACCCTCGTGCGCGGCTTCGCGCGGCTGGGCGTGCACAAGCTGCGCCTGACCGGTGGCGAACCGCTGCTGCGCAAGGGCCTGCCGGCGCTGGTCGAACGCCTGGCGAAGGTGCCGGGCATCGAAGACCTGGCGATGACCACCAATGCCTCGCTGCTCGCGCGCCATGCGCAGGCGCTGCGCGATGCCGGCCTGCAGCGCCTGACGATCAGCCTCGATGCACTCGACCCGGCGCTGTTCCGCACCTTGTCGGGCGGACGCGGCGAGATCGACGATGTACTCGCCGGCATCGCCGCCGCCGAGCACGCGGGGTTCTCGGCGATCAAGTTCAACTGCGTCGTCCAGCGCGGCGTCAACGACCACGAAGTCGAGCGCATGGCCGACCACTTCCGCGGCAGTGGCCACGTGCTGCGCTTCATCGAGTACATGGACGTGGGCACCTGCAACGGCTGGGACCGCGCGCGCGTGGTGCCGTCGCGCGAACTGCACAAGCGCATCGACGCCCGCTGGCCGCTGCGCGCGCTGGACGCGAACTACCGCGGCGAAGTGGCCGAGCGCCACGCCTTCATCGATGGGGCCGGCGAGATCGGCTTCATCAGTTCGGTCACCGCGCCGTTCTGCGGCGACTGCCAGCGCGCCCGTGTCTCGGCCGACGGCAGCCTCTACACCTGCCTGTTCTCCGGCAGCGGCCAGCCGATGCGCAACTGGCTGGCCGACGGTGAGGCCGCATTCTCGGCGCGGCTGTCCGACCTGTGGTCGCGCCGTGCCGACCGCTACAGCGAACTGCGCGGCAGCGTGCGTGCGCCGCGCAAGCACGTCGAGATGTTTCTGGTGGGTGGTTGAGCCGTGGACGCGGATGCCCTGCAGATGCATCTCGAAGCGCTGGAGCGGGCGCTGCTCGATCCCGCGATCCGTGCCGACCGCGGGCGCCTCGACAGTCTGATCGCCGGGGATTTCCTGGAGATCGGCGCCTCGGGCGCGGTCTTCGGCAAAGCCGAGGTGCTGGCCCGGCTGCCCGGAGAATCCGGCATCGCATTCGAGGCAGGTCCGATGCGCGTGCAACGCATCGGCGCCGATGTCGCGCGCGTCGTCTACGCCGCGAGCCGCGATGCCGATGGCGACGTGCGTCGTTCGCTGCGCAGTTCATGGTGGCGGCGCGAGGCGGATGGACGCTGGCGCATGGTCTTCCATCAAGGGACGCCTGACACCGGGGCCGGTACCATCTGAGGTTCCGCAGTCACGACGCAGGCGCATGGCCCGCACGAAACCCAAGGCGCCCGCAGCGCTGACCCATATCGACGCCGCCGGCCGCCCGACGATGGTCGACGTGTCCGCGAAGGCGACCACCGCGCGCGTCGCCAGCGCCGAATGCCGCGTGCGTTTTCCCGCGGATGTCGCCGCGCAATTGCATGCCAACGGCCTGAAGAGCGCCAAGGGCGGTATCGTCGACACCGCGATCATCGCCGGCACGATGGCGGTCAAGCGCACGCACGAACTGATCCCGTTCTGCCATCCGCTGCCGATCGACGGCATCGCGATCGCGATTGACTGGCACGCCGAGCGCGAACTGCGCATCGAATGCACGGTCAAGACCACGCACCGCACCGGTGTGGAGATGGAAGCGCTCACCGGCGCGACCATCGCCGCGCTGACCGTCTACGACATGTGCAAGGCGCTGTCGCACGCGATCGTGCTCGGCCCGGCGAAGCTGGTCGGCAAGCGCGGCGGCAAACGCGATGTCGGATCGATCGCGGGCGGTGCGCGATGAGCGACGTGCGCGTGCTGTACTTCGCCAGCCTGCGCGATGCCGCCGGGCAGGGCGAGGAAACCTGGACCACCGATGCGGCCGATCTGCGCGCGCTGTACGCAGAACTGCATGCGCACCACGGCTTCGTGCTGCCGGTCGAGCGCCTGCGCGTCGCCGTCGATGGTGCGTTCGCGCGCTGGGACGATGCGGTGCAAGCCGGCAGCGAGATCGCCTTCATTCCACCGGTCAGCGGAGGCTGAAATGGACGAGCGCGACTTCTGGCTGGCCGATGCGCCGGTCGATCTGGCACCGCTACGCCGGCGCGTGCAGCACGATCGTGCGGGTGCGTTCGCGAGCTTCGAGGGCTGGGTGCGCGACCACAACGACGGACGCCCGGTGCTCGGCTTGCGTTACGAATCCTATGTCGCCCTGGCCGAGGCCGAAGGCGCGAAGGTCGTGGCCGAGGCGCGTGAACGCTTCGACCTGTGCGGCGCGGTGTGTGTGCATCGGATCGGCGACCTGGCGATCGGCGACATGGCGGTCTGGGTCGGCGTGACCGCGGCACATCGCGGCGCGGCCTTCGATGCCTGCCGCTACATCATCGACGAGATCAAGGATCGGGTGCCGATCTGGAAGCACGAGCGTTACGCCGACGGCGATGCCGGCTGGCTGCATCCGGAGTCGCCGCGCGGAGGCGATGCATGAGACGGCTCGCGCTTGCCGCGGTGCTGTTGGCGACCATGTTCGGTGCGCACACGGCGCCGCGTCTGCTGGTCGGCAACAAGGCGGCCGACACGGTCTGGGCAATCGACACCGCGTCCGGCGAGCGCCTCGCGGAATACGCGACCGGCCCCGCGCCGCACGAGATCGCGGTCTCGCGCGACGGCCGCAGCGCCGTCGTCACGACCTACGGCCACCAGGACGCGCACCACGCGCTGACGGTGATCGACCTCGTCGACGGCCACACGCGCACGATCGATCTGGGCGCGCACGGACGCCCCCACGGCCTGCAGTTGCTCGCCGACGGCGATGCGCTGGTCACGACCGAAAGCAGTGGATCCCTGCTGCGCGTCGACATCGCGCGCGGCGCAGTGAAGAGCGTTGCGGACATCGGCGACGGCATCGGCCACATGGTCGCGGTGTCGAAGGATGACGCAGCCGCGTACGTCAGCAAGATCCGCGCGGGCACCGTGGTGCGCGTGGACCTGTCGACGATGCGCGCGACCGCGGAGCGGCCTGCCGGGGCCGGCGCGGAGGGCATCGCGATCGCGCCCGACGGCCAGGTCTGGGTCACCAATCGCGCCGACGATACCGTGACCGTGCACGATCCCGAATCGCTCGACATCGTCGCGAGCCTGCCGAGCGCCGGCTTCCCGATCCGCGTCACGTTCACGCCCGACGGCCGGCATGCGCTGGTCACCAATGCGACCGCCGCGACGCTGTCGGTGTTCGACGTCGCATCGCGACGCGCGGTGGCATCGGTCGCACTGGCGCCGTCAGACGCCGCGCTGCAGACGACGCTGCTCGGCAACGGGCCATTGCCGATCGGCGCGATCGTCGAACCGGATGCGCCGCGCGCCTATGTCGCGATCAGCGGCGCCGACCGTATCGCCGTGATCGATACGCGCGCCTGGAAAGTTCTCGAATATTGGACGACCGGGCGCGAACCCGATGCATTGGCGCTGGTGCCGGGCGAGGGGACGCCTTGATCCGCCGCGTCGCGTGGTTCGCCTGTGGTGCGTGTCTGGCGGGTTGCGCGTCGGCGCCGCCGACCGCTCCGTCTTCACCACCCGAACCGCCGCCGCAGGGCGCTGTCGGTGCGTCGTTGATCGAACCGGCCGCGGACACGCGGCGCATGGATCTGCTGCGCCATCGTCGTTTCATTCATCCCAATCTCGATACACCCGCCGCGATGCCGGTCTATCCGGCGGACCAGCTGGCCTTGCGTCTCGCGCCTGTCGTGGTGTGCATCGATGCCGCGATCGACGCGACAGGCGCGGTTGCCGGTGCTGCGCCGCGGACGGATGCGGCCTGCGCACCGCCGGCGGATCTCGAGATCGCGACGTTCATCGACGCCGCGCTCGCCGCGGTGCGTCAGTGGACCTACGCGCCCGCACTGCTGTGCGTGGCGCCCGAGGATTTCGATGGCAATGACGCCTGCCAGGCGGACGGCGCCATCGAGACCCCGACCGCCGTGCGCCTGTCCTACGCGTTCCGATTCAGCCAGCACGCCGGCACGCCCGAGGTCGAGCGCATCGGTGCGCCGTGAACCGATGTGACGGATAGGCGAGTAGCCGCGGGCCTGCTAGACTCCGCGTCCCGTCGTCATGGCGGGTCGGGCGCAAGGCCCGGTGCGTGTCCCTATGGTGGCCCCGTCGGCCCCTCGCGACGCTAGATCGAAAATCCCGCCAGGGCCGGAAGGCAGCAACGGTATCGGTCGATGCGGGCGCCGAGGTCAGTCGGCGGGGTCATCACCTTTTTCGGGATGTGCCATGCGTGGTCGGGCGTCGCATGCCGCCGTGTCCGCGATGCGATTGATCGATTCCATGCCGATCCAGGTTTGGTCTCGACGCGTTTCGCGCGTCCGAACCTGATGCTCCTGCGCGTCTCGCTCTTGCCGGCTGAGTTCGGCGTGACTCGCCATGGCATCAGCGCTGCAGGCGATCGCCGTCGAGCTTGATTGCCGCCGGTGCCGCTCCACGCCGGAATTCCTTGGGGCATCGAGTGATGCGTATCTGTGCCGAAAAGTGCCGGCACTCGAACCCGTCATCCCAGCGGAAGCTGGCGGCGCTTTTCAACAGCCGTATGGCTGGTCATCCACTTTTGATCTTCGCTATGGTCCGAGATGAAGGCGAACATGTCGTGTAAAGCGCGGACTGCTCGGCCATCCATGGACCTTTTGGGCAGCTTTTGGATTTCCGGATCGGCAATCCTGCCGATCCGTCGAACCTGCGGATGATTCTCTCACCACATCTCTCTCCGCCAGAAACGCAAAACGCCCCACGAGGGGGCGTTTAGCGTTTCTGGCGGAGAGAGGGGGATTCGAACCCCCGAAGCGCGGTTTAGACGCTTACACACTTTCCAGGCGTGCTCCTTCAACCACTCGGACACCTCTCCTGAACTGGACCCTCGCGAAGCGCTTGCGCGCCGCGCAGCGGCGTCGGGACGCCGCGGGCCGGCCATTCTATCCGCCGCCGCCTGCGGTCACAAGGAACCATCGGGGGCGTGGCAGAATACCGGGATGTCCTATCTCGTCCTCGCCCGGAAGTGGCGTCCGAAGCGCTTCGCCGAGCTCGTCGGCCAGGAGCACGTGGTCCGCGCGCTGACCAATGCGCTGGAAACCGGTCGCGTGCACCACGCGTTCCTGTTCACCGGTACCCGCGGCGTCGGCAAGACCACGATCGCGCGCATCTTCGCCAAGAGCCTGAACTGCGAGGCGGGTACGTCGTCCGATCCGTGCGGCGCATGCGAGACCTGCCTGGCGATCGATTCGGGCCGTTACATCGACCTGCTCGAGATCGACGCCGCCAGCAACACCGGCGTCGACGACGTCCGCGAGCTGATCGACAACGCGCAGTACATGCCTTCGCGTGGTCGGGTGAAGGTCTACCTGATCGACGAAGTGCACATGCTGTCGAAGTCGGCGTTCAACGCGCTGCTCAAGACGCTGGAAGAACCGCCGGGCCACGTGAAGTTCCTGCTGGCGACGACCGATCCGCAGAAGCTGCCGGTCACCGTGCTGTCGCGCTGCCTGCAGTTCAACCTCAAGCGGCTCGACGAGCAGCAGATCCTGGGCCAGATGACCCGGATCCTCGAAGCCGAGGGCATCGCGGTCGAGCCCGGTGCGATCCGCCAGCTGTCGAAGGCCGCCGACGGCAGCCTGCGCGACGGGCTGTCGCTGCTCGACCAGGCCATCGCCTATACCGGCGCGGGCGGCGAGGGCGGGGCGCTCGGTGATGCGGCGGTGGCGACGATGCTCGGCAGTGTCGATCGCACCCGCGTCGGCGCGTTGCTGTCCGCATTGGCCGATGGCGATGGTGCAGCGCTGCTCGCCGAGGTCGCGACCCTGGCCGAGTTCTCACCCGACTGGGGCGGTGTGCTGGACGCGGTGTCCGAGGCCCTGCATCGCATCCAGGTGCGACAGCTCGTGCCGGAAGTGGTCGTGGAGAGTGACGGTGTCGACATCGATGCGATCGCATCCGCGGTGCGCCCGGAGGTCGTCCAGCTCTGGTACCAGATGGCGCTCAACGGACGCCGGGATGTCGGCCTTGCGCCGAGTCCGCGCGCCGGTTTCGAGATGACCGTGCTGCGCATGCTCGCGTTCCGTCCCGCGGACGCCGGCGCCGCAGCGCCATCTGCGGCAGGCGGCAACCGCGCGACGGGCCCGGCCGCGGCACGCGCGGCGCTGGGTGCACAGGCTGCGCCTCAGGCCGCACCTGTGCCGCGGGTGGCAGCGCCAGCGCCGATGCCGCAGCCTGCGCCCGACACGGCGATGCCGGCCCGCACGATGGTCGATGTCGTCGATGTGCCGCCGGGGCGTCCGGAGCCCGAACCTGGGCGCGCAGCATCGCCGGCCGAGGTGGCGCCTGCCGCGCCGCGCCCCGCAACGCCGCCGGCAGAAGCGACGCTGCGCACGCTCGATGCCCACCAGTGGCTCGATCTGGTGGCCGAACTGCCGCTGCGTGGCCCCGTGCGCGAACTCGCCGCGAGCGCCGCATTCGTCGCGCTCGAGGGCGCGGTGCTGCGGCTCGCGCTGCCGGAGGCGGACGAACATCTCAAGGCGCCGATCATGGTCCACCAGTTCTGCGAGGCACTGGCCGGCCCGCTCGGCGGTGCGCCGCAGATCCGCTTCGAAACCGCGGCCGCCAGCGCGGCCGTGACCCTGCACGAGCGCAACGCGCGCGAGCGCGACGCGCGGCAGTCGAACGCCGAAAGCAGTTTTCTGTCCGATCCGGAGGTGCAGCGCCTGATGTCGCAGCAGGGCGCCAGGCTGGTGCCGGATTCGATACGCCCTTTTGAAGAACGAGGATTCCAGTGATGCGTGGAAACATTGCCCAGTTGATGCAGCAGGCGCAGAAGATGCAGGAGAACATGCAGCGCGTGCAGCAGGAACTCGCGAGTCTCGAAGTCGAGGGCAGCGCCGGCGGCGGCATGGTCGCCGTCACGCTGACCGGCAACAAGGAATGCCGCAAGGTCCGCATCGACCCCGGCGTGCTGTCGGATCCGGAGATGGCCGAGGACCTGATCGCCGCGGCGTTCAACGACGCGTCGAACAAGGTCGACGAAGAATCGAAGCGCCGCATGTCCGGCGCGACGGCCGGCATGCCGCTGCCGCCCGGCATGAAGCTGCCGTTCTGAGAGGCCGGAACTGGTGATTGGGGATGACCTGACCTCCGTCCGTTGACGGCCGTGATTCGGAAAATCGGGTCACGCGCGCGGTCGGCTTTCACGAATCACCAATCACCAATCCTCGAACCACGTCCCGCATGTCCTCGCTGCTCGAACAACTGATCGATGCGTTGCGCGTGCTGCCCGGTGTCGGGCAGAAGTCGGCGCAGCGCATGGCCTATCACGTCCTCGAACGCGGGCGCGAGGGCGGCGCGCGGCTGGCCACGGCGCTGGCCGAGGCGGTCGAGAAGATCGGCCACTGCCAGCGCTGCCGCGACTTCAGCGAGACCCCGGTCTGCCCGACCTGCAGCAGCGCCGCGCGCGATGCGCAGACGCTGTGCGTGGTCGAGACGCCTGCCGACCGGCTCGCGATCGAACAGGCTACGGGGTTCCGCGGGTTCTATTTCGTGCTGCAGGGGCGGCTGAGTCCACTCGACGGCATCGGTCCGCACGAGCTCGGACTCGATCTGCTCGGTGCCCGTCTGGCCGAGGGCGAGGTGCAGGAACTGATCATCGCGACCAACCCGACCGTCGAAGGCGAGGCCACGTCGCATTACCTGGCGCAGATCGCGCGCCGGCACGGCGTGCGTCCGAGCCGGCCCGCGCATGGGCTGCCGCTCGGCGGCGAGCTGGAATACGTCGATCGCGGCACGCTGTCGCACGCCTTCGGAAGCCGCAGCGAAGTGGCTTGAGAGCGGGATCCGGATCTCCGGACCGACGATTGGCGAGGGCGGCTGCCGCGAACGGTGACGTATGCTTTTCGAATTCCCAAGCCCGGCGCCCGACTCCATGTCCACCATCTTCAACAAGATCATCCAGCGCGAGATTCCGGCCGACATCGTGTTCGAGGACGAGCACGTCATCGCATTCCGCGACATCGCGCCGCAGGCGCCGGTGCACGTGCTGTTCGTGCCCAAACAGGATTTCGCCACGCTCAACGACGTGCCGGCCGACGCGCCCGAGATCATCGGCCGGCTGGCGGTCGCGGCCGCGCGCTATGCGAAGGAACAGGGGGTCGCCGATGACGGTTACCGCATCGTCATGAACTGCAATGCGCATGGCGGGCAGACGGTGTTCCAGATCCATCTGCATCTGCTGGCGGGTGCGCAGCTGGGACGCTTCGGCACACCAGTGTGAGCCTGCAGGAGCGCTCACGCAGTGGGCGGTGCAGGGAAAGCCCATCGTGCGCGAGCGCGCTCCTACAGGACGATGATCACCAGTACCCCCACCAGGGCCACGGCGCCGGGCGCGTGATCACGTCGATGCGCTCACGCTTCGGCCACAGATAGACCACGTCGGCATCGACGCGCGGGAAGCGGTAGTCGTATTCGCCGATGCGACGGCTGTCGTAGCCGGCGATCCGGCCGGTGAACGTGACCTCGCGATTGACCTCGAACACCGCCGGGTCGTAGAAGCCGGCGCGGCAGGCGATGAAGCGGCCGTTGGTGTCGTCGCTGGCCCAGTACGGTCGCCCGGTCGCGGTCAGTCGCGTGCCGATCATCTCGAAGCAGGTCGCGTCGGTCCGCGGTTCCACCTGCACGATGCGGCCGCCCCAGCGCACCATCGCGCCGCTGTGTTCGCCCTGCACGGCGGCGTGCGGCGTCAGCGTTTCGACGTAGCCGCCCTGCAGCGGTTTCGGTTGGGACGCGCACGCGCCGAGCAGAAGGGCGCCGGCGACAACGGGCAGCAGGCGAAGGGCGGTCATCGAGCAGTCTCCCGGGCTGGACGGTGCGTGCGCAGTGCCCGCACCAGCGTCGCGTCGGACGCCGATGGAGCGTAGCGGGCCGCGACGAAACGGTGGGTGAGGGCGACGAGCGCATCTTCGTGCGGGCGTGCGGCCCTGACCCGCTCGGCCCAAGCCAGCGCGGGCTCGTGCCGCTCGCGGGACAGGCCGAGTCTTGCATAACGGCGGCCAATCCGATGCCAGGCGCGCAGCAGCGGATCGCGTTCGCGTTCGGTGCGCGCGACCAGCCACAGCATCCAGCCCAGCGCGAGCGCGGCGCACAGCGAGAACAGCGCGACGAGGCCGCCGGTGTCGATGTTCTCGAACCCGATGCGCTGCAGCATGCGCTGCTGGCGCGCCGCATCGAAGCCGAGCACGAAATCGTTCCACGCGCGGCGTGCCCAGTCGCCGAGGTCGGCCATCGGTAGGAGTGCTTCGCCACCGCCGCCGGCGCCGAGCCGGTCTTCCAGCGTGTCGTAGATGCGCTCGGGTGCGACGGCGGCGGTCGGATCGACGCGTACCCAGCCCCGGCCTTCGAGCCAGACCTCGTTCCAGGCATGGGCGTCCATGCGCCGGACGATCCAGTAGTTGCCGTAGCGGTTGCGGACGCCGCCGGTGAAGCCGGTGACGACGCGCGTGGGAATGCCGGCCTCGCGCATCAGCACGGCGAACGCGGAACTGAAGTGTTCGCAGAAGCCGGCGCGGTAGTCGAACAGGAATTCGTCGACCGCGTGGCGGCCGGGCAACGGGGTGTCGAGGGTGTAGGCGAAATCGCTGCGGATCCAGGCGAGCGCGCGGTCGACGAGCGCGCCGTCGTCCGTCGTCTCCGCGCGCCACTGCTGCGCCAGTGCGCGCGTACGCGGATTGAAGTCCGCGGGCAGCTGCAGTGCGAGGCGGCGCAAGGCATCCGGTAGCTCGGTTTCGAAGCGGACCGGCGGCGCCGAGCGCAGCTGCCAGCGGGTCACCCGGTCGAGCCGGCGCGCGCTGGTCAGCGTGTATTCGTGCGCCGCGTGCATGCCTTCGGGCAGTTCGAGCGGCATCTCCAGCGCGACCAGCAGATTGCGCTCGGTTGGTTCCAGCGCGATCTCGTACTCCCACGTCGGCGCGCCGTGTTCGACCGTCGCCGGCGGCAGGCTGCGCAACCACGGTGACGCCGTCCAGGTGCGGCCGTCGTACGCGCTCAGCGTCGGGCCGCGCCAATACATCTCGCGCGTCGAAGGCTCGGCGCCGCGGAACGTGACCCGCAGCGCCGGCGTGTCGTCGGCGATCAGGTCGATCCAGTCGCCCGGCGACATCTCGTCCGACAGGCCTGGACGCGCGGCGGAGAGTTCGGGAATGCCCCACAACGGCGTCGCCAGTCGCGGGAACAGCCAGAACGCGGCCAATGCCAGCGGAAGGCCGATCGCGATCAGCCGCGCGACGATGCCGATCCGCGTGGCATGACGCACGCCGGCCGCCGGCAGTCCCGATTCCTGCTCCGACAGCCGCGCCAGCGCCGCCAGCACCAGGACCGCGCCGCACAGGCCGAGCGCGAGCGACAGCGGCCCCTGGTCGAGCAGGAAGGTCGCGAACGGGGCGAACAGGGCGAAGCCGAGCAGGCTGCGTGCATCGCGCACGGTGCGCAGCTCGGACGGCTTGATCGCGAGCATGCCCGCCAGCAGCGCGCAGCCGGTGTCGCGGCCGAAATTCATGCCGCCCTGCGCGAGCACGAGGCCGAACACGGCCAGGGCCAGCACGGTGCGCAGCCAGCCCGGCACCGCGCGCCGCGCCGCCATGGTCGCGGCGATCGCCCCTGCGAGCGCGATGACGATGGGCAGCGGCATCGGCAACTGCAGCAGCAGCGGCAACAGGCAGACGGCTGCCGCGATCAGCGACCAGCGGCGGCTGGCGGTATCGAGCGCGAGTGCGGTGCGCGCCATCAGCCGGCGTCCGGCAGCAGCGCGAGTGCGCGCAGGCAGGCGTGGCGATGCGCGGCGCCGCGGTCGGGGCCGATCACCGGCTGCCCGGGTAGCTGCAGGCGATAGCGCACGGCCTCGCGCTCGGCCTCGTCGACCCAGCGGGCGAGCCGACGGATCCGCGATTCGGGGTCGAGCGTGCCGAGCCGCTGCCAGTCCAGCGTCAGGTCGTCGCCCTGCGGGCGTTCGAATTCGCGCACGATCAGTGCATCGCGCCGAGCCGAGGCCTTCCACGCGATCGTGCGCGGCGCATCGCCCGGACGCCAGTCGCGCAGATGGTGCAGCTCCTCGCCGGCCGGATTGAGCCGCGCCTGTGCTTCGTCGCCGCCGCCCTGCGGCAACGGCGGGCCGGCGGCTTCGGGCGCCGGGTAGACCAGGAAGCGCGCGTCCGGCCAGACCCACGACCAGGCGCGTGCCAGACCCAGCGGGCGCGTCGTGCCGATGCGCAGCCGCGGCGGTGTCAGCCAGCCGCGTCGGATCGTCGGCAACGCCAGGGTCGCTTCACCACCGGCATCGCCGAGCGAGAGCACCGCCTCGCTGTCGCCGATCGCCACGCGCAGGCCGCGGCGTTCGCGACCCGGCGGGGCCTCGACATGCACGTGCAGCGGCATCGGCGTGCCGGCCGCGACCGGCTCGCCGTGCACCGCGCGGATCTCGAGCCCGCTGAGCTGCAGCTGTGTCCACAGCAGGCTGGCCAGCGCCGCGCCGACCAGCAGCAGGCACAGCAGCAGCGCCGGATTGTTGTTGTAGTTGAGCGCGCCGATCCCCATCGTCGCCAGCAGCGCGGTGACGAACGCGCCGAACCCGGTCGGCAGGATGTAGATGCGCCTGCGGTCGAGGCGTGCCGGCAACACTTCCGGCCGGCGCGGTCGCGCCCAGCTTTCGACATGAAGGCGCAGGCCGGCGAACGCGGGCATCAGTCGACCGGAACCGCCTGCAGGATCGACGCGGCCAGCCCGTCACCTGCGGCATCGGCCTCGGCGACGAGCCGGTGGCTGGCGATCAACGGGAACAGGGTCTGCACGTCGTCGGGCAGGGCGTGGTCGCGACCCTGCAGCAGTGCGAACGCACGTGCCGCGCGCAGCAGCGCCAGACCGGCGCGCGGCGACAGGCCGACGCGCACGCCCGGATGCTGGCGGCTGCGTCCCAGCAGCGCCTGCACGTAGTCGATGAGGGCCGGGCTGGCGTGGGTCGCCGCCACCGCCCGGCGCAGGGCACGCAGGTCGTCGGCACCGAGCCGCGGCAGGGTTTCGGCGATCAGCGTGCGGCGGTCGCTGCCCGACAGCAGTGCGCGCTCGGCGTCGCGATCGGGATAGCCCAGGGTGAGCCGCAGCAGGAAGCGGTCGAGCTGCGAGTCGGGCAACGGATACGTGCCCGACAGGTCCACCGGGTTCTGCGTGGCGATGACGAAGAACGGATCGGGCAGGGCATGCGTGGTGCCGTCGACGGTGACCTGCTGCTCGGCCATCGCTTCGAGCAGCGCGCTCTGCGTGCGCGGCGGCGCGCGGTTGATCTCGTCGGCGAGCAGCACATTGGTGAACACCGGACCGCCGTGGAATTCGAAGCGGCGTGCGCTGCCCTCATAGACCGACACGCCGACGACATCCGACGGCAACAGGTCCGACGTGAACTGGACGCGCTGGAAGTCGAGGCCGACGGTCGCGGCGATCGCATGCGCCAGTGTCGTCTTGCCGAGCCCGGGCAGATCCTCGATCAGGATGTGGCCATCGGCGAGCAGGGCGACGAACGACATCGTCACCGCGGTCTCCTTGCCGAGCACCAGCCGGTTCACCTGGGCCAACGATGACGACAGCGCTTCACACAGGGCGTCGGTTAGCATGGCGGGCGTCGTCGGGTCGGGCATGCATGTGCTCCTGCGGCGTTCCCCCTGAGTGTAGCGAGGTCGAGTTCAATGCGGCGGATGGAAATGCGCACGGTGTTCGTCGTGCTGTGGACGACGATCGTGCTGCTGAAACTGGCCATCGCCACGCGGCTGCCGCTGTTCGTCGACGAGGCGTTCTACTGGCTCGAAGGCCAGCATCCCGCGTTCGCCTATTCCGATCTGCCGGGCCTGACCGCGTGGCTGATCCGCATCGGCACCGAAGTCTTCGGCGACGGCCTGCTCGCGGTGCGCCTGCCCTTCATCGCGATCTCGGCGCTGGTGCCGTGGCTGGTCGTGCGGCTGGCGCGCGAGTTCGATCCCGAAGCCGCATGGATCTCGGGCTGCGCCGCGTTGCTGCTGCCGTTGCTCGGCTCGCTCGGCGTGATGGCCCTGCCGGACGCGATGCTCGCGCTGGCGACCTTGATGTGCCTCGACGCCGGCGTGCGTCTGCTGCGCGGCGTGACCCATGGCGGCGCACTGCTGCTCGCGCTTGGCCTGTCGCTCGGCGCGCTGAGCCACTACCGCTTCATCGCGGTGATCGGCGTCGGCATCGTCGCGTTGCTCGCGATCGACAGGGGGCGTGAAGCCTTGCGCGACCCGCGCGTGTGGATCGCGATCGCGACCGGCGCCGCCGCGTGGATTCCGTTGCTGGTCTGGAACGTCGACAACGCCGAGGCCGGCCTGCGTTTCCAGATGGTCGACCGGCATCCGTGGGCCCTGCATGCCGACGGCTGGCAGTTCATCGTGATCCAGGCGGTGATGGTGACGCCGCTGCTGTTCGCCGCGCTGCTGATCGCCGCCTGGCGTCTGCGCCGGGCGCCCGACGATGCGGCGCGCTTCCTCGCGATGTCTGGTGGCCTGATGGTGCTCGGTTTCTTCGCGCTCGGCTTCGTCGCCGACACCGAACGCGCGAGTTTCCACTGGCCGCTGCCCGGCTATCTCGCGCTGTTGCCGCTGGTCGGTTTCGTGCTGCTGGCGTGGCCGCGCTGGCTGCGCATCGCGACGTGGGCGACGCTCGCGCTCGGCTTCATCGGCGTGGTCGGCTACTACGCGGCGGTGTCGGTGCCCGAGGTGCGCGAGCGCAGTGCGGGGCTCAAGTGGTATCCGTCGAACTTCGCCGGCTGGGATGCGCTGGCCGATGCGGTGCGCGAGGAACTGGCGGCGATGCCCGCCGACACGGTGCTCGTCGCCGACAATTTCAAGATCGGCGCCGAACTCGGATTCGCGCTCGGCGATCCACGCATCCGCGTGCTCGACCATCCGCTCAACCGTCACCACGGCCGCGCGCCGCAGCTGCAGCTCTGGCATCTGCAGCTCGACGACCGCGCCGAACTGGCTGGGCGCCCGGTATTGCTGGTCACCGGCGCCAACGACGTCAAGTTCAGCGCACTGCTACAGCGCTACCAGACCATCTGCGCGCGCATGGGCGCGTTGCCGGTCTCGCGCGTGGTCAATGCCGACCGCGGCGCGCAGCGGTTCATCCTGTCCCGGTTCGAGGCGGATGCCGTGCCCGGAGAGGGCGACTGCGTCACGCCGGCGCTCGCATATGTCGATCAGCCGCTGGCGGGCGCGCGTGTCGATGCGCCATTCGAGGTGCGCGGCTGGGCGGTCAAGGACGGCAGCGGCGTCGCATCGGTCGTGGTTACGCTCGATGGCGTGCCGGTCGCCGACGCGCAGTACGGCGCGTCCAATCCGTGGATCGTCGAGCGCTTCCTGGGCGGCGATTCACGCGATCCCGCAGGCGCGGACATCGGCTTCACCGCGACCGTCGACCCTGCGCCGCTCACGCCCGGGCGGCACTGGCTCGGGCTCGAGATCACCGGCCACGACGGCTCGGTCGAGCGCTGGGCAGAACAGCCGATCGAGGTCGGGCCGGCGCGCTGAGCGGAGCGCCTCGGACTTTGCTTTGTAGGAGCGCGCTTGCGCGCGATGAGGCTTCACCAGGAACGCCCTTCGCGCGCAAGCGCGCTCCTACAATGCCAATCGAGCGGCGCGCGTGATCACGGCCCGGTTCTCAGGGCAGGGCGTAGCCCGCCGCGCGCAGCAGGCGCGCGGTCGCGATCAGCGGCAGGCCGACCAGTGCGGTCGGATCGTCGCTGCGGATCGCCTCGAACAGCACGATGCCGAGTCCCTCGCATTTGAAGCTGCCGGCACAGTCGAAAGGCTGTTCGGCGTCGACATAGCGCGCGATCTCGTCCGCGTGCAGCGCGCGGAACACGACCTCGGTGCGGTCCTGCGCCTGCAGCGTCGGCTGGCCTGCGCGCGCCAGCGCGAGGGCGGTGTGGAAGATCACGCTACGACCGGACATCGACGACAGTTGTGCGATCGCCGCGTCGCGGCCACCCGGCTTGCCGAGCGGGCGGCCGTCGAGCGCGGCCACCTGGTCGGAGCCGATCACCCAGGCGCCGGGTGTCCGCCCGGCGACATCCTGGGCCTTGGCCTGCGCCAGGCGGGCCGCGAGCACTGCGGGGTCTTCACCCGCGCGCGGCGTTTCGTCGACGTCGGGACGCCCGCAGGTGAACGGCAGCCGCAGGCGGTCCAGCAGATCACGGCGGTAGGGCGAAGTCGAGCCGAGGACCAGCGGCGGATTCACGCGCGGCCTCCGGCGCGGGCCAGTGCCAGCTGGGCGAGCTGCCGGTCGATGCGGGCCTGCGCCTGCTCGATCGACGCGCGCATCGCGTCGAGCGCGGCGACATCGGCGGCCAGCCCGTGCTGCTGCAGCCACAGCCGCTGGCGCAGCATTTCCTGGAGGGCATCGCGGACCGGGTCGCCGTCGCCCTGGCCGATCTGCGCGCGCGCGATCCGCAGGCGCGCCTCGAAGGTGTCCGCGGCATCGAGCACCCGGGCATAGGCGCGACGCCGCCGCCGCGCGCGGTGGCGCCACGCCAGTACAATGGCCGCCGCGAGAAGGGTGGCCAGCAGCAGGCTGGGGATCGGCTGCATGCGGGAAATCCTGTGGCGCGGCGGGCCAGTCTGCCCGGCAGGCCGCGACGCCGGCAAATCCGGCGGCGGCCCGATCGGGCCGCGACCCACGACGGTTTGACAGGCCGGGATCGCATCTTTAACATTCGGCGGCTTATGTCCGCGCAAATGCCCGAGTTGGTTGACGCTTGGCGCATGGTCGCAGGCAGCATGCGCCTCGACGGTCGCCTGCCGTTGGCGTCGTTGACGCGCCTTCGCGACCTTCTGGCCGATGTCGAAGGCGATGACGTGACCTGCTCGATCGAGTTCGGTCGCGACGCGCTGCAGCAGCCGTTCGCGCTGTTGCGCATCGAGGCCGGGTTGCCGCTGGTGTGCCAGCGGACGCTCAAGCGCTTCGTGTGGCTGCTCGATGTCGAGCAGCGGCTGGGTCTGATCCGCGACGAAGCGGAAGAGGCTGCGCTGCTGCCCGATTACGAGGCGCTGTTGCTGGAAGGCGACGGTGCGCTGTCGCCGGTCGCGCTGGTCGAGGACGAACTGATTCTGGCGATACCCGCGATTCCGGTCGCACCTGGCTCCGAAGCGGTCGAACGCGACTGGCCGGTGTCGACCGAAGAAGAGACACGCGTCAACCCGTTCTCGGCGTTGGCGGGTTTGAAGAAAGATCGAAACAACTAGAACCTGTTGGAGCAATTCCCATGGCTGTGCAGAAATCCCGCGTCACCCCGTCCCGTCGTGGCATGCGTCGCGCGCACGACAAGCTCAGCGCGAAGCTGCTGTCGACCGACCAGACGACGGGCGAGACCCATATCCGTCACCACATCACCGCCGACGGTTACTACCGCGGCAAGCAGGTGATCCAGCCGAAGACACGCGTCGTCGAGGAAGATTGATCCTCGCTGCCCGCCATCTCCGTGGCGGGCGTACGATGCACCGGGCGCAGCCACCGTCCCTGACGGGCGGCTGCGCCTGCCGTCGGCAGGGATGCCGGTTTTGATCACGCGCCACGCGCGAGGGCCGCTCCGCAGATGACCAGCGAACGCATCTATTCCCGCATTGCCGGCACCGGCAGTTACCTGCCCGAGAAGGTGCTGACCAACGACGACCTGGCGAAGCTCGTCGACACCAGCGACGAATGGATCGCGACCCGAACCGGCATCCGCGAGCGCCACGTCGCCGCCGAGGGTGAGACCACCAGCGACCTGGCCTTCCACGCCGCCACACGCGCGATGGAGGCGGCTGGCGTGTCGGCGTCGGAACTCGACCTGATCATCGTCGGCACGACGACGCCCGACATCATCTTCCCGTCCACCGCCTGCCTGCTGCAGGCGCGGCTGGGTGCCAACGGTTGCGGCGCGTTCGACGTCAACGCGGCGTGCTCGGGCTTCCTCTACGCATTCTCGATCGCCGACAAGTTCATCAAGTCGGGCGATGCGAAGACCGTGCTCGTGGTCGGCGCCGAGACGCTGACGCGCATGGTCGACTGGAACGAGCGCACCACCGCCGTACTGTTCGGCGACGGCGCCGGCGCGGTCGTGCTCAAGGCCGACGCCGAGACCGGCATCCTCAGCACCCATCTGCACGCCGATGGCGCGAAGAAGGAACTGCTGTGGAATCCGGTCGGCGTGTCGGCCGGCTTCCGCGACGACCAGCCCAATGCCGGCGTGCGCATCCAGATGGCGGGCAGCGACGTCTTCAAGTACGCGGTCAAGGCGCTCGATTCGGTGGTCGAGGAAACGCTCGAGGCAAACGGTCTCGACCGTCACGACATCGACTGGCTGATCCCGCACCAGGCCAACCTGCGCATCATCGAAGCCACGGCCAAGCGCCTGGACATGCCGATGGACCGCGTCGTGGTCACGGTCGACAAACACGGCAACACCTCGTCCGGTTCGGTGCCGCTGGCGCTCGACGAGGCCGTGCGTTCGGGCCGCGTCGAACGCGGCCAGCTGCTGCTGCTCGAAGCCTTCGGTGGCGGCTTCACCTGGGGTTCGGCGCTGCTGCGCTATTGAGTCCTGCATGCGGGGGCTGGATGGCCCCGCAGCCGATTCCACTTCCGCGGACTTCGCGTTCGCACGACACGGGGGCTCGCATGGGCGTCGAATCCATCGTCGTGGCCGGGCGCGATGCCTGGCTCAAGGCCTATGCCGACGGCGACAGCCGCAAGCTCGGCCTCGGCATCCTCGATGCGATCGCGCGCGGGCTCGACATCGAAGCGCTGCGCCCGCCGCCGCATCCCGGTGGCGGTGAAGCGAAGCGGATCGAGGTGCGCCGCCTGGCCGAACTCGACGCCCAGGGCGTGCGCGTCCCGCGCGTGCTCGGCGAGGGCGCGGCCACGCTGCTGCTGAGCAACCTTGGCGACACGTTCGCCGTCCATCTGCGCGAGGCGGACGGCGATGCGGCGCGCATCGATGCATTGACGGTCACGGTCATCGACGCGATCGCCGATGCGCACGCGCGCGGTGCCTATTTCGGCCAGCCGCTGCCGCGCAACATCACCCTCGACGATGCGGGCCGCGTGGGCTTCATCGACTTCGAGGAGGATCCGCTCGACGTGATGTCGCTGCCGCAGGCGCAGGCGCGCGACTGGCTGATGTTCGCGTTCGGCATGGCCAAGTACTACGACGGCCGCACCGATGTGCTGGCCGACATGCTCTCGCAGGTGCTGCAGCGCGAGCCGGAAGTGGCCGCGCATGCGGGCCGCGTCGGGCGCCTGGAGGGCTTCGCGCAGCGCATCGGCTGGCTCGGACGGTCCGCGCGCCATCTCGCGCATTCCATTCTCGTCGTGCGCGCGGCGACGCTGCTGCCGGTGCTGCTCGTCGTCGCGGTGCTGTGGGACTGGCTCGAGGACGGCGAGATCGAACTGCTGCGGATGTTGTTCTGAGCAGTCCGTACGCGCCGGCCGCGTCGCCGCCGGCATACGCCCCGGTACAGACAATGTCGCGGCTTCGCACTTATCATCGCCCCCGGTTTTGAGGCTGGAAATACGCGTGACCGCATCGCAACTCGCATTCGTCTTCCCGGGGCAGGGCTCGCAGTCGCTGGGCATGCTCGGCGATCTCGCCGCGCGCCACCCGGTCATCGTCGAGGCATTCGCCGAAGCATCGGAAGGCGCGGGCGTCGATCTGTGGGCGCTGTCGCAGCACGGTCCCGAAGACAGGCTCAACCAGACCGAGTTCACCCAGCCCGCATTGCTGGCCGCCGGCGTCGCCGTGTGGCGCGCATGGCAGCAGCAGGGCGGCGCCGCGCCCGCAGCGCTGGCCGGTCACAGTCTCGGCGAATACACCGCGCTGGTCGCGGCCGGCGCGCTGTCGCTCGCCGAGGCGGCGAAGCTGGTGCGCCTGCGCGGCCAGTTGATGCAGAGCGCCGCGCCCGCCGGCACCGGCGCGATGGCTGCGGTGATCGGCGCCGAAGACGCGCTGGTCGCCGAGATCTGCCGCGATGGGTCCGAAGACGCGAGCGTCGTCGTGCCAGCCAATTTCAATTCGCCCGGACAGGTCGTCATCGGCGGACATGCCGCGGCAGTCGATCGTGCGATCGCGCTGCTTGGCGAGCGTGGCGTGCGCAAGGTCGTGAAGCTCGCGGTCAGCGTGCCGTCGCACACACCGTTGATGCGCGATGCCGCGGACCGGCTCGGCGAGGCCATGTCGACGCTCACCTGGAACGCGCCGTCGCTGCCGGTCGTGCAGAACGTCGATGCGACCGTGCACGAAAGCGTCGATGCGATCCGCGATGCGCTGGTGCGGCAGCTCTATCTGCCGGTGCAGTGGACGCGCTGCGTCGAAGCGCTTTCGGCACGCGGCGTGACCCGCATCACCGAGTGCGGCCCGGGCAAGGTGCTGGCCGGTCTGGTCAAGCGCATCGACAGGTCGATCGAGACCCGCGCGCTCGCCGCGCCGGACGATTTCGACGCCGCGCTGGCAGACTGGTCGGTCTGAACCCGGCGGACGCACGCGGATCGGCGCACACTGAGGACAGTGGGCGGCAGATTCCTGCATTCGTCGATTTCCGCTGCCTCACACGTCCTACTGGAGTCCTTATGAGCGCACCTCTTTCCGGCGAGATCGTTCTCGTCACCGGCGCCAGCCGCGGCATCGGCGCCGCGATCGCCGACACGCTGGCCGCGCAGGGCGCGACCGTGATCGGCACCGCGACCAGCGACAGCGGCGCGGCGAAGATCGGCGAGCGCCTGTCCGCGCACGGCGGCCACGGTCGCGTGCTCGACGTCTCGCAGCCCGGCGCGATCGAGGCACTGGTCGAATCGATCGCATCCGAGTTCGGCGCGATCTCGATCCTCGTCAACAATGCCGGCATCACCCGCGACAACCTGCTGATGCGCATGAAGGACGAGGACTGGCAGGCCATCCTCGACACCAACCTGACCAGCGTCTACCGCAGCTCGAAGGCGGTGATGCGCGGCATGATGAAGGCGCGCCGTGGCCGCATCATCAACATCGCCTCGGTCATCGGCGTGACCGGCAATGCCGGCCAGGCGAACTACGCGGCGGCCAAGGCCGGCATCATCGCCTTCAGCAAGTCGCTGGCGAAGGAAATCGGGTCGCGCGGCGTCACGGTCAACGTGGTCGCACCCGGTTTCATCGCCACCGACATGACCCGCGATCTGCCGGAAGAATCGAAGGCCGCGTTGACCGAGCGGATCGCGCTCGGCCGTCTCGGCGAGCCGGACGACATCGCGCAGGCGGTGGCGTTCCTCGCGGGTCCGTCGGCGGCCTACATCACCGGTGAAACCCTGCACGTCAACGGCGGCATGTACATGCCCTGAGACGGGGCGTTTTTACCCCGAATTTCGAGGGCAAGTCGTTGAATGGCAAGGGCTTCGATGGTGGTACGCCCATCGCCCGGCTTTCCCTTACACTATCCACCGAAAATCGCCTCCCCGGAGCAGACTACCCATGAGCAACATCGAAGAGCGCGTCAAGAAGATTGTCATCGAGCAGCTGGGCGTGAAGGAAGAAGAAGTCAGCAACAGCGCTTCCTTCGTCGACGACCTCGGTGCCGATTCCCTCGACACCGTCGAGCTGGTGATGGCGCTGGAAGAAGAGTTCGAGTGCGAGATTCCGGACGAAGAAGCCGAGAAGATCACCTCGGTGCAGCAGGCGATCGACTACGTCAAGGCGCACGCCAAGGGCTGATGCCCGCGTCCGCGCCCACGGTTCGACCCGATGGGCGCGTGACAGGTCCGGCCGCGATACGGCCGGGCGTACAGGTTCCAGCACGAGGCCGCGTTGCGGCCTCGTGCGCATTGGCGGCCGCGTACCGCGCCGCCACCGACTTCTCAGGAGTTGAACAATGGCCAAGCGCCGCGTCGTCATCACGGGCATCGGCATCCTCTCGCCGCTGGGCAACGACCTGGCCTCGAGCTGGGACGGCATCGTCAACGGCCGGTCGGGCATCGGCCCGATCACCCATTTCGACGCCTCCAACTTCGTCACGCGCATCGCGGGCGAGGTGAAGGGCTTCGACGCGACCCAGTGGATCGCGGCGAAGGACGTCAAGAAGATGGATCCCTTCGTGCACTACGGTGTCGCCGGCGGCCTGATGGCGATCGCCGATTCGGGCATCGAGGTGCGCGAATCCGATGCCGAGCGCATCGGCGTGGCGATCGGCGCGGGCATCGGTGGCCTCAAGGGCATCGAGGAGACCGCGATCAAGTATCACGAGGGCGGCCCGCGCAAGATCTCGCCGTTCTACGTGCCGTCGACGATCATCAACATGATCTCCGGCCAGGTCTCGATCATGACCGGCGCCAAGGGTCCGAACATCGCCGCGGTCACCGCGTGCACCACGGCCACGCACAACATCGGCCTGGCGATGCGCATGATCCAGTACGGCGATGCCGACGTGATGATCGCCGGCGGCGCCGAGTTCGCGACCACGCCGACGTCGGTCGGCGGCTTCTGCTCGATGAAGGCGCTGTCGACCCGCAACGAGGATCCGGCCGCGGCCTCGCGCCCGTGGGACAAGGACCGCGACGGCTTCGTCATGGGCGATGGCGCGGGCGTGCTGGTGCTCGAGGAATACGAGCGCGCGAAGGCGCGCGGCGCGCGCATCTACGCCGAGCTCGCGGGCTTCGGCATGAGCGGCGATGCCTTCCACATGACCGCGCCGAGCGAGAACGGCGAGGGCGGCGGGCGCTGCATGCGCGCGGCGATCAACGATGCGGGCATCGATCCGTCGCAGATCGGCTACATCAACGCGCACGGCACGTCGACGCCTGCCGGCGACGTCGCCGAGACGATGGGCATCAAGGGCGTGCTCGGCGCGCATGCGTCGAAGGTGATGGTCAGCTCGACCAAGTCGATGACCGGTCACCTGCTGGGCGCCGCGGGCGGCGTCGAGGCGGTGTTCTCGGTGATGGCGCTGCACGCAGGCGTGATCCCGCCGACGATCAACCTCGACCATCCGGGCGAGGGCTGCGACCTCGACTACGTGCCGCACACTGCGCGCGAGCAGCAGGTCGAGTACGTGATGTCGAACTCGTTCGGCTTCGGCGGCACCAACGGCACGCTGGTGTTCCGCAAGGTCTGACGGAGACGTTGGATTGGTGAAGAAAAGGCCCGCGGAAGCGGGCCTTTTTTTGTGGGTCGGGCCAGGCGACCGACTCATTCGGCCCCGTCGTCCCAGCGCACGCTGGGACCCATTTTGATGTTGGCTTTCGGGCGCTCAGCGCTTGCGACCCGCTATCAGCCTTCTCGATTGTCGCGAAGATCAAAATGGACCCCAGCATGCGCTGGGGTGACGGTATTGAAGACTTTCCTCAGCCGCGCTTCCACCGCACGCCCTGCGACGTGTCCTCGAGCACGATCTGCTCGGCCGCGAGCTGATCGCGGATCGCGTCGGCGCGGGCGAAATCGCGGGCCTGCTTGGCGGCGATGCGTTCGTCGATCAGCGCCTGGATGCGCGCGTCGTCCGCATCGTCGGCGCCGCGGGCGAACCAGTCGGCGGGCTTCTGCTGCAGCAGGCCGAGTGCGAGACCGGCGCCGAGCAGTTCGGCCTTCAGCGCCGTGCGCATCGCGTCGTCGGTGGCCTTGCGCGCCTCGCCCGCGATGCGGGCGACCTCGGCCAGCGCAGCTGGCGTGTTGAGGTCCTCGTCGAGCGCGCGCTCGATGCTTTCGGGAATGCGCGCTTCGGCTTCGACGTCGGCCAGGTCGCGCAGCGTGCCGTAGAGCCGGTCCAGCGTGCGCACCGATTGTTCGATCAGCGCATCCGACCAGTCCAGCGGCTGCCGGTAGTGCGCCGACAGCAGGGCGTAGCGCAGCGCTTCGGGGGCATGCGTGCGCACCAGGTCGTGCACGCGCTCGATGTTGCCGATCGACTTGGACATCTTGCTGCCGGCGAAGGTCAGCATGCCGTTGTGCAGCCAGACGTTCGCGAACGGCGCGCCGCCGTGGGCGCATTCGCTCTGCGCGATCTCGTTCTCGTGATGCGGGAACTGCAGGTCGACGCCGCCGGCGTGGATGTCGATCGTCTCGCCCAGATGCGCGGCGGCCATCGCCGAGCACTCGATGTGCCAGCCGGGCCGGCCGATGCCCCAGGGCGAGTCCCACCCGGGCAGAGCCTGCCCCGGACCTGATCCGGGGTCGGAGGGAGACGGCTTCCACAGCACGAAGTCGCCGGGCTCACGCTTGTACGGCGCGACCTCGATGCGCGCGCCGGCGATCATGTCGTCGGTGTCGCGGCGCGAGAGCTTGCCGTAGCCGGCGAAGCTGCCGACCGCGAACAGCACGTGGCCTTCGGCGGCATACGCGTGGCCGCTGTCGATGAGGCGCTTGATCATCGCGACGATCTGCCCGATATGCGCGGTCGCGGCCGGCTCGATGTCGGGCGGGGCGATGCCCAGCGCGGCCATGTCCTGCCGATAGGCGGCGGTGAAGCGGTCGGTGATCGCCGAGATCGGCACGCCCTGGTCGCGCGCGGCGGCATTGATCTTGTCGTCGACGTCGGTGATGTTGCGCGCGTACTTCAGCGCGCCGAAGCGGCGTCGCAGCAGGTCCGCCAGCACGCCGAACACGACCGGGCCGCGCGCATTGCCGATGTGGACGTAGTTGTAGACCGTGGGGCCGCAGACGTACATCGTCGGGCACGCGGGATCGAGGGGCGCGAACGGTTCGAGGCGGCGGGTCAGGCTGTTGTAGAGATGCAGGGACATGGCGGGCTCGCCGGGATAACCGAAGGATTCTAACGGTGCCCGCGCCCGGGTGCTGCCTTCCGGTCCCCACGGCCCGCAGACCGCATCGCAGCGGGCGCGGCGCGTGTTCACGACAGCATCGATTCAGCCCGCGCGGGTGGGCGCGGCCTACACTGCGTCGGTGTCGATCGTGTTCCGAAGCCGCTCCCGTGCGAATTGCGCGCTGCCTGTCCTGGCGGTGCTGCTCGTCGGCGCGTGTCCGGCCTTGGCGCAGAACCAGCAGCAGCCCGAGAACGCCCGTCTCGAATACGCCCAGGTGCTGCGGGCCGAGCCGGTCTACCAGACGCTGCGCGCGACCAGCATGGTCGAGCGCTGCGAGGCGACGACGCCGGTGGCCACGGAGGAACAGCGCCGCGGTTTCGCGCGCATGGTCGGCGCGGTCAAGGACGTGCTGCGCTCGGACGAGGACCGGGTCGAGGAGACCGACCGATCTGCCGGCGGCGACTGCCGCATGGTGCCGATCGAGCGCGAATTCCGCCGGCCGATCGCCTACGACGTCGACTACGTGCACAAGGGCGTCAAGTACCGCTCCCGGCTGCCCTACGACCCCGGTAACCGCCTGCGCGTGCGCGTCTCGGTGACCCCGGTCGTACCGCCGGCCGGCGAGCGCTGAGCATGGCGTCCGCCGCTGTTGCAGCGCAGCGCTTCGCGTGCGAGGATTCGCGCCTCATGAACGCCCTGCGCACCGACGCCGACATCCTGACCTCCGCCCGCATGGCGTCGGGCATGACGTCGCGTGCCCGCCGACCGGAATCCCACATTCTCCCGGGCTAGTCGGAACGTCGTTCGCGCATGCGTGCGGTTCTACAGAAAACCCGGCCGATGCCGGGTTTTTTCGTTTCCGCAACCCCGATTCCATCGAACCATCCGATCCTTCCTCCCATCGCCTCCACGAGATTTCCACCGATGACCGCGATCCGACACTTCCTCAATACGCAGGACTGGTCCCGTCCCGACCTCGACGCCCTGCTGGCCGACACCGCGCGCTTCAAGCGCGAGAAGCTCGGCGATGCGCTCAAGGGCAGGTCGATCGCGCTGGTGTTCTTCAATCCGTCGATGCGCACGCGCACCAGCTTCGAGCTCGGCGCGTTCCAGCTCGGCGGCCACGCCATCGTGCTGCAGCCGGGCAAGGACGCGTGGCCGATCGAGTTCGATCTGGGCACGGTCATGGACGGCGACACCGAGGAGCACGTGGCCGAGGTCGCGCGGGTGCTCGGCCGCTACGTCGACATGATCGGCGTGCGCGCGTTCCCGAAGTTCGTCGACTGGTCGGTCGATCGCGAGGACCGGGTGCTCAAGGCGTTCGCGCAGTACTCGCCGGTGCCGGTCATCAACATGGAGACGATCACCCACCCCTGCCAGGAACTGGCGCACGCGCTGGCGCTGCAGGAGCACTTCGGCACCGCGGATCTGCGCGGCAAGAAGTACGTGCTGACCTGGACCTATCACCCGAAGCCGCTGAACACCGCGGTGGCGAATTCCGCGCTGACCATCGCCACGCGCCTGGGGATGGATGTGACCCTGCTGTGCCCGACGCCGGACTACGTGCTCGACCAGCGCTACATGGACTGGGCCGCGCAGAACGTCGCCGAAAGCGGCGGTTCGCTCGCGGTCAGCCACGACATCGACAGCGCCTACGCCGGCGCCGATGTGGTCTACGCCAAGAGCTGGGGCGCGCTGCCGTTCTTCGGCAACTGGGCGCCCGAGAAGCCGATCCGCGACCGGTACAAGCACTTCATCGTCGACGAAGCCAAGATGGCGTTGACCAACAACGGCGTGTTCTCGCACTGCCTGCCGCTGCGCCGCAACGTCAAGGCGACCGACGCGGTCATGGATTCGCCCAACTGCATCGCCATCGACGAAGCCGAGAACCGTCTGCACGTGCAGAAGGCGGTCATGGCGACCCTGATGCGCTGACGCGCACCGAACCAACACACGCATTCTTTCCGCATCCCCACGGACCATCTTCCATGACCAGCGCCCACACATCCCGCGACATCGTCCTCGCCTTCTCCGGCGGCCTCGACACCAGCTTCTGCGTGCCCTACCTCAAGGCGCAGGGCTGGACCGTGCACACCGTGTTCGCCGACACCGGCGGCGTCGATGCCGAGGAGCGCGCCTTCATCGAACAGCGCGCCGCCGAACTCGGCGTCGCCAGCCACGTCACCGTCGATGGCGGTCCGGCCATCTGGGACGGCTTCGTCAAGCCCTTCGTCTGGGCCGGCGAGGCTTACCAGGGCCAGTATCCGCTGCTGGTGTCGGACCGCTACCTGATCGTCGATGCCGCGCTGGCGCGCGCCGCCGAGCTCGGCACCAACGCGATCGCGCACGGCTGCACCGGCATGGGCAACGATCAGGTGCGCTTCGACCTGGCGGTGAAGGCGCAGGGCGAGTTCCGCATCGTGGCGCCGATCCGCGAGATCCAGAAGGAACACACGCAGACGCGTGCTTACGAGCAGGCGTATCTCGAAGAGCGGGGCTTCGGCGTGCGCGCCAAGCAGCAGGCCTACACGATCAACGAGAACCTGTTGGGTCTGACGATGTCCGGCGGCGAGATCGACCGCTGGGAAGCACCGGGCGAGGGTGCCCGCGGCTGGTGCGCGCCGCGCGCCGAATGGCCGGAAGCGCCGCTGCAGGTCGAGGTCCGGTTCGAGCAGGGCACGGCGGTCGCGCTCGACGGCGAAACGCTGCCGGGCGCGCAGATCCTGGCGAAGCTCAACGCGCTGTTCGCGCCCTACGGCGTGGGCCGCGGCGTCTACACCGGCGACACCGTGATCGGCCTCAAGGGCCGCATCGTGTACGAGGCGCCGGGCCTGGTCTCGCTGCTCGCCGCGCATCGCGCGCTCGAGGACACCGTGCTGACCAAGCAGCAGAACCGCTTCAAGCCCGAGGTCGCGCGCAAGTGGACCGAGCTGGTCTACGAGGGTTTCTTCCACGATCCGCTGAAGGCCGACATCGAAGCCTTCCTCGAATCCTCGCAGGCCAAGGTCACCGGTGAAGTGGTGCTGGAAACCCGCGGCGGCCGCGTCGATGCGGTGGCGGTGAGTTCGCCGCACATCCTCAACGCCAAGGGCGCGACATACGCGCAGTCGGCGGACTGGGGTGTCGAGGAGGCCGAGGGGTTCATCAAGCTGTTCGGCATGAGCTCGACGCTGTACGCGCAGGTCAATCGCTGAGTGTTCAGCCCTTCTCCCGCCGGGACTACGTGCCCGCCGGAGCAGAGGGGTTGGGGTGAGGGCCGCGCGCCCTCATCCGCCCCTTCGGGGCACCTTCTCCCAAGGGGAGAAGGGTTCGTCCATCCAGAATCGTCCGACGCCATGACCGACCTGCTGACCCATACCCTCGACCATCTCGAACAGCTGGTGTCCTTCGACACCCGCAATCCGCCGCGTGCGATTCAAGCCGAGGGCGGGATCTTCGATTACATCCGCGGCCAGCTGCCGGGCTTCGACGTCGAGGTGATCGACCACGGCGACGGCGCGGTGAGCCTGTTCGCGGTACGCGGCGTGCCGACGGTGCTGTTCAACGTGCATCTCGACACGGTGCCGGACTCGCCCGACTGGAGCGCCGATCCGCACGTGATGCATCGACTCGACGATCGCGTGGTCGGCCTCGGCGTCTGCGATATCAAGGGCGCGGCGGCGGCGCTGATCGCCGCGGCCAATGCCGGCGACGGCGATGCGGCGTTCCTGTTTTCCTCGGACGAGGAGGCCAACGATCCGCGCTGCATCGCCGCGTTCCTCGCGCGTGGGCTCGAGTTCGAAGCTGTACTGGTCGCCGAGCCGACCAACTGCGAAGCGGTGCTCGCGCATCGTGGCATCAGTTCGGTGCTGATGCGCTTCGCCGGCACGGCGGGACACGCATCGGGCAAGCAGGATCCGGCGGCGAGCGCGCTGCACCAGGCGATGCGCTGGGGCAGCCGTGCGCTCGACCATGTCGAGTCGCTGGCGCACGCGCGCTTCGGTGGCCTGACCGGGCTGCGCTTCAACATCGGCCGGGTCGAGGGCGGGATCAAGGCCAACATGATCGCGCCGGCTGCCGAGCTGCGCTTCGGATTCCGGCCGCTGCCGTCGATGGATGTCGACGATCTGCTGAAGACCTTCTCAGGATTTGCCCAGCCCGACGCGGCGCATTTCGAGGAAACCTTCCGCGGGCCCAGCTTGCCGTCGGGTGACATCGATCGTGCCGAAGACCGGCGGCTCGCCGCGCGCGACATCGCCGACGCCTTCGACCTGCCGATCGGCAACGCCGTCGATTTCTGGACCGAGGCCTCGCTGTTCTCGGCCGGCGGTCACACCGCGCTGGTCTACGGCCCGGGCGACATCGCCCAGGCGCACACCGGCGACGAGTTCGTGACGCTGGAGCAACTGCAGCGCTACGCCGATTCGGTGCACCGGATCATCAACGGCGACCGCTGAGCACCACCGCATCTTCCGCTTTCCACGCGTCATCCCACGCCCAACCGATTGCAGCCCGTGAACATTCCCGCGACCCACGTCCAGACCCGTCAGACCATCGTGCGCCTGCTGTCCAGCATGGCCAGCGCGAAGGAGATCAGCCAGTACCTCAAGCGTTTTTCGCAACTCGACGCCAAGCGCTTCGCCGTGGTCAAGGTCGGTGGCGCGGTGCTGCGCGACGAACTCGACGATCTGACGTCCTCGCTGTCGTTCCTGCAGGAAGTCGGTCTGACGCCGATCGTGCTGCACGGCGCCGGCCCGCAGCTGGACGCCGAACTCGCCGCGGCCGGCATCGAGAAGCAGACCGTCGGCGGCCTGCGCGTCACCACGCCCGAGGCGCTGGCCATCGTGCGCCGCGTGTTCCAGGCGGCGAACCTGCGCCTCGTCGAAGCCCTGCAGCGCAACGGCGCGCGCGCGACCTCGATCACCGGCGGCGTGTTCGAAGCGACATATCTCGACCAGGCGACCTACGGCCTGGTCGGCGAAGTGAACGCCGTGAATCTCGCGCCGATCGAAGCCAGCCTGCAGGCCGGCTCGATCCCGGTGATCACGAGCCTGGGCGAAACCGCATCGGGGCAGATCCTCAACATCAATGCCGACTTCGCCGCCAATGAACTGGTGCGTGAGCTGCAGCCCTACAAGATCATCTTCCTGACCGGCACCGGCGGCCTGCTGGGCGCCGACGGCAAGGTCATCGATTCGATCAACCTGTCGACCGAGTACGCGCATCTGATCCAGCAGCCGTGGATCCACGGCGGCATGAAGGTCAAGATCGAGCAGATCAAGGCGCTGCTCGAAGGCCTGCCGATGGCCTCGTCGGTGTCGATCACGCGGCCGGCGGATCTGGCCAAGGAACTGTTCACGCACAAGGGCTCGGGCACGCTGGTGCGTCGCGGCGAGCAGGTGCTGCGCGTGACCGACTGGTCGGAGCTGGATCTCGAACGTCTGAAGTCGCTGATCGAATCGAGCTTCGGCCGCGCACTCGCGCCGGACTACTTCGAACGCACACCGCTGCTGCGCGCCTACGTCAGCGAGAACTACCGCGCCGCGGTGATCCTGACCGAAGGCGAGGGCACGGTGTATCTGGACAAGTTCGCCGTGCTCGACGACGCGCAGGGCGAAGGTCTCGGCCGCGCGGTCTGGAACGTGATGCGCGAGGAGACGCCGCAGCTGTTCTGGCGCTCGCGCCACCACAACCAGGTCAACATCTTCTATTACGCGCAGTCCGACGGCTGCATCAAGCAGGAGAAGTGGAAGGTGTTCTGGTACGGGCTCGACGGCTTCGAGCAGATCCAGCGCTGCGTCGCGCATTGCGCGACCCGCCCACCGACCCTGGTGGGCTGAGTGGACGAACGCGCCGCCGCCGTTTGGATACAGGCGCCGACCCTGGTCGGTCGCCACGTCTCGCTGGTGCCGTTGGCGCCGGCGCATGCCGACGCGCTGGCGGCAGTCTCGCGCGACAGCGCGCTGCACACGGCCTGGTATACCAATGTGCCGGCGCCCGATGACGTGCCGCGCTACATCGGGAACGCGCTCGACGCGCAGGCGGCCGGCGGTGTGCTGGCGTTCGCGGTGCTGGATGCCGGCGGCGAAGTCGTCGGCAGCACGCGCTTCTACGATCTCGATGCCGCGGTGCCCAATCTCAAGATCGGCTACACCTGGTACGCCCCGCGCGTGCAGCGCACCGGCCTCAACACCGAAGCCAAGCTGCTGCTGTTCGCGCATGCCTTCGATGTGCTGGGCTGCGCATCGGTCTCATTCGAGACCAGCTGGTTCAACCACGCCTCGCGCGCGGCCATCGCGCGCCTCGGGGCGAAACAGGATGGCGTGCTGCGCCATCACAAGCGACATGCCGACGGCTCGCTGCGGGACACCGTGGTGTTCTCGGTGATCGACGCCGAATGGCCGGCGGTGCGTCGCCATCTTCGTCACAAGCTGGACAGCCATCCATGAGCACATCCCCCATCCGCCTCGGCATCGTCGGCGCGCGCGGCCATACCGGCCAGGAACTGATCCGTCTCGTCGCCGCGCATCCGGGTCTCGAACTCGCGTTCGTGTCCTCGCGCGAGCTCGACGGCCAGCGCGTTGCCGACCACAACGACGGCTTTGCGGGCGAGCTGCGCTTCGAAAGCCTCGATGCCGACGCCGTCGCCGCGAAGGGCGTCGACGCGGTGATCCTCGCGCTGCCCAACGGCAAGGCCGCGCCGTTCGTGGCCGCGATCGATGCCGCCAGGCCCGACACCGTGATCGTCGACCTGTCGGCCGACTACCGCTTCGACCCGGGCTGGTACTACGGCCTGCCGGAACTCACCCGCGGCCGCTACGCCGGCCAGCGCCGGATCAGCAATCCGGGTTGCTACGCGACCGCGATGCAGCTGGCGATCGCGCCGCTGGTCGAGCAGCTCGCCGGCCCGCCGCAGTGTTTCGGCGTCTCCGGTTACTCGGGCGCTGGCACGAAGCCGTCGGACAAGAACGACACCGCGATGCTGGCCGACAACCTGATGCCGTATGCACTGACCGACCACGTGCACGAGCGCGAGGTGTCGAAGCAGCTGTCACTGCCGGTCGAATTCATGCCGCATGTCGCGCCGCATTTCCGCGGCATCACGATGACGGTGAACCTGTGGCTCTCAGCACCGATGTCGCGCGACGCGGTCAAGGCGCTGTTCGATGCGCGCTACGCCGACGAGCCGCTGGTCGAGGTCATCGACGACGCGCCCTGGGTCAGCCGCATCGCCGGCCGCCACGGCGCGCAGGTCGGTGCCTTCACGATGGCGCCGGGCAATGGCCGCGTCGTCGTCGTGGCGACGCTCGACAACCTGCTCAAGGGCGCGGCGACGCAGGCGATGCAGAACCTCAACCTCGCGCTGGGCTTCGACGAGCTGACGTCGATCCCGCATTGATTCCCCGGTAGGCGCGCTCGCGCGCGATTGCGCTTCACCGGTCGAGCTTCATCGCGCGCGAGCGCGCTCCTACAGATACCGCAAGGACACCGACATGAGCACTCTCCTCTGGCAGAAGCCCGGCGTCGCCGTCGACACGCAGATCCAGGCGTTCCTCGCCGGCGACGACGTGATCCTCGACCGCGAATTCTTCCTGCACGACATCGCGGCGAGCGCCGCGCATGCCGAAGGCCTGCAGCGCGTCGGCATCCTGTCGAGCGACGAACTCGACGGCCTGAAGCGCGAACTGGACGCGCTGGCCGCCGATTTCCGCAGCGGCGCCTTCGTGCTCGACGACCGCTTCGAAGACGGCCATTCGGCGATCGAGGACCGTCTGACCGAGCGGCTCGGCGATGCCGGCCGGCGCATCCACACCGGCCGCAGCCGCAACGACCAGGTGCTGGTCGCCACGCGCCTGTGGCTGAAGGAAAAGCTCGCGCGGCTTGCAGCGCTGTCGCGCGAGATCGCGAAGGTCGCGCTCGACCGCGCCGAAGCCGAGCGGGAACTGCCGATTCCCGGCTACACCCACATCCAGCGCGCCGTGCTGTCGTCGGGCGGCATGTGGTGGTCGGGCTGGGCCGAGGCCTTCATCGATGACGCGGTGCGTGCGCAGGACACGCTCGCGCTGATCGACTGCAACCCGCTGGGCACCGCGGCCGGCTACGGCGTCAACCTCGCGCTCGATCGCGATCACACGACGGCCGCACTCGGCTTCGCGCGCCTGCAGGTCTCGCCGGTCTATGCGCAGCTTTCGCGCGGCAAGTTCGAGCTCGCCGCGCTCGAAGCGCTGGGCAGCGCGACGCTGGACCTGCGTCGTCTGGCCTGGGACCTGTCGCAGTTCACCAGCGCCGAGTACGGCTTCGTCGCGTTGCCGGCGCAGTACACGACCGGCAGTTCGATCATGCCGAACAAGCGCAATCCCGACGTCGTGGAGCTGATGCGCGCCACGCATGCCAGCGTCGCCGCGGCGCGCACCGAGATCGAACAGCTGCTGTCGCTGCCGTCGGGCTACCACCGTGATCTGCAGAGCTCCAAGGGCGCGATTTTCCACGGCTTCGGTCGTGGCCTCGCCGCGCTGGAACTGCTGCCGGCACTGCTGGCGAATCTGGAGTGGCGCGAGGACCGGCTGCGCGCCGCCGTGGACTCGGGCATGTACGCGACCGATGTCGCGGTCGAGGCCGCGATCGCCGGCGTGCCGTTCCGCGAGGCCTACCAGGCCGCAGCGGCCAGCGCCGACACCGCAGGGCAGGGCCGCACGCCCGAGGGCAGCCTCGCCGCCCGCACCTCGCCGGGCGGCGCCGCCGACCTGCGTCTGGACACGCTGCGCGCGCGCTGGGACGCGCTGGCCTGAGCGCCTGACGCCATCCCTGGAGCTGCCGACATGAAACGCTTCCTCGTCATCGCGATGCGCCGCCCGACCTTCGATGCGTCCGTCGTCGCGCCGCACCAGGCCTTCCTCGACGACCTGCGTGCGCGTGGCCTGCTGGAGATGACCGGCGGCTTCGGCGACGGCAGTGGCGGCGCCTATCTGCTGCGCGGCATCGACACGCTGGACGAAGCGAACGCGATCGTCGCGGCAGACCCGCTGGCACTGCAGAATGCGAGCGAGCTCGTGGTCCACGAGTGGAACACCCGCTGAGCGCAGCCGACCGATGCACGTGCCCGACGCCGACGCGTTTCCCGAACAGCCGCTGCCGCCCTGGCGGCGCGCGGTGCTCAAGGTCGGCAGCAGCCTGCTGGCGGCCGATGGCGGCGGCCTGTCGGTGCAGTACGCCGAAGCGCTGGCCGGCTTCGTCCGCGCGAGCCACGCGGCCGGCCGCGAACTCGTCGTGGTGTCGTCGGGCGCCGTCGCCGCGGGTCGCGCGATCCTGCACGCGAATCTCGCGCCCGGCGCACCGATGGCCGAGCGCCAGGCGCTGGCCGCGCTCGGCCAGGCGCGGCTGACCGGCTTCTGGCAGGGCTTCTTCGAACGTCCGGTCGCGCAGGTGCTGCTGACCCACGACGATCTGCGCAACCGCCGCCGGTATCTCAACGCGCGCGCCACGTTGATGGCGCTGCTGCGCCACGGCGCGCTGCCGGTGGTCAACGAGAACGACACGGTCTCGGTCGACGAGCTCAAGCTCGGCGACAACGACAACCTCGCCGCGATCGTCGCCGCGCTGGTCGATGCCGACGTGCTGTTCATCGCCACCGACATCGACGGCCTCTTCGATGCCGACCCGCGGATCGAACCGCATGCGCGGCCGATGCCGGTCGTCGCGAAGATGAGTGCGTCGTTGCTGGCGGTCGCTGGCGGGGCGGGCAGCAGTATCGGCACCGGCGGCATGCGCACCAAGCTCGAGGCCGCGCAGCGCGCCGCATCCGCAGGTGTCGCGACGGTGCTGTTCAACGGCCGCCGCGCGGACGTGCTCGAAGGTCTCGCCCACGATCGCCTGCGCGGCACCCGCATCCATCCATTGCGCACGCGCATGGCCGCGCGCAAGCACTGGCTGCAGAACGCACCGGCCGAGCCGGGCGCGATCCTCGTCGACAGCGGCGCCGCGAACGCGATGGTCGAGAAGGGCGCCTCGCTGTTGCCCGGTGGTGTACTCGCCGCCGAGGGGCAGTTCCGGCGCGGCGATCTGGTGTCGGTGGCGCTGCTCGACGGCGATGCGCGCGAGCCGATCGCGCGCGGCGTGACCCAGTATTCGGCCGACGACATCCGCCGGCTGGCACGTCGGCACTCGCGCGATATCGAGGCGACGCTGGGGTACAGCTATGGCGAGACCATCGTGCATCGGGATGATCTGGTGCTGGTGTGATGCCTCAAGGGGCTTTTCCCTTGAAACGCACGGACTCCCGTCATCCCGGCGAAAGCCGGGATCCATTTTGATGTCCGGTCGTCGTGCAAAGCAAGGTCCAAATGGATTCCGGCTTTCGCCGGAATGACGGAGTTCGACGGCGCTAGCACTGGTGGGTTGCACGTACCGGAAGTTGCCACCGCAAGCGTCGCGCCCGCGCCCGCATCGCGCTAACGTGGCGATCCCCACCGCAAGCCTCCCACCATGAGTGAGATCCGATCCGCCGCGCTCGCCTGTCGCGATGCCGCCGCGCAGTTGGCGATGCTCGACACCGACGCCCGCAACGCGCTGCTGCGCGCGATGGCCGATGCGCTCGACGCACATGCCGACCCGATCCTCGCCGCGAACGCGCGCGACATCGAAGCCGCGCAGGCACGCGGGACCGCCGGCGCGCTGCTCGACCGTCTGCGCCTCGACAGGGACCGTCTCGCCGGCGTCTCCGCCGCGGTACGCGAGGTCGCCGATCTGCCCGACCCGGTCGGCCAGGTCACCCGCGACGACGTGCGCCCGAACGGCATCCGCGTGCGCAAGGTGCGGGTGCCGCTGGGGGTGATCGCGATGATCTACGAGGCGCGTCCGAACGTGACCGCCGATGCCGCGGCGCTGTGCATCAAGGCCGGCAACGGGGTGATCCTGCGCGGCGGCAGCGAGGCGATCCATTCCAATACCGCGATCGCCGATGCGCTGCGGGGTGCGATCGAAGCGCAGGGAATCGGCGCCGACGTGCTGACCCTGGTCATCGATCTGCGCCGCGAGACGATGCTCGAACTGCTGCAGCTCAGCGACATCGTCGATCTCGCGATCCCGCGCGGCGGCGAGGGCCTGATCCGTTTCGTCGCCGAGCATGCGCGCGTGCCGGTGATCAAGCACTACAAGGGTGTCTGCCATCTGTTCGTCGACGCCAGCGCCGATCCCGAGCTCGCGCTGCGCCTGCTGCTCGACGGCAAGACCGGGCGGCCCAGCGCCTGCAATGCACTGGAGACGTTGCTGGTGCATGCCGAGATCGCCGATGCGTTCGTGCCGCGCGCGATCGCAGCGCTGCAGGCGCGCGGCGTCGAGGTGCGAGGCGATGCCGGGATTGCCGCACGCGCAGGCTCCGTCGTGCCGATCGGCGAGGACGACGATGCGGCCGAGTTCCTCGATCTGGTCATCGCCGCGCGCATCGTCGACTCGCTCGATGCCGCGCTCGCGCACATCCAGCGCTTCGGGTCCGACCACACCGAAGTCATCGCCACGCGCGACGACGACAACGCGCGGCGTTTCGCCGCGTCGCTGCGCGCGGCCGTGGTCATGGTCAATGCCTCGTCGCGTTTCAGCGACGGCGGCGAACTGGGGCTGGGCGCGGAGATCGGCATTTCGACCACGCGCCTGCACGCCTACGGGCCGATGGGACTGGACGCGCTGACGGTCGAGCGCTTCGTCGTCGAAGGCGCGGGGCAGGTGCGGCACGCGGAGAACGCGGCCGCGTCCTGAGTCAGCTGCCGCTGGTCACCGCGACCGGGCGCGCATCGTCGTCGAGCGCCAGTCGCACGATGCGTCCGTCGCGCAGCCTGGCCGCCAGCGCCGCGCTCGCCCCGAGGCCGACGCGGACCTGTTCCTGGTCGGTCTTCACGCGCCGCTTGCGGCGGTCGGCGTTCGCGAAGCGCGCGCGGTTGTATTCCGCCCAGCCGATCAGCAGGATGCCGCAGACCAGGGCGATCACCGGCAGCGACAACAGCAGGAACGCGTCGATCTCGTTCTCGTACATGTACAGCCGCAGGTAGGCGGTGCGCACGCCGACGAACCAGGCGACGGCGGTGATCAGCGGCACCCAGAGCCAGGCGTAGACGGTCCACGCCGCGGCGGTGAGTGCGCCCGAGGCGAAGCGCCTGCGCGGCCCGCGCGCGGGCATGTGGTCGATGATCGGCGGGGTCATGCGGTGGCTCCTCGGTCGGGGCTGATCCACACCGCGCGGCGGCGGCGGCGCAGCAGGGTGCGCGGAAACGCGATGACGGCGGTGAGCATGCCGAGCATCCAGAACGCGATCGGGTACCAGATCACCCAGTAGAAATGCCGGGCCATCTTGGTCTCGTAGCGGCGTTCGATCAGCAGGCTGGTGCCGAACTGCAGCATGCAGACGAAGGCGAGCACCACGCCGTGCCAGCGCGGCAGGATGGTCTCCACGTGCCAGGCCGGCGGCAGCGTCACGAACAGGCCGACCAGCCACAGCACGATGATCGTCAGCATCACGTAGGCCCAGGCCAGGCTCAGCATGTATTCGAGCAGCACGCCCCACATGCGGCGCTTCTTCCACGCGAGCACGCTGCGCCCGTGGCTCAACAGCACCTCGACGCCGCCGCAGGCCCAGCGCAGGCGCTGCGACCACAGGCCGCGCAGGGTTTCGGGCATCAGGATCCAGCACAGCGCGTTGGGTTCGTAGCGGATGTCCCATCCGGCGAGCTGCAGGCGCCAGGAGATGTCGATGTCCTCGGTGACCATCTGGTCCGACCAGTAGCCGACGTCGTGCAGCGCGGTGCGGCGGAACGCGCAGATCACGCCCGATACGGTGAACAGCCGGCCGTAGGTGCGCTGCGCGCGCTTGATCAGGCCGATGATCGCGGAGAACTCGCCGATCTGCATGCGCCCCATCAACGTGGTGCGGTTGCGGATGCGCGGGTTGCCGGTCACCGCGCCCACGCGCGGGCCGTCGATCAGATGCCCGACCATCCAGCGCACCGCATGCGGATCGAGCGTGGCGTCGGAATCCACGCAGACGAGGTAGTCGGACGTGGCCGCCAGCGTGCCCATGCGCAGCGCGTTGGCCTTGCCCTGGTTCTGCGCCAGATGCACCACGCGCAGCCGCGGATGGTCGGCGACCAGCGCATCGAGCAGTTCCGGTGTGCGGTCGCTGCTGCCGTCGTCGACCGCGATGATCTCGAAGTCGGGATACACCTGCGCCGACAGCGCGGTGATCGTCGAGACGATGTGGTCTTCCTCGTTGAAGCAGGGCACCAGGACCGACACGAACGGCGTGTGCTGCATCGGCGGCGGCGCGTCCGGCTTCGGTGCCTTGCGCTCGCGTCGCAGGTAGTAGTAGACGCCGCCGGTCATCCAGAAGAACGCCATGACGATCGGATAGAAGAATGCGAAGTTGAACAACCAGCGCGTCCACGGAATCGAAGTCCAGTCCATCGGTTCAGCGCTCCAGGTAAGGGAATGCGCGCGCGGACATCGCCTCGCGCGCATCCTCGAGCGTCGGCTGATTGCCGATGAAATCGTCGGGGTAGTAGCCCAGATGCCGGATGCCGGCCGCCTGCAGCATCCGCGACTGTGCGCGCAGCGCGGCGCCGGGCAGTGGCGCGGGCACGCGCCAGTCGACGGTCTGCAGTTCGAACAGCGTGCCCTCCACGCCCTTGGGCGTCGCGCGCACCGCCTCTGCGAGCGTGCGCAGCCAGGTCTGCGGATCGTCCGCGTGTTCCATGTGCGGCATCGCCATCAGTGCGGTGATGTCGTAGGCCGCGAGAAAGGGTTCGAGCCGCTGCGCGAACCAGGCTTCCGATGCCGGTTCCAGCACCGGTCGCGCGAACAGGTTGCGCGCGGTGTTGAGCTTCGGCCGCCAGCGCTGGGCCGCGGTCCTGAGGGCCAACGTGAAATCGATCAGGCCCTGCGTGCGCGCGGCGGGCACGCCGCCACCATAGGCGGAGATCTCGTCGTCGCGGAGATAGGCGTCGTCGTGGAACAGCAGGCCGTCGAAGTGGCTGTTCGCGGCGAGTTCGGCATAGATGTCCGAGACGATCGCGAGCGTGCGCGGATCGCCGGGATCGAGACGCGGAATCTCGTTCTCGCCGGTCGCGGCGATCTGCAGTTCGCGTTGCAGCCCGGCATCGGCCAGCTTGAAGCCGAGCACCGGCATCCACGCATAGACGCGGACCTGCGCACGCGTGCGCAGCTGCCAGGCGACGCGGTTGAACAGGTCGGCGCGTACCGGCATGTGTCGGCTGGGGAAGTACACCGCCTCGGCGGCGCCATCGCCGTCGGGATCGGCGAAGGCCTGCAGCCAGACATGGCTCGGGCCGATGTCCTGGATGCGCTGCACCAGCACGTCGACATTGCGTGCCAGCTGCGCCGGGTCTTCGTCGTAGACGTAGTCCAGATCGACCTGGATCGCGCGCACGCCGTCGAGCGACAGGTCGCGGCGCAGTTCGCCGGCGAGATCGCGCACGTCCGGATTGCGGTGCAGCAGCAGGCGCGCGAGGCTGGCCAGCGAGGCCTGGTCGGCGCTGTCCTCGCCCTGCAGGCCGAGGTCGGTTTCCTGCGCTCGGCCTTCGAGGTCGAACGACAGATCCATGCCGAGCGCGGTGGCGATGCCGTTGGCGACATCGTTGTAGGCGGCGTAGGGCCACACGATCACCCGCGGCGCCTGGCCGACATGGCGTTCGATCAGTGCGCGGCTGGCCTGCAGGTCGGCTTCGATGCGCGCGCGCCAGTCGGCTTCGCGCTCGTAACCGCTGCCCTCGGTCCAGATGCGCGTGACCGTGGCCGGGGTCTGGTTGCCGAAGGGATTGCCCGGCAGGCCGCGGTGCAGGTCGTGGCTGTGCGAGCCGATCTCGATGAGGCCGCTGTCGTGCATCTCGCGCAGCTGCGCCCAGGTCAGGAAATCGTCGCGGGTGAAATCGCGCGGTCCGTAGGGCACGGCCTGGTCTGCCGGCAGTTCGACCCAGCCCGTCACCGGCGCCACCAGCGCGGGCCAGTTGTAGGCGCGCAGCAACGGAAAGACATGCGTGTAGGCGCTGCGCAGTCCGTCGTCGAAGGTCAGCAGCACCGCCTTGTCCGGCAGCGTGCCGCGGCCGGCGCGCGCGTCGATGACCGCCTGCACGCTGACCGCCTGGTAGCCGTGCGCGCGCAGCCAGTCGAGATGCTGGGCGAAGTTGGTCGTCGAGACCGCGTAGGGATCGGGATCGCCCTTGGCCGCCACGTCGTCGCGGATGTCGTGGTAGCTGAGCACCAGCAGCGAAGCCTGGGCGGGCGACAACACGGTCATCAACGCCAGCAGCGCGGCGGCGATCCAGGTGCGCGTGGACGCGATCATCGGACACCTCCCCAGCGCAGTTCGACATCGAAGGCGACGCGTTGCTCGCGCAGGCCGTCGTAGACCGGGCGCGACCACGCCACGCCGTATTCCAGTTCATGGCCGTCGCGCCGCCACAGGTGGCGGTAGCCCAGCGACGGCACCCAGTGCGTGCCCGCGTCGCGCTGCCAGTACGGCCCGGCCATCACCTCGACGCGCTGCTGGAACGCGGTCTCGTAGCGTCGCCACGTGATGTGGTCGAAGCGCAGGCCGACGTTCGCCGATGCGTCGCGCTCGGGATTGAAGTAGCCGACCGTGTCGCCGCGCGAGCCGCGGCTGGTGTACGCCGACAACAGACCGTCGATCATCAGATGCGGGCGCGTTACGAGGCGTCGCGTGGCATCGACGCCGAACTGGTCGCGCGTATTGCCGTCGTCGTAGCGCAATCGTGACAGCCGGCCCTGCAGGGCGAAGCTGTCGCTGGGCACGTAGGATGCGGTGAGGGTCGCGCTGTCGGCATCGATGCCGAGGCGGCGCGCCTGCAGCGAGGTGTCCTGCGCATTGCGCGCGAGTTCCAGGCCCGCACGCCAGGCATCGTCGAAGCGCCAGTCGGCACCCAGCGTCCACGTCGCGCCGCTGGAGGCGCCGCCCGCCGCGCCGAGCGTGGCCCAGGCGCCGAGGCGGTCGTGCCGGTACCAGGTGCCGACGCCTGCGGCGCGATGGCGCGTGCGGCCATCGATGAAATCGGCCCAGTCCTCGTGCGCGAACACGCCGACGCGCCAGCGGTCGTCGATCAACGGCGAGCGCACGTCGAGCGCCCATCCGCCATCGCGACTGCCGAACGGCGAGATCGACGTGCCGGCGCCATCGCGCTGCCGGCTGCGGCCGCGGCTCGCCGACAGCGTGGCCTGCACACCGCGGTGGCGATCGAGGTCGTGTTCGACGCGGTCCAGGCGCGGGTCTTCCGGATGCGCCTGCCGCAGCGTGGCCAGCGCGTCGCGTGCCTCGTCGATGCGATCGAGCGCGGTCAGCGCACCGACGCGGCCGGCGAGGGCGTCGCGGTCCTGCGGTGCCATCGTTAACGCCATCTCGTAGCGTTCCAGTGCCGCACTCGGGCGTAGCCTGCGCGACTGCACTGCGCCGTAGGCGGCCTGCAGGCCGGGGTTGTTCGGGCCGATGCCGACCTGCGCCTGCAGCATCATTTCGGCGCGGGCGTTGTCGTTGGCATAGGAATGCGCCAGCGCGTGGTTGAGATCGGCGCTGTAGCGGTCCCAGTTCTCGTAGCCGCTGGCGGCGCCGGCCTGGCGTGGCCAGGCGTCCTGCTCCGCGGCGAGCGCTTCGAACAGCGGCAGTGCGCGATCGAAGCGCTCGGTCTCGATGAAGGCGTAGCCGAGCAGGATGCGGGCGTTGACGACGTGCGGCGCGTGCGCGATCGCATTTTCCAGCACCGGGATGGCTTCGGCCGGGCGCCGCAGCGCGAGCAGCGAATCGCCGACGGTGCCGAGGATGTAGGCGGGCACGTCGATGCCGTCGTCGAGCAGCGCCTGATAGCCGGCGACGACGGCCTCGTGCTGCTGCAGATGGTTCAGCGCCGACAGCGCATCGACGCGCAGGCGGGTCGCTTCCCAGTTGGTCTGCCGCGGCGCATCGCGCTGCAGCGTGTCCAGTTCGGCCAGCGCGGCGCGCGATTCGGCCAGGCGGCCATCCGGGGTGTCCGGCTCGACCCGGCCCCAGCCGATCGCGCGCGCGATCGCGTCACCTTCGACGCGCTCGCGCTCGTGGTCGGCGAACAGCTGCGGGCGCTGGCGCATCGCCTCCACGGCGAGCCGGGAACTGCCGAGATCGGCGAGCGTCAGTACCCGCAGCCGGAACGCATCGTCGTCGCCGGGCGCGGCAGCCAGTCGACGTTCGACGACGAGCAGGGCCTCGGCGAACCGCGCCTGGTCGCGCAGCGCTTCGGCCTCGGTGCGGACAGTGGCGTCGGCCGCGATCTGTGCGGCGCCGGTCAGGGGCAGCGCGAGGCAGGCCAGTGCGAGCGCGCAGGGCAGGACGGTGACGTGTGAACGCCGGGTACCGCGAAAGGCTGGGGGCACGACATCTCACTTCATCGAAAGACCGCGCGGGGGCACGATCGGCGGCGCATGCTTGAAAATGCGCCGTGGACGCGATGTGTGGACGGTGTGCGTTCGGTGCAGAATCGGCGAAGAAGATTAGAGCGTTAACGGCATGATAGCGACTGAACAGGGATTTTAGAGGTCGTATTCAGGTCGTTGAGAAAATTCTCAACCACACCTGTACGGCACTGCATCCGATGCCGGCTGGCGCAAGCGCGCCGCCCGCGACCACTGTGTCACCAAGTGTCCTCGAGCCAGCGTGGCTTGCAGGCCAGCCAGCCGCCGACCACCAGCACCGCGACCGCGACCAGCAGCATCGCGAACGGCCAGTGCCAGCCGCCGGTCGCGGCGTGCAGCACGCCGAACAGCAGCGGACCGGCGCAGCTCAGCGCATAGCCCGTGCCCTGCATGAAGCCCGACAGCGCGGCCGAGCCGGCCGGCGTGCGCGTGCGCAGGTTGATCAGCGTCAGCGCCAGCGGGAACGTGCTGGGCCCCAGGCCCAGCAGGATCACCCACAGCACCGGCGCGGCCATCGGCGCCAGCAGCAGGCCGGCACAGGCGGCGAGGTGGCAGCAGGCGCACAGCAGCACCAGCCCAAAGGGATTGCGCATGCGCACTGCGATCGACGGCATGCCCAGCGCGCCGACCAGGCCGAGCATCGAGAACAGCGCGACCATCGTGCCGCCGAATGCGGGCGATGCGCCGGCCTCGATCAGCAGTAGCGGCAGCCATGTGAACATCGCATAGGTGATCAGCGAGGTCATGCCGAACATCAGCGCCATGCCCCAGGCGATCGGCGAGCGCCAGACGCGACCGGCCGGCGCGACATCGGCATGCGCGTCGACGACCGTCGCCGGTGGCGCGAGCGCGGCGCGGTGGCGCAGCAGCAGCCACAGCCACGGCACCGCGGCCGCGAACGCGGTCAATGACCAGACGCCGAGCGCGAAACGCCAGCCCGCGGCATCGGCGAGCGGTACCGCGAGCAGCGCCGGCAGCATCGTGCCGAGCTGCAGCACGGTGATGTAGAGCGTGCTGATCGCGCCGACGCGCGTCGGAAACCAGCGCTTGACCAGCGGCGGCAGCACTACGTTGCCGATCCCCATGCCGGCCAGCGCGACCGCCGCGCCGAGGCCGAGCACGCCCACGCTCCCGGCCAGCGAGCGCAGCACCAGGCCGCCGGCGGCCAGCGCCATCGCCAGCAGCGCGGTGCGTTCCAGGCCGATGCGCCGGGTCAGCGCCGGGGTCGCGACGCCGAACACCGCGAACGCGGCGGTCGGCAGCATGCCCAGCAGGCCGGCGGTTGTGGAACCGAATCCGAACACGTCGCCGAGCACGTCCAGCAACGGCGTCAGCGAGGTCACCGCGGTGCGCAGGTTGAACGCCGACAGGGCGATGCCGGCCAGCACGAGCGCGGGCAGCAGACGGGGCGCGGTGCGCGCCTTGGGATACGACGTCATGGCGGCGGGGGAACCATCCATCGCCGCGAACCGGGCACGGCCGGAAAAACGAAAAAACCGGCACGAAGGCCGGTTTTCGATATCACCTGCCGCATCTCTGCGGATGGTCGGGGAGACAGGATTCGAACCTGCGACCTCTACGTCCCGAACGTAGCGCTCTACCAGACTGAGCTACACCCCGAAGGTGAGCCGCGCATTCTACTGATGCACCCTCGGGGAGGGCAAGCACTTCGTGAAGGGACACTGCAGCCGCGCATCGGAGGCGATGGCGGCCGCGTCCCGGACGCGGCGGGCTGCGATAATACCGGCTCGCGATGCCGATGTGCGGTGTCCGCGTTCCGGAATCCGCATGTCCGTTCCCGCATGACCACATCCGCATGAGTGCGCCTGCGCCGGAGACGACGGCCGATGCGCGGCGTCAGCGCAGCCGCTGGCTCGATGCACAGCTCGCGCCATGGCAGGCCCGCCACCGCCGCGCCTGCGCCTGCCAGGTGCTGGCGGGCTGGCTGTGGATTCCGCAGGCCGCGGCGATCGCGTGGGCACTCGATGCCTTGCTGTTCGCGCGCGCCGGACTCGACGCACTGCATGCGCCCCTGGCACTGCTGGCCGCGACGCTGCTCGCGCGCACGCTGCTGGTGTGGGCAGGGCAGCGGCTGCAGGCGGACGTCGTCGAATCGGTGCTGGCGCGGCTGCGCGCCGGGCTCGCCGGCGCCGTCGCCGCGCGCGGGCCGGTGTGGCTGCGCGGCCGGCGCAGCGGCGCGCTCGTCGCGCTGTCGACCGGACACGTCGACGCGACCGCCGGCTACTACGGTGGCTACCTCGTGGCACGCGCGGAAATCGCGCTGGTCCCGGTCGCGATCCTGATTGCGGTGTTCGCCGCCGACTGGATCGTCGGCCTGGTGCTGCTGCTGACCGCGCCGCTCGCCCCGCTCTTCATGATGTTGATCGGCATGGGCGCCGAGACCGCCGGCCGCCGCCAGCTCGCCGCGCTCGCGCGCGCCGGTGCACATTTCACCGACCGCTTGCGGGGGCTGGACCTGATCCGCGTCTACGGCCGCGGCGACGCGGAGCTCGCGCAGGTCGGCGACGCGACCGAGACCATCCGCGTGCGCAGCATGCGCGTGCTGCGGATCGCGTTCCTGTCGTCGGCGGTGCTGGAATTCTTCGCGTCGGTCAGCGTCGCGCTGGTCGCGGTGTATTTCGGCTTCACGTATCTGGGCATGCTCGACCTGCGCGGCGAGGTGCTGCCGCTGTCGACCGGCCTGTTCTGCCTGCTGCTCGCACCGGAGTTCTATGCGCCGATGCGGCGGCTCGCGGCGAACTACCACGACCGCGCGAACGCGCTGGCCGCGGTGGCGGAGATCGAGGCGGTGTTCGATGGGCTGCCCGCGCTCGACGCAGACCCGCTTCCTTTTCCGCAAACGAAGAGCGCGAGTGAGGGCGAAGCGGGCGCGCGCCCTGAAATCAATTCCTCGCAATCGTCGCAGCCATTCGCCGTTCGTGTTTCGAACGCCACCCTGCGCCATCCCGAAGCCCGGACGCCTGCACTGCAGAGCGTCTCGCTGCAGGTCCCGGCAGGCGCGCGCTTTGCTCTCGTCGGTCCCAGCGGCTCCGGCAAGAGCACGCTGCTCGACGCACTGGCCGGCTGGCTGCCGCCCGAAGCCGGCCGCATCGACATCGCGCCCGGCACGCGCATCGCACTCGCCGGGCAACGTCCCTGGCTGTTCCACGGCAGCATCGCCGACAACCTGCGCATCGGCGCGCCCGACGCCAGCGACGCCGAACTCGCCGAGGCTGCACGCGTGGCCCAGGTCACGCGGTTCGCGTCGCAATTGCCCGACGGCATGGACACGGTGATCGGCGAGCGCGGCTTCGGCCTGTCGGGCGGCGAGGCGCGCCGCGTGGCGCTGGCGCGCGCGCTGCTGCTGCGGCCGCAACTGCTGCTGCTCGACGAACCCACCGCATTCCTCGATCCCGAGACCGAAGCCGCGCTGCTCGACGCGCTCGGTGGATATCTCGACGGCTGCACCGTCGTCGTCGCCACCCACAGCGACGCGGTCGTCGCCTGGGCCGGTGCGCAGTGGCGGGTGCCCGCGCCTGCGGAGGTCGCGCCGTGAGCGGCCAGGACCTGACCCGCATCGAATCCACGCGCGCGCTGCTGCGCGGCCATCGCCGCGGCGTGCTGCTCGCGGTCGCGCTGATGCTGCTGACGCTGGTCGCCGGCGTCGGTCTGCTGGGGGTGTCCGGCGCCTTCCTGACCGGCGCGGCGCTGACCTACGGCACGCTCGGCAGCTTCAACTTCTTCACCCCGTCGGCGGGCATCCGCGGGCTGACGCTGGCGCGCATCGTCTCGCGCTATCTCGAAAAGCTGCTCGGCCACGACACGATGCTGCGCATCGCGCGCGACCTACGCAGCTGGTTCTTCGCCCGCGCGCTGCGGCTGAGTCCCGCGCAGCTCGGCCGCCTGCGCACCGGCGACCTGCTCGCGCGGTTGCTCGACGACATCGATGCCGTCGACGGCCTGTTGTTGCGGGCGACCGGGCCTCTGCTGGCCCTGCTCGGCATCGGCGTGCTCGGGCTCGGCGTCGTCGCGTGGCTGCATCCGCCGAGCGCGGCGTGGCTGGCGCTGATCGCGCTGCTGCTCGCGAGCGTCGTGCCGGCGCGCGTGGCCTGGCGTCGCGCGCCCGAGGAAATCCTGCGCGCGCAACGACGCGCCGCGCTGCGCGCACGCCTGCACGAACTCTATGAAGGCCGCGCCGACCTCGCGGCGCTCGACGCGACCGGCGGCTGGCTCGCGCGGGTGCAGGCCGACGCGGACGACGTCGCCGGTCTCGAACGCACGCGCCGGCGCCGGCTGGCCGGTGCGCAGGCGTTGCATGGCGGCATCGCCTCGGTCGGTCTGCTGGGATTGCTGTGGAGCGTCGCGACCGGCTTCAGCGCCGGCGCGCTGCCGGCCGCGCAGGCCGCGGCGATCTTCTTCGTCGCGATCGGCCTGTTCGAGGCCTGGGCCGGTGCCGGGCTCGCGTGGCAGGCGTTGCTGGCCGCGCGCGCGTCGATCGCGCGTCTCGATGCGGTGGCCGGCGCGTCGCCTGCGGTCGGCGACCCTGCGCAGCCGGTCGCGGTGCCGGCGCATGGTGCATTGCGCTTCGAAGACGTGCGCTTCGCCTGGAGCGCGGATGCGCGTCCGGTGCTGCAGGGGCTCGATCTGACGATCGCGCCCGGCGAGCGCATCGCGATCAGCGGCGACAGCGGAGCCGGCAAGTCCACGTTGACCGCGTTGCTGCTGCGCAGCGCCGAGGCGCAGGCCGGGCAGGTGACCTGGGCCGGTGTGGACCTGCGCGCGATGGCGCAGGCGCACTGGTATGCACGCATCGCCTGGCTGCCGCAGAACGCGCCGGTGTTCGCAGGCCGCGTGCGCGACAACCTCGTGTTCGGCGCGCCCGATGCCGACGACGCCGCGCTGTGGGCGATGCTCGCGCAGGTGCGGCTCAAGGGCTGGGCCGAGCGGATCGGTGGGCTCGACGCCTGGGTCGGCGAGGCCGGCGTGACGATGTCGGCGGGTCAGGCCCGCCGCCTCGCGCTGGCGCGCGCGCTGCTGCGCGACGCGCCGCTGGTGGTGCTCGACGAGCCCACCGAAGGCCTCGACCACGACACCGCCGACGCGCTGCTGCGCGAACTGCTCGCGCTGCTGGCCGGCCGCAGCCTGCTGCTGATCACCCACGGCGCGCTGCCGCCCGGCCTCGTCGACCGCCACCTGTGGCTGCGCGAGGGGCGCCTGCACGAGGATCCGCGCGCGCGGACGGCTTCCGTGTAGGCGCGCGCTGACGCGCGATGCTCTACCGGGCGCGCGAGCGCGCTTCTGCAGGGGATTTCCGCGCCGGCACTGCCACTGTTGGGGACGCATTAGAATGTCCGCCTCCATCCGCATCACCGAAGAGCCCGCCCGCATGATCAAGCCCCGGACCCCGCCCGGCGTCATGGAACTGTTGCCGCGCGACCAGATCGCGTTCCAGCGCATGCTGGACACGATCCGCCGCACGTTCGAGGGCTTCGGGTTCCTGCCGATCGAGACGCCGGTGTTCGAGCTGTCGGACACGCTGCTGACCAAATCCGGCGGCGAGACCGAGCGGCAGGTGTATTTCGTGCAGTCGACCGGCGCGCTCGAGAAGCAATCGGACGGCCTGCCGGAACTCGCGCTGCGCTTCGACCTGACCGTGCCGCTGGCGCGCTACGTCGCCGAACACGAGCACGACCTCGCGTTCCCGTTCCGCCGTTACCAGATGCAGCGCGTCTACCGTGGCGAACGCGCGCAGCGCGGCCGCTTCCGCGAGTTCTACCAGTGCGACATCGACGTGATCGGCAAGGATTCGCTGTCGCCGCGTTACGACGCCGAAGTGCCGGCGGTGATCAGCGCGGTGTTCGCCGCGCTCGACATCGGCGAGTTCACGATCCAGCTCAACCACCGCAAGTTGCTGCGTGGGTATTTCGAAGGGCAGGGCATCGACGACGCGCGCCAGATGACCGTGCTGCGCGAGATCGACAAGCTCGACAAGCGTGGCGAGGACGCGGTGCGCGCGACGCTGACCGGCGACGACTTCGGCCTGTCCGACGACGTCGCCGAGCGCCTGCTCGCGTTCTCGCGCGTGCGCTCGACCGGCCACGACGATGCCCTGGCCAAGCTCGACGCGCTCGGCGCCGGTACCCAATTGTTCGAGGAAGGCCGCGTGGAGCTGCGCGACCTGCTGAACCAGCTGCGCGCGCTCGGTGTACCGGAATCGCGCTATGCGTTGAACCTGTCGATCGCCCGCGGGCTCGATTACTACACCGGCATGGTCTACGAGACGATCCTCGATGCGCACCCGCAGATCGGTTCGATCTGTTCGGGCGGCCGCTACGACAATCTCGCCAGCCACTACACGAAGTCGAAGCTGCCGGGCGTCGGTATCTCGATCGGCCTGACGCGCCTGTTCTGGCAGTTGCGTGAAGCGGGGCTCATCGCGACCGCCGACAGCTCGGTCGACGTGCTGGTCACGCTGCTCGACGAGGCCTCGCTGCCCGACGCGCTCGCGCTGTCGCAGCGCCTGCGCGCCTCGGGCCTCAACGTCGAAACCCAGCTCGAACCGCGCAAGCTCGCCAAGCAGATGCAGTACGCGGATCGCGCTGGCATCCGCTTCGTCGTGATCCGCGGCGAGGACGAGGCCGCCAAGGGCGTGGTCGCGGTCAAGGACCTGCGCCGCGGCGAACAGTTCGAGGTCGCCGACGACGATCTGTCGCGCACGCTGCTGGTCGAGCGCGAGCAGGCGAGGTCGATGCCGTAAGTGACATCGGGTCCAGTCAAACGAGACGCAGAATTCTCACTTCGTCATTCCCGCGCAGGCGGGAATCCAGTGGCTTTCTGCGCAGCGCCGGACGCCGCTGGATGACCGGACATGCGTCCGTTGTGAAGCAAGCACTTCCCGCTTTCGCGGGAATGACGGTCCTGATTGCAACGCCGAACTGCCCCGCGACACGCAGGAGATCCCACCCATGAAATCCATCCGCCTCGACGGCCGCTCGCTGACCCGCGCGCAGCTGGTCATGGTCGCGCACGGCGCGCAGGTCGCGCTCGATGACGATGCGCTGGCCGGCGTCGCCCGCGCCGCCGACTTCCTCGCCGAACAGGTGCGCCGCGAGGAACCGATCTACGGTGTCTCGACCGGTTTCGGCAGCAATGCCGACCGCCTGCTCGGCGCCCGCCCGCTGCGCGACGATCTGCCGGGCGCGACGCCGTCGGGTCGCTCGCTGCACGAGGAACTGCAGGTCAACCTGATCGTGACGCACGCAGTCTGCGTCGGCGAGCCGCTGTCCGCGGACGTTGTCCGCGCGATGCTGTGCATCCGCATCAACACCCTGCTCAAGGGCCATTCGGGCATCCGCGTGCAGACGCTGCAGGCGCTCGCCGCGCTGCTCAATTCGGGCATCGTGCCGGTGGTGCCGGCGCTGGGGTCGGTCGGCGCGTCCGGCGATCTCGCGCCGCTGTCGCATCTGGCGATCGTGCTGCTCGGCGGCGGCGAGGCGTATCTCGGCGGCGAGCGGATGCCCGGCGCCGAAGCGTTGCGTCGCGCCGGGCTCGAACCGGTCACGCTGTCGTACAAGGAAGGCCTGGCGCTCAACAACGGCACCGCGCAGATGCTCGCCACAGGCGTGCTCGCGCTGCAGAAGCTCGACGCGCTGCTCGACACCGCCGATCTCGCCGCGGCGATGACGATCGACGCCTTCGCCGGGCGTCTCGGTGCGTTCGATCCCGACGTGCACGCATTGCGTCCGCATCCGGGCCAGGTCGAGGTCGCCGCGCATCTGCGCGAACTGCTCGACGGCTCCACGCTCGCCGACATTCCGTACCACCTCGTGCCGCGCTTCCGCCCGTGGCTGCCGACCAGCTGGGACACAGTCGAGGCGCAGGCGCTGCGCTTCGACATCGGCTGGGACTGGGTGCCGAGCGACCAGCGCCACGGCCGCGAGAAGTTCTACACGCGCTTCCGTCCGTTCCGCGGCGGCAAGAAGCACCAGCCGCAGGACAGCTATTCGCTGCGCTGCATTCCGCAGGTGCACGGCGCCGTGCGCGATGCGGTGGAGCAGGCCAAGCGCGTGTTCGAGATCGAGCTCAACGCGGTCACCGACAATCCGCTGGTGTTCCCCGACCGCGAGGCCGAACACGTCGAGGAGAAGGTCATCTCCGCCGGCCATTTCCACGGCATGCCGCTGGCGCTGGCGATGAGCTACGTCAAGGCCGCGATTCCGGTGCTGGCGTCGATCTCCGAGCGGCGCCTCAACAAGCTGGTCGATCCGGCGACCAACGACGGCCTGCCGGGCTTTCTGATCGGCAATGAGGATGCGACCGAATCGGGCTACATGATCGTGCAGTACACCGCGGCGGCGATCGTCAACGATCTCGCCACGCGCGCGCATCCGGCCAGCGTCTATTCGATCCCGACCAGCGCCAACGCCGAAGACCACGTGTCGATGGGCACCAACGAGGCGCGCCACGTGCTGTCGATGGCCGAGGATCTCGGCAAGGTGCTGGCGCTGGAGATCTACACCGCCGCGCAGGCGCTGGATCTGCGCGTGGACATGATCAACGCCGCGCGCGACCTCGCCCGGCGCGGCGACGCCGAAGCGCTGGCGGCGAAGGTGCAGGGCGGTCCCGCGTCCGATCGCCCGACCCGCGGCGCGTTCGTCGACGAGGTCGAAGCGCTGCGCGCAGAACTCGCCGCCTGCGAACCCTTCCACCCGGGCGAGATCGTCGCCGCGGCGCACGCGATCGTCCGCGAGGCGATTCCGTTCCTCGACCGCGACCGCGCACTCGACGGCGAAGTCGCCGCCGCGGTGAAGCTGGTCTCCGACGGCGTACTGCTCGGCGTGCTGCCGCGCTGGCGCGTGCCCACCCCGGATGCGTCCGCTTGAACCTGGCCCTGCATTTCGGCTGGCCCGGCGTGCTGGAAGCCGCACTGATCGCACTGGGCGTCGGCGTGCTGTGCTACCTGCTGTTCCACTGGCTCGGTGCGCGCAACCGCTGGGCGCACGGCCACGCGATCGGCTGGAGCAGCCTCGTCGCGCTGGCGATCGCGACCGGCATCGACGCCTGGCACCTGTTCTACATGGGCGTCGTGCGGCTCGAATCGCCGGTCTACGCGCGCATCGCGCTGGCGAAGATCCACGACCCGAACTTCCTCGCCGCGCGGGTGTTCATGTCGTCGGTCGGCGCGCTGTCGGGTGTCGCGGTGGCGTGGATGGCGATGCAAACGCGTCGACGCGGCGACTGAAAGGTTTCCGCTTCTGTAGGCGCGCGCTTGCGCGCGATCGCGCTTTCTCGCGCAGGCCCCATCGCGCGCAAGCGCGCTCCTACAGGTCATCCCTGTTCGACCGTAGGATGGGTAGAGCGCAGCGAAACCCATCACCGCCTGTTGGAGACGATGCGCGCCCCGTCTAGGGGCCTGTCTGCCGCCCGCGTTCGATCCGTCGCAGGAACACCGTCATCTCCTTCGACGACTGCACGTCGCCGCGCCGCGACGCCGCCTCGAGCCCCGCGCGCCACGCCGCTTCGGCATCGCCTTCGCGCCCCAGCGCCAGCAGCGCCTTGCCGAGCAGTTTCCACGCCGCCGAGTAATCCGGATCGTGCCGTGTCGCCGTCGCCAGATGCGTGGCCGCCGCGTCCAGGTCGCCCGCCTGCAGGCAGGCATTGCCCAGGCCGAAGCGCAGCAGCGCATCGTCGCGTCCCGCATCGAGCAGCGCCTGCAAGCGTTCGCGCATGGATCACCTGTGTTCGGAAGTCGGCCCCGGAGTGTCGCCCGCATCCGCTGCATCGACGGTGGAACGCAGCAATCCGGCACGCAGCAGCGCCGCGTGCACGGCATCGCGTCCACTGCCATCGAGTGGCCAGCCCTCGATCCGCTCGACGAGCCGGCCGCCGATGAACACCAGGAACTGCGGCGTGCTGTCGAGCGGTACCGGCCACTGCGCGGCATCGCCGCTGATCAGGATCCCGGTCTCGGGATTGCGCCGGTTCCACTCGCGCAGCGCGGCCACATCGGCGATCGCATCGGGCGCGATCAGCCAGACCGCGTGTTGGGCGAACACCGGCCCGAGTTCGGGATCGGACGGGATCGTGGCGGCCGCCGCGCGGCTGAAGCCGCAGCCGGGCGCGGACACGACGACGATGCGGGCGTCGAGGTCGAGCGCGTCCTGGCGCAGGGTCGGCACGGTCTCGTCGTCGTCCTCGATCTGCCAGATGCGGATCGCGCCATCGGGCAATGGCCGGGTGACGTCGAGCCGCGGCACGGCCGGAAGGCCGGCGTCCGGCACGGTCGCAGTGAACGCGCGGGCCCCTTCCACGCGGCCGGCGCGGAGCAGTGCGCGCTGCACGTCGCGGTGGTCGCGCCGTGTCGCGAGTCCCAGCGCCTGTAGGCGCGCGTGCAGCGCCCTCGCGGTTCCGATACGCGCATCGTCGCCGTGCAGCCATGCGCGTTCCAGTGCCGCGCGATGCAGCAGGCGCAGGTCCTCGCCGGCGCTGTGTCCGGCGGCGGCATGTTCGGCGGCCAGGCGATCGATGGCGGCGTCGGTCGCGTCCGTCGCCTGCTTCGCCGTGCGCCAGTCGCGATACGCGGTCAGCACCGCGCCGCTGGGAGCGGTGAGCGTGCCGGCGTCGCGCGCTGCCCGCAGGCGCCCGGCCTCGTCGGCGTCCAGCCCGGTCAGTGGCATCGCCTCGTCGAGCAGCAGGCGCTGCACCTCGGCCAGTTCCGCCGTGGTGAGTTCGTGGGCGAGTTCTCCATACGGAAAGCTGCGCACACCGCGCGGACCGAAGTCGAGCGCGTCCAGGAACAGTGCGCGCGTGTGCGGCGGTACGCGATCCAGCGGCGAGGGATGCTGCGCCAGCCATGCCACCAGCGCCTCGGCCGTGGCGAACGGTGGCGATGCGGCCTCGTCGTATTCCCCGGCGTGCGCGGGCATCGACAGCAGCAAGGCGAGGCAGAGGGTAGCGAGGGGACGGGACATCGCGATCCTCGCGGACGGGGTGACCACATTCGACCACGTGCATCGCGACGCAACAAACCTATGGTTGACTCTGCGCCGGATCGGAGTAACGTATTAGCACGCTATTACATTGAAACGGCGATCCACAGTCATGAAGCAACGCCCCGAACCCCTGCCGGACCACGAAGCCAGCGCTTCGCTGACGGCGCTGGCGCGTGCGTTCGCGGGGCTGAAGACGGCCGACGAGGTCGCGCGCTTCCTCGACGATCTGTGCACGCCGGCCGAGCTCGAAGCGCTGGTCGACCGCTGGCGCGTGGTGCCGCTGCTGCAGCAGGGCGTGCCGTATCGCGAGATCCACGAGCGCACCGGCGTCAGCGTGACGACGGTCGGCCGCGTGGCACGCACGCTCGATCGCGGCGCCGGCGGCTATGCGATCGCGGCGCGGCGCGTGGCGCGCACCCACGAATCCCACTGAGGTCACCCCATGAGTCCTGTGAACGGCGGCGCCACGCGCGATCGCCTGCGCATCGCCATCCAGAAGTCCGGCCGCCTGAGCGAGCCGGCGCGTGCGCTGCTGGCGTCCTGCGGCCTGTCCTGGCGCGAGAGCCGCGACAAGCTGTTCTGCTACGGCGAAACGCTGCCGGTCGATCTGCTGCTGGTGCGCGACGACGACATCCCGGGGCTGCTCGCCGATGGCGTCTGCGATTACGGCATCGTCGGCCGCAACGTGCTCGACGAGGTCGGCGCCGACCGCGCGCTGCGCGGCTTGCCGCAGGTCTCGAAGGCGGTGCGGGCCTTGGGCTTCGGCGGCTGCCGGCTCGACATCGCGATTCTCGAATCGACCGAGTGGACCGGTCCGGCGCAGCTGCAGGGCAGCCGCATCGCGACCAGCTATCCCGGCCTGCTGCAGCAGTGGCTGGATGCGCAGGGCGTGCAGGCGACGATCGTCAACCTGTCGGGCTCGGTCGAGATTGCGCCGCGCCTCGGCCAGGCCGATGTGATCTGCGATCTGGTCTCCAGCGGCGCCACGCTGACCGCGAACCAGCTCAAGCCCGCGGTCACGCTGATGACCAGCGAAGCGGTACTGGCCGGCCCGGTCACACCGTTCGCCGACGTGCGCGGCGAACTCGCCTCGCTGCTGCTGCGCCGCCTCGACGGCGTGCTGCGGTTGCGCGACAGCCGGCTGGTGATGTTCCAGTCGCGCCGCGACGGTGTGGACGCACTGCTCAAGCTGTTGCCCGATGCCGAGGCGCCGACGCTGCTGCAGGTCGACGGCAGCGACAAGGTCGCGCTGCAGGTGCTCTGCCACGGCGAGATGACCTGGCCGCGGCTCGAGGCGCTGAAGCAGGCCGGCGCCGCCGGCCTGATGGTGCTGCCGGTGGAGCGGATGCTGGCATGAGCGCGACCGCCACTCCGGCCATCGACAATGCGATTCCCGCGATCGTCGACTGGGACGCCGCCGATACCGACGCACGCACCGAACTGCTGCGCCGGCCCACGCAGGCCGTGGCTGCGCAGACGCGCAGCGCGGTCGCCGATGTGCTCGACGACGTGCGCACGCGCGGCGATGCCGCGCTGCGCGAACTGACCGAGCGCTTCGATCGCGTCGCGCTCGAGGATTTCGAGGTGGGCGCCGACGAGTTCGCCGCGGCCGAGGCCGCGGTGCCCGCGGCGTTGCGCGAGGCGATGGTCAATGCCGCGGCGCGCATCGAGCGCTTCCACGCGGCCGGCATGACCGCCGGCTACAACGTCGACACCGCCGAGGGCGTGAACTGCGCGCGCATCGTGCGGCCGATTCCGCGCGTCGGCCTGTACGTGCCGGCCGGCACCGCACCGCTGCCGTCGACCGCGCTGATGCTCGGCGTGCCGTCGCGCCTGGCCGGTTGCCGCGAAGTCGTGCTGTGCACGCCGCCGCGCCCCGACGGCAGCGCCGATCCGGCGGTGCTGGTGGCCGCCAAGCTCACCGGCGTGCACCGCGTGTTCAAGCTCGGTGGCGCGCAGGCGATCGCCGCGATGGCGTTCGGCACCGCCAGTGTGCCGGCCTGCGACAAGCTGTTCGGCCCCGGCAACAGCTTCGTCACCGAAGCCAAGCAGCAGGTCGCGCTGTGGGGCACGGTCGCGATCGACATGCCGGCCGGCCCGTCGGAAGTGCTGGTGATCGCCGATGCCGGCGCGGATGCCGCGTTCGTCGCCGCCGACCTGCTGTCGCAGGCCGAACACGGTCCGGACTCCCAGGTCCTGTTGCTGTCCGACGATGACGCATTGCTGGAAAAGGTGCGCGCGGAACTGTCGATGCAACTCGCGGCGCTGCCGCGCGCGGCGATCGCGCGCCAGGCGATGGCACGCTCGCGGTTGCTGCGGGTGGATGCGCTCGACACCGCGTTCGACATCAGCAACCGCTACGCGCCCGAACACCTGATCCTCGCACTGCGTGCACCGCGCAACTGGCTCGACAGGGTCGAGGTCGCCGGTTCGGTGTTCCTCGGCGACTGGACGCCCGAGGCGCTCGGCGACTACTGCAGCGGCACCAACCACGTGCTGCCGACCGGCGGCGCGGCGCGCGCATGGAGCGGCGTCAGCGTGTCGAGCTTCCAGAACACGGTCAGCGTGCAGTCGGCGAATGCCGCCGGCATCCGCGCGATCGGCCCCGATGCGGTGACGATGGCGCGCGCCGAAGGCCTGGACGCGCATGCGAACGCGGTCGCGCTGCGCATCGCGAAGGCGGCGGCATGAGCGCGGTCCTCGATCTGGTCCGCGAGGACCTGCGCGATTTCGCCGGCTACGCGTCGGCGCGCACGCAGCGGCTCGAAGGCGACGTCTGGCTCAATGCCAACGAAGCACCGCTGCCCAATCCGGGCGATGCCGACGGACGCTGCAGGCGCTATCCCTCGCCGCAACCGCCGGAACTGCAGGCGCGGTTGGCGGAGCTGTACGGCGTCAACGTCGAACGTCTGCTGATCGGCCGCGGCAGCGACGAGGCGATCGACCTGCTGGTGCGCGCGCTGTGCGTGCCGGGCCGCGACGCGGTGCTGGCGACACCGCCGGTGTTCGGCATGTATGCGGTCAGTGCAAGGCTGCAGGGCGCGGACTTCGTCGAGGTGGCGCTGGTCGATGGCGCGGACGGATTCGCGGTCGATGTCGAGGCGGTCCGTACCGCGGCGCTCGAACGCCCGGTCCGACTCGTCTTCCTGTGCTCGCCGTCGAATCCGACCGGTGGACTCGTGCCGCTGACCGATATCGCCGGCTTGGCCGATTCGCTGGCGGGCAGGGCGATCGTCGTCGTCGACGAGGCCTACATCGAATTCGCCGACACGGCGTCCGCCACCACCTTGCTCGGCGCGCACGACAACCTCGTCGTGCTGCGCACGCTGTCGAAGGCGCACGCGCTCGCCGCGGCCCGTATCGGCGTGGCGATCGGCGATCCCGCCCTGATCGCGGTGCTGCGTCGCTGCCAGGCGCCGTATCCGGTGCCGACCCCGTGCGCCGATCTCGCGCTGGCCAGCCTGTCGCCGGCGGCGCTGGACGTCACGCAGGCACGTGTCGCCGAGACCATCGCCGAGCGCGATGCGCTGGCCGCGGCGCTGGCGATCACGCCGGGCGTGCGCCGGGTGTACCCGTCGGCCGGCAACTATCTGCTGGTGCGCTTCGCCGACGCCGACCGCGCGCTCAAAGCGCTGCTGTCGGCCGGCATCGTCGTGCGCGACCAGCGCGCCGCGCCGCAACTCGGCGACGCGCTGCGCATCAGTCTCGGCACGCCCGCGCAGAACGCGCGCGTGCTGTCCGCCCTGCAGGCCCTGGAGATCGCGGCATGAGTGCGCGCGGCAAGAAGATCCTGTTCGTCGACCGCGACGGCACCCTGATCGAGGAACCGGCCGATTTCCAGATCGACGCGTTCGAGAAGCTGCGCTTCGTGCCCGGCGTGATTCCGGCGCTGCTGCGCCTGCGCGATGCCGGCTTCGAGTTCGTCATCGTCACCAACCAGGACGGCCTCGGCACCGACGGTTATCCGCAGGCGAGCTTCGACGGGCCGAACGACCTGATGCTCGGCATCTTCGAAAGCCAGGGCATCGTGTTCCGCGAGGTGCTGGTGGACCGCAGCTGGCCGGCCGACAACGCCCCGACCCGCAAGCCGGCGCTCGGCCTGGTGATGCACTACCTGCGCGATCGCGGCATCGATCTCGACGGCTCGGCGATGGTCGGCGACCGCGATACCGACCTGCAGTTCGCCGAAAACCTGCGCATCCGCGGCTTCAAGCTGCGCACCGCGCAGTTCGGCGGCGAGTGGGACTGGGCCGGTATCGCGCACGAACTGTGCGATGCGCCGCGCCGCGCGGCCGTGGTCCGCAACACGAAGGAGACCCGCATCCGCGTCGAACTCGATCTCGATGCCGCGACGGATGCGCGCGTATCGACCGGCCTGCCGTTCTTTGACCACATGCTCGACCAGATCGGCAAGCACGCCGGCATCGCGCTCGTCGTGCAGGCCGAGGGCGATCTGCAGATCGACGAACACCACACGATCGAGGACACCGGCATCGCGCTGGGCCAGGCGCTGCGCGAGGCGCTCGGCGACAAGCGCGGCATCGCGCGCTACGGCTTCACCCTGCCGATGGACGAGACCCTGGCCAGTGCCGCGCTCGATTTCGGTGGCCGGCCCTACCTCGTGTTCAATGGCAGCTTCGTGCGCGAACGGGTCGGGGATATGCCGACCGAACTGGTCGAGCATTTCTTCCGTTCGGTCTGCGATTCGGCGGCGCTGAACCTCAACCTGAAGGTCGAGGGCGACAACGACCACCACAAGGTCGAGGCCTGCTTCAAGGCGTTCGCGCGCGCGCTCGGTCAGGCCGTGCGGCGCAGTGGGGATGCGTTGCCGAGTACGAAGGGGACGTTGTGATGTTGGCAGGTGCCGGGAAGCTTGAGCCCGTCATTTGCGCGAAGGCGGGGTTTTCAACAGCCGAATGGCTGGTCATCCAGCGACTTTGCTGTCGGCTGGTCATGAACATCGGAGAGGACCAGGATTTTCTGGATGAAAGTCCCTGGATTCCCGCCTTCGCGGGAATGACGATTGTTGAGGTGCGCGCGAAAGCTTGCCGACCTTCGAAGGAAAGCCCATGCGCGTCGTAATCGTCGACGCCGGCGGCGCCAACACCGGTTCGGTGCGCTACGCCTTCGAGCGTCTCGACATCGACGCCGCGCTGGTCACCGATGCCGTCAGCATCCGCGCCGCCGACCGGGTGATCCTGCCAGGGGTCGGCACCGCGGCGCAGGTCATGGCGCGGCTGCAGCAGCTCGATCTGGTCGACGTGCTGCGCACGCTCGAGCAGCCGCTGCTCGGCATCTGCGTCGGCATGCAATTGCTGTTCGACTCCTCGGAAGAAGGCGAGGTCGCCGGTCTCGGCCTGCTGCCGGGCCGCGTCTCGCGCCTGCGCGGCGCGCCCGGACTCCGTGTGCCGCATATGGGTTGGAGCACGCTGCGCGCATTGCGGACTGACGCGCTGGTCGAAGGCGTCGACGGCGCCCAGGCCTATTTCGTCCACAGCTTTGCTGCACCGGTCACCGACGACTGCGTGCTGGCCGGCGATCACGGTCAGCCGTTTGCCGCTGCCGTACGTCGCGGCCGCATCGCCGGCACCCAGTTCCATCCGGAGCGCTCCGCCGCGGTCGGCGCGCGGGTGCTGCGCAATTTCCTGTCTCCTGCGTTCGAGGCCTGAGTCATGGCATTCACCGTCTATCCCGCGATCGACATCCGCCACGGCCGCGTCGTGCGTCTGGCGCAGGGCGATTACGCGCAGGAAACCCGTTACGGCGACGATCCGTTGATGCAGATCGAGGCCTATGCCGATGCGGGCGCCGAGTGGCTGCATCTGGTCGACCTCGATGCCGCGCGCGAGGGCGGCTACACGCTGGCGCCGCTGCTCGCCCGCATCCGCGCCGATACCGGCCTGCGCGTGCAGACCGGCGGCGGTGTGCGCACCGAGGACGACGTGCGCCGGATCCTCGATGCGGGCGCCGAACGCGTCGTGGTCGGCTCGCTGGCGGTGCGCGAGCCGGCGCAGGTGCTGACGTGGATCGAGACCTTCGGCGCCGAGCGCATCACCGTGGCGCTCGACACCCGCCAGGGCCGCGACGGCGTCTGGCACCTGCCGGTGCACGGTTGGACCGAAACCGCCGACGCCACGCTCGACGTGCTCGCCGTGCGCTACGCGCAGGGCGGCCTGCGCCATCTGCTGAGCACCGACATCGCCCGCGACGGCATGCTGTCGGGGCCCAATCTCGATCTCTACGCCCATCTCGGGGCGCTGGTCCCCACGCTCGACGTGCAGGCCTCGGGCGGCGTGCGCGAACTCGCCGACGTGCGCGCGGCCAAGGCCCAGGGCTGCGGCGGCATCGTGCTCGGCCGCGCGCTGCTCGAAGGCCGCTTGCGTCTCGCCGAGGCGCTGGCATGCTGAGCCGCCGCATCATTCCGTGCTTGGATGTGCGCGACGGTCGCGTGGTCAAGGGCGTGCGCTTCCGCGACCACGTCGACATGGGCGACATCGTCGACCTCGCGCTGCGCTACCGCGACGCCGGCGCCGACGAGCTGGTGTTCTACGACATCTCGGCCAGTCCGCAGGGCCGCTCGGTCGACCGCGGCTGGGTCGAGCGGGTGTCGCGGCTGATCGACATCCCGTTCTGCGTCGCCGGCGGCATCCGCGATGTCGACACCGCGCGCGCGGTGCTGCATGCCGGCGCCGACAAGATCTCGGTCAACACGCCGGCGCTGGAGCGACCGCAGCTGATCGCCGAACTCGCGGACGCCTTCGGCGTGCAGTGCGTGGTCGTCGGCATCGATTCGATCCGCGAGGCAGACGGCGAATGGCGCGTGCGCAGCCACACCGGCGATCCCGACCGCACCCGCGAACTGCCGGTCCGCACGCTCGACTGGATCGTCGAGGCGGTACGCCTGGGCGCCGGCGAGATCGTGCTCAACTGCATGGACCGCGACGGCGTGCGCACCGGTTACGACATCGCCCAGCTGCAGGCCGCGCGCGCGGTGTGTCCGGTCCCGCTGATCGCGTCCGGTGGCGCTGGAGAATCCCTACATTTCGCCGCCGCCTTCATCGAGGCCGATGTCGACGGCGCGCTCGCGGCCAGCGTGTTCCACAGCGGCCGCATCGCCATCCCCGCGCTCAAGCGCGAACTGCGCGAGGCCGGAATCGAGGTGCGCGATGTCTGAGTTCCCCACACCTGCAGGCGCGCGCTCGCGCGCGACGGTCGCCGGCTCGCGGCGCGAAGCAATCGCGCTGCAAGCCCTTTCGCGCGCAAGCGCGCTCCCACCCAGGAGATCGGCATGACGATGCAAGCACCCGATCCCACGACGCTGGACTGGTCCAAGGGCGACGGCCTGCTGCCGGCCATCGTGCAGGACGCGGCCACGCTGCGCGTGCTGATGCTCGGCTACATGGACCGCGACGCATTCGACGAGACCCTGCGCCGCGGCAAGGTGACCTTCTTCAGCCGCAGCAGGAACCGCCTGTGGACCAAGGGCGAGCAGTCCGGCCACACGCTGGAACTGGTTTCGATGGAGGCCGACTGCGACGCCGACACGTTGCTGGTGCTGGCCACGCCGCGCGGCCCGACCTGTCACCTGCAGCGCCCGAGCTGCTTCCCGGCCGCGCCTGCCGGCGTGCTCGCCGAACTCGACGCATTGATCGCGACCCGCGAGCGCGAACGCCCCGACGGCAGCTACACGACCCGCCTGTTCGACGGCGGCGTGCGCCGGATCGCGCAGAAGGTCGGCGAGGAGGGCGTCGAAACCGCGCTCGCCGCGCTGGCGCAGACCGACGACGAACTGCTCGGCGAGGGCGCCGATCTGCTGTACCACCTGATCGTGCTGCTGCGCGCACGCGGGCTGTCGCTGGCCGACGTCGAACGTGTGCTGGCGGCGCGCGGCGGCTGAAGCGTGATCGCGGCGTGCATCATCGCGTTCGATGGCCGTGAGCTGCGATGTCCATGCCGACCACCGTTGTTGTCCTGATGCCCGGGCGACGCGTCCGACGTGTCGCGATGGCCCATGGGCGGCCTGCGCCACACGCGCTCGCGCGATGAACATCGACCCCGCGACGGCCGCGCACACGCGCGGCTGGCCCGATGCCTTCGAGATCGCCGGTCTGCGTGCCACGCCGCTGGCCGATGACGATGCGGACCTCTTCGCTGCGCTGTACGGCGATCCGGCCACGATGCGCCACGTCGGCCCGGCACTCGATTCCCACCCCGCCAGACGCGCATTCACGGCGGCGCGCCGGCAGATGCGGGGCGATCCGCCGGCCGCCCGATACTGGCGCCTCGACACAGCGACAGGCGCGGACGGGCTGCTGTCCCTCGTGCCCGATGCCGCAGGCTGCGCCGCCGAGACCGGCCTGTTGCTGCCGCCGGCCCTGCAGGGGCAGGGCGTGGCGACCGCGGCGCTCGGCCACCTGCGCGATGCGGTGTTCGGCGCGGAGGCGTTCGATGCGCTGTGGACCCGGCACCGGCCCGGCCACGCGGCCGCGGCCGGCCTGATGCGGCGCCTGGGCTTCGTGCCGGAAGCCCCGGCGGACGGATGGCAGCGCTGGCGCCTGGATCGCGGAACCTGGCGTGCGCTTGTCGGCCACCCGGCTGGCGACTAGATTTCCGCGCTCGCACTGAGGATTCGCGATGGAGAGCAAGGGGCGGCTGGCCTGCGTCGGCGTCGGCATGATGCTCGGCGCGCATCTGGGACCGCGCGCGCGACGGCACATCGAAACGGCGGACGTCGTGTTCGTCGCCGTGTCCGATCCGCTGGTCGAACTGTGGGTGCGGCGCATGAACGCCGATGTCCGCAGCCTGCAGCCGTTCTACCGCGAAGGCCGCTCCCGGCACCGCAGCTATGCCGGCATGGTCGCCGCGATGCTGGCCGAGGTCCGGGCCGGGCGCGAGGTCTGCGGTGCGTTCTACGGCCATCCGGGCGTCTTCGCCCGGGTGCCGCACCAGGCCATCGCCGCGGCCCGGGCCGAGGGCTTCGAGGCCGTCATGGAGCCCGGCATCTCGGCCGATGACTGCCTCTATGCGGACCTCGGCGTCGACCCGGGCGAGGTCGGCTGCCAGCACTACGAAGCCAGCCAGCTGCTGTTCTACCGGCGGATCATCGATCCCGGCGCCTGGCTGGCGCTGTGGCAGGTCGGGGTGGCCGGAATCCGCGACACAGGCCGTTTTCACAACACCCGGGACGAACGGGCCGCGCTGGTCGCCCGGCTGACCCGGGACTACCGAGCTGAACATGTTGTGACGCTCTACGAAGCTGCTACGCTTCCCACCTTGCGGCCCCGCATCGAGCGGCTGCCGCTGGCGGACCTCGTGGACGCCACGTTGCACCAGCACACGACGCTCGTGGTGCCGCCGGGAAGGGCGCTGGAGCGGGAAACGGGAATGGAATGCGCGTCGGCGTGTCCGGCATGTGCTCCGAAAGACTGAGACGAACTTCAGGGGAACTGCATGCTGGACGTTGTGGCGTTGCTGGAATCGGCGGGCGCGGGAACGGCCTTCGATCGCGTGGATGCCGACGTGGCGGATGCGGTGCAGGCCTTTCTGGTCGAGCGCGCCGATGTGCCGACGATCGTCGCGTGCATGATCATGACCCCGGACGACGGGCAGAGCGAGCACACGCAGGACGAACCGGATCAGGACGATGACGGTGACAGTCAGGATGGACGGGATGGGGATGATCCGGGCGAACGGACCGCGTGATGCGGCTGCCGGCGTCGCGCGATCTCCGCGATCGCGCGCACGCTGGCTCGTCGGCGTGCTCCTGGTCGGACTCGCCTGGTGCCCGGTTGCGCTCGCAGGCGAGAGTCTCGATGCGCTGATCGAGCAGGCGAGTGCGATGCGGACATCCGATCCGCAGCGTGTCGACGCATTGCTGCAGCAAATGGCCGGCAAGCTCGACGTCGCGACCGATGCCCAACGTGCACGGGTACAGATCCTGCGCGCGCATCGGCTGATGACGAGCGGGCAGTCGGTGATCGCCACCGACGAGCTGATGAACCTGCTGGCGTCGACGGCCGATCCCGTCGCCCGTTTCGAAACGTCGTCGATGCTCGCGAACATCTACGCGGTCCAGCGTCGCTTCGAGGATTCGCTGCGGATGCTCGAGACGATGCTGCCGCTGGCCGATCAGGTCGAGGACGCGCAGCTGCGCCATCGCGGACTCATGGTCGCGGCCATCGTCTACAACCAGGTGGGCGAATTCCGCATCGCCCGCCAGTATGCGGAGCGGGTGCTGCGCGACGATCCGGCCGGGCGCAACGCCTGCGCGGCGGGCGGCGTGGTGCTCGAGGCGATCAACGGGCTCGAGCAGAGCTTCACCGACGCGGCGGGGCAGGCGGCGCTGGACCGGTGCGAAGCGCAGGGTGAACCGATCTTCTCCGGCTTCGTCCGCCTGCATATCGCCCGGCAATGGGAAATGCACGGCCGGTGGAACGAGGCGTTGGGACTGCTCGGCGGCGGCCTCGCTGCGGTGGAACGCACCGGCTACCCGTTCCTGATCGCGCAGACGCGCGCGGCCCTCGCGGCATTGACCCAGCGCACCGGGCAATCCGCCGCGGCACAGGCGCATGCCGAGGCGGCACTCGCCAACAGCCAGGACGCGACATCCACCGAAGCACGCGTCGTCGCGCACCGGGTGCAGTACGAGCTCGCGATGGCGGATCACGATCCGGTGGCTGCGCTCGCCGCGTACCGTCTCTACACCGACGCCGAACGCGCGCATTTCAACGACGTCAAATCGCGCGAGATGGCCTACCAGGTCGTGCGCCACCAGTCGCTGCAGCAGGCGCAGCAGATCGAGTTGCTGCGGCAGAAGAACCAGTTGCTGGAACTGGAGCAGAGCGTCACCGAGCAACGCGCGCGCAGCTGGCTGCTGCTGGCGCTGGTGCTGGTCTGTCTGGTCGCATCGGTGGGCTACTGGGCCTACAAGACCAAGCGCATGCAACTCAGGCTCAAGCGCATGACCGAGACCGATGCGCTGACCGGCATCTTCAACCGGCAGCATTTCGCCGAGCGCGCGGCCGCGGCGCTGGCGCAGTGCGAGCGCGACGGCATGCCGGCGACGCTGGTGATGTTCGATCTCGACCACTTCAAGCAGGTCAACGACCGGCACGGCCATGCGGCCGGCGACTGGGCCCTGCGCCAGGTCACCGACGCCGTGCAGCCGCTGTGCCGCGGCATGGATGCGTTCGGGCGCCTCGGCGGCGAGGAGTTCGCGATGCTGCTTCCGGGCCTGGACGCGTCCGCGGCGGTCCGCCTGGCCGGCGACGCGCAGGCGCGTTTCGCTGCGATCGATACCGGCGCGGCCGGCTACGGGTTCCGCCTCGCCGCGAGTTTCGGCGTCGCCGAAACCCGGCAGGGCGGCTATGCGCTGGCGAGCCTGCTCAGTCACGCCGACCAGGCGATGTACGCGGCCAAGCGCGGTGGACGCCGGCAGGTGCGCGTCTACGAGCCGGGCCTCGATGACCCGGAGACGGTCGTGGAAACGATCGAACGGCTGCGCGAGATGGTCCGCGAGCCCGCGGCCACGACCGGCGCGGCGCCACGCCGCGCGATCGCCTGATCGCGCGACGCATCGCCGGTCTCAGGCCGGGTCGCGGATCACCAGCAGGCGTTCTTCGGTCATGTCGCGGATCGCGTACTTCACGCCTTCGCGGCCGCAGCCCGAATCCTTGATGCCGCCATAGGGCATGTTGTCGACGCGGAAGCTGGGCACGTCGCCGACGACCACGCCGCCGGCTTCGATCCGGTCCCAGGCGCGCATCGCGTGGGCGAGATGGCCGGTGAACACGCCGGCCTGCAGGCCGAAATCGCTGTCGTTCACCCGGTTGATCGCCTCGTCGAAGCTGTCGACCGGCTCCAGGATCGCGACCGGGCCGAAGACTTCCTTGCGCTCGAGGTCCGCGTCGCGCGGCACCTTCTCCAGCAGCGTCGCGGGAATGATGTTGCCGTCGCGCTTGCCGCCGGCGATGACCTTGGCGCCGCCCTTGCGCGCGGCGTCGATCCAGGACTCGATACGGTCGGCCGCGTCGCGGTCGATGACCGGGCCGACGAAGGTGGTCTCCTCGCGCGGGTCGCCGCTGCGCAGCGCGCCGATCGCCTTTTTGAGCTTGCGGCGCAGCTGCTCGTGCACGGCGCGGTGCGCATAGATGCGCTGCACGCCGATGCAGCTCTGGCCGGACTGGTAGTAGGCGCCGAACACCAGCCGCTCGACGACCTTGTCCAGCGGCAGGCCGGGATCCTCGTCGACGATGCAGGCCGCATTGCCGCCGAGTTCCAGTACGACCTTCTTCTTGCCGGCGCGCGCCTTGAGGTCCCAGCCGATCAGGCCGCCGGTGAAGCTCAGCAGCGCGATGCGCTCGTCCTCGGTCAGCGCGGCGGCGTCCTCGTTGCTGCACGGGATCACCGAGAACGCGCCCCTGGGCAGGTCGGTCTCGGCGAGGATTTCGCCGATGATCAGCGCGCCGACCGGTGTCTTCGCCGCCGGCTTGAGCACGAACGGGCAACCGGCGGCGATCGCCGGTGCGACCTTGTGCGCGACCAGGTTCAGCGGGAAGTTGAACGGCGTGATGAAGCTGCAGACGCCGATCGGCACGCGCTTGACCATGCCGCGGTAGCCGCGCGTGCGTTCGGAAATCTGCAGCTCGATGACCTCGCCTTCGCTGCGCGTGGCCTCGCCGGCCGCGATGCGGAAGGTGTCGATCAGGCGCGTGACTTCGCCGCGTGCGTCCTTGATCGGCTTGCCGGCCTCGATGCACAGCGACAGCGCCAGTTCCTCGAAGCGTTCCTCGAACCGGCGCACGCAGTGTTCGAGTACGTCGCGGCGCTTGTCGGGCGGGAAATCCGCCATCGCGCCGCGGGCCTTGTGCGCGGCGACGATCGCCTTGCGGATCGCGGTCGCGTCGCCCATCGCCACGCGCGTGGCGACCTTGCCGCTGTACTTGTCGCGCACCTCGAGATCGGTGTTCGCGGCGACCGCGGCGTTGGCGAGGTAGTAGGGATAGCTGCGGGCGAGCCCGGCGGTCTTGCGGGCGGTCTTCTGCTTGGCCATGGGGCGCTCCGGAATCGGATGGAGGAAGGGGCGGCGCGGATCAGCCGATCGCCGCGCTGCGCTCGGGGATCTCGGTGTTGAGCAGGGCGTCGTCGTCGCGGTAGTCGATCGCGAGATCGATCAGGTCCACGCCGGGCGTGTCCAGTGCGGTGCGCAGGACATCGGCGAACGCCGCGGCGCTGGCCGGGCGATGGCCGCGCGCCCCGTAGCTTTCGGCGTAGCGCACGAAATCCGGGTTGCCGTAGTCCATGCCGTAGGCCGGGTAGTCCTCGTGCTGCTGCTTCCACTTGATCATGCCGTAGGCATCGTCGCGCAGCACGATGACCACGAGGTCGAGCTTCAGGCGCACCGCGGTTTCCAGCTCTTGCGAATTCATCATGAATCCGCCGTCGCCGCAGACCGCGACGACCTTGCGCTCGCTTTGCACCAGCTTCGCCGCGATCGCCGACGGCAGGCCTGCGCCCATCGTCGCCAACGCATTGTCGAGCAGCAATGTGTTGGGCTCGCGGCAGCGGTCGTTGCGCGCGAACCACAGCTTGTAGAGGCCGTTGTCGAGACAGACGATGTCGCTCGGGTCGAGCGCGGCCCGCAGCGTTCCGACCAGGTGCGGACCGTGCACGGGAAAGCGGTCGTCGGCGGCGAGACGCGCGATGTCTTCGCACAGCGCGGTGCGCACGCGGTCGAAGAACGTGAAGTCCCAGTGCGGCTGCGGCGCGTCGAGCGCCTCGGCCAGCTGCCAGACCGTATTGGCGATGTCGCCGACGACCTCGATCTGCGGGAAGTAGACCTGGTCGACGACGGCGCTCGCGTAATTGACGTGGATCACCGTGCGCCGGCCGCGGTGCATGAAGAACGGCGGCTTTTCGATGACGTCGTGGCCGATGTTGACGATGCAGTCGGCCGCATCGATCGCCCGGTGCACGAAGTCCTTGTCCGACAGCGCGGCGGTGCCCACCCACAGCGGGTGCGTCTCGTCGAGCACGCCCTTGCCCATCTGCGTGCTGAAGAACGGAATGCCGAGCCGGTCGACGAAGGCACGCAGCATCTTCGCGGTGGTCTTGCGGTTGGCGCCGGCGCCGATCATCAGCAGCGGATGCTTCGCGCTCCGGATCGCCTCGGCGGCGTGCGCGATCGCCTTGTGCTCGGCCAGCGGCCGGCGCGTGTACGGCGCGGGCAGCAGGCGGGCGTCGGTGTCGTCGCCGGCGATGTCCTGCGGCAGTTCGAGATGGGTCGCGCCGGGACGTTCCTCCTCCGCGCGCTGGAACGCATCGCGGACGCGTGCGGGAATGCCGTCGGCCGAGACCAACTGGTGGGTCGACTTGGTCAGCGGACGCATCATGTCGACCACGTCGACGATCTGGAAATGCCCCTGCTTGCTGGTGCGGATCGGCTTCTGCCCGGTGATCATCAGCATCGGCATCGCACCCAGCTGCGCATAGGCCGCGGCGGTGACCAGGTTGGTCGCGCCGGGACCGAGCGTCGACAGGCAGACACCAGCCTTGCCGGTGAGTCGCCCGTAGGTCGCGGCCATGAAGCCGGCGGCCTGCTCGTGACGGGTGAGGACCAGCGCGATGTCTGACGCGCGGAGGGATTCGAGCAGGTCGAGGTTCTCCTCGCCGGGAATGCCGAACACGTGGGTCACGCCCTCGGCTTCGAGCGCCTGGACGAACAGGTCGGACGCCTTGGTCATCGTGCGGGGACTCCGTCGTGACGTGGGCGCCCAGCATGCCAGCGGGGGCGTGAGCGGCGGGCGAGGTGCGGCGGAACGCTGCGTTTGTTCCGACCGGTGGCGGGTAGATCCCGGCCGAATTGAACCGGCGTACACGATTTGCCATCCGCGGCCCCTTTGTGGAGCGCGCTTTCGCACGAGGGGTCTATCGGGAACGCCGCATCGCGCGCGAGCGCGCTCCTACACAGGCATGCGTCCGGCCGCTCAGAACTCCGACGCCGCGACACCCACGCGCAGGCTGCCATCCGCGTCGCATCCTTGTAGGAGCGCGCTTGCGCGCGAAGGGCTCTATCCGGAACGCCACGTCGCGCGCGAGCGCGCTCCTACACAAGCATGCCTCCGGCCGCTCAGGACTCAGACGACTCCACACGTACGCGCAGGCTGCCGTCCACGAGTCGCGCCTGCAGCGGCTCCCCCGGTGCCGCATCGCCGACGCGGCGCACGATGCCGCCATCGTCGCGCTGCAGGATGCTGTAGCCGCGGGCAATCGTCGCCAGCGGGCTGACGGCTTCGAGCGAACGTGCCATGCCCCGCAACCGCAGGCGGTCGCGCTGGATGTGCCGGACGAGCGCCGCGCGGGGACGGGGGCCGAGCGCGGCGAGGCGCTCGCGCAGCTGTTGCAGCCGGCGCCGCGGCGTGCCGGCACGCAGCACGGCTTCGGCGTGGCGCAACCGCGCGCCGCGCTGCTGCAGCTGCTGGCGCATCGCCATCGTCAGGCGCCGCAGGGCTTCGTCCTGGCGGCGGCACAGGGCATCCAGCCGTGCCTGCGGACGCTGGGCCTGCAGGCGCAATGCCGCGCGGTCCAGACGCTGGAAGCGCTGCTGCATCGCGCGCAGATGCGTGTCGTCGACGTGGCGCTGCAGGCGGCGCACGCGCGTCGCGAGCTCGGCGCGGTCGGGAACCAGCAGTTCCGCCGCGACCGAAGGCGTCGGCGCACGCAGGTCGGCGGCGAAATCGGTCAGGCTGAAGTCGGTTTCGTGGCCGATGGCCGAGACCACCGGCACCGGCGACGCGGCGACGGCGCGCGCGAGCGCCTCGTCGTTGAACGCCCACAGGTCTTCCAGCGAGCCGCCACCGCGTGCGAGAAGGATCACGTCGTAGCGGCCGCTCGCGCCGGCGCGCTCGAGCATGGCGCGGATCCTCGGCGGCGCATCGGTGCCCTGGACCGGGACCGGCAGCACGTCGACCTCGACCAGCGGCCAGCGGCGCGCCAGCACACTGAGCACGTCGCGCACCGCTGCGCCCGACGGCGAAGTGATGACGCCGATGCGGCGCGGAAACGCGGGCAGGGCGCGCTTGCGGTCCGCATCGAACAGGCCTTCGGCCTGCAGCCGCGCCTTGAGCACATCGAACGCGCGCCGCAGCGCGCCTTCGCCGGCTTCCTCGAGCCAATCGAGGATCAGCTGGTAGTCGCCGCGTGCCTCGTAGAGCGTGACCCGGCCCCGCGCGCGGACCAGCAGGCCTTCGCGCGGGACGAAGCGCAGACCCTGACCGCGCGACCGGAACAGCGCGCAGCGCACCTGCGCGCGCGCGTCCTTCAGCGTGAAGTACAGGTGCCCAGAGGCCGGCCGCGACAGATTGCCGAGTTCGCCTTCGACGACGACGTTGGGAAACGTGTCCTCCAGCAATCCGCGCGCCAGGGTGTTGAGCTGGGTCGGGGTCAGGACGTCGGCGGGGCTGGTCTCTTGCATGGGGACAGGATACCGGTTGGCTGTAAATGCGAGTTCGCGCGCAGGTTGCAGACGCTCGTTGCGCCCTTCGTGCAGACGTGTGTTCGGTGGCCGGATGCTTCCACCCCCGTCATGCCGGCGAACGCACCGAATCCAGTGCCTCGGCGCTCTCCAGTAGTCGGCGGCAGGTGCAAGCATCGCGACAGTGCCTCCCGATAGTTCAGGAGTCATTGGATCCCGGCGTTCGCCGGGATGACGGCGGGTGGCGCCCGCCACTGCGACACCCGGTCGCATTGGCACTCCCACCTGCACGCGGCCAGCATGATGGTGGCATGCGTCGCGCGACTGCCGGATATCGCGCGCTGCGATACTGCCCGCCACCGGGCGCGATTCCGGCGCCCGCACGCCGACCCAAGGAGCACCGCGATGCCCGCACGCCGTCCGTTTTCCCTCGCCATCGGCCCCGTCGCCGCCGCTGCGATCCTGGCGCTCGCCGGTTGTCAGCCGGCGGCACCGGACGCGTCGTCGTCGCCCGCGAAGGCGCCTGCCGCGAATGCGAGCGCCGATGCCGACGCCGGCATCGTCGTCAGCGAGGCCTGGATCCGCGAGACGCCGCCGACCGCCGCGGTCGCCGGCGGCTATCTCACGCTGCGCAGCGGCGCGGCCGACCGGCTGCTCGCAGTGGAAACACGGGCTGCGGCCAGCGTCGAGATCCACGAGATGTCCCACGCGGGCGGCATGATGCGCATGCGCGAACTGGCCGACGGCGTCGAACTGCCGGCCGGTGCCGAAGTGACGCTGCGACCCGGCGGCAACCATCTGATGTTCATCGATCCCGTCGAGCCGATGCGCGCCGGCCAGTCGATCGAGGCCACGCTGCGCTTCGCCGACGCGCCCGAACAGACCGTGCAGTTCGAAGTGCGTCCGCTCGCGGGCGATGCGCCTGCGGCCGATCACTCCGGACACTGATCGCAGCACACGCGTCCGCAGATGGGTAGAGCGCGGCGAACCCATCGTGCCGCCGCACCCGTGGGAGCGCGCTCGCGCGCGATTCGTGGCGTGCCTTGAATGCCCGTCGCGCGCAAGCGCGCTCGCACAGGACGTGGTCATCGCGCGTGCATCGCCGACGGGTTTCGCTGCGCTCTACCCATCCTGCGCAGCGCTTTCAGCCGTCGGTCGGCGGACGCCGCTCCGGTCCCGGACGCTTGGCGAGCTTGCGCTGCAGCGAGCGGCGGTGCATGCCGAGCAGGCGTGCGGTCGCGGAGATGTTGCCGCCGGTCTCGGCCAGTGCCTGCTGGATGTGTTCCCACTCCAGCCGGTGCAGCGGGATCATCGTCGGGCTTTCGAGCGTGTCGTCCTCGTCGCGTTCCGGCAGCGGCGCGCCGGGTGCGGGCTCGGTGTCGAGCAGGATGCGCTGCAGCGTGTCGGCCGAGACCGGCTTGGGCA
>Ga0160439_1000037_pt1 | contig 144858 bp, 116 predicted proteins | sample HID1975M_E0MG_FD_108201 | JGI IMG/M metagenome (GOLD analysis project Ga0160439, IMG submission 108201) | Enriched soil microbial communities from UW Madison campus, WI, USA - HID1975M_E0 MG | ecosystem: Environmental > Terrestrial > Soil > Unclassified | place: USA: Madison, Wisconsin...
CATTTCTTTTGCTGGCCCAAAAGAAACGGAACCAAAGAAAAGGGCCAGCCCCGACGAAGCAAATCCGGCGTGTCATTCGTTCCGGGATTTTTCGACTCGCCATCCTGGCTCGGTCGAAAAACGACGGGCATCCATGCCCGTCGCCCTCCGGGCCTGCGATCAACCTCAGGGCGTTCTGAACATCAAGATCAAAGGCAAAGCAAAAACAAAAGCAAAAGCAAAAAGCAAAAGCAAAAGCAAAAGCAAAAGCGGAACTACCGCTCCGAATGCCCCGCATCCTCATGATCCCGCCGCACGAACAGATCCGGCCGGATCAGTTCGATGAAAGCCCGCGCCTGCGGTGACAGTACCTTGCCCTTGCGCACCACGACGCCGTACGTGCGCGCCGGAAACCATTCGGACACCGGCCGCGTGGCGAGACGGTCGCCGTCGCTGTCGTCGAGGCAGATCGCGCTGACGATCGAGATGCCCATGCCCATCGCGACGTACTGCTTGATCACTTCCCAGCCGCCGACTTCCAGCGCCACCGTGTAGGGCACGCGCGCCTGCTGGAAGACCTGGTCGACGAGGCGGTAGGTGATCTGCCGCTTCGGCGGCAGGATCAGGCCGTAACGGCCGATCTCCTCGAGCGTGATTTTCTTCGCACGCGCCAGCGCGTGGTCGGGCGGGGTCAGCAGGATCGGGTCGAAGCGGTAGACCGGCGCGTAGCTGAGGTCGCCCGGCACGTCGACCATCGAGCCGACGACGAGGTCGACGGCGTCGCTGCGCAGCAGGTCGGTGCCGTCGGCGGTGATCGCGTCCTGCAGGGTCAGGCGCACGTCGGGATGCTGGCGGCGGAACAGGTCGACGATGCGCGGCAGCAGGTAGAGGATCGTCGAACTGTTGGCCGCGACCGTGAGTTCGCCGGCATCGAGCCCGCCCACTTCGCGCCGGAACGCGGCCGGCAGGCCGTCCAGGCCTTCGACCAGCGGCATTGCCAACGCGTACAGCACCTCGCCCTCGCGCGTGGGCACGAGGCGCCGACCGCTGCGCTCGAGCAGCTTGACCCCGAGTTCGCGCTCCAGCGCCTGCAGTTGCAGCGAAATCGCCGGCTGGCTGACGTAGAGCGCCTCGGCAGCCCGTGAGACTGAACCCAACCGGGTTGTCTGACAGAACGCGCGCAGGGGTTTCAGGCGATCGCTCTTGTATGGAAACCTGAGCTCCGACGGGGACTTGGCGGACATGGACAAGCTCGTATAAGTCCAGCTGATGATAGGCATTGACAGAACTCGGTTGTCAAATAATCCCCGTGGGAGGACGGTCTGCTGCACCGCTATAGCAACCGCTGCACGCGAAAGGACTGCTCCCGTGAATGCCGTCATCAAGCCCCTCCCGCCTTCCGAAGACCCCCGCGTGACCGTGCCTGCGGGCGCGCCTGTCGAACTGCTGGATACCGACGCGCTGGCCTTCCTGACCGATCTGCACGACCGTTTCGACGCCCGGCGACTGGATCTGCTGGCCGCGCGCCGGGATCGTCAGGCCGCGTTCGACGCCGGCGCGCTGCCGGATTTCCGCGGAGAGACCCGGTCGATCCGCGAATCCGAATGGCGCGTGGCAAAGCTGCCGGCGGCGCTGCGCGACCGCCGGGTCGAGATCACCGGGCCGGTCGATCCGAAGATGGTCATCAACGCGCTGAACTCGGGCGCGAACTGCTACATGGCCGACTTCGAGGATTCGACCTCGCCGACCTGGGACAACCTGCTGACCGGCCAGCGCGCATTGCGCGACGCGATCGCCGGCACGCTGGAATTCACCTCGGCCGCCGGCAAGCGCTATGCGCTCAAACCCGAGGACCAGCGCGCGGTGCTGATCGTGCGTCCGCGCGGCTGGCATCTAGACGAGAAGCACGTGCGCATCGATGGCGCGCCGATGTCGGGCGCGCTGTTCGACGCCGGCCTGTTCGCGTTCCACAACGCGCACGCGCTGGCGGCGAAGGATCGCGGCCCGTACTTCTACATCCCCAAGCTGCAGTCGATGGAGGAGGCGCAGCTGTGGGACGAGGTGCTGGCCCACGTCGAGCGCACGCTCGGCCTGCCGGCCGGACAGATCCGCGTGACCGTGCTGATCGAGACCCTGCCGGCGGTGTTCGAGATGGACGAGATCCTGCACGCGCTCAAGGACCGTATCGCCGGTCTGAACTGCGGACGCTGGGACTACATCTTTTCCTATCTCAAGACCTTCCGCCGCCACCGCGACCGCGTGCTGCCCGAGCGCGCGCAGGTGACGATGACCCAGCCGTTCCTGAAGGCCTATTCGGAACTGCTGGTGCAGATCTGCCACCGCCGCGGCGCGCATGCGATGGGCGGCATGGCCGCGCAGATCCCGATCGCCGGCGACGATGCGGCGAACGATGCGGCGATGGCCCGCGTGCGTGCCGACAAGCTGCGCGAGGTCACCGCCGGCCATGACGGCACCTGGGTCGCGCACCCGGCGCTGATCCCGCTGGCGAAGCAGATCTTCGACGAGCGCATGCGCGGCCCGCATCAGCATGCGATGACGCGCGACGACGTGCTGGTCGACCGCGACGACCTGATCGCGCCGTCGATCGGCACGATCAGCCGTGGCGGCTTCGACGGCAACGTCGAGGTCTGCGTGCGCTATCTGGCCGCGTGGCTCGACGGCAATGGCTGCGTGCCGATCCACCACATGATGGAGGACGCGGCGACCGCCGAGATCGCGCGCGCGCAGCTCTGGCAGTGGATCCATTACGCCGACGACGGCCACGCGCCGCTGCATCTCGACGACGGCACCGCGATCGACGACGCGCTGCTCGATCGCGTGCTGCTGTCGCTGCCGTCGAAGCTCGCCGGCCAGGACATTCCGGGCGCGGCGCGCGTGGCCGAAGCCATCGGCCTGCTCGAAGACCTGACGCATCGCGACACGCTCGAGGACTTTCTGACTCTGCCGGCATACGCGCGGCTGTGAAGCGCCGTGATTGGTGGATTCGTGATTCGTGATTGGAGATATCCAAAGCACGTTCCGGACGCCGATCAGCCGCTTTTTCGAATCACCGATCACCGATCACGAATGACCACTCCGAAGGAGTTTCCCATGACCACCCGCCAGCAACAGATCGACGCCCTGCAACAGGACTGGACCACCAACCCGCGCTGGAGCGGCATCCAGCGTCCGTATTCCGCCGCCGACGTCGTGCGCCTGCGCGGCAGCGTGCAGCCCGAGCACACGCTGGCGAAGCGCGGCGCCGAGAAGCTGTGGGCCCTCGTCAACGGCGATGCGAAGAAGGGTTACGTCAACGCCTTCGGTGCGATCAGCGCGGGCCAGGCGATGCAGCAGGCCAAGGCCGGTCTCGAAGCGGTGTACCTGTCCGGCTGGCAGGTCGCCGCCGACGGCAACAGTTCCGAGACCATGTATCCGGACCAGTCGCTGTACGCCTACGACTCGGTGCCGACGATGGTCCGCCGGATCAACAACACCTTCCAGCGCGCCGACGAGATCCAGTGGAAGAACATCGCCGACGGCAAGCTCGACGAGTCCGAGGCGATCGACTTCTTCCTGCCGATCGTCGCCGACGGCGAGGCCGGTTTCGGCGGCGTGCTCAATGCCTACGAGCTGATGAAGAACATGCTCGTCGCCGGCGCGTCGGGCGTGCACTTCGAGGACCAGCTGGCTGCGGTCAAGAAGTGCGGCCACATGGGCGGCAAGGTGCTGGTGCCGACGCAGGAAGCCGTGCAGAAGCTGGTCGCCGCGCGCCTGGCGGCCGACGTGCTCGGCGTGCCGGCGATCGTGCTGGCGCGTACCGATGCGGAGGCAGCGACCCTGCTGACCTCGGATTTCGATGCCAACGACGCGCCCTTCGTCACCGGCGAGCGCACCGCCGAAGGCTTCTACAAGGTGCGCAACGGCCTGGAGCAGGCGATCAGCCGCGGCGTGGCCTATGCGCCTTACGCGGATCTGGTCTGGTGCGAGACCGGCACGCCGGACATCGGCTTCGCCCGCGAGTTTGCCCAGGCCGTGCACGCGAAGCACCCGGGCAAACTGCTGTCGTACAACTGCTCGCCGAGCTTCAACTGGAAGAAGAACCTCGACGACCGCCAGATCGCCTCGTTCCAAGACGAACTCTCGGCGCTGGGCTACAAGTTCCAGTTCATCACTCTGGCAGGCATCCACATCAACTGGTTCAACAGCTTCCAGTTCGCCCACGACTACGCGCGCGGCGAGGGCATGAAGCATTACGTCGAACAGGTGCAGGAACGCGAGTTCGCCGCGCGCGACAAGGGCTACACCTTCGTCTCGCACCAGCAGGAAGTCGGCGCCGGCTACTTCGACGACGTGACCACGGTGATCCAGGGCGGCGCGTCGAGCGTGACCGCGTTGACCGGCTCGACGGAGGAAGCGCAGTTCTACGAGGCCGAAAAGGCGGCCTGATCGCCGCCGCCGCGTATGTGAAGAGGCCGGGCAATGCCCGGCCTCTTCTCTGTACACGGGTGACGATGGTCCGTCGTTACTTGCGTACTTCCTGGGTATGCGACTTCAGCGCATCCGCAAGACCCGGCACACCGTCCGCGCCGGTCGGCACGGTGATGCTGGACCCTTTGAACTCTTCGCCGATCGGCTGCGAACGCCCGCCGAGGCAGGTTTCGAGAAAACCCTCGGCGACTGCATTGAAGGCCTTGCTGTTCTCCGGCCGCGCGAAGCCGTGGCCTTCATCGGGGAACAGCACGTAGGTGACCGGGATGTTCTTCGCGGTCATCGCCTCGACGATCTGGTCGCTCTCGGCCTGCTTCACCCGCGGGTCGTTGGCGCCCTGGCCGATCAGCAATGGCTTGGTGATCGCGTCGGCGCGGCTCAGCGGCGAGCGTTCGGTCAGCCAGGCCTTTCCGTCGTCGGTGCGCGGGTCGCCCATGCGCCGGGTCAGCTGCTCGAAGAAGCTCGCCCAGTACGGCGGCACCGTCGCCAGCAGCGTGTTGAGGTTGGCCGGGCCGACGATGTCGACGCCGCAGGCGAAGGTGTCGGGCGTGAACGTCAGGCCGACCAGCGTCGCATAGCCGCCGTAGCTGCCGCCCATGATCGCGACCCTGTCGGCAGTGGTGACGCCGCTGTCGACCGCCCACTGCACGGCGTCGATCAGGTCGTCGTGCATCTTGCCGGCCCACTCGCCGTTGCCGGCATTGGTGAAGGATTTGCCGAAGCCGGTCGAGCCGCGGAAGTTCACGCTCAGCACCGCGTAGCCGCGGTTGGCCAGCCACTGGTCCATCGCGCTGTAGCCGTAACCGTCGCGCGCCCAGGGGCCGCCGTGCACCAGCAGCACCATCGGCACCGGCGCATCGGCCTGGCCGTCGTTGTCGGCGTCGGCGTGCCTGGGCAGGGTGAGATAGCTGACGAGGGTCAGGCCGTCGCGTGATTTGAGTTCCAGTGGCCACATCGGCACCAGCGGCTTGCCGTCGAGGGCAGGGCGGGCCGAGAACAGCCGGGTCAGCGTGCCTTCGGCACGGGCGTCGCCGCGGTCGTAGCGGTAGTAGACCACCGGCGATTCGGCGGCCGAGTAGGCCACCAGCCAATGCCGGTCATCGAGCGTGCGGCTGTTGATCGAGACCTCGCCCGGGCCGATCGCCTCGAGTTCGGCGAGATCGGCACGGATCGAATCGTCGAGCGCGGTCCACTCCTCGCGCAGGTAGTTCACCGACACCGCCTGCAGCACGCCGGTGCGCGGATCGGTCAGGCTGCCGCCGACATCTGCGCGCGGATCCTGGTGCACGAGGGTCTTCTCGCCGCTGGTGGTGTCGATCGCGTACAGTGCCGCGGTGTTGCGTTCGCGCGAGTCGGACATGTACAGCGTCCTGCCGTCCTCGGTCAGCCCGGCCGGCGCGGTGGTCAGCACGTCCTCGAACGGGATGTCGTCCTGCACCTCCCAGGCATCGCCGTTGCGACGCAGCACGTCCATGCCGCCGTCGGGCCGGCTGCGCGACGCGAAACGCAGCGCGTAATCCGCATCGGCGATGTAGCCGGCGATCTGGTCGGTGTTCTGCTCGACCAGCGTGCGCGCGCCGCTGGCGAGATCGACCCTGTAGAGATCGTGCCACTGCGCATCGCGGTCGTTCATGCCGACCAGCAGCGTGTCGGGCTGGCGATGGCTCACCCCCACCACCTGCGCGGTGGTCTTGGGGAACGGCGTCAGGTCGCGCGCCTGGGCGCTTTCGACATCGACCGCGAACAGGTGGAAATCCTCGTCGCCGCCGGTGTCGCGCAGGTACAGCAGCGTGCCCGGGCGATAGGTCCAGAAATAGCTGCGGATGCCGCGCGCGGTGTCCTGGGTGACCGCCTTCGCGGCGCCCGGATCGTCGGCCGGTGCAACCCAGACGTTCATGGTGCCGTCGACCGGCGCGATCCAGCTCAGGTACCGGCCGTCCGGGCTCAGCTGCACGCCGGCCCGTTCGGGATTGCCGAACAGCGCCTCGCGGGGGATCAGTTCGACATCGGCCAGCGTCGTCGGCGCGTTGGCGACCGCCTGCGCGGCGGGATCGGCAGTTTCGTTGCGACCGCCACAGGCGGCCAGCGCGACGGCGATGCCGGTCGCGAGCATGAGTTGACGCATCAGAATTCCCCGGAAGATGAATGGTGCCGGGCGACGCTAGCGCGGCGTCGCGGCGCGGGTGTTGAAAACGCGTTAAGCCGGCGGCGTAACCGATCGCCCGGGCGGCACTGGACGCGCCACGGCACGGCGACCTACATTCCAACGATCAATGGGGATCAGTGGAGTGGAATGGGGATGAAAGGGATCATGACCATGGTGGCCGCCGGCCTGCTGTGCCTGGCTGCTGCTGCAACGGCAAGCGACCATCCGAATCTGGATGCAGGGGCCATCCGCGACCAGCAGCGCGATATCCGGGTGGCGGTCGAAACCGGTCAGGGTATCTACAAGGACCTGCCCGAGAACAGGAAGCGCGAGCTCTTCGGTAAGCAGGACCGCGTGTTGGCGCTGGTCCGGGACAAATCGCGCACGACCGAGCTCAACGAGTATCAGCAGATCGAGCTGTTCAACAATCTCGAAGCGATCCAGGCCATCGTCAATTCCGCCGAAGACGAACGCATGATCTGCCGTCGTGAACGGCCTACCGGCACCAACCGGCCGCAGACGATCTGCAAGACCGTTGCGCAGCGGCGGGCGGATCGTGACGTGGTGGAACGCGATACGGGCCGACGCTCACTGGATTGCTCCACGGCCACAATGGGTCCGGGTGGTTGCCTGTGACGCTCACTGCCCAGTCGCGGCACCGCGGTATCCCAGCGCCTCGGTGAGATGCGACGAGGCGATCGCCTCGCTCGCGTCGAGATCGGCAATCGTCCGCGCGACGCGCAGGATGCGATGCATCGACCGCGCCGACAGATGCAGCGTTTCGATCGCGCGTTCCAGCAGGGCCTGGTCCGGTATGGAAAGCCGGCAGTCACGCGCGGTCGCACCCTGGTCGAGGCGGGCATTGAGCGTGCCGGCACGGGTGTGCTGGCGTTCGCGTGCGGATGCGACCCGCGCCGCGACATCGGCGCTGGCCTCTCCGTCGGGTGCGTCCGGCCGCAGCGCGGCCGGCGGCAGGCGCGGCACCTCGACGTGCAGATCGATCCGGTCGAGCAGCGGCCCCGATATCCGCGCGCGGTAGCGCGAGATCGCGTCGCTGCTGCAGCGGCAGCGGCCGGAGACGTCACCGGCCCAGCCGCAGGGACAGGGATTCATCGCCGCCACGAGTTGGAAGCGTGCTGGGAACTCACTCTGGCGCGCGGCCCGTGAGATCGTGACGACCCCCGATTCCAGCGGCTCGCGCAGCACTTCCAGTGCATGTCTCTGCCATTCGGGCAGTTCATCGAGAAACAACACGCCGTTGTGCGCCAAGGAGATTTCGCCGGGCCGCGGTTCCGTGCCGCCACCGACCAGGGCGACGGCGCTCGCGGTGTGGTGAGGGTTGCGGAATGGACGCGTCCGCCAGGCCGTGGGATCCAGTCCGCGGCCACTGACCGACAGCACTGCGGCAGTCTCTAGAGCTTCGGTTTCGCTTGCGGGCGGCAGCAGGCCCGGCAGGCGCGACGCGAGCAGGGTCTTGCCGCATCCGGGCGGGCCGACGAGCAGGAGATGGTGCCCACCGGCCGCGGCGATCTCCAGCGCGCGGCGCGCCTGCGCCTGGCCGCGCACGTCGCGCAGGTCGATCGTGGCGACGTCGCGTTGCGGTGGCGGTATCGCCTGCGGCAATGATTTGCGGCCACCGAGCATCGCGCAGACTTCGAGCAGGGTGCGCGCGGTATGGACGGCCACGTCGGACGCCAGGGCAGCTTCGGCGCCATTCGCCGCGGGCACCAGCAGCGAACGTCCGGTGCCGGCGACGGCGAGTGCGGCCGGCAGGGCGCCGTCGATCGCACGCAGTTCGCCGGTCAGGCCGAGTTCGCCGACGAATTCCCAGTCGCGCAGGGCGTCGGCCGGAATCTGTCCGCTGGCGGCGAGGATGCCGAGCGCGATCGGCAGGTCGAAGCGGCCGCCGCCCTTGGGCAGGTCGGCCGGCGCGAGGTTGACGGTGATGCGGCGTGCGGGAAATTCGTATTGCGCGCACTGGATCGCGGCGCGTACCCGGTCCTTGGCTTCGCGTACCGCGGCTTCCGGCAATCCGACGATCGACATCGACGGCAGGCCGCCGCCGAGATGCACTTCGACCTTGACCTCGGGGGCGCGGATGCCTGCGCGCGCACGTCCGTGCACGAGCGCAAGTCCCATGGCGTGTCCTCTAGTGGGCGATGTTGCTCGCGTTGCCGGTCGACGCAGGCGTCGCGGACGACTGGGCTTCGATCTGGCGCACCTGCGCCTCCAGCGCCTCCAGCTTCTCGCGCGTGCGCAGCAGCACCGCGCGCTGCACTTCGAACTCTTCGCGCGTCACCAGATCCAGCTTGGCCAGACCCGACTGCAGCACCGCCTTGAAGTTCTCCTGGATCTCCTCGCGGCTCTCGCGCAGGCCCGGCGGCACCAGGCCGCTGAGGCGGCGGGCGAGTTCGTCGACGGTGTTCAGATCGATCATCACTATGTCCTTGGGTTGCATGGCCAGACTCGCGCGGCGGTGCCATGCATGCCGTCGGCGGCGGCCCTGGGGCGCGGTAGGGGAATCCCGGCGCCTGGCGGGGCGGCACTACAGCATGCGGGTGGGGCCGCGGCAAGCCGCGGTTGGATCGATCGTGTGGGGCGCCACGTGAGCGTGGCGTATCCTTGATCCGAATCCACACAGGGGAGGGCCCATGCGATGAAAATGGTCATGGCCATCATCAAGCCGTTCAAGCTCGACGACGTGCGCGAAGCGCTCGCCGACGTCGGCGTCAACGGCATCACCGTCACCGAGGTGAAGGGTTTCGGCCGGCAGAAGGGCCACACCGAGCTCTACCGCGGCGCCGAATACGTCGTCGACTTCCTGCCGAAGGTGAAGCTGGAGATCGTGGTCACCGACGACATCGTCGACAACGTCGTCGAGGCGATCCTCAAGTCGGCGGGCATGGGCAAGATCGGCGACGGCAAGATCTTCGTCTACGACCTCGAGCGTGCGGTGCGGATCCGGACGGGTGAACTGGATGGTGACGCCCTGTGACGCAAGGCGGGCCTTCGACGCCGTTGCGCGTCGCGGTGTTGTGCGGCGGTACCAGCAGCGAGCGCGACGTTTCGATTGCAAGCGGTGCACAGGTGGTCTCTGCATTGCGGCGCCTCGGACATCATGTGGTGGTGGTGGATACCGCCCATGGCGTGCTGACGGCCGACGAAGAGCGGCGACTGCTGGTGCCCGGCGTAGGCGTCGCACCACCTGCTGAAAGTGCGTTGGCGCTGATGCGCACCTCGGCAGGCGGCCTCGGACAGCCGGTGCCGGGGGACTGCGATGTCGTGTTCCTCGCATTGCATGGCGGGACCGGCGAGGACGGCACCATTCAGGGCCTGCTCGATCTGGCGGACCTCGCTTACACCGGCAGTGGCCACATGGGCAGTGCCGTGGCGATGGACAAGGACCTGTCGAAACGACTGATGGTCGCCGTGGGCGTTCCGACGCCCGATTGGCTGATGTGTCCGGTCGATGCAGCGGAGGTCGAGGCCCGGCTCGGATTTCCCGTCGTGGTGAAGCCGAACCGGCAGGGATCGACGGTCGGCCTGTCGGTGGTGCGATCGGCAGACGGGCTGGCATCGGCGATCGAACGCGCCGAGGCGCACGATGCCGAGGTCATGGTCGAGGCCTTCGTTGCAGGGCGCGAGATCACGGTCGGCGTGCTCGACGGACAGGCGCTCGCGGTTGGCGAGATCGTGTTGCCGGCCGACGGCGTGTTCGACTACGAGGACAAGTATCAAGGGATCGTCCGCGAGGTCTTTCCGGCGGACCTTCCGCAGGCGCTCGCGGACCAGGCGCGGACCTTGGCGTTGCGCGCGCATCGGGCACTGAAGCTGGGCGACTACAGCCGGGCGGATTTCCGGCTCGACGCCGCCGGGCAGTTGTGGTGTCTCGAACTCAATACGCTGCCGGGCATGACCGCCAACAGCCTGATGCCGCAATCCGCAGCTGCGTCGGGGATTGCATTCCCCGAGTTGTGCGAGCGTCTGTGCAGGCTGGCACTCGACAGGAAAGCGCGCCGACAGCGCTGATGCTGCCGGCGGGAATCGCTCAGCCCTCGCTCAGCGCCTTCGCCACGAACGGCGGCAGCGACTGCGCGCCCTTGTGGATGTCGGCGGTGTAGTACAGCGTCTCGAACGGTTTCGCGCGTGCATCGGCCTCGCGGAACTCGAAGCCCTGGCCCTTGCGGGCCAGCGTGCAGCTCCACCAGCCGGTCGGATAGCACGGCTGCGGGAACGGCAGGGTCTGGAACGTGGTGAAGCCGGCCTTGCCCATCTCGGCGCGCATGGCCTGGATCAGCTCCAGCAGCACCAGCGGTGATTCGGACTGCTGGACGAGGATGCCGTCGTCCTTCAATGCGCGGTGGCAGCTTTCGAAGAATGCCTTGTTGAACAGGCCTTCGGCCGGGCCGACCGGATCGGTCGAATCGACGATGACGATGTCGACGCTGCCTGGGGCGCAGTTCGCCATGTAGGCGATGCCGTCGTCGAACAGGATCTCGGCGCGCGGGTCGCCATTCGACTCGCACAGCTCGGGGAAGTACTTCTCCGCCATGCGCGTGACCTGCTCGTCGATGTCGCACTGCACGGCCTTCTCGACGCCCGGGTGGCGCAGCACTTCGCGCAGCGTGCCGCAGTCGCCGCCGCCGATGATCACGACGGTCTTCGGCGCGGCATGGGTGAACAGCGCCGGGTGCGACATCATCTCGTGGTAGAGGAAGTTGTCGCGCGTGGTCACCATCATCGCGCCGTCGATCAGCATCACGTTGCCCCAGTCGGTGCTCTCGAAGATCTCGATCTTCTGGAACGGCGACTGCACCTCGTCGAGCTTGGCGTTGACGCGGAAGCCGATCGCCGAGCCGGCGGTGTCGAAGTTTTCGTAGAGCCAGTTCGGGGCGGCCATGCGGGGATTCCGGGCGATTGCGGGGCGCGCATTGTAGCCGAGGCCCCGTGGCGGCCACGGCGCGGTCCCGTTGCGCGCGGGCGCGGCGGCTTCCCGGCGACGGCCGGCGCCCATAGGATTGGCGGCGGGGACGCGCCGGGGGGCGCGACAGGGGATGGCAGGGATGATGTCGGAAGCGGATCGCCGCGCGCGTGTCGCGCGACTGGAAACCTTCGCGCAGCGCGCGCCCACTGCCTACCGCGTGCGGCTGGCGCTGCTGGCCGCACTCGGATTCGGCGTACTCGGCGGCGCGGTGCTGATCGCGCTGGGACTGTCGATCGGACTGGTCGTCGTGTTGCTCGCGATCAGCCCGGTGCTGCTGGCGAAACTGGCGAAGGTCGTGTGGATCCCGATCGCCTTCGGCTGGGTGGTGCTGCGCGCGCTGTGGGTGCGCTTCGAACCGCCGGCCGGGCGCCTGCTGGCACCGGGCGAGGCGCCGACGCTGGTCGCCGAGGTCGAGCGCCTGCGGCGCGCGGCGAAGGCGCCCCGGCTGTCGGGCATCCTGATCGACGACGAGCTCAATGCGGCGGCCGCCAGCGTGCCGCGCGCGCTCGGACTGCTGGGCCATCGGCACTATCTGGTGCTCGGCCTGCCGCTGATGCAGCTGCTCGACCGGCGCCAGTTTGCGTCGGTGGTGGCGCACGAGTTCGGGCACTTCGGCGGTGGCCACGGGCGCTTTTCCGGCTGGATCCACCGCGTGCGGATCAGCTGGTACCGCGTGCTCGACGGCCTGGCCGGGCGCGGTGCCTGGGCCAGCGGCGCGTTCGAGCGCTTCTTCCGCTGGTACGCGCCGTACTTCGACGCCTACAGCTTCGTGCTCGCGCGGCAGAACGAATACCAGGCCGATGCGATGGCGGCGCGGCTGACCGGCGCCGACGTCGCCGGCAGCGCGCTGGTCCGGGTCAACATCGGCGCCGCGCGGCTCGAGCACGAGTTCTGGCCGGCGGTGATCGAAGCCAACCGGCGCGATGCGCAGCCGCCGTGCGGCCTGCAGCGCGACATGGCGGCGGCGCTGCGCAGCCGTCACGCGGACGACGCGGCGCGCGTCGCCGATCGCCTGACCGCGCGCGCCGACGTGCACGACACGCATCCATCGCTGGCGCAGCGCCTGCAGGCGCTCGGCGTGGTCGCGGGCGATGCGCCGCCGCCGGCGCAGAGTGCGGCGGAGGCCCTGCTCGGCGACCTGTTGCCGGCGCTGGAGGCGGATTTCAGCGACGACTGGCGGCTGCGGGTCGAGGACGGGTGGCGCGAGCGGCATCGCGCCCACGCCGCCGACTGCGATCGCCTCGGCGAACTGGAAGGCCAGCTCGAACGCACGCCGGCCGAGGTCGTCGAACACGCCGCCCTGGTCGAGCGCCTGCATCCCCATGTAGACGCGGTGCCGCTGTACCGCGACGCGGTGCGCAGGGCGCCCGACGATGCATTCGCGCATTACCGGCTCGGCGTGCTGCTGCTCGCGCGCGACAATCGCGCCGGCATCGACCTGCTGCACCGCGCGCGCATGCTCGATCCCGACGCCGGCGACGCGGTCAACGAAGTGCTGGCCGGTTTCCATCACCGGCACGACGAACTCGACGCGTTTGACGGCGTGGTCGGCGACCAGCAGGCGCTCGATCGGCGGCGTCGCGATGCGGCGCAGGCGCGCAATGCGCTGTCCGTGCACGACACGCTGTCGCCGCACGGCCTGGACGCCGCCGCGCTGGACGCGGCCCGTGCCTCGCTGGCGGCCACCGGCAAGGTGGGCCGCGCGTGGATCGTGCGCAAGCGCATCGACGGCGACCCGGCCGGGCCGCCGCACTTCCTGGTGCTGGTGAAGTGGCGCGGGCTGGTGTTCGGCGAGGACGCGGCGCTGCAGCGCGTGGTCGACGCCCTCGAACTGCCGGGGAGCTGGGTCGCCTTCACCGCGCCCAACCAGCGGCGCGTGGCGCGGCGTGTCCGCAGCTGCGCTGGCGCGCCCAGCTATCGCCACGGCGAGGCCTGAAGCCGCCGGTGTCACCGCAGGTTCGGGCCGCAGCCCATAGACTATGCGGCCTTCACGCCCGACCGGAATGCCGCCGATGACCGCCTGGTCCACCGACCTCGCCCGCAAGACCTACTCGATCCCGCACTGGAGCGAGGGGTATTTCGACGTCGACGACGCCGGCCGCATCGTCGTCTCGCCGCGCGGCAGGCAGGGCCCGTCGATCGCGCTGCCCGAGGCGGTCGACGCCGCGCGTGCGAACGGCGCGCAGCTGCCGATGCTGGTCCGCTTCCCCGACATCCTCGGCGACCGCCTCGCGCGGCTGCAGGACGCGTTCGCGCAGGCCCAGGCCGAGTGGGACTATCCGGGTGGCTACACGGCGGTCTATCCGATCAAGGTCAACCAGCACCGGGGCGTCGCCGGCACACTGGCTTCGCACCACGGCGACGGCTTCGGCCTGGAAGCCGGCAGCAAGCCGGAACTGATGGCGGTGCTCGCACTGTCGCGCCCAAACGGCCTCGTGGTCTGCAACGGCTACAAGGACCGCGAATACATCCGCCTCGCGCTGATCGGCCGCAAGCTCGGCCTTGAGACCTTCATTGTCGTCGAGAAGCCGTCCGAGCTCGCGCTGGTGATGGAGGAAGCCGCCGCGCTCGGCGTGAAGCCGGGCCTCGGCGTGCGCATGCGGCTGGCCTCGCTCGGCGCCGGCAAGTGGCAGAACAGCGGCGGCGACAAGGCCAAGTTCGGCCTCGATCCGCGACAGTTGCTGGACCTGTGGAAGAAGCTGCGCGACGCCGGCATGGCCGACTGCCTGCAGCTGCTGCATTTCCACATGGGTTCGCAGATCTCCAACGTCCGCGACATCGCCAACGGCATGCGCGAGGCGGTGCGCTACTTCGTCGAACTGACCAAGCTCGGCGCGACGATCAGCCACGTCGACGTCGGCGGTGGTCTCGGCGTCGATTATGAAGGCACGCGTTCGCGCAGCTACAACTCGGTGAACTACGGCATCCGCCAGTACGCCGGCTCGATCGTGCAGCCGCTGGCGCAGGCCTGCGCCGAACACGGCCTCACCCCGCCGCGCATCGTCACCGAATGCGGCCGCGCGATGACCGCGCACCATGCGGTGCTGGTCGCCAACGTGTCGGAAGTCGAGCGCGCGCCCGAAGGCCGCGTGCCCGACGTGCACGACGACGAGCCGGTGGTGGTCGCGAACCTGCGCGAACTGCATGCCGAACTGACGTCGCGCCCGGCGGTCGAACTGTTCCACGAGGCGCAGCACCAGCACGCCGAAGGCCTGGCGCTGTATGCACTCGGCCAGCTCGACCTCACCCATCGCGCGCGCATCGACGATCTGTTCTACGCGATCGCGCACGCCGTGCGCGCGCGGCTGACCTACGACGAGAAGAGCCACCGTCCGCTGCTCGACGAGCTCAACGAGCGCCTGGTCGACAAGTACTTCGTCAACTTCAGCGTGTTCGAATCGATGCCTGACGTCTGGGCGATCGACCAGGTGTTCCCGATCGTGCCGATCGAACGTCTGAACGAAGTGCCTGAGCGCCGCGGCGTGATTGCCGATCTGACCTGCGACTCCGACGGCAAGATCGACATCTACGTCGAGAACGAGGACCTCGACAGCTCGCTGCCGCTGCATGCGCTGCGCAAGGGCGAGCAGTACCGGCTCGGCTTCTTCATGGTCGGCGCCTACCAGGAGATCCTCGGCGACATCCACAACCTGTTCGGCGACACCGACGCGGTGGAAGTGAAGATCGAGGGCGACGGCATCACGGTCGTGCAGCAGCGCCGCGGCGACACCACCGACGTGATGCTCGACTACGTCGGCTACGCGCTCGACGACCTGCGCGCGCGCTACACCGCGCTGGTCGACGACGCCGCGCTGGCCGCCGACGAATCGCAGCGGCTCAAGGATGCGCTGGAAGCCGGACTCATCGGCTACACGTATCTGGACGACACGCCGCTGGAGTGACGCGCCGGACGGTCAGGGCGCGTCCACGCCGTGCAGCTGGCGCGCTTCCTTCAGCGTCACCTGGCCGTCCTTGTCGAAGTCGGCCTGCAGCAGCATGTTCACCTGCGACTGCAGGTAGTTCTCCAGCGTGATGCGGCCGTCTCCGTCGACGTCGTAGATGACGAAGGCGTTGTTGGTGACCACAGCCTGCAGCGCAGGCGTGAGCTGGTCGGCACCATGGCGCAGTTGCTGTTGCCTGACTTCATCCCGGCTGAGCATCCCGTCGTTGTCGAGATCGTCTTTGCGGAAATGACGTGCCGATGCCGCACGGACTTCGGCCTGCGTGATCACGCCATCGCGGTTCGCGTCGGCATCGCGGAACATGAATTCAACATGGGCGGCCCCGCCCGGGTTGGCTTGGGCCTGCGTTGCGCCGAGCAGCAACAGCGGCGCGAGCGCCGCGACGAAGCATCCTTCTTTCATGTGCATGGCGTCCTGCCGTGGGTGTGGCGGACACGTTAGCAATGCGGACGCCCGCGCAGGTCCGCGTCGTCGCATCGGAATTTCCCGCATGTACCGCCTTCGGACACGTCCGGATGATCAAGCGCGACATGCAGCAGACCGCCGGTGACGGCAATCGGCATCGGGCTTGGGTCTATGCTGCGGCGCTAATCGCGGCATGCCGCGTTCCACGTCGACAGGAGATCCGCCATGCGTCGTTTCGATCCCACCCGTGCCGTCCTGACCCTCGCGCTCACCGCCGTGCTCGTGGCCTGCGCGGAACCTGCGCCGCCGCCGGCGACCGTCGACGCGCCGCCGCCGCCGCTGGATGTCGCCACCGACGCAGGAGCGGCCGACAGCGCCGACGTGCACCGCTTCACCATCGGCAGCCTCGAGGCCGTGGTGCTGCGCGACGGCGACATCCGCTTTCCGAACGACGGCAAGACGCTCGGCGTCGGCGCGCCGAAGGCCGAGCTCGATGCGCTGCTGGCCAAGGCCGGCGCGCCGACCGATACCGTGCACCTGAGCGTGCAGGCGCTGCTGGTGCGCAGCGGCGATCGCGTGCTGCTGTTCGATACCGGCGCCGGCGATGCCGACTTCGCCGATGCCGGCCGCCTGCCCGCGTCGTTGCGCGCGGCGGGCGTCGAGCCGGCGCAGGTCACCGACATCTTCATCAGCCACGCGCATCCCGACCACGTCGGCGGGCTGACCGACGGCGCCGGCCAGGCCGTGTTCGCGAACGCGACCGTGCACCTGTCGGCGCCGGAATGGCAGGCGCTGCAGGCCGACTCCGCGAATGCCGCGCTGGCGGCGGCCATCGCGCCGCGCGTCGACGCGTTCGCGCCCGGCGCCGAAGTCGTGCCGGGCGTGACTTCGGTCGCGGTCGAAGGCCACACGCAGGGCCACAGTGCCTACGAGATCGTCGACGGCGACGCGCGCCTGCTCTACATCGGCGACGGCGCGCACCACTTCGCGGTGTCGCTGCAGCGGCCACAGTGGACGATCGCGTTCGACGGCGATGCCCCGGCCGCCGAAACCAGCCGCGCGGCCCTGCTGGCGCGCGCGGCCGACAGCGGCGTCACCGTGGCCTCGCCGCACTTCCCGTACCCGGGTCTCGGCCACATCGTGCGCCGCGACGGCACGTTCGCGTGGGCGCCGCTGCAGTAGGCGGACGCGACGCGAGCGCCCCGCCCAGGTGCGGACGATGTGCCGTCCGCACCGGATTCAGCGCGTCGGCGCGACGACGCCCTAGTGCAGGCGGATCAGTTCCGCCCGCGTGACCTGTCCGTCGCCATCGTGATCCGCCATGCGCAACGCACCGACGAATGCCTGCTGAAGTTCGGCCAGCGTGATGCGGCCGTTGCCGTTGGAATCCCAGCGCTGCATCGTGGCCTGTCGCAGCGCGACGTGGACGTCGGGCGGAAACCCGACGCCTCCCGGGCTGCCCTTGGCGATCTGCGGATCGAGCTCGGCGATCCGCAGCACGTCGTCCCGGTTCGTGTCGAGTGTGCGGAACACCCGCGCCGCCTCCGCACGGGCTTCGGCCTGGTCGATCACGCCATCACGATTGGCGTCCTGCTCGGCGAACATGCGGTCCACCTCCGGGTTGGCCGACGCGGTCGTGGAGAAGACCAGCAGCGGGACGAGCAGGGCAGCGGTGCAGATGTTCGGGACCATGACGACTCCTTGTCGGGCAGGACGCGCGTGCATGCGCATCGGGCGTGTAGCGAGGCTGTGTGGACGCTGCTTCAGACCTCGCGGTGGATCTGGAATCCCGCGAACGACTGGCTGACCGGCATCACTTCGAGCCGGTTGATGTTGAGGTGCGGTGGCAGGTTGGCGACCCACCAGAGCGTCTCGGCGATGTCGTCGGCGACGATCGGCTGCGTGCCGGCATAGAGCGTGTCCGACGCGCCCTGGTCGCCGCTGGTGCGCACGAGGGTGAATTCGGTTTCGGCCAGGCCCGGTTCGATCGAGGTCACGCGCACGCCGGTGCCGTGCAGATCGCTGCGCAGCCCCAGCGAGAACTGGGTGACGAAGGCCTTGGTGCCGCCGTAGGTGTTGCCGCCGGGATACGGATAGCTGCCGGCGATCGAACTGACGTTGAGGATCGCGCCGCGGCGTTCGATCAGCGTCGGCAGCAGCGCATGGGTCAGCGTGACCAGCGCGGTGACGTTGGTGTCGATCATCTGCCGCCACTGCGAGAGGTCGGCGCGCTGCGCCGGCGCGGTGCCGAGCGCGAGGCCGGCGTTGTTGACCAGCGCGTCGATGTCGCGGAACTCGACCGGCAGTGCATCGAGCGCGGCGTGCATCGCGGCCTCGTCGCGCATGTCGAACGCGGCGGTGTGCAGGCGTTCGCTGCCGTGCGCATCGACCAGCGCCTGCAGCCGTTCGGCGCGGCGGCCGGTCGCGATCACGCGCCAGCCGCCGGCGAGGAAGCGTGCCACTGCAGCAGCGCCGAAGCCGGAAGTGCCGCCGGTGATGAGGATGGTGCGGGTCATTGCAGGGTCTCCGGATAGCGGTGCGCGCCGGCAGGCGGCGCGCGATCGATGCGGGATGACGCGCGAGACCGGCGCGTGTCGTCCGCGCCGGCGTAAGGCTTACTCGGACGCCTGGTCCGCGCAGCACTTCTTGTACTTCTTGCCACTGCCGCAGCTGCAGGGATCGTTGCGGCCGGGCACGTCGGCGCGTTTGGCCGGCGCCGGGCGGCGGTCGTGCAGGCGCTGCAGGTACATGTCGTAGAGCATGTCGGGCAGGTCGTACGTGAGATCGAATCGCTCGTCGAGGGTGAGCATGTCCTCGGCCTTCATCTCGGCGTCTTCGAGTTGCGAGGGATCGACGATCGCCAGGCGCGTGATCACGCCCAGATCGTTGTCGATCGCTTCGTGGTCTTCCATCCACTTCGCCCATTCTTCTTCGAACTGCGCTGCGCCGCGCAGGAAGCCTGCGGCCCAGGCCGCGGCGAACGGGAAGTCCTCGGGGATGCCGTCGAGCGCATCGGCGCCATCGGCCTTCGCGGCCTCGTCGCCTTCGGATTCGGGCGGCAGACCCAGCAGCGGCATCAGTGCTTCGCGATCGCCCGCCTCCGAGGGATCGTGGCGGATGCGCTGTTCGACCTCGGCGGCCAGCCGCGCGATCAGCGCCTCGGCCTCGCGGGTCTGGCGTTCGTCGCGGCGTGGCACTTCGCCGGTGCCCCAGATCGCCGGGAACACCGTCGCCAGTTCGACATCGACCGGGCCGACCGCGAGCGCGGACAGGAAGCCGTCGAGCATTTCCAGATTGCCGAGGCCGGTTTCGGGATCGGTGCAGCGGTCGAGCAGCACGTCCAGCCGGTCGAGTTCGGTGTCGCTGAGGGCGGTCGGGGGCTGGGTGGTCATGCGAGGTCGGCAACGTTCAGGGTGGTACAGCTTACCCGTTGGCGTTCCCGCGCCGGCCCGTCACCAGATGCCGGGCAGCAGACGTCGCGTCGTGCGTGCGTATTCGGGATAGTCGACCGGAAACGCCGCCGACAGTGCGGCTTCCTCGATGCGGATGCGCCCGCGCAGCGCGAACCACAACGGCGCGGCGACGACCAGCGGCGCCAGCCAGCTGCCGAGCACGCACAGGAAGCCGACGAAGGTCACCAGCAGTCCCGTGTACGACGGATGGCGCAGCTGCCGGTACGGACCACGGCGGATCAGCTGATGATCGGCGGCGATCGCGACGTCGACGGTGAAGTGGCCGGCGAGCACGCGGATCGCCCACCAGCGGAACAGCATGCCGACGAGCATCAGCGTGCAACCGCTCCACAGCAGCGTGGGTTGCCAGGCAGGCGGGAAGCGTCCCGGCGGCCAGATCGACACGAGCATCGCCACGGTCACGCAGCCGCCGATCACCAGCACCAGCCGCGCCAGCGTGCCGGCATCGCGACTGCGATCGGACGCGCGATGCCGCAAGCCGATCCACAGCTCGCTCAGGCACCACAACACACTCATCGCCGCGAATACGAGGACGCCGGCCATGGGCAGGTTCCGGGGAATGGAATGTCGAGCCTTGCAGGCTCAGTGTGATGTCGGAGTGCCGGACGCGGGTTTCGCCGGCGGTCTGCGCGCCGGCGCCTCGGCGTCCGCAGGTTCGCTCGGCACCCGCCGCCGGCCGGTCGTCGACTTGCCGCGCGTCCGCGCCTTCGTTGCCCGGTGCTTCTGCAGCATGTCCTCGGCCAGCACGACGTCCTCGGACAGGATGCCCGCCGCACGCGCGATCGCGATGCGCGCTGCCGCCCGGTTCTCGTCCGGATTGGCCTGCAGCAGCTCGCGGATCGCCTCGCGCACCGAGGCCTGCGCGTTGTGCTTCAGCTTCAGATCGCTGCCCTGCTGGAACAGCGCCAGCAGCACGTCGACGACGGGTTTGATCAGTGCCGCTTCGATGGTCATGGCGCCCTTCCTCCCTTGAGCCTCCATTGTCCGCAGGCGGATCGCGTGGGCTGCGATCGGGATGGGACGGGGGGCACGGAATGGGGGCTTCAGGATTGGGCGCCGTTCCTGGGATGCAGACTGCTCTGCTTCAGCCCCTCTCCCTTTGGGAGAGGGGTTGGGGTGAGGGAAGGGTCTCGCGCTGAGTCCCTAGGCAAGCGCTCTTAGTGGAACGCATGACGAGCGCTCCGGAGCATTAGTTGGATCGCGCGGCCCTCACCCCACCATTTGCTTCGCAAATGGTCCCCCCCTCTCCCAAAGGGAGAGGGACGCAGGTGTCTTCCGCCGAAGGCGGAAGACGATTCTTTACTGCGCCTTGATCGCCAGCGCCGGCAAACCGCCATTGCCGAGCTTCTGCTTGGCTTCCGCCAGATCCGTCGCGGTGCCGTAGGGCCCCATGCGGACGCGGTAGACGGTGCGGCCGGCGGCCTCGCCCGATTCCACGCGCGCGGTCAGGCCGAGCAGGGCGATGCGGGCCTTCAGGGCTTCGGCATCGCCGGACGCGCTGAACGAGCCGGCCTGCAGGATGTAGCGGGCATCGCCAGCAGCGGCAGCCGGGGCGGCGCCGGCAGGGGCGGCCGGCGTGACCGTCGCCTGCTGTGCGGGGGCCGGACGTGCTTCGGACAGCGGTTGCGGACCGGTGACCGCCGCGCCGCCGGCCAGGTCGGCCGCATCGGGATGCTGCGCCTGCAATACCTGCTGCTGGGCCTCGGCGCGGCGCTGGCGCTCGGCCTCGGCGCGCGTGCTGGCGGCGAGCTCGGCGTCCGTCATCGGGACTTCCTGCTCGGGCAGCATCGTGTAGAAATCGTAGTCCGTGGACGCGGGCTGTTGGCCTGCGGGCCGCGGCCGCTGGCCGGCCGGCGTCGGCAGTTCGGCCTGGTCGTCCGCGGTGCTCGCCGCCGGCTGCGCGTCGGGGTTGGGACGCGGACGGAAGAAGCCGTCCTCGGCATCGGGCTTGAGCAGGCGCGGCACCGCCAGCACGATGCCCAGCGCCAGTACCACACCGATGATCATCCACGCCCAGCCGGGCAGGCCGCCGGAACTGCCGCCGTTGCGCCTCGCCTGGGATTTGCCGCGTCTTGCCGCCATCACATCGCCTCCGGGGCCTGCACGCCGAGCAGCGTCAGACCGTTGCGCAATACCTGTCGCACTGCAGTGGCCAGCGCCAGGCGTGCATCGCGCACGTCGGCGTCGTCGACCAGGAACTGGTGATCGTTGTAGTACGTCTGGAACGCCTGTGCCAGTTCCAGCAGATAGGTCGCGATCAGGTGCGGTTCAAGCTGCGCGCCCGCCGCGGCGACGATCTCCGGCCAGCGCGACAGGTCGATCAGCACGTCGCGCAGCGCGACGTCCGCCAGGTCCGGCGACTGCGCCAGGCCGTTCTGCAGGTCGAACGCCAGACCCGCGTCGCCCAGCTTGCGCAGCAGGCCGCAGATGCGCGCATGCGAGAGCTGCACGTAGTAGACGGGGTTGTCGAGCGACTGGCTGCGCGCCAGGTCGATGTCGAACACCAGTTGCGAGTCCGGCTTGCGCGCGACCAGGAACCAGCGCGTCGCGTCGCGGCCGGCCTCGTCGATGAGATCGCGCAGCGTGAGGTAGCTGCCGGCGCGCTTGCTGAGCTTCACTTCCTCGCCGCCGCGCATCACGGTGACCATCTGGTGCAGCACGTATTCGGGCCAGCCCTGCGGAATGCCGGCATCCAATGCCTGCAGGCCGGCGCGCACGCGCGCCAGCGAGCCGTGGTGGTCGGCACCGAGTTCGGTGATCGCGCGCGTGTAGCCGCGCTGCCATTTGCTCAGGTGATAGGCCACGTCCGGCACGAAATAGGTATAGGTGCCGTCGGACTTGCGCATCACGCGGTCCTTGTCGTCGCCGTAGTCGGTGCTGCGCAGCCACAGCGCACCGCCCTCCTCGTAGGTGTGGCCGTGGGCGACGAGTTCGCGCACGGTCTCCTCCACCTTGCCGTCGGCGTACAGCGACGACTCGAGGAAATACACGTCGAAGCCGACGCCGAACGCGGCGAGGTCCTCGTTCTGTTCGCGGCGCAGCGACGCGACGGCGAAGCGGCGGATCGCGTCGAGATCGTCGGCGCCATGGCCGCCGCTCACGGCCTGGCCGTCGACCTCGACGGTCGCGCCCTCGAGATACGCGCGCGCGACGTCGCCGATGTAGTCGCCGTTGTAGGCGTCGGCCGGCCACTCGGCGTCGCCGGGCTTCAGGCCCCTGGCGCGCGCCCGGGTCGAGCGGGCGAGGTTCTCGATCTGCACGCCGGCGTCGTTGTAATAGAACTCGCGCTTGACGTTCCAGCCGTTGGCATCGAGCACGCGCGCGATGCAGTCGCCGATCACCGCCGCGCGGCCGTGGCCGACGTGCAGCGGACCGGTCGGATTCGCCGACACGTACTCGACGCCCGCGGTCCGCGACGCGCCGCTGTCGTTGCGGCCGAAGGCGTCGCCCTGCGCGTGCACGGCGACCAGCTGGTCGCGCCACGCCGACGCGGTCAGGCGGAAGTTGAGAAAGCCCGGGCCGGCGATCTCGACCGACGCGATCGAATCGTTGACCGGCAGTGCATCGACCAGCGCCTGCGCGATCGCGCGCGGATTCGACTTCGCGGGCTTGGCCAGCAGCATCGCGGCATTGGTCGACGCGTCGCCGTGGCTGCGGTCCTTCGGGCGTTCGACGACGAAGGCGGGCGTGGCGAAGTCGGCAGGCAATGTGCCGGCGTCGCGCAGGGCGGCGATGGCCTGCTCGACCAGCGGTTCGATCAGGGCGCGGAGCTGGGATTTCACGGAATTTCGATCGCGGACAAACGGTCCGACATTGTACGCGAGCGGGGTGGGCCGACCCTGAGGTCAGGGCCCGCGTGTGCTTCCACCATGGACGACGCCCAGGTGATCGAAGCCCTCCCCGCGAGGCGGGGGCGGGTTGGGAGGGGGCAAACGCTCCGATCGCTTCAAGCTGATCCAGTGCGATGAGGGCCGTCGCACGAACCCGGCCGTTCCCACCGCTGACGGTTCGCCCTACCCAACCCTCCCCCGTACACGGGGGAAGACTTCAGGGAGCAGCAATCGCCGACCACGCCGTATGCTTGCCGCCCCCCGATATCGGCCCGCTCGCGTGGACGCGCTGTTTCCCGAACTGATCTGGCTGGTCTGCGTCGCCTTCATGGCCGGGCTGGTCGATGCCGCGGTCGGCGGTGGCGGGCTGGTGCAGCTGCCGGGGCTGTTCACCGCGCTGCCGCAGCACGCGCCCGCGGCGCTGCTGGGCACCAACAAGTTCAGCTCGGTGTTCGGGACCGCCGCCGCCGGCTGGCGCTACGCGCGCAACGTGCGGTTTCCGTGGGCGCCGGTGCTGTTCGCGGCCGCCACGGCGTTCGTGTTCGCGTTCGTCGGCGCCACCGCGGTGAGCCTGCTGCCGCGCGATGCGGTGCGGCCGCTGATCCTCGTGCTGCTGGTCGCGATGCTGGCCTACACGCTGCTGAAGAAGGACTTCGGCGCGCTGCACCGGCCACGCGTGATCGGGCGCCGTGAGCTCGGCTTCGCGCTGGCGATGGGCGCGGCGATCGGCTTCTACGACGGCCTGTTCGGCCCCGGCACCGGCAGCTTCCTGATCTTCCTGTTCATCCGCTTCTTCGGGCTCGACTTCCTGCGCGCCACGGCGGCGTCGAAGATCGTCAACATCGCGACCAACCTCGCCGCGCTGTCGTTCTTCGTCCTGTCCGGCCACGTGCTGCTGGCGTTCGCGGTGCCGATGGCGGCGGCCAACATCGCCGGTGCGTTCGCCGGCACCCGGCTCGCGCTGCGCGGCGGCACGCCGGTGATCCGCAAACTGTTCGTGACGCTCGTGGTCGTGCTGATCGCGAAGATGGGCTGGGACACCTTCGCCGGCTGAGCCGGCGCGGCGGCTCAGCGGCGCGTGCCGCCGACTTCGATGAACTGCAGGAATTCGGCGCGGGTGCGCGCGTCCTCGCGGAAGCTGCCGAGCATCGTCGAGGTGATCATGCTCACGCCGCGCTTGTGCACGCCGCGGGTGGTCATGCACTCGTGCGCGCCTTCGACCACGACGCCCACGCCCAGCGGCGCCAGCGCGCGCTGGATGCAGCCGGCGATCTGCGCGGTCATCTTCTCCTGCACCTGGAAGCGCTTGGCGTAGGCCTCGACCACGCGCGCGAGCTTGCTGATGCCCACCACCTTGCCGGCCGGCAGGTAGCCCACGTGGACCTTGCCGATGATCGGCGCCATGTGGTGCTCGCAATGGCTCTCGTATTCGATGTCGCGCAGCACGATCATCTCGTCGTAGCCGGCCACTTCCTCGAACGTCCGGGCGAGGTAGGCGTCCGCATCGGTCGCATAGCCGCTGAACCATTCGGTGTAGGCATCCGCAACTCGGCGCGGCGTGTCGAGCAGGCCTTCGCGCGCGGGGTCCTCGCCGGCCCAGCGCAGCAGGGTGCGGACCGCCGATTCGGCGTCGTCGCGACTGACGCCGTGGCGGGCGTCGGAATCAGAAGAACGGGTCATGGGCGGGCACCGCGGCAAAGAGCGCCATGGTACCGCGTCGTATTCACCGGGTCGGCGGCGCGCCGCTCAGCCGACCTTGGGAACGGGCGAATCGAGACCGGCGTCGATGTCGTCGTCGGACGCGAGCGACCACGCATCCTCGACCGCGCCGCGGGCTTCGATCCAGCCGAGTCGCGACTGGTCGCGCGCCCCGTCCCACGCCTGCTCCAGCTGCGGTTCGACTTCTTCGAAGCGGCTGCCGGGATGGCGCTGGCGACTGGCGCGACCGAAGCGATACGCCGGCGCGTAGTCGTTCCAGTGCCGGCCGGCCGAGTAATAGGGCGCCTGGGCGAGACCGGCCCTGAAGCGGGCTTCGAGCGCGTCCTGGCCCGCCGCGGCCGCATCGGCCGGCGCGTGGTGTTCTGGAGGCGTGGCGCTGTCGTGCAGGTCGTTGGTCATGGCGGGTCCGACAACGCACCAGCGCCGAGAAGGCGTGTGGAAGGGTGCGCTGCCCACGCAACGCTAGGGACGCGCCTGTCTGATCCCGGTGAAACGCGGCGACCGGCGCCACCGCGTGCCAGCTGCGATTCAGCGCGGCGGCGCGTCGCCGTCGAGGCCGGCCAGCACCGCTGCCGTGAACGCGGCCGGGTCGAAGCGCCTGCCGGTCGCATCCTCGCCCCGGCGCACCAGCACCACGCCGCGCGAGGGCACGACGATCACGTACTGCCCGCGGTTGCCCATCGCGGCGAACGTATCGGCCGGCACGCCGGGCGCGCGCTGCATCAGCCACAGCGTGGCCCCGTAGCCGAGATCGCCCTCGGGCTGCGGGCCGGACGGCGTGGTCGCCGCCCGCACCCAGCCTTCGGGCAGCAGGCGGCGGCCTTCGAAGACGCCGTCGTGCTGCAGCAGCAGACCAAAACGGGCGAGGTCGCGCGCGGTCGACCAGACCTGGCTCGACAGCACGAAGCCGCCGCGCCAGTCGGTCTCGGCCACGGTGCGGGTCATGCCCAACGGCCAGAACAGGTCGGTATAGGGCCGCGACAGCGCGCGGGCCTCGTCGCCGGTCGCCGCGCGCAGTGCATGCACGGCCAGCACGCTGTCGTTGTTGGCGTAGCGGAAGTGGGCGCCCGGCGGATGTGCCAGCGGCCAGCCGGTCGCGGACTCGGCCACGGTGGCGCCGCCGAAATACAGCGCATCGGTGCGGTTGCCGGCGGTGTCGCTGTGCAGGCCGCTGGACATGCGCAGCAGCTGGTCCACGGTGATCGCGCCGCGCGGATCGCCGCTCGCCTGCCATTCGGGCACCGGCGCCGGCTGCGAGGGATCGAGCTCGCCGGCCGCCCGGGCCACGCCGATCAGTGCGCCGGCCAGGCTCTTGGCCACCGACCAGGTGCGCTGCGACACGTGCGGACCGAAGCCTTCGCGGTAGCGCTCGGCGACGATGCGCCCGTCCTGCAGCACGAGCACGCCGGTCGTCGCATGGCCTTCGCCGTAACGCGGCGTGTCGAATGCAGCGGCGACGGCGGCTTCGAGCGCGGCCGCATCGCCGCGCGGCGCCGCGGTCGCATCGCGTTCGCCGAGTGGCCAGGGCTGGTCGTCGAGCTCCGGCGGCGCGGTATCGAACCGCGGCAGCGCGGCGATCGCATTGGCGCCCGCACCGATCGGCAACTGCGCGCAGCCGAGGTTCGGGCGCCACGCGGCGATGCGCGGCGGCAACGCGTCGTCGAACGCGACCGACACCGTCCGTGCATCGGCGTCGACCACCGCGTCCAGCGCCTGCACGTCGGCCGCGTAGTCGGGATAGATGCCGACGAGTTCCAGTGCCTGGGCCTGCGCCGGCGTGCGCCCGGCATTGAACTGCACGCTGCACAGCGTCAGCGCCTTGTAGCCGGCGGCGATGGCGCGTGCGTGGGTGGCGCGTTCGCGCTCGGCCGGCGATTGCGCGGCGGCGGACATGGTGGCGAACAGCAGCGGCAACAGCAGGGCGAGGCGCATCGGCATTCCGGACGGCGGGGCTGAACGCCAGTGTAGGCGTCGCGCTTTGCCGCACGCCCGGCGGCGGGCATCATGTCGGCCCGGACACGCACGACACGGAGCAGGACATGACGGACGCCACTGGCACGCGGCGCATCAAGCGTTCGAAGACGACGGCCCTGCTGTTGATGGGCACCGCGCCCTTGCTGTTCAGCGCCTGCCAGCGCACCGCGCCGGTCGAAGTGCAGGACGGCCTCTACACCTCGGTCGAAAGCTGCGCGCAGGCGGTCGGCGATACCGCGACCTGCCGCATCGCGTTCGAACAGGCCAAGCTGCAGGCCGCCGACACCGCGCCGCAGTACAGCAGCCGCGCCGCCTGCGAAGCCGAGTTCCCGGCCGAGCAGTGCGTCGAGCAGAAGACCTCGACCGGCCACTCGTTCATCGGCCCGCTGATGGCCGGGTTCTTCCTGTCGCAGATGATGGGCGGCAACCGCGCGGGCCTTGCCCAGCAGACGCCGCAGGCCTCGCCGGCGTTCCGCGACAACCGCCAGGGCTGGCTGCGTCCCAACGGCGCGCCGGGCGCCGGTCGCGCCGGCATGGCGCCGGTGTCGGCGACGCCGGACCGCGCGGTCACCGCGAACCGGGGCGGCTTCGGCCGCTCGGCCAACGGTCGCAGCACCGGCGGCTGAGGTGCGGCGCGTCGCAATCGTCGAACGCGGCGACTGGCAGGCGCAGGCCGCCGAGTGCGGCTTCCGGTTCCACACCATCGACGGTGCCCGCTACTGGGACGAGCGCGCGTACTACGCGTTCTCGATGGCGCAGATCGAGCACGACCTCGAAGATCCGAGCGTCGAGCTGCACCGGATGGCGATGGACCTGGTCGACGAGATCGTCGCCAGCGATGCGCTGATGCAGCGGCTGGCGATCCCGGCCGAATTCCGCGACTGGATCGCCGAAAGCTGGCGTCGCCGCGAACCGCATCTCTACGGCCGCCTGGATTTCGCCTACGACGGTAACGGTCCGGCCAGGCTCTACGAGCTCAACTACGACACGCCGACCTCGCTGTTCGAGGCCGCGTTCTTCCAGTGGCAATGGCTCGAGGACCAGCGCGCCAGCGGCCGCCTGCCGCGCGATGCCGACCAGTTCAATTCGATCCACGAAGCGCTGGTCGACCGCTTCGCCGACCTCGCCGCGAGCCTGCCACCACCGCTGCTGTTCGCGGCGGTGCGTGAATCGGAAGAAGACCAGGGCACGATCGCCTACCTGCGCGACTGCGCGGCGCAGGCCGGCCTGCACGGCGCGGCGATCGCGCTCGAGGACATCGGCCTGTCGGAGGACGGGCGTTTCACCGATCTCGACGACACCGTGATCGGATCGCTGTTCAAGCTCTATCCGCTCGAAGACCTGTTCAACGACGACTTCGGCCGCGCGTTGCCCAAGTCCGGCCTGCGCCTGATCGAGCCGCCGTGGAAGGCGGTGCTCAGCAACAAGGGCCTGCTGCCGCTGCTGTGGGAGCGGCACCGCGGGCATCCGAACCTGCTGGCGGCCGAATTCGACGACGGCGGCGACCTGCCCGCCGGCTGGGTGCGCAAGCCGCTGCACTCGCGCGAAGGCGCGAACATCGAACTGCACCTCGCCGACGGCCAACGCCTGCACAGCGACGGCCCCTACGCCGGCCCCTGCATCCGCCAGGCCGCGCATCCGCTGCCGGCGTTCGACGGGAATTATCCGATGGTCGGCAGCTGGATCGTCGGTGACACCGCCTGCGGCATCGGCATCCGCGAAGACGATTCGCCGATCACGCGGGACAGCGCGCGCTTCGTGCCGCATGCGATCGTCGAGGCGGATGCGCCGGCGACGTTCTACGCCTGATGCGGGATAGAAACCCGCCTTTGCGCGTCCCGTCTCACCTCGAGCCGAATGTCGAAGTCGGGGAATGTGTCTTTCCTTCCCCCTCCGGGGGAAGGTGTCCGTAGGGCGGATGAGGGCGCTTTTAGGCGTCCTTGCATAGAGCCCCTGCCCTCACCCGACGCGCCTTGCGCGTCGACCTCTCCCGGAGGGAGAGGTGCGCATCGCCCGCCGTCGAGTGCGTGACCCCGACCGGGCGAACGCGCGACGACACCCGCATCTGCAGCCCATTCCGCCGCTCCCGCCCCCGGCCTGCGATCATGTGCGCATGACCACGCCTCTTCCGTTCTCCGCGCTCGCGCTGCCGCCCGCCCTGTTGCAGGGCGTCGATGCCCTCGGCTACACGTCGATGACCCCGATCCAGGCCGAGTCGCTGCCGCCGATCCTCGAAGGCCGCGACGTCATCGCCCAGGCGCCGACCGGCAGCGGCAAGACCGCGGCGTTCGGGCTCGGCCTGCTGCAGAAGATCGACACCGGCCTCATCGAGACCCAGGCGCTGGTGCTGTGCCCGACCCGCGAACTCGCCGACCAGGTCGGCAAGCAACTGCGCAGGCTCGCGCTCGGCATCCCGAACCTCAAGCTCTCGCTGCTGTGCGGCGGCATTCCGCTCGGTCCGCAGCTGGCCTCGCTGACGCATCCGCCGCATGTCGTCGTCGGCACGCCCGGACGCATCCAGGAACTGGCCAAGAAGAAGGCGCTGCACCTGCGCCACGTGCGCACGCTGGTGCTCGACGAGGCCGACCGCATGCTCGACATGGGCTTCGAGGACTCGATCCGCGACATCGTCAAGCGCGTGCCGCCGACGCGGCAGGGCCTGCTGTTCTCGGCCACGTTCCCCGACGGGATCCGCGACCTCGGTACCGCGATGCTGCGCGAGCCGGTGCAGATCGGCGTCGAAGGCGGCGCGCCGGCGCCGAAGATCGAGCAGATCTTCCACGAGGTCGAACCGTCGCGCCGCGCGCCGCAGCTGGCCGCGCTGCTGCTGCGTCATCGCCCGGAATCGGCGGTGGTGTTCTGCAACACCCGCGCCGACGTCAACGAGGTCGCCGGTTCGCTCGCGCATTACGGTTTCGACGCGCTCGCACTGCACGGCGACATGGAGCAGCGCGACCGCGACGAGGTGCTGGTGCGCTTCGCCAACCGCAGCTGCAACGTGCTGGTGGCCAGCGACGTGGCCGCGCGCGGGCTCGACGTCGAGGACATCGGCGCGGTCGTGAACTACGAGCTGCCGCACGATGCCGACACCTACGTGCACCGCATCGGCCGCACCGGTCGTGCGGGCCGGACGGGCCTGGCGCTGAGCCTGGTGACGCCGCGCGAACTGCCGCGTACCGCGCTGGTCGAAGCGCAGTTCGGCGCGCCGCTGCGCTGGGAAAAGCTGCTGCCGCTCAGCGGCAAGGGCAGCGATGTGCCGGCCGCGCCGATGGTGACGCTGCGCATCGACGCCGGCCGCACCGACAAGCTGCGCCCCGGCGACATCGTCGGCGCGCTGACCGGCGAGGCTGGCCTGCACAAGGATGCGATCGGCAAGATCGACGTGTTCGCCACGCGCAGCTACGTCGCCATCGCCCGCGGCAAGGCGCATCAGGCGGTCTCGCACCTGCGCGAAGGCAAGATCAAGGGCAGGCGCTTCCGCGTGCAGCCCTTGAAGACGACGTAAGGTTTCCGCGCGTTCGCGTAGCGTCATCCGGATGCGCCTGCTGATCATCACCTACGGCACCGAAGGCGATTCGCGCCCGCTGGCCGCGCTCGGCTGCGCGCTGATGCGTGCCGGCCACGACGTGCACCTGCTCGCCGATGCCGACACCCTCGATACCGCACGCAGCCTCGGCGTGCCGGCGACCGCATTGGCCGGCGACATCCGCGGCACGCTGTCGGGCATGACCGCGATGCGACAGATCGAGCGCGCGCTGATCCGCATCGTCGAGGCGCGCACGCCCGAGTGGATGCAGCAGACGATGGCGCTCGGCGGTGGTTGCGATGCGGTGATCGTGTCCGGACTCACCGCCTTCGTCGGCCTGTCGGTGGCCGAAGCGCTCGGGGTTCCGGCGATCGGCGCGATGATGATTCCGATCAGCCCGACCGCCGCGTTCGCCTCGCCGCTGTCGCCGCTGCGCCTACCACGCGTGCTCAACCGCAGCTCGCACGCCTTCGTGAACCACATGGTCTGGCGCACGTTCCGCGCGACCACCAACCGGGGCCGCGTCGCGATCGGCCTGCCGCCGCGCACCGCGCTGTGGACCGCGCATCCGGTGCTCTACGGCGTGTCGCCGGCGCTGCTGCCCGACGTCGACGACTGGCCGGGTAACGCGATCGCATGTGGACAATGGGTGCCGCCGTCGCAGGACTGGACGCCGCCGGCCGCGCTCGTCGACTGGATCGAGACGGGCCCTCCGCCGGTCTATGCCGGCTTCGGCAGCATGAGCGGATTCGATGCGCCGCGCATGCGCGCCGCATTGCTGGAGGCGGTCGGCGATCGGCGCGTTCTGTTCAATCCCGGCTGGAGCGGCATCGACATCACCGGCCTGCCGGACACCATCCACGTCGTCGGCAGCGTGCCGCACGACTGGCTGCTGCCGCGTTGCGCGCTGGCGATCCACCACGGCGGTTCGGGCACCACGCATTCGGCATGCCGGGCCGGCATTCCCTCGGTGATCCTGCCGTTCGCCGGCGACCAGCCGTTCTGGGCCGGGCGCCTGCGTGCGCTGGGCATCGCCGACCGCGTGCTGTCGGGCCGTCGTCCGTCTGCATCCGCGCTGCGCGCCGCGATCGGATTCGCCGAACGTCCCGAGACCCGTGCGCGCGCCGCTGCGCTTGGTCGGGTGATACAGGCGGAAGATGGTTGCGCGACGGCCGTGGCGTGGATCGAGCGGTTCGTCGAGGGCGGTACGGGAGCGCCGGGCGCGGCGGAATGAATGTGGTCAGGAGTGAGGTGCAAGCAGTCCGGTGCGGGATTTGAAAGCGGTCGGTCATCGCGTTTCGACTGATGTACTGCAATGTTCCCCACGGCACATGGATCGCGGCACTGAGCGGGGGGCGCATCGGGGCTTTCCGGACGCCGGCGCCTCGAAATGGCGCCAACGACGACGCGCGGCATCGCTGCAGGAGCGGAGGCCCAGCGCAGACTGGATGCCACCAACGCGTAGAACCGCAAAGGTCGCCGCGGGATCCCAAGGCGCAGGGTCCGCTCCATTTCGGAGGGCCGGCGCTTGAAGTCGAGATCGCGCGGAGAACGACAAGGCGGGCTTATGGGTCTGCGCTGAAGGTGTTGGCCCTCACCCGACGCGCGTTGCGCGTCGACCTCTCCCGGAGGGAGAGGTGCTGGTATCGCATCGTCTTGCAGATCTTCAGTCAATTCCCACGGCGTCGCGTACGTACACGCGAACGTATCCGCCTGGCGGGAGCCTCCGCTGACAGCACCACTCAGCCCACGTCGCGGAACCTGCGCACGTGCTCGATCAGCGCGCGCAGTTTCGGCGGCAGGTTGCGGCGGTCGGGGTAGTAGAGGAAGAAGCCGGGAAACGGCGGCAGGAAGTCGTCGAGCAGGGTGACCAGCTCGCCGCGCGCGATCCACGGTGTGAACGTTTCCTCGATGCCGATCGTGAGGCCGCCGCCGGCCAGTGCGGTGCGCACCATCAGCAGCATGTCGTTGGTCGTGATCTGCGGCTGCACGGCGACGTCGAAATCCTGGCCGTCCCGCGCGAATTCCCAGCGGTAGGGTGCGACACCGGGCGCAGGCCGCCAGCCGATGCAGCGGTGCGCGACGAGCTCGCGCGGATGCGCCGGCGTGCCGTGCGCCTGCAGGTAGCCGGGCGTCGCCACGACGACCTGGCGCACCGGCCCGGTCAGCGGCACCGCGATCATGTCCTGCTCGATCACCTCGCCCAGTCGCACGCCGGCATCGAAGCCGGCTGCGACGATGTCCGATTCGTCGTCGGTCACGGTCACGTCCAGCACGACCTGCGGATAGGCCTGCGCGAAGCTCGCGACCAGTGGGCCGGACAGGAAACGCTCGGCGATCGACGTCACCGCGACGCGCAGCAGCCCGCGCGGCGGGCCGTCGTCGAGGGCGTCGTCGAGCGCGGCGCCGATCTGCGCCAGTGGCCCCGCGATCTGCCGCTGCAGTCGCAGGCCTGCTTCGGTCAGCCGCACGCTGCGGGTCGAACGCGTCACCAGCGCGACACCCAGCCGGTCCTCCAGCTTGCGCATGCCCTGGCTGACCGCCGAGCGGGTCACGCCGAGGCGATCGGCGGCGGCGCGGAAATTGTCGCTGTCGGCGACCGCGACGAATACGCGCAGCAGGTTGAGGTCGAGATCCATTGGTTAGCGAGTCTAACCACCGCATCCAGCGCCGAGGGGATTCTCGCGACACCGCCCCGGTCCTACGGTGTCCGTACCGGGCGCACCGCCCTTTTTTGGGACTTCCCCATGCAGCAGGATCTCACCGACCGCATCGTGCTGATCACCGGTGCCAGCAGCGGCATCGGCGCGGCGACCGCGCGCGAACTCGCCGCCCGCGGCGCGACCGTCGTGCTCGGCGCGCGCCGCGTCGATCGCCTCGACGCGCTGGTCGCCGACATCACCGCCACCGGCGGCCGCGCCGAAGCGCGTGCGCTGGACGTCGTGTCGGCAGACGACATGCAGGCCTTCGTCGACCACGCACTCGCCGCGCACGGCCGTATCGACGCCATCGTCAACAACGCCGGCGTGATGCCGCTGTCGCCGCTGTCGGCGCGCAAGCTCGACGAGTGGAACCGCATGATCGACGTCAACATCCGCGGCGTGCTGCACGGCATCGCCGCGGTACTGCCGGCGATGGAACGGCAGGGCTTCGGCCACGTGATCAACGTCGCCTCGATCGGCGCGCACCAGGTGTTCCCGACCTCGGCCGTCTACTGCGCGACCAAGTACGCGGTGTGGGCGCTGTCGGAAGGCCTGCGCCAGGAGACCAACACGCTGCGCGTGACCGTGGTCAGCCCGGGCACCACGACCTCCGAACTCGCCGACACGATCACCCACGAAGCGTCGGCCGCGGGCATGCGCGATTTCCGCCGCATCACCATCGAGCCCGACGCCATCGCGCGCGCGATCGCGTTCGCGATGACCCAGCCCGCCGACGTCGACGTCAGCGAACTGATCGTGCGTCCCGTCGCGAGCCCGTACTGATGGCCGCCTCCGGCCGCGGCGCGGCTGCGACGCAGCATCCGTTGCCACGCTGCTGCAGGCTCGCCGGCCTCGCGATCGCGATGGGCCTCACGGTGCCGGCGATGTCGGCGCGCGCCGGCGACATCGCGACGGCGCCGGTGGCCCACGCAAATGCGGCGCAGGTCCGCGCGGCGTTCGAGGCCTGGCGCCTGGGGCAGGGCAGCGTGTTCGACCTGCTCGCCGACGATCTCGTCTGGACCGTCGCCGGCGACAGTCCGGTCTCGGGCACGTACCGGTCGAAGCAGGCGTTTCTCGACGAAGCGGTCGCGCCGATCACCGCGAAGCTCGCGACGCCGATCGTGCCGCAGGTGACGCGCATCGTCGCCGACGGCGCGCACGTCGTCGTGCTGTGGCAGGGCACCGCCACCGCGCGCAGTGGCGCCGCGTACCGCAACCACTACGCCTGGCATCTCGAACTTGCCGATGGGCGCATCGTGCGCGCGACCGCCTTCCTCGATACCTGGGCGCTGGCGCGACTGCTCGACGACGCCTGAGCACGGATCGCGCGCGGCTGTGGGCGCGATGCCCGGAGGCGCGGCAATGATCTCCAGCACCGGTTCGAAAAACGGTCCACCCGGTGCCGGCGTCGCGCGTGTCGGGATCGCGGTGGATGCACGCCCGTCGCAGCAGTGCGGCGTATCGCACCTGCCGTGCAGCAGACACGCGCGCGTGTCTGCCGCGCTGCGCCGGAACGACGAACGCGAGTCTTCGGGACCGTCATCCCGGGCGCCGGCCGAGATACATGTGCACGAACAACCGGGACGGATGCGCCATTGCGGAGATCCCGACCACGGCGACACGCCAGCGCTTCCTCAATCCGCCGCCTCGGGCGCCCCCATGTTGCCCTTGCTGTACATCCCCGAGCGGTCGAAGCAGCACGCGCGGCGCTTGCCGCTGCCCAGCATGTCGCAGGCGGTCGCCAATCGCTTCACGCGGGTCTCGGCCTTTCGGCCGGACGTGATCCAGTGGATCCAGTCGCGTCGCTGCACCGGCGTCAGCGTGGCCCACTGCGCCTTCGCCGCCGGGTGCGCGCCGAGCGCCTTGCGCACATCGGCGGGCACTGCCGGTTCGGGTTCCGTGGCCACGGGCGACAACACGAGTTCGACGGCGTCGCCGGCCGCGACACCGGCCGCCTCGCGCAATGTCTTCTTCACCTTGAACCAGTGGCTGCCTGCGCCGTCGGGTGCCAGCGTCGCCTGGAACGGCTGGCCGGCGAGCGTGCCTTCGACGGTGACCATGCTGCGCGTCGGCAGCTGCGCGCTCGCGGCCTGCGGCAGCACGACGAATGTCCAGGTCGCAGTCTTCAGCGTGGCCGGACGCCGCAGGCGGGCGGTGCAACGGATCGGGATATCTGCGGTGCGCATGCTGCCGACGATAGACCTGCCGTGCCTGCGATGCATGTGCGGGGCGCCAGGCTGTTCCACGGTCCCGTGTGAGCAACCGGGGCCATGCGCCGTCGCACGTCCCCTGACGGCGGTGGTGGTGAGGCCGCGTCCCATATCTGGTGCCACCGGACCGCAATGACCGGCGGCCGTCCGCGTATCACCGGAGTGCCGCCAGCGTGATGACGTTCCGATGTCAGCGCGATGACCATTGCCGAAATGTTTACAAGCTGTTAATCATCTTGCATTGCAGCAATTGGCGGGTATGGATCGCCAGTTGCCAACGGAACGGGGGGGCCCATCCGATGAGAGCCAATCCATGCCTTCGAGCCAGCGCACCAGCCCGCGATCCGCCTGCTCCACCCGCAGGACACCTCTGAGCAAGGCGATCGGCGTCGCCGTCTTCGCCACTGCCTGCGCCACTGTCGCACCCGCATTCGCCCAGCAGACCGGGTCTTCGGAGCCCCCGGCCACGCTGGACACCGTGTCCGTGCTGGGCACGCGCAGCCAGCCGCGCTCCGTCGCGTCGTCGGCGGTGCCGATCGACATCATCGGCGCCGAGGAATTCCGCAACCAGGGCGCGACCGATGCGCTCGACCAGCTGCGCGTGCTGGTGCCTTCGTTCAACGTCAGCACCGTTCCGATCGACGATGCCTCCAGCCTCGTGCGACCGGCCAACCTGCGCGGCCTGCCGCCGGACAACACGCTGGTGCTGGTCAACGGCAAACGCTTCCACCGCGCCGCGGTGATCACCTTCCTCGGTCACGGCCTGTCCGATGGTGCGCAGGGGCCGGACCTGTCGGTGTTCCCGTCGCTGTCGCTGGGCCAGGTGGAAGTGCTGCGCGATGGTGCGGCCGCGCAGTACGGGTCGGACGCGATCGCTGGCGTGATCAACTTCGGCCTCAAGGAACTGCGCGAGGGCGGCACCGCCGAAGTCTTCGCCGGCCAGTACTACCAGGGCGACGGCTTCACCACGCAGTACTCGGCGCAGATCGGCCTGCCGCTGACCGAGCGCGGCTTCGCCACCTTGACCGCCGAATGGCGCGAGGCCGATGCGACTTCGCGCAGCGTGCAGCGCGACGATGCGGCCGCGGCGATCGCGGCCGGGTATCCGGGTATCGGCAGTCCCGCACAGATCTGGGGCTCGCCCGAGGTCAAGGAGGATTTCAAGTTCGTCGCCAATACCGGCATCAGCACCGATGTCGCGGACTTCTACCTGTTCGGCAACTACGCCAAGCGCGAGATCGACGGCGGCTTCTATTTCCGCGATCCCACCGCGCGTTCGGGCGTGTACTCCAACGACGGCGGCGAGACCCTGCTGATCGGCAGCCTCAGCGGCGCCGGCGGCTGCCCGACCATCGCCCTGCGCGATGCCGACGGCAACCTGCTGCCGTATGCCGGTGTCAGCGCGGCGGTGGCGGCGTTGCCGGCGGACTGTTTCAGCTTCCTCTCCACGCTGCCCGGCGGGTTCACCCCGCGCTTCGGCGGCGAACTGGAGGACGCCTCGATCGTCGCCGGCGCCAAGGGCGCCTGGGGCGAGTGGTTCTGGGATGTCAGCGCCACCTACGGCCGCAACCAGGTCGACTTCACCATCCGCAACACCGTCAACGCCTCGCTCGGCCCGGACCAGCCCGCAGGCCTGTTCTTCCGTCCCGGCGGCAACGTGCAGACCGAAACCGGCGTCAACTTCGACCTCGGCCGGGATTTCGAAACCGCGTTCACCGTGCGGCCGCTGAGCGTGGCGGCGGGCCTGGAATGGCGCAAGGAAGAGTTCCAGATCAAGGCCGGCGACGGTCCGTCGACCGCGATCGGCCCGTTGACCGAGCAGGGCTTCGCGCTCGGCTCCAACGGCTTCAACGGCTTCAGCCCGCGCACGGCCGGCACCTTCGACCGCTCCAACTGGGCGGTGTATCTGGATACCGAAGCGCAGTTCACCGAGCAGCTGCTGCTGGCCGCAGCGGTGCGCTACGAGGACTTCGACGATTTCGGCAGCACCACCAACGGCAAGCTGACCGGCCGCTACGACTTCACCGACACCTTCGCCGTGCGCGCCGCGGTGAGCACCGGCTTCCGTGCGCCCACGCCCGGCCAGGCCAACGTCAGCCAGATCACCACCGCCTTCCAGGGCAGCGGCCTGGTCGACATCGCCACGTTGCCGCCGACCAATCCGATCGCCGCACTCAAGGGCGCGCAGCCGCTGACGCCGGAGGAATCGGACAACCTGTCGCTGGGCCTGGTGTGGAACAGCGGCAACTGGCTGGTCACTGCCGACGCCTACCGGATCGAGGTCAAGGACCGCGTCGCGCTGAGCTCGAGCTTCGAACTCACCGATGCCGAACGCGCGCAGCTCGTCGCATCCGGCAATCCGGAGGCCGCGTCGCTCACGTCGGTGACCTACTTCGGCAATGCCTTCGACACCACCACCACCGGCGTCGACCTGGTCACCAGCTACGAAAGCGACCACTTCGGCGGCAGCACCACGTATGCGCTGGCCGGCAACTGGAACCGCACCGAGGTGGACCGCTTCAACCCCGATTTCGTCGACGAGGCGCGCGTCTACAAGATCGAGGAATCGCTGCCCAGGACCAAGGGCTACTTCAGCATCAACCACCAGCGCGATGTCTTCCACGCGAACCTGCGGCTGAGCTACTACGGCTCGTGGTTCGAGGACCACGTGGACAGTGGCGTGATCGCGATCGAGGACGGCGGCCTGCCGATCGACAACGGCAGCGCGACCATCGTCGATCTGGAGGTGGGCTGGAAGTTCGCCTCGGGGCTGTACGTCAACGTCGGTGCGCAGAACCTGTTCGACCGCGTGCCACGCGACAACCCCTGGGGCGCGTCGGTGGCAGGCGCCGCGTATCCCGTCCATTCGCCGTACGGCTTCAACGGCGGCTTCTACTACGCGCGGGTGGGCTGGACGTTCTGAGCCTGCGGCACGCCCCCCGGCCGCTGCCGGGGGGCGTATGCGTGCGGCGCATCCGTTTCCGGAATCTTCATACGTGCTTTGCAGAGGCCCGCGCACACTCGACCCTCCTTTCGCTGGAGTCGTATCGCATGGGCCTGTTCTCCAAGATCGCCGACCGCATTCTCGGCCGCAAAAACGCACCCGCGCCCAAGTCCACCCCGGACGCGCCGACCAGACCCGCAGCGGTGATCTTCACCGGCAGCGAGAACGATCCCAAGGTGTCGCCGCCCTCGCACAATCCGGCGCCGGCCGCGCCCGCGCAGCCGGCCGAACCGGTCGATGTCGAGGCGGTGCTGACCGGCCTGGCGGCCGAGAAGGGCGGCAAGAGCGACTGGCGCCACTCGATCGTCGATCTGCTGAAGCTGCTCGATCTCGATTCCAACCTCGACGCGCGCAAGGAACTCGCGACTGAGCTCGGCGTCAACGCCGGCGCCCACGGCAGCGCCGAGCAGAACCTCGCCCTGCACAAGGCGGTGATGCGCAAGCTCGCCGAGAACGGCGGCAAGGTCCCGGACGATCTGAAGGACTGACGTACCGCGCATGAAAACGGGCCGGCGCCTCGAAAGCGCCGGCCCGCTGCGATGCGTATCCGCCGGCGGCGTGACTCAGCCGCGCCCGGCCGGCTTTACAGCGATGTCGATTCCGTCACCGCTGCCACGCGCCGCGCGGACCTCGAACAGCTGGCCGCCTTCGACATCGGTCATGAAGAACTCGACCGCGCCATCGGCCGCGAAGCGCGGCGGATGGAAGCGGTAGCCGCCGCGCTCGATCGCGCCGCGATGTGCATCGCTGGAGATGCTGGATTCGGTTTTCGGCACGCGTCCCGGTGGCACACCTTCGCCGAATGCCGCGACCGCCTCGGCCCACAGCGCCGCACTCGCCCCGTCCCCGCAGGCTTCAAGCACGCGGCCCAGCGCATCGGGATCGCCGCGGCCGACCACCGTGTCGCCGTGCAGCACCGCATAGGTCTTCGTCGACGCCGACAGCACGTTGTTCGAACGCACGCCGACCAGGCGGCAGTCGCCTGCGACGCCGTCGGGCAGATCGGTCACGACGACATCCGCCACGTTCCATCCGTATGCGTTCGCGGCCGTTTCGGCCACGCGTGTGCTGGTTGCGTCCATCGTCTCCGCCGTCGATTCGCCAGGGGTCGCCGCGGGCGCGGCCGCCTGCTGCGCGCACCCGGACGGGGCGACGATCAACAGGCAACACCCCACGGCATGGATCAGCTTAAGCATTGGTCAGATTGTTCGTGCCATCGGGGCCTGTGGTGACGCCGGCCGACCGGGTCAGCTCCGGCGGCAGCGGGGTGCCACGGGTCTCGGCGTCCTTCTTGGCCTGCAGCAACGCGTTGACCTCGGCGCGTGCATTGTCGACGGTCAGATCGCTGCGGCCAAGGATCGTGTTGAGGTGGTCCACGATCTCCCGCGCATCCTGGCCCTTCGCGTCGAGCAAGGCTGCAAGATGGTCGTAGCTGCCATCGATGTTGACGAAGCCGGCCACGCGATCGATGACGTCGGCCACGGTCGGCGTGCGCCCGTGCTGCGCCTGCGAACCGACGTAGAACGCGCGGTATTCCTCGTGGAAGCCGTAGGACGAGTTCAACGACAGGCTCTTGTCCCAGTTGCGCATGTGGTTGACCTCATGCACGAAGGTGTGGCCGATCACCCGCAACTCGCCCGAGCGCGTCGAGGCCGCCGACATGTCGACGGGATTGTTGTCGGCGCCGATGTAGTTCGGATTCATCTGGAACAGGTCGCCGGGTTCGGCTGGCACGGAACCGTAGGCCGAGGTCTCGCCGAAGTCGAAGCGATAGGGCGCATCGTCGGCCAGGAACAGATCCAGCGTGTTGTCGATGATGGTCATGTCGCCGGCATCGTTCTGCGACAGATACGCGACCGCCTTCAACGCGCGCTGGCTGTCGCCCAGGTCGAAGTTGCGGAACCAGTCCTTGCCGATCAGCTGGCCGAGGTTCTCGACCGAACGCGAATCGGGATAGTTGCGTACCTGGCTCAGCAGCGCGGTGCGCTCGTCGGCGCCGAACCTGTCGCTCGACTGGAAGTCCGCGCTCTCGATCAGGGCCTTGAGCGCGGCCGGCAGATCGGTGTCGCCCGGCTTGCGGTTGGCCAGCGCCTCGGTCACCAGCCGCTGGTCGGACGGCGACAGCGCCTTGAACTCGGGTGTCTGCAGCAGCGCCGCCTCGCTCAACGCGGCGGTGCGCTGCGCCGGCGTCATCGCCTGGAACGACGGGTCGCCGACCAGGGTCGCGAGATCGCGCGCGACCGAGGCTGATCCGCCCGAATCGACGAACGCCTGCGCCACCAGCGCACGGTCCGGGTCCGACAGCGCCGCGTAGGCCGGCGCGTTCTGCAGCGCGCTCGCGGCGACCGCGCCTTCGGGCGTCAGGCCGCGCAGCAGTTCGCTGGCGCGGGTGGTGTCGCCGGCCTGCTGCAGCAGCTGCAGCGTGTCCTTCACGTCCTGCGGCACGCCGGGATCGGCGAGCGCCGCCGCGATGTCGGCATCGCCCACGTTGCCGTCGCGCGCCGCGGAGAACGGATTCCATGCGGACGCGCGCTGCCCGGCTGCGGTATCGAGCAGGGCGTTGTAGGCATCCGCCCCGGCCAGTTCGCGAACGGCGGCCTGCAGGTCCTCGCGGCTGATATGGCCGTCGAAACCGCCCGAGCCGTCGGCGGTGTCGAGATAGCGCTGCGAGACCTCGCTGTCGAGCAGGAACTGCGCCGCGTTGCGCAGGTCCTGCGGCGTCGAGCCGTCGGCGACCAGGGCTTCGAGATCGCTGGCGGTGATTCGCGAGGCGTTGCTGAAGAAGCCGGTATCGGCGGCCGCGGCGCGGTCGTAATGGGTGAGCAGCGTATTCGTGGCGGAAGACAACGCAGTGGTCATGGCCGGAACCTGGCGCGCGCGGGACGTGGGGTCAGCGTGCAACCTGCCTGACGCGTCGCCCAGTGGGGCCGGCCCTAGGGCCTGTGGCTCGCACGCCCCGTTCAGGCGATCGCCACGACGCGTGCACGATCGCCGGCGGGACCGGCGATGCCACTCCGTCCGTTCGCGCCGCATCCCCGCGTCACCGCTGCCCTGGACCTGCATGCGACCTTGACCGGAACGCCTGCGGCGCCGTGTTCGGCCGCCCGCTCGCGTTACGATGCCGGTCCCCACGCCGCACCTCCAAGATTCCGCATGAAGGCCCGCATCTCCGACGCATTGCAGGCGGCATGAGCAAGGCGTTCCGCCGTGCGGAGGGCCGGGCCCCGTCCCGGACCGAACGCCTGCAGCCCTGGTTCGCCGCGCTCGTCAGCGCGCTGCTGCACGTCCTGTTCGCGTATCTGCTGCTCACGTCCCAGCCGATCGTCTTCAAGACGCCGCAGGGCTCGTCGGCCGGCAGCCCGATGGCGGTCGAATACATCGGTATCACCCCGCCGCAGCCGGTGACCGCGCCCATCCCGAGCCCGCCGCCGCAGACCCCGCCCACGCAGGCTGCGCCGGTGACCTCGCGCGTGCAGACCACGCGCGTCGAGGAAGCCGCCGAACCGGTGCCGCCCGACGAGGCCGCGCCCGTCGAGGCCCTCACCGAAGTGCGCCCGCCGCGCCCTGCGCCGTCGGCCGCGCCGACACCGCCGCAACCCGTGCAGTCGCAGGCGGCCGCCAGCCCCCCCGATGCCCGGCGGCGCTCGCGTGTCTGGGGCCAGCCGCCCGGCATGCTGCCCGAGGCCACCGCGCCGGTGAACGCCGGACGCGAACGCACCGCGCGCATCGGCCAGGGCCGCGGCCGCGATTCCACCTCCAACCAGCCCAGCCTCGAAGTCGGCGGCTACCAGGTGGTCTACGACACCACCAGCGAAACCCGCCTGCGCGAATGGCGCGACGAAGGCGTCACCGAACTCTTCATCCCGCTGCCGGGCACCCGCGACTACATGGTCTGCCCGCTGGAGACCGCTTTGCGCCGCGAGTCCAGCGACTGCCGCATGCTCGCGCCGGAAGACCCGCAGATGGCCAACATCCGCGACTCGCGCGAGGTCATCGGCTTCCACCGCGTGTACCGCCGCGGCGAAGTGGTGTGGCGCGGACCGGGGCCGTACCGCTGAGTGACGCGGCGCCACGGCCGGCGCCGGCATGTCGTCAGGATCAGGGCGCGGTGCCGATTGGCTTCTCTGCGTCGTTCGATCCGAACGCATGCGCCGCAATCCAGTCCGCCATTGCCTCACCGTTTGGCAGGCCCGGCGTCACGATGTCGAAGTGGTTGGGCGACGGCGGCGCGAGCACCTCGACCGGATCGCCCGCTGCCTTCGCCATGTCGATGTAGCCCTGCATGAAGGGGCCGAGTTCGGCGGTCACGAACAGCTGCCGCACGCCGAGCGGCAGGTGGTCCGACGGACTCGCCGCACGATAGGCGTCCGGCACCTGCGCAGGCGTGCCGCCCATCAGCGGCACGATCACCGGCTGACCGCAGACCTGCGCATCGATGCAGATCATCGGCGCCAGCGTGCCCGGCCCGTCGATTGCCACAGCAGCCTGGATACGCGGACTGTTCGCCGGCGGCGTCCACGGCGCAACGAGTTGCGTGCGCGCAGGTGCCCACAACGCGAACAGCGCACCGGCCGAATGGCCGATGGTCACCACGCGATCCAGATCCAGCGGCTGGTCCCTCGCCACCGTGCCCAGATGGTCGATGCCGGCGGCCACGTCCTCGAACGAACCCGGCCAGCCACCGCCCGCATGTCCCACGCGTCGGTAGTCGATGTCCCAGGTCGCGATGCCGCGCGTGCGCAGCATCTCCGACAGGCCGGGCAAGCCCGAGCCACCCAGTTCCGCCATCCAGCAGCCGCCGTGGATCACGATCGCCACCGGGAACGGACCGGCGCCGCCGGGAATCCGCAGCTGCCCACGCTGCTGCGGGCCGGCGCCATAGGCGAATGTTGCTGTGGGTGATGGCGCAGCCGCATCAGCGTCCTGCTGGATCTGCATCGCCGATTTCGGCGCAGGCGCCGCGGTAGTCGTCTGCGCCTGCATGGGCGCGACGTGCAGCCCTGGACCCGTCAGCAGCACGGCGGTGGCGAGAACGGAAAGACGGCGTCCGGTGGTCATGCAGGCATCCCCTTGGTCGCGGCGCGACCACTGAGAGCCAGAACGTGGAACCGGCGCCTGAGCGGACAGTGTTCCGGTCAAACGGCGCGGACGTGCCATCGAAGTGAACCTGGAACAGTTACGAAGGCCATCTCGCCGTAGCATCCGCTGCCCGAAAACGCCTGGACGCAGGCGTCGGGAGACGTACGATCGAGAGCGCGAACGTCCTGCTCCTTGGACCGACAGGGCCGGCAATCCTGTTGAACGATCCGCTCTCCATTCTCCTGACTCGCGGCGCAGACACGAATGAGGACGCCGTGGCGGCCGGACGGGACCAGTCCAACAGGTGGCCGATACAATGGGTCACGCAAGCGTAAGGCCCACCATAATGGCGCGTCCCACCTTCAACGAGTTGAGGGCATTCATCGCCATCGCGGCGCGTGGGAGTTTCCGCGCCGCCGCTGTGGAGCTGGACCTCACGCCGTCGTCGCTGAGCCACCTCATGCGGGGACTGGAGCGGAACCTGGGGGTGAGGCTGCTCAACAGGACCACGCGCAGCGTTTCGCTGACCGAGGCCGGCGAGCGCCTGCTCGAACGCCTGTCTCCCGCACTGCGGGATGTCGACGAGGCATTGGGTGAGATCGATCCTTACCGTGCCGGCCTGAAAGGAACTGTCCGGATCAACACGCCTGAAGTCGGTGCGCGGATCCTCCTGTTGCAGGTGGTTCCGACGTTCCTGGAGCGCCATCCCGGGTGCGATGTCGACATCTTCGTCGAGAATTCTCCGGTCGACATCGTCGCAAAGCGGTTCGATGCCGGGGTTCGAATGGGATACTCCGTCCAGCAGGACATGATCGCGGTTCCATTCGACGGCGCGGCCCGCTTCATGCCGTTCGCGTCCCCCGGGTACGTCGCTGACCGGGGCCTGCCTGAACATCCGCGCGACCTCGTGAACCATGCCTGCATCCGGAACCGGCTTCCTGGTGGAAGGCTGTATCACTGGGAGTTCGAGAAGCACGGAGAACGACTGTCCATCGACGTGAAGGGCGTTCTGACGCTCAACCACATGTCCCTGATGATCGAGGCGGCGGTGGCCGGCATGGGTGTCATCTATACGCTCGAGCGCGCCGCCCGTCCGTTCGTGGACGCTGGCCAGCTCGTGCCGATGCTGTCGGACTGGAGCCCCTCGGTGGAGGGGCTCACGCTCTATTACCCGGGGTTTCGGCAGGTGCCCTCATGTCTCCGCAATTTCATCGACGTGATGCGCGAGGTGCTCGCCTGACTGCCGGTGTCCCGCGATCGTCGGCGGAGTCGGTCTTGGCCATTCCGTTCTCGGAGCGACGCCTTTCGCGCGTACTGCCAGGATTCTGACGACGATTCCGGGTCCAAGCCTGTGCTGCGATGTCCGGAATGCAGATCCGGTTGCATCGATATGCCTTCGCGGACGCTTCCGTCGGCGAATCTCCCGCATGCCGCATGCCGCATGCCGCATGCCGCATGCCGCATGCCGCAGGGTCAGGGAGCCGGATCGACCGCCGGAACCATCTCGACACCCAGTTGGCGGAGGAACGCGAGGTTGTCCCACTGGACCCACTCGTCGCGCAGCGTGCCGTCGGAATGGAAGCGGAAGAAATTGATGAGGTGGAGCACGACGCGCGCACCGTTCGGCTTGATCGGACCGACCGGAGAGATCGTGAGCGTGTTGTCGAAAACGCCGGACATCGTGGTCCGGGCGGCGACCAGGTCGCCACGCGAAATGACCGCGGAGCGTTCGCAGGCGAATCCGGTCAAGGCATTTCGCAAGCTCGCCTGAAAGTCCTTGACGAACTGGAAATCGGCATCCCCGTCAGGGCCATGCAGGACGAAATCGTCCGCGAAATACGCGTCGAGTGCTGCCTCGTCCTCTTTCGCGATCGCTGTCTGCCCGATTCTGATCAGACCGCGTTCGCGGTCGCTGTATCGGCTGTCATCGGCGGAAATGAAATCGTTCATACCGGTTCTCCTGTTGTCGACAGAAGGAGTATGGGAGGAATCCGTCATCGGACTGAGCATGCATCTTCTGATGAGGCAATGAGGATTCCTCATCAATGCGCGTCGCTGCCGAACAACATTCCAGGCCCCAGGAGCGCTTATGTTCTCCGGAGTTAGCGGCGTCAGGTTCACTTCTAGTCGCACCACTGCTTCTCGCACGGCACTCCATCGTTGTCTCCGTCCATCTTCGTATTCGGGCAATTGCGGATGAAGAACGTCGCTTCCTCGCAAGACCGCATCTGCGAGCAGTGCTGGCGTCCATCGCAGCTGAAGCTCTGCGCCGGTGTTGGCAACACAGGTGTCGACGTGGCGCGTGACGGCGAGACGGTCGCCGCGACCGGGGTCGTCGCCGCAGATTCCGGCGCATAAAAGTGGCGATAGCCGCCCCACGCGGCGGCGATGAGCAGCAGCACGATCAGAAAGCGCATGGCGGGTTCTGCCTGGTCGGTGGCGAAAGAAGAGGGCGATTGCCGCAGGCGGCGCTCATCGCGTACCGCGGCAGGCGGGGAATGTCGTGCAGCCCCAGAAGGTGCTGTTGGCGCGGCGGTTGGTGCGTTCGACCATTGCGCTGCCGCAGCGTGGGCAATCGGGTGTCGCTGTGACGGCCGGCGTGGCAGTGGCGAAGGCGGGTTCGATTCCGGGCGCGGGCATCGGTGTCGGTGTCGACGCCGGAGTGCGGGCCTCGTCCTGCACCGCGCGGATCATCGCCAGCAGGGTCGCGCCATCGATCAGTTCGATCGGCTTGCCGGCCGCAAACCGTGCGGCGTCCTTGGTGAATCCGCCGACGGTCGCGATGCGCACGGCGTGTGCGCCGTGGTGGGCGAGCAGGCCGTACATCTCGCGTACGACGTTCACCGGCACCTGCTGGCGGCGCCATTGCTTGCACTGCACCAGCGTGCGTTGGCCGTGCTTGCGCAGGATCAGGTCGATGCCGCCGTCGGCGCCGCCCAGGCCGGTTTCCTCGACGCTGTAGCCCTGACGGCGGAAGGCTTCGCCGACGAGGCGTTCGAAATCGCGCCAGCCGATGGCGGCGAGGCTGTCGAGGCCGGTGCGGGTGTCGAGCAGGCGGCGACGCTGGCGCGCGTTCGAGAATGCGCGCAGCGCACACACCACGCATAGCGCGAGGAAGACCCAGGCGAGCGGCGCGAGCGATGCATTCCCGTTCGCCAGTGCTTGCGCGAACGGGCCCTCCTGCCGCGCGAAGAACGCCGGCACGCCGTGCCGGATGGCGGCATAGCCGATGACGCCGACGACCAGTGCGACCGGCCACGGCAGTTTGCTCAAATCGTCGAAGAACCCACGACGTCCGCGTCCCATGCGAATCCCCTTTCCCCTGCGGCGGACGATAGCCCGGATGCGGGCGACCGGGGAAGCGTCAGAACAGATCGCCCTGCGTCAGGTCGTCGAGGTCGGCCAGTGGCGGTGCGGCGGCCGGTGCGTCGCCGGCGCCGAGTCGCCAGCCCAGGCCCGACCAGCGGCTGGCATGCCGGTCGAGGGCCATGCCGATCACGGATGCGTTGCCGACGACATGCAGCGCGCTGCGCGCGCGGGTCATGCCGGTGTAGACGAGTTCGCGCGACAGCACACGGTTGAAGCGCTCGGGCAAAACCAGCCAGACCTCGTCGAACTCGGAGCCCTGGGCCTTGTGCACGGTCATCGCGAACGCGCTGTCGTGTGCGGGCAGAGCGGCGGGATGGAAGGGGCGCGGGTGCAGCGGGTCGTCGCCGGGGAACCAGGCCATGACGGTGCCGGTGTCGTCGCCGAGACAGATGCCGATGTCGCCGTTGAACAGGCGGTGGCGGTAGCTGTTCTCGGTGACCAGCAGCAGGCGGCCGTGGAAGTAGCCTGGCCCGGCGCCGCGACGCGTGCTGCCGCCCAGCAGTTCTTCGATGCGCGCATTGAGCCCGCGTGCGCCGTGGGGACCCTCGCGCACTGCGGTGAGGATGCGCAGGCGGCTGGCGAGCGCGAGGGCTTCTGCAGGATCGGTGGTCTCGGCGAGTGCGGTCCAGTGCGCGAGCAGGTGCTCGCGGTGTGCGGCGAGCGGATCGGATTGGCCTTCATGGAAATGCACGCCGGCGAGTTTGCCGGCGCGCAGCAGGGACAGCGCGGTGTCGGCATTGCCTTCGCGCACGGCGGTGGCCAGTGGCGCGAGATCGAGGGTGGCGCTCTGGCGGTAGCCGCGTTGCAGGTGGATGCGGCGGCCGGGGAATGCATCACCGTCATTTCCGCGCAGGCGGGAGGTGGTTTCCAACAGCGCATCGCGCTGGTCAGCCATGGACGTTTCTTGTGCTTCATCCGAAGCCCCTGGATGACCGGACATACGTCCGTTGAACGCCCCGCCTGCGCGGGAATGACGAGCCGAGAAAGGTGAAGCCGAAGTCGCTGGATCCCGGCCTGCGCCGGCATGACGCGCAAGCGCAGATGCGCCGAGCAATGCCTGCAACGCGTCCGCGTCGTCGTCGGCGATATGCGTGCCGTCGCCCGCCGCGCGCAGGATGCCGCTGAGCACGTCGCCGGCTTCGACCGACGGCAACTGGTCGGGATCGCCGAGCAGCACGAGTCGGGCGCCATCGGCGACGGCCTCGACCAGCTTGGCCATCAGCGGCAGGTCGATCATCGAGGCCTCGTCGACGACGACGACATCGAACGGCAGCGGGTTGTCGGCGTGATGGCGGAAGCGCGGGCTGTCGGGAATCGTGCCGAGCAGGCGGTGCAGCGTGGTGCCGGCGGTGGGCAGCGGGTCGAACAGGGCGGGCTCGACACCCGACGCCGCCAGCGCCTGCACGGCCTTGCGCACGCTCTCGGCCATGCGTTCGGCGGCGCGGCCGGTCGGTGCGGCGAGTGCGATGCGCGGCGGTGGATGGCCGGGCTGCAGGGCCTGCGCGGCGAGCAGGGCCAGCAGACGGGTGATGGTGGTGGTCTTGCCGGTGCCGGGGCCGCCGGTCACCAGCACGAGGTTGTGACGCAGCGCAACCGCGGCCGCGCGGGCCTGCAGGTCGCCGCCGGTGTACGCGTCGGGAAACAGGCGCGCGAACAGCGGCGCCAGCGTGTCGGTGGCGTCCGTCGCGGGAGGCTGCGCGCCGATGCGGCGCAGGCCGAGTGCGAGACGGCGTTCGTATTCGCGGTAACGGCGCAGGTAGAGCAGGCCGTGTTCGAACACGAGCGGCGCGTCGGGGATGGATTCGGTATCGCCGTCGTCGGGTTGCGACACCCATGGCGAGACTGCCAACTGCGCGCGCCAGGTGTCGGACGCGGGCCAGTCGATCGCGGCATCGACGAGGCGCTGCGGTGCGGCGGGGTCGAAGCCGGCGTGACCGTTGGCGACGGCGAGGGACGCGAGTGCGGCGGCGGCGAGGACGGTGTCGGGGGTAGCGGGATCGAGGCGGCGCAGCGATTGCACGAGCGCGTAGTCGAGCGTGCGCAGGGCGCCGGCGTCGCGAAGTTGCTGGAGGAGGGTCATTGGAGGGGGGTGTCCTGCGAACGGTGGCCCTCACCCCAACCCCTCTCGCGGAGGGAGAGGGGCTCGATCACTGCGAGCGCGAGCCAATCGCGCGAGGTGTGATTACTCGCGCGACCAACCAGAGCCCCTCTCCCTCCGGGAGAGGGGTTGGGGTGAGGGCAGGCGCTTGCGATAAACCAAACTCCAGGCGGCAAAAGCCTCGAGCAGGTCCGTCCGTCCGTCGCTTCACGACGCCGACCGATCGCCCCGACCCAATCCTTCCCCGCGCGCGGAGAAGGGCTTTGACGACACGCGCGATATCCAACCCTCACGCCGCCACCCCCGCAGCGCGTCCCGCGAACAACCCGTCCAGCGCATCCACCAGCTCCGGCGCGAACCGCCACGCCTGCACGCCCGGCGCATCGGCGCGTGTCGCATCCAGTCCACGACAGAACAGATACCGCACGCCACCGAAATCACGGGCGTAGTCGTAGCCGTCACCCAGGCGGAAGCGCAGCCAGCGGTGTAGCGCGACGGTGTAGATCAGCGCCTGCAGGTCGTACTCGCTGTGCGCCATCGCGGCTTCGAGTTGTGCGGGGCCGTAGCCGGGCAGGCGGTTGGTCTTGTAGTCGAGCACGTACCAGCGCCCGTCGTGCACGTAGGTCAGATCGATCAGGCCGGTCATCAGGCCTTCGAGTTGCCGCCGCGTGCCGAAGCCGCTGCGCGTGCGCAGTACGTCGTGGCGGTGCAGCAGGGCGAGCAGGGCGTCGATGCGCGTCGGCGCGAGCGCGAACTGGAATTCGATTTCCGCGCGGCGCATATCCGGCGGCACGTCGGCGAGGCGCACGCCTTCGGGCAGCGTGACGGTCAGTGTCTGGCCGACCAGTGGCGTCAGCACGGCGACGCCATCTTCGAGATCGTCGTCGGCGTAACCGGCGGCGCGCAGGCGCTCGACGATCACGTCCGCATCGGCCTCGGGTGCAGGCGCATCGGGGGTCCACGCGGACCAGCGGGCGAAGTCGCTGCGTTCGAGCACGTCGTGCAGCACCACGCCGAAGCGCGCGCCGGCGAAGCGTGGGTCGAAGATGTCGGTCTCGACCTCGGTCCCGGGCGTCGCGTCGGGATCGACGGCGGGTTCGTCCAGGCCACCGGGCGCGGCCTGCGTGGACGCGCTCGACGCGTCCTTGCCGGACTCGGCATTCGCCAGCTGGGTGAAGCTGTAGACCCACCAGTCGCTCAGCAGCGAGCGTGTCGCGATGCGCGCGGCCGGCACGGCAGCTTCGGATTCGGGCGGCAGCCATGGCAGCGATGCGGGCGGCGTTCGCGTGTCGATTCGGATCGCGTCGCCGAGCGCCTCGGCCAGTGCGTCCGGCGCGCCGATCATGTGCGCGACCGCGGCCTTGTCGTGGCCGTAGAACTTCCCGCCGGCGAGCCACAGCGCATGCCGCGCGCGGGTCAGGCCGACGTAGAGCAGGCGTGCATCCTCGGCGCGCTCGCCGTCCTGCCAGCGCTGCTTTGCATCGTTCCAGCCCGAGCGCGACGGCAGCAGTTTCCAGTGCAGGGCGCGGCCGGCGTCGTCGGCCACGGTGACGTGGCGGCCGGCGTCGCGCGGCTTGCCGCCGATGCCGGCGAACGGCAGGAACACCAGCGGATACTCGAGGCCCTTGCTCTTGTGCAGCGTGACCACCTGCACCCGGCGCGCGTCGGATTCGAGGCGCAGCAGCTGGCTGTCGTCATCACTGCTCGCCGACGCGATCGCGCGCGACAGCCAGTCGACGAGACCGTGCAGGCCCAGCGCCTGCGCCTGCGCTTCCTGCAGCAGTTCGGCGAGTTGCAGGTAGTTGGTCAGGCGGCGCTCGCCATCGAGCAGGCCGAGCAGGCGGCCTGCGTGTTCGGCGCACAGATCGGTGATCAGCGCGAGCGGGCCACCGCGCTGCAGGCGGTCGCGCCAGCCGAGTGCGGCGAGTTGCCAGCTGCGCAGCGCGTCGCCGTCGGCGTCGAGCGCAGCGACCTGCGTCGCGTCCTCGCCGATCAGCACCGTCGAGAGCGCCGTGCGCAGGCGACCGTCGTCGGCGCCGTGCAGCAGCGCGAGCAGCAGGGCGTGCACGTCGCGCGCTTCTGCCGTCGCGAACAGGCTCTGCTTGCCGGCGGCGACCGCAGGAATGCCGACCAGCGCCAACGCTGTGCGGATGCGCGTGGCCTCGCTGTGCGAGCGCACCAGCACGGCGATGTCACCGGGTTGCACCGGGCGGCCTTCGATCGACGCGTTGCCTGCGCGCGCATCGCTGAGCACGCGATGGATCTCGGCGACGCAGGCCTGCGTGGCGAGCTCGCGCGAGCGACCGGCGCTCCAGGGTTTGATCTTGTTCTTGTGGTCCGGAGGCGGATCGGGCGCCTGCCACAGCGTCAGCGCGGGCGCAGGTGCACCGTCACGCAGATAGTCGTCGTCGCGACGCACGCCGCCGGACCCGACTTCGCGGAAGCGGATGCGGGCATCGACGAACGGCGGATGGCCCGAGTCTTCCGCCTGCGCGTACAGCGCCGCGACCGCGCGCAGCACGCCGGGGCGCGAGCGGAAGTTCAGGGCAAGCGGCGGCGCGAGTTCGGCCGAGGCCTGCGCGGCGAGATAGGTCTCGACGTCGCCGCCGCGGAAGCCGTAGATCGCCTGTTTGGGATCGCCGATGACGAACAGCGCCGGTGCACCGCTGGCGGCGCCGAACACGCGCTCGAAGATCCGCCACTGGCGCGGATCGGTGTCCTGGAATTCGTCTACCAGCGCGACCTTGTACTGCTTGCGCAGCTGCGCCGCGAGCGCGTCCGCCTGCGGGCCATCGACGGCATCGGCGACGCGGTCGATCAGGTCGTCGTAGGTCTGCACGCGCTGCTGCTGCTTGAAGCGGTCGACGCGGGCGCGCGCATCATCGCGCAGGCGATGCAGCAGCTCGACGCGGCGCGCGTCCTGCCATTCGGCGATCTCGGCCAGTGCATCGAGATAGGCGGGAATCGCATCGCACACAGGCGAATCCGGCGTCGGTCCCTTGGCGGTCTTGTTGGTCTTCTCGACCAACCGGTCGCGATGCAATTGCGACAGCTTGGCGTGGTGGAACGGCGCGCCGTGATCGCCCGCCGCGCACCAGGTGCGCAGATCGGCGAACAGCGCGGTGATCCAGTCGGCCTTGTAGCTGGCGCCGTGCAGGATCCTGTTGTCGACGGCCTCGATCAGCGACGCGCGGAAGTCGTCGCCATGCGCATGGAAGGCGTGCGCGAGCGCGGCGCCCGCTGCGCACAGGCGCGGCGCCGGATCGTCCGGCAGTTCGGCGAGTGCAGGCCGCAGCACGCGTTCGCGCACCAGCGGCGACAGATCGCCGGCAAGGGCGGGCGGACCGCCGGACCACAGGCTCAGCAGATCGTCGGCGGCATCCGGCTCGACACCGTGCGCGCGCCAAAGATCGGCGGCGATCGCTTCGCGCAGGCTGGTGTCGCTGGCCATCAGTTCCGGCGCATCGAAGCCCTGGCCGGCTTCCAGCGCATGTTCGCGCAGCACGCGCGCGCAGAAGCCGTGGATGGTGAAGATCGCGGCGAGGTCGATCTCGTCGGCCGCTGCGCGCAGGCGACGCCGCAACGCGTCGGCGCTTTCCTCGCCGCGCGCGAGATGCTGCGCGAGCACGGCGTGGGTCAGCGCGGCTTCGGGCGAGGCGTCGTCGCCGATGTCGGACTCGACCAGCGCCTCGGCCATCTTCAGCCGCTTGTGGATGCGGCTGCGCAGTTCCTGCGTCGCGGCCTCGGTGAAGGTCACGGCGAGGATCTCGCCGACGCGCAGGCCGCCTTCGACGACCAGGCGCACGACCAGCGTCGCCAGCGTGAACGTCTTGCCGGTGCCGGCCGAGGCCTCGATGGCGCGCACGCCGTCGAGCGGAAGCGCGAGATAGGGATCGGGGGTGCTCATTCCGATTCCTCCACGTCGAGCTCGGCGGCAATCGTGCGCAGCGCGTCGGGATCGGTGCCGCCGTACACCAGTCCGGAGACGACCGCGTTGAAGACCGTCAGCGCCTGATCGACGAATGCGACCTGCGTGGCCTCGTCGGTGAATGGATCGCGCCCACGCAATGCGAGGCGCAAGGCTTCGGTGTTGCCTTCGCCCCAGCTGCGGTCGCTGCCGTGCCATTTCTTCGCGGCGTTCTGAAGACCGCGTTCGAGATTCGGTGCGTTGAACAGTTCCCAGCCGCTGTAGGGCGCGAACGGCAGCGGCGCGCGCAGGCCCTTGGCGCGCAGTGCGATCAGATGCGCGAGCAGGGCGCGGGCCTCAACCGGTGCGAGCGTGGCGCGCGTGTGCGGACCGTGGCCGGCATCGCCGCCATCGTGGAACTGCACCAGCGGCCTCTCGAGTCCGGCCGCGCTGGCGAGCAGCCAGTCGAGGCCGTCGCGGATCGAGGAGTTGCCGTTCGGCGCGTCGAAGCGGATGCGCACGATGCCGTGCGGGTACACGTCGCCCAATCGCCTATGCAGGCGCACGCCGTCGATGTCGGTTTCGAGCCGCGGTGCATCGGCGACCGCATCGCCGCGCCAGGCGCGGAAGGCCTCGGCGTAATCGTCGACTTCACGTCGCACCGCTTCGAGCGTGCGACGGCCCAGCGGTCCGGATGGCAGCAGGCCACGTGCGCGCAGCAAGGCCTGCGTGGCCGCATCGTCGTCGCCACGCAGACGCGCTTCGAACACCGCGCGCTGCAGCTGTTGTTTCGCGAGACCGCGGCCCGGCGCGAGCAACGGTTCGACATCGCCTTCGAGCGTCTCGACCTCGGCCAGGCGCATGCCCAGCCGCTGGCGCAGGAAGGTCTCGGCCGGCGCCTGCAGGAAACGCCGCAGCGTATCGAGCGACAGCGCGTCGTCTTCGTCCTCGGCCGGCGGCAACGCGGTGCCGTCGAACCATGCCGGCAGCGCGATGCGGCGCTGCGCGGGCTGCGCCGCGGCCTGCCACCACTGCTGCCGGTACGAGAAGCGGCGCGGCTCGTCGCCGGCGCCGAATGCCGCCGGTGCGAACGGCTGCAGCGGGTGATGCACGACGAGATCGTCTGCCGCGTGCGCATCGGGTGCGTGCTGCGCATCGGCGGCGGCCAGCAGTTCGGTGACCAGCACCGACGGCTCGCGCACGCTGCCGTCGCGCGGATCGGCGCCCTGGTAGCTGACGTAGAACACGTCCTGCGCGGCGGCGAACAGTTGCAGGAACAGGAAGCGGTCGTCGTCGCGCGTGCTGCGGTCGCCGACCTGGCGGCGGTCGGTGCCGAGTTCGGCGGTCAGGCGATTGAGCCCGGCGGCGGCATCGCGGCGCGGGAAGTCGCCATCGTCCATGCCGAGCAGACAGATCGCGCGGAACGGCAGCAGGCGCATCGGCACCATGCGCCCGACGCTGACGCCGCCGGTCAGCAGCGGTGCGCGCGTATCGGCCTCGCCGAGCGCGGCGGCGAAATGCGCGCGCACGGCTTCCGACGGCACCGGTGCATCGAAGCCGGCGCGCGCGGCTTCGGCGGCGAACGCATCGATCAGGCTGCGCAGGCGGTCGAGCGCGCGCTGGGTCGCGGGTGTCGATGGCGGCCGCGGCAGCAGCGCATCGAGCAGGCGCAGCAGGCGATCGCGCCAGGCTTCGGGCGGCATCGCGTCGCCGAGGTCCTGCGCGTGACGTGCGAGCACGCGCAGCAGGCGGATCAGCGTGTCGAGCGCATCGAGCGCGCTGCCTTCGAGTTCCGGCAGCGGCGCGATCAGCTGGCCGGAAGCGGTCGCGATCGGCGCGTCGCTGCCGCTGGCGTGGCCGAGCAGCAGGCGGTCGAGCGCGAATGCCCAGGTGTAGGCGTCGTCGGCCGGCGCATCCAGGCGCGCGCGATGCGCGGCGTCGATGCCCCAGCGCGCACCGGCCGCGAACAGCCACGCATGCAGGCGCGCGAACGCGCCGGCATCGAGGCCGGCGGATTCGGCCAGCGGCGGGCTCGCCAGCAGGTCTAGCGTTTCCTCCAGCCCGAAGCGCGCGACCGGCAGTGCGAGCAGGCGCAGGAAGACTTCGGCCAGCGGTTCGCCGGCGAGTGGACTCGCATCGGCCAGCGCGTAGGGAATCGAATCCTCGCGCCCGCGACCGCCGAACACCGCATCGAGATACGGGATGTAGGGATCGATGTCCGGCGCCAGCACCGCGACCTCGCGCGGCTGCAGCGGCGGATCGAAGCGCGGATCCTCGAACAGTGCGCGCAGCTGGTCGTGCAGCACCTGCAGTTCGCGCAGGCGCGTGTGGCAGGCGTGCACCTGCAGACTCGGGTCGTCGCGCCGCAATGCGGGCAGGCGCGTGCGCGGATCGTGCGCGGTCGGCGTCAGCGGCGGCGACGGAAGTCGCTGGAACAGGTCCGACTGCAGCCGGCGCAGCAGGCTGCCGTGCAGCGCGTCGCCGCCGTCACCGGGATCGGCATCGCTGCGCAGTTCGACATCGGGATGCACGACTTCGTAGCTGCCGAGCACGGCCATGAAATCGCGGCCGGCATGGCCCCAGGCCTGCAGCAGCGGATTCTCGGTGCGCGCGGCCTCGGCGCCGCCGGCACGCACGCGCTGCAGGTCGCCCCAGTAATCGCGGCTCGGCGAGGGCACATAGAAGTGCAGCGTGCCGACGCGCGCCTGCGTGGCGAGCACGCGCAGCACGTCGGGCGAGACGTTGAGCGTGGCGAACGCGAACAGCCGCGGCGGCAGGCCGACGGGCAACGGCGCGTCGGCGCTTTCGAAGCGGTCGAGATACTGCTGGATGCGACGCGCGCGATGGCCGCGGCCGCGCGCGATGCGGCGCCACAGGATCGCCTGCGGATCGTCGGCGTCCGCGCCCGCTTCCCAGCGCAGCAGCCAGTCGCGGCGCCAGGCCTGGTACTTCTCGAACACCGAGGCGAGTTCGCCGGCCAGCGCCCACGGCCGCAGCGGGTCGTTGCCTTCGACATGCGCGCGCAGCGCGGCGAGCGCCGGCTGGGCGAGGAAGGCCGGATCGGTCAGCGCGGCATACAGATGCCAGAGCAGCGCGGCGGCGTCGGGTTCGTCGGTCGGCGGGCCGAGGTTCGCCGACAGCGCACGGCCGACGAATTCGCCGGGCGTCACGAACTCCAGATTCGCGGCGACGCCATGCTCGGCGGCCAGCGTCGACTGCAGCCAGCGCCGCATCGCGACCTGCGGAATCAGCACCACGTCCGGCGCCAGCAGCGACTGCCCCGGCGCCGGCGTGCGCAGCGCATGCGCCATCAGGCCCGCCAGTACCTCCAATGCATTGGAGTGGTAGAGGCGGAAGTCGGCTGCGGCATCGGGCATCCGGCCATGATGCCGGAGCGCGATCGCAGGAGGCGATACGGGGTCCGCACCGTATGCGTGGCCACATGTCGGGGACGTTGCAGTCTGCTGTCGTCCTGCACGGTCGCGCGAAGTCGCTGGGTCCCGGCGTGCGCCGGGATGACGGCGTGCATTCCCGTGGATCTTCCGCGGCACATCGAGCTTCAAGCTTTGCCCGTCATCCCAGCGCAGGCTGGGATCCATTTTGATCTTCGGGCTTTGCCCGCTTACCTCAGACAGAAGTGGACCGCCGCTGACCGGACATAAGTCTGTTGGAGCCACTGGGATGACGAAGCGCTGAGTGCCCGACTTGCCGGTCATGTCCGAGCTGCATTCAACAGGCGCCATGTCTTCGGATGCCGTCGCGCCATCGGATTCGCAATCGAAAAGGCACACGGAGCCGTACAAACCGGGACACTCCACCCCGCTCCCGGGACAATTTCTGTACTCACCAGTACACCGACTGGGTTAAGATTCAGTTTGTTCCCGCCATCCTCTGCGGGTTTCGCGCATCCGCCGCGCGACCGTCCCCCGACACCACCCCACGAGCCGAATGCCCGACGCCAACGCCCCCGCCGTGCTGCTGCGCGATGTCCGCCTCGACCGGGGCGGGCGCAGCGTGCTGTCGGGCATCGACCTGTCGGTGCCGCGCGGCAGCGTGACCGCGGTGCTCGGTCCGTCGGGCAGCGGCAAGTCGACGCTGCTCTCGGCGCTGACCGGCGAACTGGTGCCGGCCGCCGGCACCGTCGAGGTGTTCGGCCAGCGCGTACCCACCCGTACGCGCGAACTGCTGGACCTGCGCAAGGGCATCGGCGTGCTGCTGCAGGGCAACGGCCTGCTGACCGACCTGACCGCGGGCGAGAACATCGCGCTGCCGCTGCGGCTGCACACCAGATTGCCGAAGCCGGTGATCGATCGCCTGGTCGCGATGAAGCTGCAGGCCGTCGGCCTGCGGACCGCCGTCGATCTGTATCCGCGCGAGCTGTCGGGCGGCATGGCGCGTCGCGTCGCACTGGCGCGCGCGCTGGCGCTCGATCCGCCGCTGATGATCTACGACGAGCCGCTGACCGGGCTGGACCCGATCGCCTCGGGCGTGATCATGAGCCTGATCGGCCGCCTCAACGCCTCGCTCGGGCTGACCAGCATCATCGTCACCCACCACGTGCACGAGACGCTGCCCGTCGCCGACCACGCGATCGTGATCGCCAACGGCCGCATCGTGTTCCAGGGCACGCCGGCGCAGCTCGAGGCCACGACCGATCCGCTGGTGCGCCAGTTCCTGCGCGGCGAGCCGGACGGGCCCATCGCATTCGACCGCGGCGATCTCGCCCGCACGGAGGCTGCACGATGACCGCCGCGATCCGCTCGCTCGGCCGCGCCGGGATGTTCTCGCTGTCGGTGCTGCGCGCATCGAAGCCGACCGCCGACTTCTTCACCGAGCTGGTCCGCGAGATCTACAAGATCGGCGGCCGGAGCTTGCCGATCATCGCGGTCGGCGGCGCCTTCGTCGGCCTGTCGCTGACCCTGCTGGGCTACCGCGCGCTGGAGACCTACGGCGCCAGCAACCAGGTCAGCGTGCTGATCGGTCTGGGCCTGTACCGCGAACTCGCGCCGGTGCTGACCGCGCTGCTGTTCGTCGGCCGAGCGGGCAGTTCGATCTCGGCCGAACTGGGCCTGATGCGCGCCACCGACCAGATCACCGCGTTGGGCCTGATGGCGATCGATCCGGTGGCCAAGGTCGTCGCGCCGCGCTTCTGGGCGGCGGTGATCTGCGTGCCGCTGCTGACCGCGTTCTTCTGCAGCCTCGCGCTGTCGGCGAGCTGGTTCCAGGCGGTGCAGGTGCTGGGCATCGACAACGGCATGTTCTGGCAGTCGATGCAGGACGCGGTCGATTTCCGCCACGACTTCCTGACCGCGTTCGTGAAGTCGGCGGTGTTCGGCGGCACGGCGGCGCTGGTCGCGTCCTACGTCGGCTTCCACGCCGAGCCGACGATCGAGGGCACCTCGGTCGCGACGACGCGCGCGGTGGTCAACGCCTCGCTGCTGGTGCTGATGTTCAATTTCGTGATGTCCGCCTTCCTGTTCCGCTGATGTCGGCGGCCTGAACGCTGATTCCCTCTTTCACCGCCGCGTCCGGCGGTCCGCTGCAAAGGTGACACCCATGACAAGCGCCCGTGGTCCCCGTCTCGAGTTCGCCGTCGGTGCGTTCCTGCTGCTCGCACTCGCCTCGCTGCTGGTGCTGGCGATCGCCTCGACCAACGGCCAGTTCGGCTTCAGCCGCGGCGGCACGTACGAGCTCACCGCCCGCTTCAGCAATCTCGGCCAGCTGCGCCCCAACGCGCCGGTCAAGGTGGGCGGCGTGACGATCGGCCGCGTGACCGGGATCGATCTGGACCCGGTGCGCTTCGATTCGATCGTGTCGATGAAGATCGAAGACCGTTTCAACGAGATCCCGGCCGACACCTCGGCAGCGATCCTCACCGGCGGCCTGCTCGGCGAGAGCTACATCGGCCTGTCGGTCGGTGGCGATCTCGAAGTGCTGCAGCCGGGCGAGGAGATCGCGTTCACCTCGCCGGCGGTGGATCTGATGCAGATGGTCGGCAAGTACATGTTCGGTGGCGGCGGCGAAGGTGCCGACGCCGCCTCGCCAGCCGCGCCCGAAGCCGGCACCGCGTCGCCCGACGCGTCCCCCAGTGACGAAGGAGTTCTTCCATGATCCGTATGCCCCTGATCCGTCGCGCCCTGCCGCTCGCCCTCGCTGCCGCGCTGGTGCTGCCCGCCGCCGCGTTCGCGCAGCCCCGCCCGGCCGCCGCGCCTGCCGCCAGCGCCACGCAGGCCGGCTCGCCGAGCCAGCTGGTGCTCGGCAACACCGAGCGCGTGCTCAAGACGCTGGAATCGCGCCGCGCCGAGTTCACCCGCGACCGCGGTGCGCTGCAGACCTTCATCAACAGCGAATTCAACACCATGTTCGACCGCGACTACGCGGCGCGGCAGGTGCTGGGCCGTCACGGCCGCGGCGCGTCGGATGCCGACGTCAAGGCGTTCGGCGATGCGCTGGCCGAGAACCTGATGCGCAAGTACGGTTCGTCGCTGCTGGACTTCAACACCCAGCTGCGCGTGCGCATCAAGTCCGAAGCCCCGCTGCCGCGCGGCCTGGGCGTGCGCGTGTCGAGCGAACTGCTGCGCAGCGGCGGCGAGCCGATTCCGGTCGACTACTTGATGCGCCAGAGCGGCGGCACCTGGAAGGTGTTCGACGTGATGGTCGAAGGCGTGTCGTTCGTGCGTACGTTCCGCGAGCAGTTCGATACGCCGCTGCAGCGCAAGTCGATCCAGGAAGTCGCGCGCGAGCTGCGCAGCGGTCAGATCCAGGCAACCGCCGAGTGATGGGCACGGCCGCAGCCTCGGTCCGACGCGACGGCGATGCGCTGGCGCTCGCCGGCGACATCGTGGCCGCCTCGGTGCCGGCGCTGTGGTCGCAGGCGCAGGCCGGTCGCGCGGGCGCCGCGCGGCTGGACCTGTCCGCCATCACCACGCTCGACAGCGCCGGCCTGGCGCTGCTGGCCGAACTCGCCGGCGACGGCGCACTGGCCGTCGTCGGCACCGCGCCGGGCCTGGCCGAACTGTGCCGCGCCTACCGTTTGACGCCGACGCTGGCCTACGTGTCCGCGTGACCCTCCCGCCCAACCCGGCCCCCCACGGGATTCCGACGATGTCGAGCCTTGCCCCGTTCCGTCTGCTGTTGCCGCTGCTCGCGTCCGCGGCGCTCGTCGCCTGCGCCGGCACCGGCTTGCCGAAGGACCGCGTGCCCTCGCCGGTGGCCGACACGGTCACCGCGCCCGTGCCTGCGGTCGCCGACGTGCCCACCGCGGCCGACGCCGATGCCGCCGACGTGCCGGCCGCGCCCGATACCGGCGTGGTCATCGAAGCCTTCGACGATGCCGCGCGCGTGGCCGGCGACGCCGCGCCCGCGAACGGCACGCCGACCGATGCCGAGCTCGACTACGCCGCGCTCTACGGTGAGCCGGTCTATGACCCGATCTACGATCCGACGCTGCCCGAAGCGGCGCAGATGCCGCGCAGCTACGATCCCTGGGAGCCGCTCAACCGCCGGGTGTTCGCGTTCAACAGCGCGATCGACCGCGGCTTCGCCAAGCCGCTGGCGAAGGTCTACGCCAAGGTCGTGCCGCGTCCGGTGCGTCTGGGCGTGACCAACTTCTTCAGCAATCTCGGCCAGCCGGTCAGCGCGCTCAACGCGCTGCTGCAGGGCCGTCCGGCGGCGGCGGGCCAGTCGCTGGGCCGGTTCCTGGTCAACAGCACGCTCGGTATCGGCGGCATCTTCGATCCGGCGACGGATGCGGAGATCCCCAACCAGAGCGCTGACTTCGGCCAGACGATGGGTGTCTGGGGCTGGCGCGATTCGCGTTACCTCGAACTGCCGCTGTTCGGCCCGCGCACCTTGCGTGACGGTTTCGGCCTGGTCGGCGACGCCCCGCTGTCGCCGTTGCGCCAGGTCAGCGACGACACGGTGCGCTTCGGCCTGCAGGGCCTGCAGCTGGTCGACCTGCGCACGCGCCTGTTCGCCGTCGACAGCATGCGCGAGGGCGCGACCGACGAGTACGCACTGATCCGCGATGCGTGGATGCAGCGCCGCGCGTACCAGATCGAGTCGGTGCGCCGCGTCGACCGAGAGGATCACGAAACCGGATTGCCGGATTATCTGTACGACGACGACGCCATGCCGACGGTGCCGGTCGACGTGATGCCGATGGTGCCGCTGTCGCCGACGCCTTGAGGGCTGGCGTGCGTTGAAGTGATACGAAAAAGCCCCGCGAGCGCGGAACTTTTTTGTTGGTGGTGTGGGTCGCGGAATCGCTGGGACGCATCGTCGCCGAGGGCGGCCCTCACCCCAACCCCTCTCCCAAGGGGAGAGGGGCTCAATTCGCGCGAGCTTCGGCGTTTAGCCCCTCTCCCCTTGGGAGAGGGATTGGGGTGAGGGCGCTTCTGCAGTGAACGTCCCGCTCAGACAGCACGCCCCCTTCCCGCGAATCACCGCCGCCCGCAGCCATCACGCCACCGCCAGCGCCGCCTCCACTGCCGCGCGCACCCGCGGATCGTCCGCCGCCACGTCCGGCGCGAACCGGTCCACCACATGCCCGTGGCGGTCGATCAGGAATTTCTCGAAGTTCCACAGCACGCCCGGCGCCGGATTCGGCGTGCCGTAGGCGCGCAGCTTCTCGCGCATCGGGCCTTCGCCGGTCGCCTCCGGCTGCGCGGTCGTCAGCGCAGCGTACAGCGGATGGATCGACTCACCGGTCACCGCGATCTTCGAGAACAGCGGAAAACTGACGTCGTAGTGCAGGCTGCAGAACTGCTGGATCTCGGCATCGCTGCCCGGTTCCTGACCGGCGAAGTCGTTGGCCGGAAAACCCAGCACTTCCAGGCCCGCGTCGCGCTTCTCGCGATACAGCGCCTCCAGACCTGCGTACTGCGGCGTGAGCCCGCATTTCGATGCGACGTTGACCACCAGCAGCACCTTGCCGGCATGCGCGCCGAGCGTTGTCGTGTCGCCGTCGATGGTCTTGAGCGGGATGTCGGTCAACGGTGCGGTCATGGCGGTGCGCTCGCGAAGAAGACGTAGCCCGATGTTAGCGGTCAACGCGTCTCCGCAAACTGACGGCTCCACCACATCGCAGGACCTGATCAGTGTCGTGTCCCGGTTGGGCGTCGGTTTTCCATCGTCATCCCCGCGAAAGCGGGGATCCAGCGACTTCAAGGCATTGGAAAGCAAGACGCTGGATTCCCGCTTTCGCGGGAATGACGACCTGAAAGTCTTCAGCTGAGACACGACACTGATGTCGCAGGATGGATAGCGCGCAGCGAAACCCATCACCTCGCCGATCACGATCCGCGCGTCGTCACGCCCGAGCGCATCACGGCTCCGGCGACCCCGCGTCGTCCTCGTCGCCCGCCACATCGTCCAGCGCTTCGCCCAGCAACGCCTGCGCATCGGGCCCCGGCAAGGACTCCACGCCGCGCAGGCGGCGCTCGATCGTCCGGGTCTTGCGACTCGCCTCGCCGAGGCTCTTGCCGACCGTGCTGATCTGCTTCTCCGCCTTCTCGAGAATGCCGGCGAACTTGCCGAACTCGCTCTTGACCGCGCCCAGCACCTGCCAGACCTCGCTGGAGCGTTGCTCGATCGCCAGCGTGCGGAAGCCCATCTGCAAGCTGCTCAGCAGGGCGTTGAACGTGGTCGGTCCGGCCAGCACCACGCGATGCTCGCGCTGCAGCAGATCGGCCAGGCCCGCGCGTCGGATGACTTCCGCGTACAGGCCTTCGGTGGGCAGAAACATCACCGCGAAATCGGTCGTATGCGGCGGGCACACGTACTTTTCGCAAATGGATTTCGCCTGCACGCGGATCGCGCGCTCGAGCTGGGCGCCGGAGATCTTGACCGCGTCGGCGTCGCCCTTCTCCTGCGCGTCGATCAGGCGCTCGTAGTCCTCGCGCGGGAATTTCGCATCGACGGGCAGCCATACCACCGCATCGTCGTCTCCGCGGCCGGGCAGGCGGATCGCGAAGTCCACGGCTTCCGCGCTGTCGGGCTTCACCCGCACGCCGCGGCTGTACTGCTCCATCGTCAGCGTCTGCTCGAGGATGTTCTCCAGCTGCACTTCGCCCCAGCCGCCGCGATCCTTGACGTTGGTCAGCACGCGCTTGAGATCGCCGACGCCGGTCGCCAGCTGCTGCATCTCGCCGAGGCCGCGCTGCACCTGCTCCAGACGCTCGGAGACGATCTTGAACGATGCGTCGAGGCGCGTATTGAGCGTGGTCTGCAGTTTCTCGTCGACGGTCGCGCGCATCTGGTCGAGCTTGCTGGCGTTGTCGGCCTGCAGGCGCTGCAGTTGCTGCTCCAGCGTCGTGCGCATCTCGCCGATGCGCTGTTCGTTGCGCTGGGTCAGCTCGTTGAGCCGCGCGCCGAGCGCATCGGCGAAACGCTGCTGCTGCTCCGCGCCCTCGGTGCGGGTCTTGCGCGCGTCCTCGGTCAGCGCCGCGCGCAGCACGCCGAGGCGCTCGTCGGTGGTACGGGTGAACGCATCGAGCCGTGCATCGGTGCGTGTGGTGAACTCGTCCAGGCGCTGGTCGGTGCGCGCGGCGACCGCCTGCAGCTGCGCGCCGAACGCATCGATGCGCTGCGCCTGCGACGCCGCCGACGCATCGAGCTGCTGGCGCAGTTCGCCGCGGCCGTCGCGCTGCTCCTCGCGCAATGCGCGTTCGAGCGTGTCGCTGCCGGCGTCCGTGCGGCGCATCACCAGCACGACGAGCAGGACGGTCGCGGTGACCGCGACGAGCAGGATCAGGACGAGCAGCAGCAGCGTGGCATTCATGCCGCGATTCTAGCGGTTGCCGTCTCAGCACCTGCGCCGGAACGCGCGACGTGCCGGTGGCCGTGCCCTGTACGCGATCCTGTCGCGTTCTTTTCCGGTATGCGGTGCCGGCGCCCTGCAACGCGTTCGACGTTACGCTGCGCATCCCGTTCCGAGCTGCCGAACCGCCATGTCCGACCTGCCTTCCCTGCCTGACGTCGCGCCGGGCCGTTATCGCCATTACAAGGGGCGTGACTACGAGGTCATCGGCGTGGCGCGCCACAGCGAGACGCTCGAGCCGGTGGTCGTCTACCGGCCGCTGTATGGAGAAGGCGCGCTGTGGGTCCGGCCCCATGCGATGTTCGTCGGGACCGTCACGATCGAGGGACGGGACGTGCCGCGGTTCGCGCCCGTCGCTGCGCCTCCGGCGACGGACGGCCGTTGAGCCGGGCCGCGTCTGGCCCGGCGTGATGGACTATCGTGCGGGCTCACGCACCGCACGGAGCAGCGCCGCATGACCGGGAAGACGCTGAGAACCGCGACGCTGGCCGTCGCCCTTGGATTGCTCTGCGGCTGCGCCGGCGACGGCGGCGACCGGGTATCGCCGGCCGCATCCGTGCGCGATGCGACGCCCGGTGTCGATACCGGCACGCTCGACGGCGCGCCCTACCGCGTCGAGATTCCCGCGGACTGGAACGGCGAACTGGTCATGCTGCTGCACGGCTACGAACCGCGCGGCGTGCCGCGTGGCGACCCGTGGCCGGCGAACGAGGCGACGCCGCTGTTCCTCGCGCGCGGCTATGCGGTGGCCGAAAGCGGATACGCGTCCCAGGGCTGGGCCGTCGCCGACGCGATCGCCGACAGCGAGCGCCTCCGTGCGCACGTCGTGGAGCGCCACGCGCCGCGGCGCAGCTGGCTGGTCGGCTTCTCGATGGGCGGGCAGATCGCGCTCGCGAGCCTGGAGCGTCATGGAGCCGCGTACGACGGCGCACTGTCGCTGTGCGGTGCGAATGTGCCGGCCACGCAAGTGTTCGACGACGCGCTGCGCTCGCTGGTGGCGTTCGATTATTTCTTCCACGATGCGGGTCTGCCCGGCGCCGGCCTGTCCGATCCCGAGGCGCCGCCGCTCGAAGACCTGCCGGGCGACCAGATCGCCTTGATGCAGACGATCGGCACCGCACTGGCGACCGACCCCGCGGCCGCGGCCACGCTGGCGCAGGCGCTGGAGGTACCTGCCGACGGTCTGGTCGGCGCACTCGGCCTGCACGCGCTGCTGTTGCGCGAAATGACCGCGCGCGCAGGCGGTCTGCCGGTCGACAATCGCGAAACCGTCTACAGCGGGTTCGGCGACGACGCGGCGTTCAACGCCGGCGTGCGCCGGTATCCCGCGGATGCGCAGGCGGTGACCTACCTCGCCGGTGTCGCGGATCTGCGCGGGACAATCGGCAAGCCGCTGGTCCTGCGCTACAACCACGACGATCCGACGATTCCGCCGCGCTATCACGCGGTCTATCCGGCGCTCGCAGCCGAGGCCGGGCACAGGGATCGGATCACCATGCTCCCGGCGGTCGGAGAGGGGCATTGCGCATTCTCGCCGGAACAGATCGGCGAGGCCTTCGACGCGCTGGTCGATGGCGCAGCGCGCGCTGCTCCGCCGTAGCGACGAACGACCCGACGTCCCTGTAGGAGCGCGCTCGCGCGCGATGGGGTTCTACCGGTGACGCCCATCGCGCGCGAGCGCGCTCCTACGGGAGCAGTTCGACTCAGGCCGCGCCGGGCACCGGTGCGTTCGCGGTGATGATCTTCGCGTCGCGCAGGTCCGACCACACGGCGGCCGGAATCGCGACCGACATCGATTCGATGTTCCCGGCCACCTGCTCGGCATTGCGCGCACCCGGCACGATCGCCGAAACGACTTCCGGCGCATTGGCGAACTGCAGTGCGACGGTGCGCAGGTCGACGCCGTGGGCACGCACGATCTCCTCGGCCTTCGCACGCTTCTGTTTCGAATCCGGCGGCACCGGCTGTGAGCCGTAGAGATAGCGGTCGCGACCGGCGAGGAAGCCGGCCAGCAGCGGCGAGCCGACGATCACCGAGATGCCGCGCGTGGCGAGGTTCGGGAAGGTGTGTTCGAGCGCGTGGGCGTGGTCGAGCAGCGAGTACTGGCAGGCGAGCAGGAAGATGTCGGGATCACTGACCTCGATCGCGCGCATCGCCGGGTCCGGCGTGTTGACGCCCATGCCCCAGGCCTTGATCAGGCCTTCCTCGCGCATCTTCGTCAGCTCGGGAAATGCGCCGGTGCGGGCCTGCTCGAAATATTCGAGCCAGCGCTCGCCCATGTCGCCGTTGTCGGGGGAGAGGTCGTGCACCAGCACGATGTCGAGCGAATCGATGCCCAGGCGCTGCAGGCTGTCCTCGACCGAGCGGCGCGTGCCCTCGGCGCTGTAATCGTAGCGGTAGTCGAACGGCGGCGGCTCTTTCCAGTTGACCTTCGGCGTGTCCTTGGTCGCGGTCAGCAGGCGGCCGACCTTGCTCGAGATGACGTAGTCCTCGCGCGGCTTCTGGCCGAGCACGTGGCCGAACCGACGTTCGGAGCGGCCGAGGCCGTACCAGGGCGAGGTGTCGAACAGGCGCATGCCGCCGTCCCACGCCGCTTCCAGCGTGGCCTGCGCATCGTCTTCGGTGACGACCGCCCAGTTGTTGCCGAGCGGCGCGCCGCCCAGGCCCACGCGTGCGGTCGGGCGGTACTTGCGGCCGCCGGCGGGGTTGGTCGGCAGCGGACGCGTGGCGCGACGGCCCTGTGTCGGCAGGACGTCGCCGGGCGTGGTCTGCGCGCTGGCGATCAGCGGCGCGGCGGCGAGGGTGGCGGCGCCGAGCGCGGCGGCGGACAGGAAGGTGCGACGTGTGTGCATGGGGATCTCCGGCGGCAGGGGATTGCGACCATCGCCTCCCGGCCGTCCGGCCGCCCTGCGTCGATGCCCGCGACCGCATACCGTGCCAGCCGCGCCGAGGTGGCGCCGTGAACCGGTATGGAAACCTGCCTGATGCGTCAAGCGGGACCGGCTGCGAGTGTCGCCTGCGTATCATGCGCGCTCGATCCGAGGCGGTGACGACATGGGCTGGATGGGCATTTCCGATCTGCCGACCTTCGTGGTCGCGGTGCTCGTGTTCCTGGCGATTCCGGGGCCGGGCACGTTCGCGCTGCTGACCGCCACCGCGCGCGGCGGCGTGCGCGGCGGCTATGCGGCGTTCTTCGGTCTGGCGCTCGGCGACCAGGCGCTGCTGTGGCTGGCCGCCGGCGGCGTCGCCGCATTGCTCGCCGCCAATCCGATGCTGTTCCGCGGCGTGCAGTGGCTGGGCGCGGCGTATCTGGTGTGGATCGGCGTGCAGCTGCTGCGCAGTCGCGGCGACGGCGCCGGCATGGTGGCGCTGGGCAGCGGTCACTGGTTCCGCCAGGGCGTACTGATCACCCTGCTCAATCCGAAGGCCGTGCTGTTCTACATGGCGTTCTTCCCGCTGTTCATCGATCCGGCGCAGCACCGCGGCTTCGCGACATTCGCGGCGATGTCGGCACTGATCTGCGGACTCGGGCTGCTGTACTGCTCGCTGCTGATCCTCGCCGGCCACGCGCTGCGCGCGCGCGTCGCCCGCGATCCGCGCATCGCGGCGTGGCTGCGGCGGATCGCCGGTGCGTGCCTGGTCGGATTCGGCGTCAGGCTCGCGTCGACCTGAGTCTCGCGGCTTCAGTACAGCCGGATCGGCAGCTCGCGCGTCGCAATGTTGCCGCTGGCATCGCGCACGATGGCGCGCAGCACGTAGTCGCCGACCGGCAGACCCGCCGGATCCCACAGCGCCGGTTCGAGGCGCCCGTCGCGCACGAGGTTGTTGACCGCGTAGCGGAAACGCGTACGCGAGGCGCCGTGCACGGTGATGCCGCTGTCGGCGGAATAGGCGACGCGCACCGCTTCGCGATGCGGCGGCATGCGGTCGAAATCGATCGTGAAGCGCGGCGTCTCGAAGCCGGGCATCGGCGCGCCGTCGGCGGCCAGCAGCTGCCAGCCGAGCGCGTGCAGGCCCAGGCGCCGGCGCGGCAGGTTGCCGTCGACTTGGTCCCAGGCTTCGACGACGATCTGCAGGCCACCGCCGTCGCCCGGCAGAATCACGCGGCCGTCCTCGCGCGAGGTCATCGGCGTGTCGAAGGCGTCGAGCAGCGCGAGATCGTCGATACGCGGCGCGACGGTGTCGACGAAATTGCGGAAATCCAACGCCACGGCGTTGCGCTGGTAGCCCGACGGGCCGAGGGCCAGATGCACATGCGCCTGCGCATTGATCGTGCCGATCGCGTCGCCTGCGCGGACGTGCGTGCCGCGCGGAATGCGCACGCGCATCGTCCGCCCGTCGTCGCCGGGGACGAGCTGGAAGCGCGGATCCAGCGCCTCGCCGCGCGGCGTGCGGCCGACGCGCATGTGGATGTAGGTGAGGGTGTCGATCGCGAGGCGTTCGGCCTGGTCGCCGAATGCGCTCGCGGCAAAGGGACTCGCGACCTTGGCGTCGGCGATCGCCAGCACCGGACTGCCGACATCGCCGCGCACGTCGAAACCGTCGTGCAGATGGCTGCGCGATTCGCCGCGGAAGTTGCCGCGCACCTCGCCCAGCGTGCCGACGACTTCGTGCCAGCCGTCCTGCGGCGCCAGCGGCCAGCGGCCGCGCGTATCGGGCAACGCCGCGTCGGGCGCGGGGCCCACCGCGACGTTGGCGAGGTTCTGCTTCGCGCCTGCGCGGCGCACCTGGACGATGCGATGCACGCGATACGCCGCGGCGTCGGCGACCCACAGCCGGCCGAAGCGGTCGAACGCGAGCCCGGCCGGACGCGCGAGCCGCTGCGCCATGTCTGCTCCGGTCAGCACGACGGCGTGACCATGCGGTTCGACCTGCAGCACGCGGCCGCGCGCGAGTTCGCCGACATAGAGCCGCTGCTGCGCATCGAGGGCGACCGAGACCGGCGAGACCAGCTGCTGCGCGTCGGGGTCGCGGCTGTGGAGCGGCAGCGTCGTCGTCGTGCCGTCGGGCGCGACGCGGCGCAGCGCGTGGTTGCCGGTGTCGGCGATCCACAGCGCGCCGTCGTCGCCCAGCGCGAGCCCGCCCGGCGTATCGAACCGCGCCTGCGTACCGGGGCCGTCGAGAAATCCCGGTCGTCCGTCGCCGGCCAGCGTGCGCACGACGCCGGCCTCGATCACGCGGATGCGATCGTTGAAACCGTCGGCGACGAACACCCGGCCCGTCGCGTCGACCGCCACGCCGGTCGGCGCATGGAAGCGCGCCTGCACGGCGGGGCCATCGGCGAAGCCGGCTTCGCCGGTGCCGGCGAGTGTCGTCACCGTGCCATCGGGCGCGACGCGGCGGATCGCATGATTGCCGGTGTCGGCGACGTAGAGCGTGCCGTCCGCATCGAGTGCAAGGCCGGACGGCGTGTGGAAGCGCGCATCCGCGCCGCGCCCATCGGAGAAGCCTTCGAGGCTGCCGGCGAAGGTGTCGACGCGGCCATCGGGCTGCACGCGGCGGATGCGGTTCGACGCGCCGCCATCGGCGACGAACGCGGTGCCGTCCGCTGCGACGGCGATGCCGAAGGGATCGTCGAACCGTGCCTCGGATCGCGCGCCATCGCGCACGCCGCGATGGCCGTCACCGGCCACGGATTCGATCCGCGCCGGCAGGCCCGCAGGCGGCGGGCCGAGCGCAGGACGCTCAGGCGTGCGCCAGTCCCAGATGAAGCTCGCCGCGAGCGCGACGGCCGTCAGCGCGGCGACGCCCCAGATCGCACCGCGCAAGCCGGGCCGCAGCCTCCGTCCCATGCAGCCGGATCAATCCACGACGCGGCAGAACACCGCCTTGAGATAGCGCGATTCCTGCACGTGCGCCATGAACGGATGATCCGCGCCCGCGCCCGACACCTTGAGGATCTGGATCGTGCGGTTGGCGTAGAACGCCGCGCGCCGCAGCATGTCGAGGAACTGTTCCTCGCTGACCAGACCCGTGCACGAGAACGTCGCCAGCAGGCCGCCCGGCTTGACCACGCCGAGCGCGAGCTTGTTCATGTCGAGGTACTTCTTCAGCGCCGGAATCACCTGCTCGCGGTCGCGGGTCATCTTGGCCGGGTCGAGCACGACGACATCAAAGGCATCGCCCGCGTTCGATGCATCGCGCAGCCACGGGAAGATGTCCGCCTGCACGAACCTGATGCGCGCATCGTTGAGCCGGGCGTTGCCCTTGGCGATCTCGATGACGTCTTCGTCGATGTCGATGCCGACCACTTCGCTGGCGCCACGCGCGGCTGCGTACACACCGAAACCACCGGTGTTGCAGCACAGGTCGAGCACGCGCTTGCCGCCGACCTGGCGGCTCAGCCACTCGCGGTTCTCGCGCTGGTCGGCGAAGAAACCGGTCTTGTGCGCGCCGGCCGGATCGGCGCGGAAGCGGATGCCGTACTCGGTGATGATCGCCGGATCGGCCGGCACGCTGCCGCGATAATCGAAGCTCTCCTGCTTCTGCACGTGCTCGTCGGCGAAGCTGTGGAAGCGGCAGCCAGGGAACTGTTCGGTCAGCGCCTCGTAGATCCATTCGCGATGGCGGAACATGCCGGCGCTGAAGAATTCGACGACCAGCAGGTCGCCGTAGCGGTCGACGACCAGGCCTGACAGGCCGTCGCCCTCGCTGTGCACGACACGCCAGGCATCGGAGACTTCGTCGAGCTTCAGCACCTCGCGGCGCAGCGAGACGGCCTCGGCGATCTTGCGCGAGAACCAGCCGGCATCGACCGGCACGTCGGGATGCGTTTCGAGGATGCGCACGGCGATGCGCGAATGGCCGTTGTAGAAACCGCGGCCGATCCACTCGCCTTCGACGCCGACGACGTCGACGATGCTGCCCGGCTTGGGGCGCTGCGCCGGCTTTTCGACGAGGCGCTGGAAGATCCACGGATGGCTGGAGCGCCAGGCGTTTTTCAGCCGGACGACGGGATAGGAAGTCTGCATGGCGCGAATTCTACGGGGTCGCCGACGGCGACGCCCGCCGCGCGCGTGCGCCGGTCAGGCCGGCGTGGGCAGGGCGACCTCGACGTCGCGGTCGATGACGCGGTTGCGCCCCGCGCGCTTGGCCAGATACAGACGCCGGTCGGCCATCGCCAGCAGCGCGTCGAGATCCGGCGCGCGGCCCTCGCGGACGTGCGCGATGCCGATCGACAGCGTGACCGCGGTGGCGATGCCGTCGATCACCGGCGGATGCGCGGCGACCTGCGCGCGCAGGCGCTCGGCGCGCATGGCCGCATCGCCGATGCCGCCGCCGGTCAGCAGCATGCAGAACTCGTCGCCGCCGAAGCGGCCGACCACGTCGCCGTCGCGGGTCGCGGCGCGCAGTCGCGTGGCGATGCCCGCCAGCACGCCGTCGCCGGCCGCATGGCCGTGCGCGTCGTTGACGGCCTTGAAGCCGTCGACGTCGATCATCAGCAGCGCCGCCAGACCATCGTCGTGCGCACGCGCGAGGCGCCGCTGCGCGAGCTCGAAGAACGCGCGCCGGTTGTGGACACCGGTCAGCGCATCTTCGGCCGCGAGTCCCTCGAGCCAGCGCTGCTGGCGTTCGAGCTGCAGCAGCAGGAACGCGAACGTCGCGAACACCGGCGCGACCAGGAAATACGCGAGTGCCAGCTGCTGCCCGGGCGTGATCCCGGCGCCGAAGGTCGGACCGGACTGCGGGTTCCAGCCCTGCTCGGCGAGGCGGTAGACGCAGACCAGCGCGGCACCGGTGAACAGCACCACCAGCGCGCGCTCCGGCCACGGCCGCCGCCCGCCGCGGCGCAATGGCGCCCGCACCGCGAGTAACACGGTCAGCAGCGCGGTGGCCCAGAACATCGCGATGCGTGCTTCCGGTGCCTGCCCGGGCACCAGCAGGACCAGCAACAGCACCAGCGCCGGCAGGTAGACCACGGCCCACGACAGGGGCGTGCGCGCAGGTGTCGCCGGCAGGCTGCGCAGCAGGGCGCGCAGCATCGCCGCGTAGCCGGTCACCAGCAGCGCACAGGCGATCGCCTGCACGGCGCCGCCGAGCACCGACGTCGGCACCGCGAACAACGGCCAGGCCAGCGTCTGCAGCGCGAGACCCGCCGTCCATTCGCGCAGGCCGGCGCGCTCGCGGAGGCGCTGCTCGCGCAGCACCAGCCACGTCATCGCCGCCAGCGAGACCGCCAGCAACACGAACATCGCCAGCAATGTGACGTGCCAGGCATCCAAGACGACCCATGCTCCGTGACGCGCCCCGGGACGGGGCCGGGCGACACGGTAGCGTGCGGATGCGATGCATGCGGCGCGGCTGCGGCGAAAGGCGACGGCGGTCACGCCGGCTTGCAACCGCGCGATCCGTCGCCATGCTGGGATGCATGCATCTCGACAGTCCCGACGACACCCCCGACTCCGGCCTCCAGCGCGCACGCGACAAGCGCCGCCTGTCCAATGCGCTCAAGGCGAGCGTCGTCTTCGTGCTGGTGCTGTGCATCGTGTTCGGCGTGCAGGCAGCGATCGACTGGCGCTTCCTCGCGGTCAGGCCCGGCGAATGGGCCGGCCTGCTCGGCCTGCTGACCGCGCCGCTGCTGCACGGCTCGCCCGAACACCTGATCGCCAATGCCAGCGCCCTGCTGCTGCTCGGCTCGCTGGCGCTGGTGGTCTACCCGCGCGCCACGCTGCGCGGCCTGCCGCTGATGTGGCTGGGCTCGGGCCTGGGCGCGTGGCTGATGGGCAATCCCGGCTCGCATCATCTCGGCGCGAGCGGCGTGACCCACGGCCTGATGTTCCTGGTGTTCGTGCTGGGCCTGCTGCGTCGCGACCGGCCGTCGATCGCCGCCGGCATGATCGCCTTCCTGTTCTACGGCGGCATGCTGCTGACGATCCTGCCGCAGGAGCCGGGCGTGTCCTGGCAGTCGCACATGGGCGGGGCGATCGGCGGCGTACTGGCCGCGTTCTGGTTCCGCCATGCCGACCCGATCCCGCCGCGCCGGCGCTACAGCTGGGAGATCGAGGAGGAAGAGGCCGCGCGCGCCGAACGCGACCGCCGCGACACCTTCGAACCGCCCGCACCGCACGACGTGCCGGTGCTGTGGGAGCGGCCAAGCGAGGCGCCGCGCGGCGTGGTGCTGCGGTTTCCGGATCGGCGGCGGCAGTCGGATGGCGATGACTGACTACACCCGGCGCGCATGTGCGCCGGCCTTTCTAAAGGGATGGGCCACTCGAAGATGCCAACGGAAATCGGACCTTGCTTCTTGAACAAGGCGTAGCGGCCCTGCTGCATCCGTCGGGAGCGCGAAGCGATATTCCTTCGAAGACGAACTCGCAGCTCAAGCAATGAATGAGTGGCACAGCAGCGGATCGGAGGAATGAATGTCCTGCCCGCTGCGGGCTTGACGGGATGGACCTGCACAATGAGCTTATTGGTCAGGGCGCCAAGTCGCCGACCTGGCCAAGGAGGTTAGGCAATGGAGTGCAATGCGCATCGGGCCCCCAGACGTCTATCGGGCGGTTTCACCCTATGGTCGGCCTGTCTCTGCCTGGCGCTGCTCTGGAGTGATGCGTTCGCGGCCGAGTCACGGCGTATCTCTTTTGCCGAATCGGAAGACGGCGCTCACATCAGGGTGGAATTGGGTTGGAACAGCTGTATCCGGCGCATCGTCTTCGCGCAGGACGTGCCCGGGGGCCGAAGCGCCAACTGGCGCCTTGAAGCGCCTTGGCAATGGACGAGTGATCGTGAGGCGAGGAGTGCGAGGTGCGTGAAGCAGTTCGCCTTTTCCGCGACGTCCACTGAGCACGCAGGTGATCGTGACTACCCGTTCGTGGTCAAGACGGAAGCCGGTACACACATCTTTCTTCCCTTTCTGTGGACCGAACCGGAGGGGTCAGCCCATCCGGCTGGCGCCACGATCGACTCACCCCACTGCAGTTCTTCCGGGCGAAGCGTCCTGGACGGATATCACCTGATCCAATGGTGCCTGCAGGCGGGCAGACAGCTGCATGTCGACCCACGCGTACCTGACTGGCTCGCAGAACTTCTGGAAGAGACGCTGGCCGATACGCTCGTCAGAGGCCAGGCTTTGCTCGGCGATCTCGACGAGAGCGCCATCCGCCTGTATGTGCGCTACTCGGCAGGAGACGAGCAGCCGAGTTGGCGAGGTTGGACGAGCGGCCCCGAGCTGTTCGTCAATTTCTCCGGCAACTGGACCGAGAGTGACGCGCTGCGATTCGAAGCCGAGAAATATCTGACCCATGAAGTGCTCCACCTCTGGAACGGGTGGGCGCGCAGGATTGATGATGGCACCCCTGTGTGGTTGAACGAAGGATACGCAGAGTTCTTCGCGCTTGATCTGATGCGGATGCGCGCGCGCATTACGAACACGCAGATGCAGGCGGCAGTACTGAGTCGATCAGCGAAGTGCCTGGAACAGATCGAGAACGGCGGATACGTGCGGGATCGCGATCTGCGACTGTACGGAGAGGGAATCTACGACTGTGGCGTCATGGCGATCTATCAACTTGACCGCAGACTGGAATCCGTGACGCACCAACAGGCTGCGGCGCCGTGGAAAGCGATCTTTGCGGACGTCGACGGCGCGGCCATCTCGCTCCAGGAGGTGCTTGGACACTATGTCGCTTACAAGGCCGAGACCGCGGGCGGAAACGGAGTCGACTGGCAAAGCGGGGCCTTCGAGCGTTTCTCCATTTCGTGGCAGGGGCTCGAGGACATCGGGATCGAACGCAGCGCCGATACACGATCCGACGAGTTTGGAATCCGGGCCAGAGCGCACTTTCTGCAGTCCTTGGTGCAGCAGCACTGCATCGAGCCGCCCTACGGGTTCAGCACATTTGACAGCTACGTAGAGCTCGATACCGGAGATAGGTGTGGAATCCTGTCCGGCAATCCATTGGTTTCCGGAGTTGGCGGGCGCTCGTTGTTCGGTGGCGACGTTGCATCGGTGGTCGAGAGCGCCATCGCAGCGTGCAACGCGGATGGACCAATAGGTCTGGACCTGCGGGACGGCGCGCGCCTGGAACTGCGATGCAGGCAGAAAATGCGCTCACCCCCACCTTTGACCCAACTGGCCTGCAGCCAAGGACGGCCGTGTGAGATTGCGCGTCGTCGCATGTAGATCGACATTCCCCGAGCTTGTCGGCCACATGCATTCTTCCTGCAGGAGGACGCATCGCTGCCATTCTTGCACTACATTGGTGCAATGGCCGACGAGACCCCACCGCCGCAACCCTTCGACGCATTGACCACGCCGCTGGTGTGGGCCGATGCCGACGGGCGCATCCGGACCTGCAACGTGGCCTTCGCGCGCTGGCTCGGGGTGGGGCGCAAGCGGCTGGTCGACCAGCCGCTTGCGGCGCTGGAGGTTGATGGCGACGTGCTGCGACTGGCGCTGCGCGTCCCGGGTGATCCGGCCGACGGTCCGATGCGCGTGCGCCGCCTGGTGCTGGCCTTTCTCGGCGGCGAGCCGCGTTTCGCCGATGCCTGGCTGACCCGGGAGGCCGACGGCGGGCTGCTGCTCGAAGCGCATCCGGTCGACGAATTTCCCGGCGCCGATCCCACGCTCGCGATGCCGCTGGCGCTGTCGGCGGCGCTGCGCGGCCTGGCCCACGAACTGCGCAATCCGCTGGCGGGGCTCAAGGGCGCGGCGCAGCTGCTGGCCCGGCGCGTCAGCGATGGCGAATCGCGCGAACTGGTCGCGCTCGTCGACACCGAAGTCGCGCGCCTGGGCACGTTGGTCGACCAGTTGCTGTCGCCGCGTTCGCCCACGCCGCACCGCGCGCTCAACATCCACGGCGTGCTCGAGCAGGTGCTGCGCCTCGCCGAAGCGGATGCCGGCTGGGCCGTGCGCATGATCCGCGACTACGATCCCAGCCTGCCGGAACTCTCGGGCGATCCCGACCGCCTCACCCAGACGATCTGGAACCTCGTGCGCAATGCGATCCAGGCCGGCGCGGCCAACATCACGCTGCGCACCCGCGCCGCGCTCGGCGTGCGGATCGGCGACGAGGTCCACGCGATGGTGCTGCGGCTGGAGGTCGTCGACGACGGCCGCGGCGTGCCCGAGGACATGGTCGAGCAGATCTTCCTGCCGCTGGTCTCCGGGCGCCCCGACGGCAGTGGCCTCGGCCTGGCGATGGCGCAGCAGGTCGCACGCGAGCACCGCGGCGCGCTGGTCTACCGCTCGCGTACCGGGCATACCGTTTTCACGTTGCAGCTCCCGTTCCCGGTCGAAGACGACACGCCCCACGCAAACGCCGCCAATGCGCCGGAGGCGCCCGCCGCATGAGCACCACCGCCCCGCGCATCTGGGTCGTCGACGACGACCGTTCCGTCCGCTTCGTGCTGGCCACCGCGCTCAGCGAAGCCGGCTACGACGTCTCCGGTTTCGACGGCGCGCAGGCCGTGCGCGATGCGCTGGCCAAGCGGCCGCCGCCGGACCTGCTGTTCACCGACGTGCGCATGCCCGGCGATTCCGGCCTGCAGCTGCTCGACGCCCTCAAGCAGAAACACCCGCAGCTGCCGGTCGTGGTGATGTCGGCCTACACCGACGTCGCCAGCACCGCCGGCGCATTTCGCGGCGGCGCGCACGAGTTCCTGTCCAAGCCCTTCGATCTCGACGAGGCCGTCGCGCTGGCCGCGCGCGTGCTCGGCGACCACGACTCCGCGCCCGACGATGCGCCGCAGCCGGCCGGCGACAGCGATGCGCTGGTCGGCGACACCGCCGAGATGCGCCAGCTGTTCCGCGCGATCGGCCGCCTCGCCCAGGCGCCGGTGTCGGTGCTGGTCACCGGCGAGACCGGCACCGGCAAGGAACTCGTCGCGCGCGCGCTGCACCGCGAATCGCCGCGCGCGCGCAAGCCCTTCGTCGCGCTCAATACCGCGGCCATTCCGGCGGAGCTGCTGGAGAGCGAACTGTTCGGCCACGAGGCCGGCGCGTTCACCGGTGCGTCGCGGCGCTACATCGGCCGCTTCGAACAGGCCGACGGCGGCACGCTGTTCCTCGACGAGATCGGCGACATGCCGGCGTCGCTGCAGACGCGCCTGCTGCGGGTGCTGGCCGAGGACGAGTTCTTCCGCGTCGGCGGGCGTGAGCTGATCCGCGTCGACGTGCGCGTGATCGCCGCGACCCACCAGGATCTCGAGCGTCTCGTCGCCGAAGGGCGGTTCCGCGCCGACCTGCTGCACCGCCTCGATGTCGTGCGCCTGCGCCTGCCGCCGCTGCGCGACCGCCGCGACGACGTCGGCCAGCTCGCCGAACGTTTCCTGCAGGCCGCGGCCGAGAAGCTCGACGCACCGCCCAAGCGGCTCGGCCGCGCCGCGCTGCAGCGCCTGCGCGAGCATGCGTGGCCCGGCAATGTGCGCGAACTGCAGAACCTGTGCTGGCGCCTGGCCGCGCTGGCGCCCGCCGATCTGGTCACGCCGCAGGATCTCGACGGCCTGCTGACCGCGAGCGCGCCGTTGCCGGACGCGACTGGACCGGTGGCTGCAGGCGACTGGGACGACGCGCTGCGCGCCTGGGCCGATGCGCGGCTGCGCGCCGGCGACGACGACATCCATGCGCAGGCGCGCGAACGCCTCGACCGCGCGCTGCTGGAGACCGCGCTGGTGCACACCGGTGGCCGCCGCGCCGAGGCCGCGACGCGTCTGGGCGTCGGCCGCAACACGCTGACCCGCAAGCTCGGCGCGCGCCGGCGTCGCAGTTGAATCCCCTTCATCGACGCGCCGCGTGCGCGGGCTAAGGTGGCCGCCATGAACCGCACGACCCGACTCCCGATCCTCGCGGCCGCCGCCGCGACCCTGCTGGCCGGCTGCGCCAGCGCCCCCCGGCCCGTCGCGCAGGGCGCGCCGCCGGCGCCCGCCGCCGTCACCGCGATCGCCAGTACCGGCACCGCGCAGGGCGCGATCGCCAATCTCGCGTCCGCGTCCGGCTCGCTGGTCAGCGGCCGCGTCGTGCTGTCGCCCGATGTCGGCGGCGTGCGCGTGCGCGGCGAGGTCGGCGGCCTGGTCCGCAACGGCACCCACAACCTGCGCCTGCACACGCGCGGCGACTGCAGCGCGGTCGACGCGACCAGCGCCGGTCCCGAGTTCGATGCGCAGCAGGGCACGCCGTCGCGGCTGCCGGACTCGGGCGAACGCGGCCGCGTCGTCGCCAACGGCAGTGGCGTCGCGACGCTGGACCTGCTGCTGCCCGGCGCGGTCCTGGGCGGCGGCGCGGCCAACGACATCGTCGGCCGGTCGCTGCTGATCCTGGGCGCGACCCCCGGCGCGATCAGCGCCCGCGTGGCCTGCGGCACCGTCCAGGTCCAGTGACGGCCCGGGCCCGCACTCACGCGGTCCAGACCCGGCCGCAGGGATGCTGGTGCCCGTGATCCACGCGCGCGCCTGTCGCGCCCCAATCCGATTCGAGGAGAGCCCATGAACACCAGTCGATTCCTGCTGCCGATCCCCGCCGCGCTGGCCCTCGCGCTGGCCGCCTGTGGCGGCGGTGCCGATCGCGGCCATGACGGCGACAACGCAGCGGCCGAGGCCGACCGCGCCGCCGAGACCGCAGGCGCCACGCCGCCGCCCGCCGCTGCCTCCGCCTCCGCGACCGTCGCGCTGCAGCCGACCGCGGGCAACCAGACCGCCGGCGAACTGCGCTTCGCGACGGTCGACGGCCGCATCGAGGTCACCGGTACCGTGACCGGCCTGCCGGGCGGCGGGACGCATGGTTTCCACGTGCACGAGACCGGCGACTGCAGCGCGCCCGACGGCAGCAGTGCCGGCGGCCACTTCAACCCGGGCGGCACCGCGCACGGCCGTGTCGGCCAGGGCGCCCACCATGCCGGCGACAGCGACAACATCACCGCCGGCACCGACGGCAGCGCCCAGGTCCGCGGCTGGCTCGAAGGCGCGACGATCGGCGACGGCGCCGCGACGGACATCGTCGGCAAGGGCGTCATCGTCCACACCGAGGCCGACGACTATGCGACGCAGCCGACCGGCGATGCGGGCGATCGGCTGGCGTGTGGCGTGATCCAGGCGGGATAAAGCGGACGCGTGCTGCGTAGCGCGACATTACCGGGCGCCCGTCTCCTGTTGAAGGAGGCGGGCGTTTTCATTTGTTGGGTGTGGTGAGGTCGAAGGGCGGGCTGGCGTGGGTTGCAGGCTCCCGGAAAGTCACTTGCTTCGACGCACAGTCCGCGACGACGCGTGTCTTCCAGTCGCATGACCCGACGCCTCTCCCTCCGGGAGAGGCCGACGCGCAACGCGCGTCGGGTGGGCTGGGGCGTTCCCTTCGAACTTCGTCCGTGGGATGGGTAGATCGCAGCGAAATCCATCGTCGTGGGGACTGGGCGCATGGTCCAGACGCTACTGCAACCGTCAGCCCTCACCCCAACCCCTCTCCCAGAGGGAGAGGGGCTCATATCGCGCGACCTTGCTGCTTCTAGCCCCTCTCCCTTTGGGAGAGGGGTTGGGGTGAGGGCGCTTTCCGCATGCGCCTCGGCAGAACGACATACCCCGCCGCGCTTCCGGCATGCAGCCCCGGAAGATCTCAGCGCAACGCCGCCGCCGGATCCTGCCCCTCCGCCACGTGCACGAATACCACCGGCACGCCATGCGCCTGCAGCACCGCGGCGAACTGCCGCTGCCGCGCTTCGTACATCGCCAGGCCGCGCGCGAGTCGCGCATCGTCCTGCTCGCCGCCCGCGCAACGCCGACGCCAGTCGTCGGGCGCGAGCATCGCGATGCGCACTTCGCCGTCGACGTGCCGCAGCAGCGGCTCGGGCGGTGCGTCGAGCCAGACGTCCGTCTGCGGCGACAGCAGTGCGGTTTCCAGCACGTCCCACAACGGGTCGAGGCCCTGGTTGCGGTACTGCAGCGCGGTCATCGCCAGCAGGTCGTGCAGGGTCAGGTAGCGCGCATGCTCGATGCGTGCGCCGAACGCCTCCTGCGCGCACAGCGCGGTGTCGGCCTGGGCCATGCCGAGGTCGAGCAGCATCGATTCCATGTGCGCCGACACCGCATCGGTCGCCGCCGGTTCGCCGACGAACAGATACGGCAGCACGCGCAGGCGGCCGCCGGCGAGCTGCGGGTCGGACTGGAACGGCAGCGGCACCGCGCCACTCGCATCGGCGCCGAACGCGATGATCCGCGGTCCCTGACCGGCCTGTGGCGCACGCACGCGCAGCTCTTCGAGCCGCCGGTGCACCGGCCAGCCCGGACGCAGCAGTTCGGCCGGGTCGAAGTGGGCGGCGGCGAACGACAGGTCGAGATCGCGCACTCCGGGCACCAGCGCGCCGAGGTCCCGGCCGAGCAGCGTGGCGAGTTCGCCCGCGGCCTGTTGGCCGAGCGCGCCGCGCGCCGGCGTCGAGTCGTCGCTGAGCTCGAGCGCGAGCACGCCGAGCACCTGCGGTGGGGGAACTTGTCGGGAAATGTCGGGATCTGCGGTCATTGGCCGTGCACATCGTCAGCGATACACTCGTTCACATTATGCCCGTCCCGCATCCGGGACAGTCTCACGCAGGTCCTGTCGAGGTCATTCCGATGCTGCTAGGTCGTCCCGTCGCCGTGCTCGGTGGCGTTCGTATTCCGTTCTGCCGCCAGAACACCGCCTATGCGGACGTCGGAAATCTCGGGATGTCGGTACGCACGCTCGGGGCCCTGGTCGAGAAGTTCAGCTTGCACGGCCAGCAACTCGGTGAGGTCGCGATGGGGGCGGTGATCAAGCACTCCAGCGACTGGAATCTCGGCCGCGAGGCGGCGCTGTCGTCGGGCCTGTCGGCGCTGACGCCCGGCATCACCCTGCAGCGCGCGTGCGGCACGTCGCTCGATTCGATCATTACCATCGGCAACAAGATCGCCACCGGCCAGATCGAATCCGGCATCGGCGGCGGTTCGGACACCACGTCCGACGTGCCGATCGTCTACGGCCGCGCACTGCGCCGGCGCCTGCTCGCCGCGAACGCGGCCAAGACCCCGAAGGACAGGCTCGCCGCGTTCAAGGGTTTCCGCCTGCGCGAGCTCAAGCCCGATTTCCCCGGCGTCGCCGAGCCGCGCACCGGCAAGTCGATGGGCGAGCACTGCGAGGACATGGCCAAGGAGTGGAACATCGCGCGCGATTCGCAGGACGAACTCGCCGTCGCCTCGCACCACAAGCTGGCCGCCGCCTACGAGCGCGGCTTCTTCGACGATCTGGTCGTGAGCTTCCGCGGCGTCTCGCGCGACAACATCCTGCGCCCCGATACCTCGATCGCGAAGCTCGCGACGCTCAAGCCGGCGTTCGACAAAGTCTCGGGCCGCGGCACGCTGACCGCCGCCAACTCCACCCCGCTGACCGACGGCGCCGCCGCGTGCCTGCTCGCCAGCGACGAATGGGCTGCGACGCACGGCCACGAAGTGCTGTGCCACATCCGCGACGCGCACGTGTCGGCGGTCGACTTCGTGCACGGCGAAGGCCTGCTGATGGCGCCGACCGTTGCCGTGGCGGAAATGCTCGCGCGCAACCATCTGACGCTGCAGGATTTCGACATCTACGAAATCCACGAAGCCTTCGCCGCGCAGGTGCTGTGCACGCTGCGCGCGTGGGAAAGCGAGGACTATTGCCGCACGCGTCTCGGCCTCGATGCGCCGCTCGGCCGCATCGATCCGGCGAAGATCAATCCGGTCGGCTCGTCGCTGGCCGCGGGTCATCCCTTCGCCGCGACCGGTGCGCGCGTCGTCGCCACCGCGGCCAAGCAGCTCAAGGAGCGTGGCGGTGGCCGCGCGCTGATCTCGATCTGCACCGCCGGCGGCATGGGCGTCGTCGCGATCCTCGAACGCTGACCGCAAGGCAGGGAGCGTCGCCATGTCCGCGTTTCGTACACCGGGCCGTCTCGGCCTGCTCGCCATCGCCGTGTGCGCGTTCGCCGCCTGCGGTACCGACGAGGCACCGTCGCCGGCGGCCACCGGTCCGCAGTTGATCGCGGCCCCGCCGCCGCCTGATGCGCTGCCCGACTGCGTGCGTCTGGCATCGGTGCTCGGCGGACTGGTCACCGGGCTCGACGCGGTCGACGAGGCCGGCACCCGGCAGGATGCGCCGGAGAGCTACGGCATCAGCTGCGCGTGGCGCGCATCGGCCGATGGCGCGGCGGTCGGCGTCATCATCATCGTGGACCGTGAGCCGCTGACCGCGACCGACATGCAACGCGCCGGACTGTACGTGGAAGACCCGCGGGTCGCGGCGCTCGGCGGTTTCGTCGCGAGTCCCGATGGTCTGCTCGACGGCAACGCACCGCTGGGGCCGGTCGGTCCGCAGGTCATCGTCGGCGCGGTGACCGTCACGCTGGCAGGCAACGGCCGCGGCCGCGCCGAGGCGATCACGCTCGACCAAGCCGTCGACGGCGCGGTGGCGGTGCACCGGTTGATGCGCTGAGGGTTCAGGGGCGGGGTGTCGTTGACGCGACAGGGATTCGATCGCCGAAACCTTGCTTCTGTTCTTCTTCCTTCGAGAGAAGGTGTCCGAAGAGCCTGCCCCCGCGGCTTTCAACAGCCGAACGGCTGGTTAGACGGGGGGTGGATGAGGACGCTTTTCAAGAGTTCCGGGAAAGCTTCGGCCCTCACCCGACGCGCTGCGCGCGTCGACCTCTCCCGGAGGGAGAGGTGTTGGCGGTTGTAATGAAGTGACAGAAATCCGATCGCAGGAACCTTGCTGCCCTTCTCCCTCCGGGAGAAGGTGCCCGGCGGGCGGATGAGGGTGCTTTCAGGCTTTCGGGAAAGCCTTGGCCCTCACCCGACACGCTGCGCGCGTCGACCCCGGATCAAGTCCGGGGCAGGCTTTCTCCCGGACGGAGAGGTGCTGACAGCCTCAGAACCGGTCGGTCGAATGCGGCGGTGCATCGCCGTGCAGATACGGTAGGCCCTGGGCGTCGCGGGTGTCGGGCGCCACGAGTTCATCGCGTGCGAGGACCGGCGCCGGCGCGAGCGCGACGACCGGTTCGTTGCGGGCGGCGCGCAGGGCGTTGGCGTAGCACAGGCGGGCATTCCGCTCGTCGCCATCGGCGGCGTAGACATCGCCCAGCTGCACCCAGGCTTCGGTGCCCGCGCCCTGGTCGATCGCGCGCTGCAGGTAGTCGCGGGCATTCGGCCAATCACGCTGCATGTGGTGCAGCCGCGCCAGTCCGAGCATCACGCCGGGGCTCGACGGATGCGCGTTGAGCCAGCGCTCCATGCGCGACTGGCGGTGCGCGGGGTCGCCGATCTCGAGCGATGCGTAACGCGCCGCGACCCGTTCGTCCCAGCGCGCATCGAGCGCGGTCTCCAGACTCTTGAGCGCGGCGTCGTGCCAGCCCAGCGCGATCGCGCGGTCGGCATAGGCCAGCACCACCGGCGTTTCGGTACGGATCGATTTCGGCAGCGCTTCCCAGCGTTCGGCGAGCAGGTTGGCATCGGCGGCCTCGTGCAGCGACGCCGCGGCCCATCGGATCTCGCGGCGCTCGAGCTGTGCCTCGGGGAGTGCGTCCTGGCGACGCAGCGCGCCGAGCAGGCCGTAGGCTTCCGCGGCATGCCCGGTCATCGCCCAGGCGTCGGCGCGCAGCGCGAGGCCGCGCGGAGGCAGCGGTTGCGCGGCCGGTGTGTCGAGCGCGGTCAGCGCATCGATCGGGCGTTCGTCGAGCAGGGCGAGTTCGGCCAGGGCGATCGCACGCGTCGCAGGATGACGGTCGCCGAAGCGGTCGAGATGCGCACGTGCGCCGGCCTCGTCACCACGTCCGAGCGCGGCCTGGGTCGCGGCGATGCGGGCGGCGGGTTCGTAATGCGGATTCTCGTCGGCGGACTGCGCCAGCAGCTTCTCAGCGCGGGCGTAATGTCCCTGGTGCAGCGCGTTGAGACCCTCGCCGATCCGGCTCTGTGCCTTGGTTTCGCGGTAGCGGCCCCAGCTGCGGAACGGCAGCAGGATCAGCGTGACCAGCAGCCAGAACACGACCATCGCGCCGAGCAGCATCGCGATCGCGTTGATCACCGTGGTCGTGTAGTCGACGCCGGCGCGGCGGACCAGCACGTAGCCGGGATCGCCCGACAGGAACAGTTGCGCGGCCAGCGCGCCGAGGAGGGCGATGACGATCCAGACCAGCAGGGCACGGAGGAGGGACATGGCGGATTTCCGGATGGCGCGGGACAGGTCGTCAAGGTGCCAGAGGCCGTCGTGACGGGCTCGTCGCGGAACCCGCCGTCCATTCAGCCAGCCGGTCGATCCGCCAGTGCCGCGGCCAGCAACGCCGCCGGGCGCGCATCCGTCGCCTGTCCGATCCGCTTGAATCCGGCCTCGCGGGCAAGCCCGGCCAGCCGCGCGCTGGCGGCGAGCACGTGGGCCTCGCGCAGCCGTGCGGCCGCGTCGGACGGCAACGCCGCCAGCGTGCGCAGCAGCGCCTCGCCGCTGCTCAGCGGCAGCAGCCACGGCCCGGGCAGCGCCACCAGTCGGGCGATGCGGGCCGGCGAAGGCGGCGTCGGCTCGCGTGCGTAGACATCGGCGCGGTGCAGGTCCGCGCCGGCTTCGCGCAGTGCCTGTGCGATCACGCCACGCCCGCCCGGCGCGGTGACCAGGCCGATGCTGCGCCCGGCCGGCGCCGATAGCGCGGGCAGGGCCAGCAGGCCTTCGCTGTCCATGCGCGGGGGCGCAGGCACGCCGGCGATGCCGGCACGGTCGAGCGCACCGGCGGTGCCGGCGCCGACCGCGAGCCAGGATTGGCCGGCGCGCGCGACAAGCGGCTGCAGCGCCGACGCGGCGGCGACGGCCGGCGGACTGGTGAAGATCACGACGTCGGCGGCGAGCGCCTGCCGCAACGACGCGCGCGTCGCGGCATCGTCGCGATGGGCGATGCGCCAGGGCGACAGCGCGAAGGTCCGCGCCCCCAGCCGTGCGGCTTCGCGGCGCAGGCCCGCATGCGCGCCGGCCGGCCGCAGCGAGATGACGTAACATCCCGCCAGATGCGGGAAAGCCGGCGCGGCATGCATGCGCCAAGCTTGGTGGCTGCGGTGGTGCGGCGCAAGCCGGACGCCCCCGCCCCCACAGGATTCCGCATGACGCTCGACGATTCGCTCCGCGCCCTCGAGGCGTATTACGGTTCGATGCCGCCTGTCGCGGCAATGGACGTGTCCGTGGCCGGTTACGACGGCGATCGCCTGCGCCTGCACGCGCCGCTGGCCGCGCACGTCAACGACAAGGGCTCGGCCTTCGGCGGCAGCCTGGTCTCGGTGATGACGCTCGCGGCCTGGGGCCTGGTGACCCTGCGGGTGGAGCAGGCCGGTCTGGAGGCCGAGGTCTACGTCGCCGATTCGACGGTCCGCTACCGCGCGCCGCTGCTCGCCGACCTCGAGGCCGAAGCCACGCTGGACGACGACGGCGACTGGTCGACGTTTGCCCGCACGCTGCGCGAGCGTGGCCGCGCGCGGGTCGCGCTCACCGCGCGTATCGCATTGCCCGACGGCAGCACCGCAACCGAGATGCAGGCGCGGTATGTGGCGATCCGGCGGCCGGCTGCGGACGCAGACACACTGGTGTGATCGCGTGCTGGGCGGCTTGCGTCGCCTGGTGCGGGACGGGCAACCCCGAGCGGAACATATCGGTGCCGCTTGGGGCGATGTCCATGCCGACGGCTGCCCTCACCCCAACCCCTCTCCCGGAGGGAGAGGGGCTAGTGACACGGCCGGCTGAAGGTGACGGAACCAGATCGCAAGCGAACGTGCTGCGCGACGGCACTTGCGCGTGGCATCGCCGCTGCCAAGAATCCGCGCTCCTGCCAGCCCCTGCGATTTCCGGATCAACCGATGCGCCATCCGTGTATGACCTGTGGGGCCTGCTGCAGCCAGTACCGGGTGTCGATGCACTGGATGGAGACGGATGCCGCCGGCGGCGTCGTGCCGCATGCGCTGACCGAAGCCTTCGGCCCGCACCAGGTCGTCATGCGTGGGACCTGGGAATCGCAGCCGCGCTGCATCGCGCTGGAGGCCGAGATCGGCACCGACTCGCGCTGCTCGATCCACGAGGTCCGGCCGCAGGCCTGCCGCGACGTGCAGGCGTCGTGGGAATTCGGCGAGGCGAGCCTGCAATGCGACAGGGCACGCGCGGCGCACGGATTGCCGGCGCTGCGCGCGGACGATTGGACGTCTGGGATCGAGGTCGTGCTGGTCGATGCGATGACGTCGTCGTTCGATGGCGGGGCGAGGGCGCCAGCGAACAGCGCAGTGTCCGTCTGAGTCGACTTCGGGTGCAGGCGCGCGCTTGCGTGCGATCGGGCTTTGCCGGGCAGGCTACATCGCGCGCAAGCGCGCTTCTAAAAGCAGTCGGAACCTCAGCGGAATCGCGTCCAGGGTTCGATGGCGGGACGAGGGCGCCGGCGAGCAATGCAGTGCACGCCCGAGTCGATTTCGGGTGTAGGCGCGCGCTTGCGCGCGATCGGGCTTTGCCGGGCAGGCTAAGTCGCGCGCAAGCGCGCTCCTACGAGCAGCGGGAACCTCAGAGCGGATTCGCGTCCAAGAATCCACGGATCGCGGGCACCAGCACCGCGTGCTTGTCTTCGAGCACGTAGTGGCCGGCATCCTCGAACGCCATGACTTCGGCCTGCGGCAGCGCCGCGCGGAAGCCTGCGAGGAAGTGGTGGTCGAAGACGAAATCCTTCAAACCCCAGCCGATGAACGCCGGACGGTCGGCGTAGTCGGGCAGGCGCTTGCCGGCGGCCTCGAGCAGCGGCCATGCGCGGTCCTTCGGACCGAGCGGGATGTCCTGCATGAAACGCACGGTGCTGATGCGGTTGGCCCAGCTGTCGTAGGGCGCGACGTAGGCGCGGCGCACGTCGGCCGGCATGCGCGTCTCGACGCCCTGCCACGAGGCGCCGGCGGAGAACGCGTTGAAGCCGCGGATGATCCATTCGCCCACGGTGTAGTCGCGGCCGAGCGCGATCTGCCACGGCATCGGCTTGTCGGCCGGCAGCGGGAACGCGGCGGTGTTGGTGATCACCAGTCGCTCGACCTGCGGCATGTGTTCGAGCGCCCAGCCGAAACCGATCATCCCGCCCCAGTCGTGCACCGCCAGCGTCACCGGACCGTCGATGCCGAGGTGCGCGAGCAGCGCGCCGATGTCCTCGACGCGCGAGGCCAGCGTGTAGTCGTAGCGTGGCAGCGCGCCCGGCGCATCGTCGGGCTTGTCCGACCAGCCCATGCCGATGTGGTCGGGCACGATGCAGCGGTAGCGGTCGCGAAGGCCGAGCACGAGGTGGCGCCAGTAGTAACTCCACGACGGATTGCCGTGCAGCATCAGCACCACCTCGCCGTCGCGCGGACCCTCGTCGAGGTAATGCATGCGCACGCCGGGACGCGCTTCGAAACGGTGGCCGTCGAATGGATAGTCGGGAAGCTGCACGGTTGAATGGACCGGGGCTGCGATGAATACGACATAGTGTAGTCGGCGGACGCGCGACCGCCCGTACGCGGCGGTCCCGGGATCTTCACGGGACTGAAGCTGCGCTTGCCCTGTGTGCGGTTCGAGACGGACCCCGATCGGGCATCGGCGTATGCTAGGAAAAATGAATACGAGTCTGCGCGAACGCGCTGCGGGTGCGGGAGATCTGCGGCATGTCCTGCGCGCCGGAACGTCCGACCTGCATGCGCGCGTCGATGCATGTTTCGCCGACGGGCTGGGAACGCCGCTCGCGTATGCGCGTTATCTCGTCGGCATGCACCGGTTCGCCGCCGATTTTGAGATCGTGGTCGGTGCCGTGCCGCGGTCCTCGTACTGGCTGGCCGGCGACCTCTCCGATCTGTCACTGACGCCGCTGCCGCCTTCGGGCGTGCGTGGCTACGCCGGCGAGGCCGACGAACGTCTGGGCTGGGAATACGTGATGGCCGGCAGCAGCCTCGGCGCCCGCCATTTGTTGCGTGGCGTGCAGGCCCTGGGTCACGACGCGCAGACCGGCGCGCGGTTCCTCGCGCGTCACGCTGGTGGCGAGGCATGGCGCAGCGTGCTCGATCGCCTGGTCGCCCGCGCCGCGCACACCGCGCGGCCCACCACACATCTGCTGCAGGGCGCACGCGATGCCTTCCTGCTGGTCCAGTCGTGTTTCGAACGCAGCTTCGACGCGATCCCCGCCCCCCACGAGGAGCCCGCTGCATGAATCCAGCACTCGAACGCGCACTGCAGGAATGCGCCAACGAACCGATCCATCTGTCGGGCGCGATCCAGCCGCACGGCTATCTGATCAGCTGCCAGCTGCCGGACTGGACCATCCGGCACGTTTCGGCGAACGTCGAAGCGCTGACCGGTGCGACGCCCGAGGAGATGCTGCGGCGTTCGCTGCGCGAGTTCCTGACCGACGACCTGATCCAGGCGATCGCCGAGACGATCGGCTTCGGCGAACCCGGTTCGCCGCCGCAGCGCGCAGCCGTCGGCAACATCGGCCCGATGGCGAACCTGTGCGACATCAGCGTGCACGTCACTGACGGCCTGGTGCACATCGAGGTCGAGCCGCAGCCGCGCAGCGCCGCCGAGCGCTCGCCGACGGTGGTCGCGCAGACGATGATCGCGCGCGTCGCCGCCAGCGACGACATCCACGATTTCAACCAGCGCGTCGCCGAACAGGTGCGTCTGCTGACCGGCTACGACCGGGTCATGGTCTACCGGTTCCGCCACGACGATGCCGGCGAAGTGGTCGCCGAGTCGCGCGATTCCGCGCTGCCGGCGTATCTGGGCCTGCGCTATCCGCAGTCCGACATTCCGGTGCAGGCGCGCACGCTGTACCTGCGCAACCGCATCCGGGTGATTCCCGATGCGACCTACGTGCCCGTGCCGATCCTGCCCGACCGCGACAGCCGCGGCGGCGCGCTCGATCTGTCGCAGATGGCGCTGCGCAGCGTCTCGCCGGTGCATCTGGAATACCTCGCCAACATGGGCGTGGTCGCGTCGATGTCGATCTCGATCGTGTCGGGCGGCCGGCTCTGGGGCCTGATCGCCTGCCATCACCGCACCGCACGCCGCGTGCCGCCTGGCGTGCGTGCGGCCGCCGATCTCTTCGGCCTGTTCGTGTCGATGCGCGTGGCCTCGCGCGAGCAGCAGCATGCGGTGACGCTCGAGGAGAGTGCACGCAGCGTGCGCGACACCCTCGCGCTGCGTCTCGACAGCGCCCACGATCCACGCCTCGCGCTGCAGGGCGAGCTCGACCTGCTGAACCGTGCGATCGACTGCGACGGCGTCGGCCTCGTGCAGGCCGGTCACTGGTACAGCGCCGGGCGTGCGCCGGACGAGGCGCGTCTGCCCGGTCTGATGGACTGGCTGCGCCGCAGCAGCACCGGCACCGGCGCGGTCAGCACCGACCGTGCGGCCGACTGGAGCGACGGACGCGACGAAGCCGACGGCCTGGCCGGCGTGCTGGCCGTGCCGCTGGACCTCAACCGCGACGAATGGCTGTTCTTCTTCCGCTGCGAACAGATCGAGGACGTGCGCTGGGCGGGCCGTCCCGACGAGCCGTTCCTCGTCGATCACGACGGCGGCAAGATCGGCCCGCGGGCGAGCTTCGCCGCGTGGCACGAAACCGTGCGCGGCTGCAGCGCGCCGTGGAGCGACGCCGACGGGCGCGTCGTCGGCCGCCTGCACATGATGTTGCGCGAACGCTACCGCCGCAGCGCGATGCACAGCGGGATCGGCGACCTGCACGCCCACCGCGTGCGCCTCGACGTGCGCGAGCAGCAGACGCGCCTGCTGCAGCTGTCGGAACTGCTCGACGGCCTCGTGCACGTCAGCCCGCAGGAAGCGGCGCAGCTGTCGGACCGGATCAACCGGCTCGAGAGCGAACTGCAGTCGCTGATCGGGACCTCGGCTTCGGTCGGCGCGCGCTGACCGGCGCGCGGCCTCGAAACGGAAAAGGCGCCCGAGGGCGCCTTTTTTCCGGGTGGATGCCGCCGTTTCAGCCTCTGCGGCTTGCGCGCCTCCGCAACCCGTCGCACGCGTCTGCGACCCGGCTCGTATCCACAAAAGTCGCAGGAACGAGGCGGATGCGCCGTTCTCGTGCAAGCAGTCGCCAAGTGCGGGCATGCACCCGAACGCTTGCATTCCCGCTTCGATCAATCAGGACGACGGAATCGACATGAGGCGGTTCACATGTCGACGAACGCACGAACAGTCGACATGAGCGGCCCCTGGAACGGTTGCGTCCATCCGGACGCTGCGTCGATGTCACCGGACCGGAAATGAAACAGGCCGGACGGGCCGGCCTGTTCCAACGATCACGGCGCGGACGCTGGCTTTACCAGACGACCTCGGCCATCGAGCAGTTCAGGCCCGAGCCGATGCCGAGCAGGGCGATGCGGTCGCCCTTCTTCAGGCGGCCGAGTTCCTTGAGCTTGCTCAGCACGATCGGGACCGACGCCGGGCCGATGTTGCCGTGCTCGCCGAAGATCGTGTGGACCTTGCTCGGATCGATGCCGAAGGACTGCACGAACGCGCCGGTGTGGACCTTGCTGACCTGGTGGATGACGAACTGGTCGAGCTCGTCGACCACCCAGCCCATCGCCTCGCGCGCGGCGACGAAGGTCTTCTGCGCCAGCTTCATGCCTTCCATCAGCAGCATGCGGGTGTCGGTGACCATGCGGTCGAGGTTGCCGCGGCACAGGGTGTTCCACTCGGTCGCCGAGCGGGTCACGCCGCCCTTGTAGCGCGGGGCGTCGGGCACGAGGTCGGCGCGCGCGAGCACCATCGCCGCCGAGCCGCAGCCCAGCGTCAGCGTGGCCAGCTCGTTGCGGAAATCCTCTTCCGTCGTCTCCGGGCGCAGCAGGCGCTCGATGGTCTTCTCGTAGGCGAGGTTCGCGGTCTCGCCGTCGACGATCAGTGCGTAGTCGATCTCGCCCAGTTCGATCATGCGGCTCGCGACGTCCATGCCGTTGACGAACGCCAGGCACGCGTTCGCCAGGTCGTAGTTCTGGCAGGTGTCGGCGATGCCGAGGTTGCCGCCGACGATGCTGGCGGTCGAAGGTTCGAGGTAGTCGCGGCTGACCGAGGTGTTGACCAGCAGGCCCAGCTTCGCGACGTCGATACCGGCGTCGTCGAGCGCCTTGCGGCCGGCCATCGTCGCCGCGTCGGAGGCCAGCACGTCGTCGTCCCACAGGCGGCGCTCGTGGATGCCGGCGATGTCCTTGAGCACATCGGTCTTGATGCCCAGACGTTCGAGGGTCGGCTTCAGCCGCGCATTGATGTCGTCGCTGGTCACGCGGTGCGGCGCATCGATATGGGCGAGGCCGGCGATGGCGACGTTCTTGAAGAGCATGGGCTGGGCGCCGGATCTGGCAAGGGAGCCGCATAGGGTACCCGCTTCGGCGGGGTGACGCATGTTGCGGGGTCACCCGGCCCGGGCCGCCTGCGAGGCGGCATCGCGGCCCGGCGCCGGCGCCGGCACACGCCGACGGCGCGCGCGGCGCCGGTTCTGCCGGCCGCTCAGCCGTCGCTGCCGTCGCCCAGCAGGTCCAGCGTCGCCTGCAGCATCGCGCGCACGCCGACTTTCAATGCGGCTTCGTCGGGCGCGTAGTGTGGCGAGTGGTTGATCGGCATCGTCGCCGGATCCTGGCCTTGCGGCGTGGTGCCGACGAAGAAGTACGCGCCCGGCACGACGTTGGCGAACTGCGAGAAATCCTCGGCCACCGTCACCAGCGGCATCTCGACGACGTTGTCGGCGCCGACCGCCGCCTGCAGCGACGGCAGCACGCGGCGCGCGAGCTCGGGATCATTGACCGTCGCCGGCGCAGTGTTGACGACCTCGAGCGTTGCGGTCGCGCCGGCAGCCTGCGCGTAGCCGGTCGCGATGCGGTCGAAGCGGGCGATGACGTCCTCGCGCACGGCCTCGTCGTAGGTGCGCAGCGTGCCGACCAGGCGCGCGTCGTCGGGAATGATGTTGAAGCGCACGCCGCTCTGGAACTGGCCGGCGGTCAGCACCACCGGCGAGTCCACGATGTTGATCTGCCGCGCGAGCATGCTCTGCGTCGCCAGCAGCACCTGCGCGCCGACGGTGATCGGATCCACGCCGTCCCACGGCCGCGAGCCGTGGGTCTGCTTGCCGGTGATGGTCAGCGTCCACTCGTCGGCGCTGGCCAGCGACGGCCCGCTGCGGAATCCGATCCGGCCGGTGTGCAGGCCGGCCCACACGTGCAGGCCGAGGATCGCGTCGGGCTTCCCATCGGCGAACACGCCCTCGTCGAGCATGCGCCTGGCGCCGAACACCTCACCCGGTTCCGGCGGACCTTCCTCGGCCGGCTGGAAGATGAAGACCACTTCGCCGGCAAGGTCCTCGCGCATGCCGGCCAGTGCCTCGGCCACGCCCATCAGGATCGCCACGTGCATGTCGTGGCCGCAGGCGTGCATCACGCCGACGTCCTGGCCGCGGTAGCTCGCACGCGCGGTCGAGGCGAACGGCAGGCCGGTCTGCTCGGTGACCGGCAGCGCGTCCATGTCGGCGCGCAGCGCGATGCGCGGACCGGGCCTGGCGCCTCTGAGCACGGCGACGACGCCGGTCGGGCCGATGCCGGTGCGCGGTTCGAGGCCGAGGCTGCGCAGATGGTCGGCGACGATGCCGGCGGTGCGGGTTTCCCGGTTGCCGAGTTCGGGATGCGCGTGCAGGTCGCGGCGCCAGTCGACGAGCCTGTCGGCGAGCGCCGCATCGATATCGGGTGCGGCGGCGGATGCGGCGCCGCAGGCGATCGCGAGCGTCAGGCAGGCGGACAGCAGCGGCAGACGGCGCATCGGTGATTCCGGTCGGGTGGATGTCGCATGCTAGCGCCGCGGCACCGGCAACCGTGCCGGCTGGCGGAACGCTGGACCGTGGCGGGTGCAACGCAGGTGCCCTGGGGTGCGAGGTCGTGCTTCGCTCTCTGTAGGAGCGCGCTCGTGCTCGCATCCCCTTTTCGGGGACGCGCGATGCGATCGACCCGGCATGTCTCATCGAGCCCCCGAAGAGGGGATGCGCGCAATCGCGCTTCCACAACCCCGGGTAGCCCTCGCGCCCGCAGGCGCGGACAATGGCCATCCACACCGGACCCGAGATTCCCATGACGGCATCGTCTTCCAAGCTCGAGCAACTGCGCGCCCTCTCCGTGGTCGTCGCCGACACCGGCGATGCCGATGCGATCGCCCGGCTCAAGCCGGTCGACTGCACGACCAATCCCACGCTCGTGCGCAAGGCGCTGGACCTGCCGATCTACGCGGATCTCGTCGAACGCGAGCTCGAGCGCGCCCGGGACCTCGATGGCGATATCGACACCATCGCGCGCCAGGTCGTCGACCGCCTGACGGTCGGCGTCGGCCGCAAGCTCTCCGGCCTGGTGCCGGGCCGCGTCTCGACCGAGGTGGACGCGGACCTGTCGTTCGACACCGACGCGACGATCGCCAAGGCGCGCCAGTTCATCGAGATGTACCAGGACGCCGGCGTGTCGCGCGAGCGCGTGCTGATCAAGATCGCGGCGACGTGGGAAGGCATCCGTGCGGCGAAGGAACTGCAGCGCGAGGACATCGACTGCAACCTGACGCTGATCTTCAACCGCACCCAGGCGATCGCCTGCGCGGAAGCCGGCGTGTTCCTGATCTCGCCGTTCGTCGGCCGCATCCTCGACTGGTACGTCGCCCGCGGCGAGACCCCGGCGACGATCGAAGACGATCCGGGCGTGCGCTTCGTGCGCGACATCTTTGCCGAGTTCAAGCGTCGCGGCTCGCCGACCGTGGTCATGGGCGCCTCGTTCCGGTCGACCGCGCAGATCGAGGCACTGGCCGGCTGCGATCGCCTGACGATCTCGCCCGAGCTGCTGGAGAAGCTGGCCGGCGAGCACGGCGAACTGCCGCGCAAGTTGACGGCCGGCAAGGGCGACGGCGAATTCTCACCGCCCGTCGACGCCGAGCGTTTCGCGACCGACCTCGCCGCCGATCCCATGGCGGCCGAAAAACTGCGCGACGGCATCGCCGCGTTCGCCAAGGACCTCGATGCATTGCGGGCGACCATCGCCCAGCGGCTGCAGGCCCGCTGACATGCACCGGCGTGTGCGGGATGGCATGCGCGCCGCCGTGTGCGGCGCGCTGCTGGCGTCGCTGGCGGCGTGCGCGCTGCCGGCGCGGGAGACTGCCGCGCCAAGCGGCGCCGTCTCCGTACCGGAGAGCCGGCCCGGGGTGACGATCGGTTATCTCGACGCGCCCGCGTTCGACAGCCGCGCGCTGCTGCCGGCGCCGCCCGCGCCCGGTTCGGCGGCGCAGGCCCACGACGATGCGATCGCCGCGCGCAGCCTCGCGCTGCACGACACCGCCCGCTGGCGCCAGGCCACCGTCGACGCCGACCTGACATTCCCCGCCGCCGAGCCGCTGTTCTCGTGCGCGCTGGGCGTGGAGATCGATCGCGACCGCACGCCGCACCTCGTGCGCCTGCTGCGCCGCAGCCTCGCCGACGCGTCGAACGCCGGCCGCGCGGCCAAGGACCACTGGCAGCGCGGCCGTCCCTTCGTGCGCAACGCCGCGCCGGTGTGCACGCCCGGGGTGACGGCCAGCGCGTCCTACCCCTCCGGTCACGCCGCGATCGGCTGGGCCTGGACGCTGGCCCTGGTCGAACTCGCGCCCGAGCGCGCCGATGCACTGCTGCAGCGCGGTCGCGCGTTCGGCGAGAGCCGGCTGGTCTGCAACGTGCACTGGCACAGCGACATCGTCGAAGGAGAGCGCGTCGGCGCGGCGACGTTCGCGCGTCTGCAGGCCTCGCCGGAATTCCGTGCCGACCTCGACGCGGCACGCAAAGAGATCGCCGCGCAACGCGCTGCCGGGGCGACCCCGACGCATTGCGATGCGGAAGCCGTCGGCCTGCGGCGGTCGCCGGTGCCGGCCGCGGACGCCCGCGACTGACCGTGTCCCAGATCCCCGCGCACGACCCGCGTCCGCAACCGCCCGAGCCGCCGCTGCCCAGCGACTGCTGCGACAGCGGCTGCGCGGTCTGCGTGCACGACAGCTACGCCGAAGACCTGCAGTACTACCGCGAACAGCTCGCGGCCTGGCGGCTGCGCCATCCCGACGCGGAGTGATCCGATCCGCCGGCACGCGGCGCGCACCGCATGTCGATCTTTCCTGCGCGCATCGTGTGCCAGCTGATCGACCGTCATCTCCGCGAAATCGAGGCGGCCGGCAGCACGCGCGATGCATGCAGATGGCATCGGGTCCACCCAACCCCGTCATTCCGGCGAACACCGGAATCCAGTGCCGTCGGCTTTCTATCGAAGAAATAGGCCCTCGACAGACTGCACGCCAGGCACATCAATGGATGACCCGCCTTCCGCTGTTGTGAAGCGCTTCCGACATCCGCCGGAGTGACGAAGAGGGGTGGCGAAACGTCATGTCCAACTGCTGCCGACATTTCGCAGTTGCCGGATCAGCGGATCGATCGTTCTCCGGCCGACAGTGCATCTTCGCGAACATGACGCGCGACGACCTCCGCCTGGACACAGGACCGATCGGTTGACCTTTGCCCGGGCCCGGCGTACCTTCGCCACGCCTTGGTTTCATCGCTGTATCAAGATATGGAGATGGATTAAAAGGGAAGCCGGTGCGCCGCGGTCCTCCGCGGCAATTCCGGCGCTGCCCCGCAGCGGTAATTGGAAACGACCTCCGTCATCGCACTGGCGCCCGCACGGGCCGGGAAGCGACGGACAGTAGGCCCGCCACCCCCGGTGGCCCGTCCATGAGCCCGAAGACCTGCCCTGGCCGTCCGCGCATGACCGCGCGGGCGTTCGACCTGGACCTCCGCGGGGAGGTGACCGGTGCCGTGCCACGTGCGTCGTGGCCGGAACCGCATGTCCGCGCGCAGGCCCGGTTCGCCCGAGGGGGCGAAGGTCGCCTGCGATGTCCGTGGCGCTCGCGCGCCGCGGCGCGCGGTTCCTTCGTTCCTCAAGCATCCAACGCATTGAGGAGCATCACGTGACACAGATCGGCAATCTCGGTTTCCCCAGGATCGGCACACGCCGCGAACTCAAGCGCGCGGTCGAGGCGCACTGGCGCGGCGGCGGTGCCGATGCACTGCAGCAGGTCGCGCGCGACCTGCGGCTGCGGCACTGGACGCTGCAGCGCGACGCGGGCGTCGCCACGCCGCCGAGCAACGACTTCTCGCTCTACGACCAGGTGCTCGACGCCGCGTTCTGCGTCGACGCGATTCCCGAGCGCTACCGCGCACTGGCCGATGCCGATCCGCTGGCCGGCTACTTCGCGCTCGCGCGCGGCCACCAGGCAGGCGGCATCGACCTGCACGCGCTGGAGATGACCAAGTGGTTCGACACCAACTACCACTACATCGTCCCCGAGCTGCATGCCGGCCAGACCTTCGCACTGCGCGACGACAAGCCGGTGCGCGAATACCTCGAAGCGAAGGCCGCCGGCATCGAGACGCGGCCGGTGCTGATCGGCCCGGTCACGTTGCTGTGGCTGTCGAAGACCACCGACGGCAGCGACCGCTTCGCGCTGCTCGAGCGCCTGCTGCCGGTGTATGCCGAACTTCTCGGCCGCCTGCGCGACGCCGGCGCGGCCTGGGTGCAGATCGACGAACCGGCGCTGGTGCTCGATCTCGACGACGCCACGCGCGATGCGTTCCGCCGCGCCTATGCCGCGTTCGACGGCATCGCGCGGCCGAAGCTGCTGCTGGCGACCTATTTCGGCGCGCTCGACGACAACCTCGACCTCGCCGCCGCGCTGCCGGTCGACGGCCTGCACGTGGACCTGGTGCGCGGGCGCGAGCAGCTCGACGCGGTGCTGCGCGCGTTGCCGGCCGTGCGCACCCTGTCGCTGGGTCTGGTCGACGGCCGCAACATCTGGCGCACGAAACTCGACGAGGCGCTGGTGCTCGCGCGCTACGCGGTCGAGGCGCGCGGCGATGCAGCGGTACAGCTCGCGCCCTCGTGTTCGCTGCTGCACGTGCCGGTGGACCTGAAGCAGGAGAAGGCGCTCGACGCGGACCTGCGCGGCTGGCTCGCGTTCGCTGCGCAGAAGCTCGGCGAACTGCGGCTGCTGGCCGACGCGCTGGCCGGTGCCGATGCCGCGGAACCGCGCCTCGCGCAAGCGCGTGACGCGATCGGCGCACGTCGGCGCTCGCCGCGCGTGCACCGCGATGATGTCGCCGCGCGCATCGAAGCGATCACGCCCGACGATGCGCGCCGCCCGTCCAGCTTCGACGTGCGTCGCGCCGCGCAGGACGCGCTGCGCCCGTTGCCGCCATTCCCGACCACGACGATCGGCTCGTTTCCGCAGACCCGCGAGGTCCGCGACGCGCGCGCGTCCTGGAAGTCGGGCACGTTGCCGGATGCCGACTACGACGCGTTTCTCGCCCGCGAGACCGAACGCTGCGTGCGCGAGCAGGAGGCGCTCGGCATCGACGTGCTGGTGCACGGCGAGTTCGAGCGCAACGACATGGTCGAATACTTCGGCGAGCAGCTCGACGGCTTCGCCTTCACCAGGCTCGGCTGGGTGCAGAGCTACGGCTCGCGCTGCGTGAAGCCGCCGATCATCTGGGGCGACGTCGCCCGTCCGGCGCCGATGACGGTGCACTGGTCGCGCTACGCGCAGTCGCTGACCGACCGGCCGATGAAGGGCATGCTGACCGGTCCGGTGACGATCCTGCAGTGGTCGTTCGTCCGCGACGACCAGCCGCGCGCCGACACCTGCCGGCAGATCGCGCTCGCGTTGCGCGACGAGGTCACGGATCTCCAAGCCGCCGGCATCGGCGTGATCCAGATCGACGAACCGGCGCTGCGCGAGGGCCTGCCGCTGCGCCGCGCCGACTGGGCCGCGTATCTGGACTGGGCGGTCGAGAGCTTCCGCCTCAGCGCATCGGGCGTCGCCGACACCACCCAGATCCACACCCACATGTGCTACTCGGAGTTCAACGACATCATCGAGGCGGTCGCGGCGATGGACGCCGACGTGATCTCGATCGAGACCTCGCGTTCGCGCATGGAACTGCTCGATGCGTTCGTGAAGTTCGAATACCCCAACGGTATCGGCCCCGGCGTCTACGACATCCATTCGCCGCGCGTGCCCGAGGTCGAGGAGATGGTCGAACTGCTGCGACGCGCGGCGGCGCTGATCCCGCCGGCGCAGCTGTGGGTCAATCCGGATTGCGGCCTGAAGACCCGCGGCTGGCGGGAAACGAAGGCTGCATTGCAGGCATTGGTCGAAGCGGCGCGGCGGATGCGCGAGACGACGTCGGCGACGCAGGCGGCGTGATGCAGGAACGCCGCACGCCGGAAAATCCGGCGTGCGGCGCCTACGCAGGATGGGTAGGGCGCAGCGAACCCATCGCTTGCGAAGGCCAGGTATCGCGGCGGTTCGAGGTTGCACGCAGCAGACCAGGCCGCTTGGTTCCCGGTACCGGGACATCAACGTCGTGACGACCAGGCGATCGCGCGCGAGCGCGCTCCCGCAGAAAGAAGAACGAGCGCCTCAGAACGCCGGAATCACCGCGTCGTCGTAGCGCTGCTGGATGAAGGCGCGCACGTCCTCGCTGGTCAGCGCGGCGATCAGCTTCTGCACGCGCGCATCGTCGCGCTTGTCGGGACGGCCGACGAGGAAGTTCACGTACGGCGAATCCGTGCCCTCGATCGCCAGCGCGTCGGTGCCGGGATTGAGGCCGGCGTCGAGCGCGTAGTTGGTGTTGATCAGCGCCAGGTCCACCTGGTCGAGCACGCGCGGCAGCATCGCCGCGTCGAGCTCGCGGAACTTCAGCTGCTTCGGGTTCGCGGTGATGTCGCGCAGCGTGGCCAGCGCGTCGGTCGGATCCTTGAGCGTGATCACGCCGCTGTGGTGCAGCAGGATCAGCGCGCGGCTGTTGTTGCTCGGATCGTTCGGGATCACCACGTCGGCGCCGGCCGGCAGCGCGTCCAGCGAATCGTAGCGGCGCGAGTAGGCACCGAAGGGTTCGATGTGCACGCCGGCGAGCGTCGTCAGGTCGGTGCCGCGGTCGCGGTTGTAGGCGTCGAGGTAGGGCTCGGTCTGGAAATAGTTGACGTCGATCTGGCCCTGTACGACCTGGTCGTTGGGCTGCACGTAGTCGTTGAAGATGCGCACCTGCAGGTCGATGCCCTGCTCGGCGAGCAGCGGCTTCACCACTTCGAGGATCTCGGCGTGCGGCACCGCGGTCGCGGCGATCGTCAGGCGTTCGCCATTCGCGCCGGAACCGGAACCGCCGCAGCCGGCGAGAGCGGACAGCAGCAGGGCGGCGGTGGCGAGTCGGGGCAGCAGGGCCATGGCGGGTCCGGTGGGGCGAGGGCCGACCAGTATCGGGGGTTGCGCTGATGGATCGAGGCCGGGCGTGGAAATCAGTGTGTGGTGGGGAGTAATGCCCAGGGACAATCCCGCGCAAGGCACGCTTGTCATTCCCGCGCAGGCGGGAATCCATGGACGTTGGCGCGATAGAAGCAAAGTCCCTGGATTCCCGCCTGCGCGGGAATGACGGACAAAACGTGCACAGATCAGTACGCCCTACCGCCGCGTGAACCGCGCCACCAGCCGGTCCCCGACCATCTGCAGCACCTGCACCATCACCAGCAGCGCGACGACCGTCACCACGGCCACGTCGGTGCGCGAGCGCAGATAGCCGTCGCGATACGCCAGATCGCCAAGCCCGCCCGAACCGATCGCGCCGCCCATCGCGGTGAAGCCGATCAGCGCGATCGTCGTCACCGTGGCGCCGGCGATCAGGCCCGGCAGCGCTTCGGGCAGCAGCACGCGCGTCACCAGCTGGCGCGTGGTCGCGCCCATCGCGAGGCTCGCCTCGACCACGCCGCGATCGATCTCGCGCAGCGCGGTCTCGACCAGGCGCGCGTAGAACGGCGCCGCGCCGACGACCAGCGGCAGGATCGCGCCGCGCACGCCCAAGGATGTGCCCATGGCTTTGAGCGTGACCGGGATCAGCACGATCATCAGGATGATGAAGGGCACCGAGCGCAGCAGGTTCACCACCAGCGACAGCCCGCCGTACAGCGCCGGGCGCGCGTGCAGCTGGCGCGGACCGGTGAGGTAGAGCAGCACGCCGAGCGGCAGGCCGATCAGCAAGGTCAGCGGCAGCGAGCCGCCGAGCATCAGCAGCGTGTCGACGGTGGCCTGGCCGATCTCGACCCATTTGCCGGCATCGACGTTGGGCAGCAGTGGCGTGCTTGTCATCGAGGTGCTCATCGCGGCAGCTCCTGCACGTGCACGCCGGCGTCGGCGAAGCTGCGCGCGGCATCGTCTGCGCGGTCGCCGGTCACCGCGAGCGTCAGCTGGCCGTAGGGCAGGCGCTTGATGCGGTCGATGCGGCCCGAGAGGATCGTGTAATCGATGCCGGTCTCGCGCGCGACGCGGCCGAGCAGCGGCTGCCAGGTCGCGTCGCCGGTGAAGGTCAGCCGCAGCAGGCGGCCTTCGACATGGGCGATGTCGTCGTGCTGCGTGGCCTCGTCGACGTCTTCGGATTCGGCGACGAAACGCCGCGTCGTCGGATGCTGCGGATGCAGGAACACGTCGGTCACCGGACCGCTCTCGACCAGATGCCCGGCATCGAGCACCGCGACGCGGTCGCAGACCCGGCGCACGACGTCCATCTCGTGGGTGATCAGCACGATGGTCAGGCCGAGCTCGCGGTTGATGCCGTCGAGCAGTTGCAGCACCGACGCGGTGGTCTGCGGGTCGAGCGCGCTGGTGGCCTCGTCGCACAGCAGGATCTTCGGCTCGGTCGCGAGCGCGCGCGCCACGCCGACGCGCTGCTTCTGACCGCCCGAGAGCTGCGCGGGGTACTTGTCGCGATGTGCTTCGAGTCCCACGCGCACCAGCAGTTCCTGCGCACGCGTGCGCGCCTGCGCCTTCGACACGCCGGCCAGACGCAGCGGAAACGCGATGTTGTCGATGACGGTCTTGGCCGACAGCAGGTTGAAGTGCTGGAAGATCATGCCCACGCGCCGGCGCAGGGTGCGCAGGCCGTCGCCATCGAGCGTGTCCAGGCGCTGGCCGTCGACGGTCAGGCGGCCACCGCTCGGCGTCTCCAGCCCGTTGATCAGCCGCAGCAGCGTCGATTTGCCCGCGCCCGAATGGCCGACGATGCCGAACACTTCGCCCGCCTCGATCGTGAGATCGAGCGGATGCAGCGCGACGGCTTCGCGCCCGGCGGCGGAAAACGACTTGTGGATGCCTTCGAAACGGATCACGGCGACGGGTCTGGCGGGCGGCCGCGCAGCCTAGCAGGGCGGGGTGGCGGCAGCGTTGCGGAGGCGCGGATTCAGCGTCCCGGAATCGAGCTGCGGCGTGCGTCGACGGCTCCGCGCGGCACGGGACGGTATCATCGCGGGCCCGGGTCTCCACCGATCGCACAGGACTTACGCACGTGGCCGTGAATCAGGAACAGCTGGACAGGATCAAGTCGGGCCAGGGCTTCATCGCCGCCCTCGACCAGAGCGGCGGCAGCACGCCGAAGGCGCTCAAGCTCTACGGCATCGAGGAGACCGAATACGCGGACGACGCGGAAATGTTCGGCCTCGTCCACGCGATGCGCACCCGCATCGTCACCAGCCCCGCCTTCAGCGGCGAGCGCGTGTTCGGCGCGATCCTGTTCGAGCGCACGCTCGACGATGCGTTCGAAGGCCAGGGCGCCGCCGAATACCTGTGGCAGACCAAGGGCGTCGTGCCGTTCCTGAAGATCGACAAGGGTCTGGAGGACGAGGCCGACGGCGTGCAGCTGCTCAAGCCGATCCCGGGCCTGTCGGAGCTGCTGGCGCGGGCCAAGGCCAAGGGCGTGTTCGGCACCAAGGAACGTTCGGTCATCAAGCAGAACAACGCCGCCGGCATCGCCCGCGTGCTCGACCAGCAGTTCGAACTCGGCCAGCAGGTGCTCGACGCGGGCCTGGTGCCGATCATCGAGCCGGAGGTCGACATCAATGCCGCCGACAAGGCCGACATCGAGGTCACGCTGAAGCAGGGCCTGATCGAGCACCTCGACCGCGTGATGCCGTCGACGCCGGTGATCCTCAAGCTGACCCTGCCCGAGGTCGACGGCTTCTTCCAGGAACTGGTCGAGCACCCGAGCGTGCTGAAGGTCGTCGCGCTGTCGGGCGGCTACAGCCGCGACGACGCGAACGCGCGCCTGGCGAAGAACCCGGGCGTGGTCGCGAGCTTCAGCCGCGCGCTGACCGAAGGCCTGAGTGCGCAGCAGAGCGATGACGACTTCAATGCGTCGCTCGACAAGGCGATCGAGTCGATCTACCGGGCTTCGGTGACCTGAGTCGGCTGCAGGTCCGGACTTCGCCCCGGCGGATGCCGGGGCCATGTTCGCGGCGAGGTCTGCTCCGCCATTCCATCGCCCCGGCGCACGCCGGGGCCAGGCGACTTCCGTGCCGATCTCCGCAAGTCACTGGATCCCGGCTTTCGCCGGGATGACGGGAGAGGCGCGTCGCCGACGTTTGCAGCAACATCGTCTCGCAAAAGCTTGGGCCGGCTTCGCAGCCGCGCGTGCATTCGCAATCCGTCGCCCCGGCGTAGGCCGGGCCCAGCGACTTCCGTGCCGATCCCCGCAAGTCACTGGATCCCGGCTTTCGCCGGGATGACGGGAGAGGCGCGTCGCCGACGTTTGCAGCAACGTCGCCCCGCAAAAGCTTGGGCCGGCTTCGCAGCCGCTCGTGCATTCGCAATCCGTCGCCCCGGCGTAGGCCGGGGCCCAGCGACTTCCGTGCTGATCCCCGCAAGTCACTGGATCCCGGCTTTCGCCGGGATGACGGGACAGGCGTGATCCCGACGCTTCAGCATCGCTGCCCCGCGAAAGCCGGGGCCCGGCTTCTCAGCGGCGCGTGCATCCGCAATCCGTCGCCCCGGCGTAGGCCGGGGCCCAGCGACTTCCGTGCTGATCCCGCAAGTCACTGGATCCCGGCTTTCGCCGGGATGACGGGACGGGCGCGGCGCGCGCTCTATGTCGTCGCCCCAGCGACGTCTTTTCCGACGGCGGCCCGGTTACTGGAAGCACTGCGCCGCTTCTGTGCCTACGCGCCCCGCGTCTTCACGAATGCCTCGAACACCGCCAGCGTTTCCGGACTGACATGGTGCTCGATGCCTTCGGCATCGCGACGCGCGATGTCCTCGGGTACGCCGAGCGCGACGAGGAAGGCCTCGACCGTCTGGTGCCGCGCGCGGCTGGCGCGGGCGAGGGTTTCGCCGGCATCGGTCAGGAACGCGCCGCGGTAGGGTTTCTGCAGCACCAGGCCGTCGCGCACCAGCCGCTGCAACATGCGCGCGACCGTCGGCTGGGCGACGCCCAGGCGCTCGGCGATGTCGACCTGGCGCGCTTCTCCGCCGTCGGCGATCAGGTCGGAGATCAGTTCGACGTAGTCCTCGACCAGTTCCGAGCGGCGCGCCTCGCGCACCTGGCGGAAGCTTTCGACATGCACGCGCGCGTCCGGAAGTCCCGCATCGCGCACGCCCGTCGCGGACGCGCCGGTGTCCGGTGCGTCGTTGGAAAGCATGTCCTTGCGAACGGGCATGGAATCGGATCCGGCAGGCGACACGCGTATTGTCGCCGATCGCCCGCGCATGCGTTCAGGCGAACGCGCGCACCAGCATCCACAGCCCCAGTGCGCCGATGCCGCCGAAGAAGCCGCGGCGGAACATCGCATCCGGCAAGCGCCCGCGCAGCCGCGTACCGAGCGCCATGCCGAGCAGCGCAGGCAGCACCAGCAGCAGCGAGATGCCGAGCCGGTCGGCCGCCAGTGCACCGTGCAGCGCGAGTTGCGCGCCGAGCGCGACCGTCGCGACGGTGAACGCCAGGCCCATCGCCTGCACCAGCCGTTCGCGCGCTTCGATCCGGCCCTGCAGCCACGGCACCGCAGGCACCACGAACACACCCGTCATCGCGGTCAATGCGCCAGTGACCAGGCCTGCGGGCAGGCCGCTGGTGCGTGTCGCGCCGCGCCAGCGCCAGCCGCGCAGCCCGATCGATGCATAGGCCATCAGCACGCCGCCGAGCACCACGCCGGCCAGGGCGCCCAACGGCGCGCCGAGCCATGCGCCCACCAGCAGCGTGCCGAAGCAGATGCCCAGATGCAGCGGCCAAGTGTCGCGCAGCAGCGAGGGCACGATGCGCCACGGCCGGCATTGCCAGACATTGGTCAGCAGCGAGGGCACCAGCAGCAACGCGGCGGCCTCGGCCGGCGACATGCCCAGGGCCAGCAGCGCCATCGCCACGGTCGGCAGGCCCAGGCCGATGACGCCCTTGACCAGTCCGGCGAGCACGAACACCGCGACGATCCACGCCCAGGCATCGGCGGATGGGAGATCGAACATGCGCGGCGCTCCCGACTCCAGAGCCGCCACCGTGCGCGGCGTCCATGCACTGCACCAGCGGGAATCGCCACAGCCTGCCTCAGGCCAGGCCTGAGGCGCGGTGCTAGGCTGCGGCCATGCGTTTCGACCTGACCGACCTGCGCCTGGTGGTCGCCGTCTGCGACGGCGGCGCGATCACGCGCGGCGCCGAAGCGGTGTCGATGACCCTGGCTTCGGCCAGCGAGCGCATCCGCGGCATGGAGGATGCGCTCGGCACCGCGCTGTTCGAGCGCCACGCGCGCGGTGTGCGGCCGACCGGGGCCGGTCGCGTGCTGCTGCGGCATGCGCGGCGCGTGCTGGCCCAGGTCGAACGCCTGCACGCCGATCTCGCGCGCTTCGGCGGTCGCCATGCCACCCGCCTGCGCCTGCAGGCGAACACCGCGGCGATGGCCGAGCTCGTACCCACACGTCTGCCGGTGTTCCTGCAGGCGCATCCCACCGCGCAGGTCGAGGTCGGCGAACGCGACAGTGCCGGCATCGTCGCGGCACTGCGCGGTCGCCATTGCGAGATCGGCGTCGTGTCCGACGCGGTCGATGTCGCCGGCCTCGACGCCACGCCGCTGCGCGCCGATCCGCTGGATCTCGTCGTGCCGGCCACGCACGCGCTCGCGGGCCTGCGCACGATCGCCGCGGATGCATTGCCGGCAGGTGCGTACGTCGGCCTCGCCGATGACGCCGCGCTGCAGCGGCACCTCGATGCGCATGTCCGGATCGGTGGTCGCCCGCCGCGCTACCGCATGCGCGCCGGCAGTGTCGATGCGGTCTGTCGTCTGGTCGGCGAAGGACTGGGACCGGCGATCGTGCCGCGTGCGACCGCGGTGCGGTGCCGGCGACGCGATGGTCTGGCGCGGATCGCGATCGACGCGCCGTGGGCGCGGCGTCGCCTGCTGCTGGTCACGCGCGCGGGCGAGCCGCTGCCGCTGCTGGGCGAGGCCCTTTTGCGCGCGCTGTCGACGCGCTGAGCGCGGCGTCAGTCCTTGCGCCTGAACACCGCACGGATCGCCGCGTAGGCGATCCCGATGCCGAGCCCCAGGCCGATCCATTGCAACAGCGTGATGTCGCTCACAACGCGTCGCCGCCTTTGCCGGGCAGCTGCGCGACCTGCGCCGGGCGGCCGCGCGAATCGAGCGCGATCATCACGAAGCGGCCGCGCGTGCACAGTTCGCGATCGCCGCTGAGCAGATCCTCGGCGATCAGTTCCACTTCCACCTGCATCGAGGTACGGCCTACTTCGACCACGCGCGCGATCGTCTCGACCAGCTGGCCCTGCTTGATCGGCAGCTTGAAATCGACCTGCTCCGAGCGCGCGGTCACCACGGTCCGCCGCGCATAGCGCGACGCGGCGATGAAGGCGGCCTTGTCCATCCACGCCAGCGCGGTGCCGCCGAACAGCGTGCCCAGATGGTTGGTGTGATCGGGGAACACGATCTCGAGCATGCGGGCTTCGGTCGTGGGGGTGTCGTCGATGCGTGGCGTCATGGGGTCTGCGGTGCTGGCGTGGCCGGCGCGGCCACGTCAGTGGTGGCGCGCCAGTCTATCGCTCCGCACGCAGTCGCGTGAATGCGGCATCCGCCGAGGCAAGCCGGCATCTGTTCGCGTGAACAGGCGCAGGACTGAATTTTCGCTGACGTACCTAGGGGCATTACGAGGGGCGCAGCGTCGATATGCGTCCTACGCTGGAGGCAACCAACACGGATGATGCCGCCATGACCCGGATCGCCAATGAGCGACCGCTCGCCGAGTCGTTCGCGCGTGTGGGGCAGGACACGCCACCGCCCGCAAACAGCACCCTGTCCCGGCAGGGGGAATCGTTGGCCGACATCGCTTCGCGCACCGGCACGACCGAACCGGCCCTGCGGACCGCCAATCCCGCATTGACGCCGTTCGATGCATTGCCGATGGGGACCGCGGTGACGATGCCTGCGCCGGCGTACGAGATCGCGATGTCCGATCCCGTGGTCGTGGCCGGTCCGGAGGGCGGTAACGACGACACGCTGTCACCGCACGAGACGCTGGAGGCGATCGAAGACCTCCCGGAGCCGCACATCCGCGACCTGCCGCCGCAACTGCCCGACGACGACAGGCGGCAGATCCTCCAGTACCGTCAGGATGCGCAAGACGCACGGATACTGGAGATGGCCGAGACGGCGCTGGCCGACGCAGAGCCGCCGCAACTGTCGGACTATGCGTCGCTGCCGCTCGCGACCGCACAGGCCGAGTACCAGATGGCGCTGGACCAGTACAACGCCGATCTCGCCGAGTTGCGTGACATCGTGGCCGACATCCGCCAGCGCCAGCTCGAAGCGGACCCGGCGTTCCAGGCGCTGCCGGAGATGCAGCAGCAGGCCATCATCGCCCTGTTGCGCGATCCGGATTTCCAGGCGTTGCCGATGGACCAGCAGCAGGCCGTCCTCGCTGCGCTGCGTGACCCGGCGTTCCAGACGCTGCCGGCGGACCAGCAGCAGGCGGTCGTGGCGGCGATGCTCGCGGGTGAGTACTACATCACCGGCGTCTCCATGGTCGAGAATCATGGATTCCATTCGGGCGACGCCGACGCGGTGCGCTTCGACATCCTGATCGACGGCGAGAGCACACCGGTGTTCATGCCGGTCGAAACGGACCCCACGCTCAACTACCACGGCCTCGACGAAGTGGCCAGTGGTCTGGTGGCGCTGGAGCCGCAGTCGCGCGAGCGGATCGAACGTGTGGATGTGAATGCCGGACAGAATCCGGCGGACGCCTACTGGGAGCAGGAATACAACATGCCCGGCTTCCGCTCCTACATGACCGCGGGCGTGGAGGGCATCGTGTCGATCTACCCCACCGACGGTGCGCAGTCGCAGTCCGCGCTTGATGGTGGACTGCAACACGAAGTGGGGCACATCGTCTCGAAGCAGGAGTTCGGTGATACGGATGCGGGTTGGGCGGAGTGGGAGGCGGCGATGGAGGCCGATGGCCAGTCGGTCTCCGACTACGCGGATGCCTCGCGCGACGAGGATTTCGCGGAGACCTACAAGCTCTACATGTCGGTCATCGGCACCCCGGAGGAAGCGGCGGCACGCGAGCAGTTCCCCGAGCGCTTCGCGATCCTGGACGAGATGACCGGCAATGGCTGAGTTCCCTGATCCGCGCGCATCCGGTGTCAGGCGGCCCCCGGATGCTTTGACGTCCGCAGGGCTGCGCCCCACGATGCGCCCGATGCGCCAGTTCACATGCCTGCTGTTGCTCACGGCCCCCGCACTGGTGGCGTGTGCAAGCTCGTCGCCCGCCGCACCGGACACCACGCCCATGACCACTTCCGCTTCGCCCGCCTCCACCGAGCGCCCAGCCGACGGCGCCTACATTGGCCGCATCGACGACACGCACCAGAGCGTCTCGCTGCAGATACGCCCCGACGACAGCGCGCGCGTGGTGGTGGTGTACGCGCTGCACACGCCGCCGGCGATGGTCGAGGAGTACGAAGGGCAGCTCGTCGAGCGCGAAGGCGGCTGGTGCCTCGAACCCGCGCCGAAGTCCGTGCAGCCCTGTCTCGATCTGTCCGGCGAGCTGCCGGCGCTGACGCGTGTGTCAGGCGAGCGGATCGACCTGCGCCGCGTCGAGCGCTGACGCGCAGCGCATCCCCTCATCGCCTCGCGCGCAGGTCCTCGCAGCCCGCGTGATGCATCGATCGGACACAGTGATTGCAATATGGTCGGCGCGACGACAGCGCGCCGACGCAGGGTGCCTCAGAGATTGATCGACACGGCCTGTGCGATCTGGCCCGGTGCCTGGAAGCCCGGCAGGCGCGCGGCTTCGCTGCCGTCCTTGAACAGCGCCAGCGTCGGCGTCTGCCGCAGGCCCAGGTCGCGGAAGAAATCCTCGCCGACGGTTTCCATCTTCACCTTCAGCAGCGCCACGCCTTCCGAGGCGGGATCGCCGGCGAACTTCGCCAGCGACATGTCGAGCATCTTGCAGCCCGGACAATCGTCCTTGTAGTAATCGACGAGCAGGCGCGGATGCGCGGCAAGGGCGGCGGCGTAGTCGTCAGGCGTGGTGGCGTGGAGCGTCTGCATGGGGGATGGTCTCGAACGGTGTGTCGGTCATGGCGAGGATGGTGTCGGTCCAGCGTTGGATCTTGGTGGCGTCGTGTTCGCCGTGGGGCATCTGTTCGATCTCCAGCCGCGGATACCGCGTGCCGAAAAACGCGGCCATGCGCCGGGCCGCACCGCAGTAGTTCTCCTCGCCCCACTGCGTCTCGCCGGTGCCGAACACCGCCAGGCGTTCCGGCTTGCCGACTGCGGTGACGAGGTCCTCGATGAAGCGCTTCATCTCCGGCGGCGTGCGCCCTGCGTTGATGCTCCAGCTGCCGAGCACGTAGAGATCGTGCGCGGGGCCTTCGGGACAGGCCTTGGCCAGCGTCTGGATGTCGGCGTCGATCCAGGTGACGGCATGGCCCAGTTCCTCGCACCGCGCGCAGATCGCACGCGCGACATCGCGAGTGTTGCCGCTGAGCGATGTGTGGGCGAGGAGGATGCGCATGTGTCCTGTGGCGGCTACGTCTGTGGCGGCGGCATCTTCAGCTCAAGAAAAAAGTAGCCAGCGCAGTTCTTATCATCTTGATTCCCGCTGCCGAACTGGAATTGGGTGCTATCTATGTGGTTCAGAATCATTGACGCATTTCGATCGCAAAGACTGATCATCTCGCTCGGAATGTGTTCCGTAGAGGCGTCTGAAGAAGCGAAAAGTAAAAAGCACCCATCTGGCAGAGCATTGTCCTCGTAGTACGGCTTCTTCCTGGAGTTCAGGTCTTGCAGGTCGGATAGGTCGCTATCGATGACGATTCCGACTTGGTTAGAAGCGCTAATGGAATTCAAGTTGACGTGGCTCTTAAGAACAAGATTCCAGCCTATGCGCTCCACGTTTACCTCTGGTGAGGCTTCAAGAATCGCGTATGCACAAAGTGGCTCAATAGGTATTGCGCCAGTAGCTGTCCGGAGATTCAGATCAGCAAAGTAAGCGCAAGTAACGCTGACTTTCCTTCCGCAGATGTACTTGGTGTTCGTGTCGATCGCTATGAGCTTGCTACTTCTTAGCGATATTTGAAGATCTATATCGAATGCTGGAGCGTCTTGGGTGGCAGGTGCTGATATCAGCACCTTCTCTTTTCCAGATTGCCTCTCGTAAGAAACAACGGAAAAAACTGAGTCTGGTTCTACGCTGTTTGCCGATATCGTTTCCGAAAACGGATCAATGAAGACAGAGATATTGGAGACGATGCCGTTTGTCCTCCAGCGGATGGAGGTGCTGCGAGGCTTGCTGTGCTTCTTCTTTTTCTTCTTCCTCATGGCCAGGCTCTAGCGCTTGGTTACAAATCGTCGAACCCGTTATCCGAATTCGTCTTCTTGTACGACGCGTTCCGCATCTCGAAGAAGTCGGTCTTGGTCTCGGTGAAGTTGTCGGCGTAGGCCTTGATCCACGGCATCACGTTGTCGGTGGTGTCGGAATACAGCTTCTCGATGCCGAGCATGCCCGCCATCTTGTTGGCGCGGTACTTCACGTAGCGGACCATCTCGTCGACGTCGATGCCGTCGATGCCGTCGAGCACTTCGGCGGTCCAGCGGGTCTCGAGTTCGATCGCGTGTTCGAACGCGTCGTGCACGTACTGGGTGAGCTGGTCGCCCTGCAGGGTCTGGTTCTCGCCGACGATGGCGCGGATCAGTTCGCTGATGAACTTGCTGTGCGCCAGTTCGTCGCGGTTGATGAAGCTGATGATCTTGCCGGTGCCGGTCATCCGGTTCTGGCGGACCAGGTTGTAGAAATACGCGAAGCCGGAATAGAAGTTGATGCCTTCGAGGATCGACGACTGCACCAGCGAACGGATCAGCGTTTCGGCCGAGCGCTCGCGCATGAAGTCGTTGTACGAATCCATGATCGGCTGGTTGCGCGCGATGATCGTCGGGTGCGTGCGCGCGAGTTCGAACACGCGGTTCTGGTCGGCGAGGCCGGTGATCGAGGCCAGCACGTAGCTGTAGCTCTCGTTGTGGATCACTTCCTGCTGGCCGATGATCGCGGCGTTCGCGTGCGCGGCCGGGTCGGTGATGTATTCGGCGACGTTGTAGATGAAGCGCGTCTGCGGCGAATCGAGCGTGGCGAGCAGGCCGATGATCGAGTCGTAGGCGTTCTTCTCGCGCGCCGAGAGCTCGCCGTACTGCTTGGCGTCGCCCTTCATGTCGACCTCGTCCGGAATCCAGAAGTTGGTCGAGAGTTCCTTGTAGGCGCGGTAGAACGACGGATACGGGATGTCGTTCCAGTTGAGGATGCCGCTGGTCCGGCCGTTGATGATGCCGGTCGAGCGGTTGGGGTGGCGCGGCTCGAGGATCTTGATGCGGTCGAGCGGGGTGGAGGTGACGGCCATGTGCGGGGTCTCGTGAGTCGTGTTTTAGCCCCTCTCCCGTGTGCGGGAGAGGGGTTGGGGTGAGGGTGGGCTTTTTGCGTAAGAGCGCCCTCATCCGCCCCTTCGGGGCACCTTCTCCCAGAGGGAGAAGGGCTCAATCAAAGCGTGAGCTTCGCGATCAGCTCGAACACCACTCGCACTCGGCGATGTCGATGTCGTTGGAGCGCACGTAATACGTGGTCTTGATGCCTTCGCGCCACGCGGTCATGTGCAGGTCGAGCAGGGTGCTGGCGCGGATGGTGCTGGGCACGTAGAGGTTGAAGCTGATCGCCTGGTCGACGTGGCGCTGGCGACGCGCGTTCTGGCGCACGGACGCGAACTGGTCGACCTTGTAGGCGCCCTTCTCGTAGTAGGGCCAGGTGTCGAGCGACAGGCCGGGCGCGGCGACCGGGCGGCGGTAGTCCTTCTTCTCCTCGTAGTAGAACGCGGAGTAGATCGGATCGATCGACGCGGTACTGCCTGCGATCTGCGCAGTGCTCATGTTCGGGGCGACCGCCATCAGCCAGCCGTTGCGCATGCCGTTGACGCCGACCTGCGCGGCCAGGTCCAGCCACTGCGGGCTGTTGTAGTCGCGGTCGCTGAAGTACGCGCCAGTGTGCCAGTCGCTGCCGGCGAACACCGGATAGGCGCCCTTTTCCTTCGCGAGTTCCATGCTGGCCTGCACGGTCAGGAAGTTGATGCGCTCGTACAGCGTGTCGCTGAAGTCCTCGGCGGCCTTCTCGTTCCACTGGATGCCCTTCTGCGCCAGCAGATGGTGCCAGCCGAACGTGCCCAGGCCGATCGCGCGGTACTTCTGGTTGGTGATCGTGGCCTGCGGCACGGGCAGCATGTTGAGATCGATCACGTTGTCGAGCATGCGCACCTGGATCGGGATCAGGCGCTCGAGCACGTCGGTGATCAGGTCGCTCTGGCCGGCCTGCGGCACGATCGCGCGGCCCAGGTTCACCGACGACAGGTTGCAGACGACGAAGTCGCCGGCCTGCTTGGTGGTGACGATCTGATTGCCGGAGATGATCTCCTGCATCATCTTCGTCGGGCTCATGTTCTGCAGGATCTCGGTGCAGAGGTTCGACGAGTAGACGCGGCCGACGTGCTTGTTCGGGTTCTTCCGGTTCACTTCGTCGCGATAGAACATGAAGGGGTTGCCGGTTTCGAGCTGGCTCACCATCACGCGCTTGAAGATGTCGATCGCCTTGACGGTCTTGCGCGAGATGCGCTCGTCGGCCACCACTTCTTCGTACTTGCGGCGGAAGCTGCCGTTCGGGTCGCCCTTCTTCTCGTCGAAGAAGTCCTGCAGGTGCCAGCCCTTGATCTTGTGGACCTCGTGCGGGTCGAACAGGTACCAGTCGCCGCGACGGTCGACGGCTTCCATGAAGATGTCGGGGATGCAGATCGAGGTGAACACGTCGTGCGCGCGCAGGCGCTGGTCGCCGTTGTTGAGGCGCAGGTCGAGGAAGTTCTCGATGTCGCGGTGCCAGATGTCGAGGTAGACCGCGACCGCGCCCTTGCGCTGGCCCAGCTGGTCCACCGACACGGCGGTGTTGTTGAGCTGCTTGATCCACGGCACCACGCCGCCGGAGGAGTTCGGCACGCCGCGGATCGACGAGCCCGACGAACGCACGTAGCCCATGTACGCGCCGACACCGCCGCCGCCCTTGGACACGCGGGCGATGTCGGTGTTCGAGTCGTAGATGCCCTGCAGCGAATCGTCGACGGTGTCGATGAAGCACGACGACAGCTGGCCGCCGACCTTGCCGGCGTTCTGCAGCGTCGGCGTCGCGACGGTCATGTACAGGTTCGACAGCGCCCAGTAGGCCTCGCCGACCAGCTGCATGCGACGCTCGCGGCCGCCCTTGGTCTCGTTCTGCATCAGGTACAGCGCGATGGTCAGCCAGCGCTCCTGCGGCAGCTCGAACACCGCGCGCGAGGTGTCGGTGGCGAGATAGCGCGTCGCCAGCAGGTACAGGCCGTTGTAGGCGAACAGCTTGTCGCGCTCGGCGTCGATCATGCGGCCGGCTTCCTGCAGCTCGTCCTTGGAATAGGCGCGCAGGATGTCGTTGGAATAGATGGTGCGGTCGGCCAGCGATTCCTGCAGGCCGACGTAGGAGCCGTACTTCTGCTCGGCGTCGTAGAAGCGGTTGCGGCTGGCGCGCTTGTACAGGCGGTGCAGGTACAGGCGCGCGGCGAAGAATTCCCACTCCGGCGCGGTGACGTCGACCCGGGCCTCGGCCTCGCGGATCAGGTGGTCGACCAGGTCGTCGGCGTTGACCGCGTCCTTGCGCTCGACGAAGCCGAACACGCTGCGCTTGTAGTCGGCGATGTCGAGCTGCGGGAACTCGGCGTGCACGCGGTCGATGCTGCGCTCCAGGCGCGCGCGGTCGTACGGAATGCGGCGGTTGCCGGCTTCCTTGGTGATCCAGTTGGAGACGCCGGCGTCGGCGTCGAAGACTTCTGCGATTGCGGTGTTCATGGCGGCACTCGGGGGTGGCGGCACCACGTCGTCGGGCTCGACGGCGGGCGGCGCAACGGAAATGGGGGATGTGGCGGCAGTGGTGACGGTGTCGGCTGTGGCGTCTGCGGCGGCCGGTGTCCCGGTCGCGACGGTCTCGTGGCTGGTCATGCGTCCTCTCTCTGTCCAGTGCATTCGCGCACACGACCGTCCCGCCCACGTCGGGTCCGGCGGCCTTGGACGGTTCCGAGGTTGGTCGGGCGGCGTCGCAGGGATCGCGATCAGGCGCACCGCGCCATCGCCCCGCTCCGCAAGCCCGCCCCCCACGGGACGTCCGCAGCCGGCACCGCGCGTTGTGCTGTCCACGCGGCTGTCGGCAGGTCTTCGGACTCATGGGCACGAAGGCGGCGCCTTCTCCTCCCCCGCCGCTTCCCGGATCGCTCCAGTGCTGGTGGCGGGTTCGTTCCCAATTACCGCTGCGGGGCAGTGCCGGAGTGGCGCGAGGCGTCACCGGCTTCCCGTTTTAATCCACAGCCCTTGGGGGGCGCGGAACCGACGGGACCCAAGATAGTGGGGTGCGTCGGCAGCGTCAACGCTAAATGTAGTGAACACGCGGCAGGCCGCATCAGGCCGGGAATCCCCGTTCGTCAAGCCCCGGGTGCGGGCTGGGGGATGCAGATCGGGGTGCGAAGGGCAAGCCCCGGGGAGGCTTTTCGATCCGTCCTCCGGGTGCCCGGGGCGGGGAAAGGGGCTCGTCCGGCGCGCGTTTGTTCGACGCGGTATGTGCCCGAGGCATCTCCATCGTGGCAATTGAAGCCTGTTCCCGATGGGTGGCCCGATTGGGGACCGGGTCTCAGCGGAGTCGAACCCGAGGCGGCAGGGTCCGCGTTTGCCCGTCTCCCTTCGGGACTACGTGTCCTCGGGGTGGAAGGGGCCCGGGAGCCTGCCCCCTCGGCTTTCAACAGCCGAACGGCTGGTTTGGCGGGGGGCGGATAAGGCGCTTTTTGGACGCCTCCCTGTGGAGCCCCAACCCTCACCCGACGCGCGTTGCGCGTCGACTCTCCCGGAGGGAGAGGTGCGCCTGTCTGCTGCCGGGACGATGCGCTGAAGACGTCCAGCCCCGCCACACGACATGCACGGATTCGGACGCAATCTGCGCCGAGCGCGGCCAGCCCGGCCGGCACATCCGGAGGTGTCCCATGTCCGTCATCTGCCGCAGCGTACTGGCCGCTGCCACGCTTTCCCTGTCGGCCCTGTTCGCGCCGGCGCTGGTGTCCGCGCAGGATCCCGCGCCGGGGCTCGGCGATCTGCAGGGGCTCGACGACCGCGCCGCGTCGCGCACGCTGGGTGCGCGAGGCTACGTGCGCCAGTCGGGCTCGGGCGATTACGGCAGCTGGTGGAACGTGCGCGACCGGCGCTGCGTGATGGTGCGCAGCGACCGCGGCCGCGTGGCCTCGGCGGTCACCGCGCCGGCGCCCGACTGCGGGCAACGGGACGACGGCGGCAGGGACGGCATGAGCGACGGCGCGAAGGCGGCCGTGGCGGCGGCCGCGATCCTCGGCATCGCCGCGCTCGCGCACCGCGCGCATCACCACGACGATGACGCCCACGACGACGATCCGCGCCACGAGGCCGATTACGAACGCGGCTACCGCGACGCGTTGCACGGCTACGACGCGGGTGCCGACCACGGCGCCTACAGCGACGGCTATGGCGCCGGCCTGCGCGAGCGCGCGGCGCAGGTGCCGTGGCAGTCGGGCGACACGGGCGGCTCGGGCGGCGGCCGGCTGGACGATCTGGTCGGCGCGCGCGCGGCCGGGGCGGACACCGAACTGCGCGCCCGCGGCTTCGTCGATCGCGACGCGCAGCAGCGCGACGGACGGTCGATTGTGACCTGGTGGAACGCGCGGTCCGGCGACTGCGTGCACGTGGCGACCGGCAACGGCCGCATCGAGTCGATCCGCGCGGTCGACGCGTCCAACTGCCGCTGAGCCGGCGCTCCGGTCAGCGGTCGGTCGGGGCCGGCGGCGGAGGCGGATAGACCGCCCCCGCCGCATGCGCCAGACCGATCCGGCGGGCGAGCAGGGCGTCGTAGACCCGGGCGACCAGCGCGCTGCGGATCGCGCCGGCGTCCTCGTACTCGTGGGTCCAGGCGCGCACGACGAATTCCATCGCCACGCTGCCCAGGCCGTCGAACAGGACGACCGGGGCGGGCGTGGCCGCGACGCCCGGCGTGGCGGCCGCCACCTCCGCCAGTACCGCCTCCACCTCGCCCGGCGCACTGCCGTAGGCCACGCCGACGCGGACTTCCAGCCGGCGGCTGCGGTCGCGCAGGGTCCAGTTGACCAGTTGCTGGGAGATCAGCTGGCCGTTGGGCACCACGACGCTGGCACCGTCGAAGGTCGAGACCCGGGTCGCGCGCATGCCGATGTCGACCACGCGGCCGGTGGTGCCGCCCACCTCGACCACGTCGCCGGGCTGGAACGGCCGCTCGAAGATCAGCACCAGGCCCGAGACGAAGTTGTTGACCACGTTCTGCAGGCCGAGCCCGACACCCACGCCCAGCGCGCCGAGCACGAAGGTCAGCTGGCTGGCCTTGAAGCCGGCCGCCGACAGCGCGGCGACCAGGCCCAGCAGCAGCACCGCGTAATAGCTCAGCGAGGCGACGCTGTTGGCGACGCCGTGCGGCAGCGACATCCGCGACAGCACCTCGCCGTCGAGCACCAGCCGCACCGTCTTCGCCAGCCAGAACGCGACCACCACCGTCAGCACGAACAGCAGCACGTGGCCCAGGCTCAGGCGCAGGTCGCCGAGCGCCCAGCTGTAGCCCAGCAGCGCCGACAGCGAGGCGTGCACCGGCGACAGCACGCGGAAGCGGTCGAGCGCGTAGACGATCCAGCCGACCACGGCCGCGACCGCCAGCAGGTGCAGCAGCACCTGCACCGCGGGGCCGGCGTGGTCGCGCGCCAGCCGGAAGCGCGACACCCCGGTGCGCTTGAGCAGCAGCTGGATCCAGGTCGCGACGACGGTCAGGCCCGCGGCGAGCAGCAGCGCGAAATACAGGCTGTCGATGACGCCGCCGGTCAGGGTTTCGGCCAGCGACACGTTGCCGAACGCGTTCGCGACCAGCGCCACCGCCAGCAGCAGGGCGGCCACCTGCACCGCCGCGCGCAGCGCCTGGCCGATGCGGCCGGTGTGGGCGGCGTGGTCGTGGCGATGCGCGCGCCACAGCAACCAGCCGGCCGCGGCCAGGCCGAGCAGGGCCAGCGAGAGGATGTAGAGGCGATAGGCGAACGCACTCGACAGGAACACGAAGCCCAGCCGCAGCAGCAGGAACAGCGCGCTGGCCACGTACGGCGCCATGTCCAGCAGGTGCCGGTGCGAGGCCGGCAGCAGCCGCAGCACCGGCACCACGGCGACCAGCAGCGCGAGCTGGTGGGTCAGCATCGGCGCATCGGGCTGGAACGCGAACACGCCGATCACCACCAGCAGCAGCCAGCACGACAGCGGACGCGACAACACCGTCGCCTCGGTGCGGCTGACCTGTCCGGCCTGGATCGGCGCGCGGCTGCGCCATGCCAGCCACAGCAGCAGCGGCAGCGAGCAGATCAGCAGCGTCTGCAACGCCCGCAGTCCGCCGATCGCATCGCCCTGGACGTACTCGGCGGCGAAGCGCGCTTCGATCGCCAGGCCGCTGCGGATCACGTCGCCGGTGCCGGTGGTCGGGGCGAGATCCGCGCCGTCGAGTCGCCACAGCGGCGGGACATCGACATGCAGCAGGCGGGCGTCGTAGGCGGCAAGCGCATCGCCGACCTGGCCGCGCGAGGCCGCGATGCGCGCGTCCACCGCGTTGCCGCGCCGGCCCAGCGCGATCAGCCGGGCCAGCGGATCCGACAGCGCGGCCTCGGCCTGCGCGAGTTCGCGGATGACTTCGTCGACCCGCTGGCGCAGCGCGGCCGGCAGTTCCCGTCCCGCGGTCGCGGTGGTTTCCCAGGCTTCGCGGCGGGTGGCCAGGCCGGCCGCGTCGCCGGCCTGGCGCGTGGTGGTCCGGCGCAGGTCGGCCTGCCATTGCGCGAGCCGGCGGGCCTGGAAGGTCCAGTGCCGCGACAGGCTCTCGAGACGCGGGATCGGCAGCGTCCGCATGTCGGCGGAGGTGAACCGCCAGAACGGATCCTCGACCGAGGCCTCGATCGTCGCCAGCCGACGCGCGAACGCGGCCGCGGGCGTCGCCGCGTCGGCCTCCGCGGTCGCGGCCTGGATGCGTTCGGCCAGGCGCTGGTCGACATCGGCCTGCGCGGGAATGTCGGCGACATCGACGGCGGCAGGTGCGACGTCGGTCGCGGCCTGCGCGGCGTCGGGCGTCTGCGTCGCCGCAGCGGCGCCGGCCAGCAGCGGCGCGCGCGCGGCGACCGGTGGCGCCAGCGCGAGGCTCGCCAGCAGGACACATGCGAAGCGGAAGGCGAAGACCATGGCGGATCCGGAAGCCAGCCGGCGATGTCCGCATGCTACCCGCCGCGCCGTCGCCGGCGCGGGCCGTCAGCGGATCGCGGTCGCGATCCTCGGTGCGACCGGTCGCGCGACGCGGGTGGCGACGCGCCAGGCCTGCCAGTCCGGCGCGGTCTCCGGCAACGGCTGGCCGTCGGCGATCAGGCGCCGCAGATCGACGACCGCCTGATGCGGGGCGAGTGCGGCGAGCAGGGCGAAGCCGAAGTCGCGCAGCACGCGCGCCGGATGCAGCAGCAGCCACGTGGTGCAGGCCGGCAGCAGATCGTCGGCGATCGCCGGCACCACCAGATCCTCGCGCGGGTCGAGCGCCATCTCCGCGACGATGCCGATGCCGAGTCCGGCGCGGGTATAGGCCTGGATCAGGTCGCCGTCGCGCGCGGTCACCGCGACGTCGGCCCGCAGTCCACGCTGCGCGAACGCGCGCTGCAGCGAGGAGCTCGCCAGCTGGCTCGACGCGTAACTCACCAGCCGCCGCCCGACCAGATCATCGAGCCGGAGCGGCCGTTGCAGTGCGGCCAGCGGATGTCCGGCCGGCACCACCACGCGGCGGCGCCAGCGGTACAGCGGCACCGCGATGCAGTCGGCCGGCGGCGCGCCGGTGCCGCTGAGCAGGGCGAGATCGACATGGCCGTCGATCAGCGCCTGCAGCCCGTCCGCATCGTCGCCGGGCACGACGTGCACCGCGACATCCGGCCATTCGCGTTCCAGCGCCTGCAGCGCCGGCGGCAGTGCGTGGCGTGCCTGGGTGTGGGTGGTCGCGATGCGCAGCACGCCGTGGCGTTCGCGGCGCAGGTTGTCCGACAGCGCCTGGATGTTGGCCGATTCGGCCAGCAGCCGGCGCGCATGCGCCAGCACCTGGGCGCCGGCTTCGGTCAGGCCGGTCAGCGCACGTGCGCGGCGCACGAACAGGGTCATGCCGAGCGCGGCCTCCAGCTGCGCCAGCTGCTTGGACACGCCCGACTGGGTGGCATGCAGCCGCTGCGCGGCGAGGGTCACGTTGTGGCCGCAATCGACGATCGCCACGAAGCTGCGCAGCTGGGTCAGGGTCATGCCGGCGGACCGGCGGCGGAGGGCGGGGAGAGGCGCGTGTGCATAGCTCCGATCCTCGCCCGGATGCGGCGGCGACATGTTCCATGCGGGACCACACTGTGTGGGCCCGTATGGGACGACCCCGAAGCGCGTCCTGCGCATGGCGGATGCGCCCTCAGCGCCGCGGCGGCGCCGGCGCCAGCTGGTCGGCGAAGAACAGCGCATTGACCAGCATGCGTTCGGTGCCGAGCCAGTACTTGCGGTGCGCGGGATCGTCGGCGAACAGCACCACGTTGCCGCTGCCCACGCGCGCGACCTGCGCCCAGACGGTGCCGGCGAGCGCGGCGCGCGGCTCGGCGCCGAGGTAGCCGTTGACCAGCGGGGCGTCGTCGATGCGCACGACGTTGGCGAACGCATCGGGCAACGGCGCCAGTGTCACGTCGGTTTCCTTGTGCACGAAGCCCGCGCGCCGCGGCACGCCGAACGCCAGCGGATGCGTGGTGTCGACATCGACCGAGACCAGATTGCCGGCGCTGCGCTGTTCGGCCAGCGTGTCGCGGCGCGCGGCGAAGTCGAGACGTTGCGTCGATGCGGGCGTGTCCTGCGCGGCCGGCGCGGGCGCCGCGCCGGTCAGGCCCTTGGCCTGCGCCCAGCGCGCGCCGCTGCCGAAGGTCACCAGCGAACCGCCGGCTTCGACCCAGCGCTTGAGCGCGGCGACGGTCGCCTCGGGCAGGTCGTCGTAGCGGCCGCCGGCCAGCACGATGCTGGTGTAGGTGCCGAGCGGCACGCGGCCGAGCTGCGCGGGGTCGAGCCGCGTCGCCGGATAGTGCAGGCGTTCGCTGAGCGCGAACCAGGTCGAGCCGATCTCGGTCGCGTTGACGCCTTCGCCCATCACCAGCGCGATTGAGGGCTTGCGCACCGCACGGATGCCGTCGCTGCCCAGATCGATGCCGGACACGCTCTGCCCGCCGGCGAGCCCGTGCGCAATGACGCCCGCGTCGCGCGCTGTGTTGTCGACCGCCGCGCGCAGGGCCGCCGCGTCCAGCGTCTGCCCCGCGACCGGAATCACCAGCGTGCCTTCGCCGAACGCGGTGTCGCCTGCGGCGGTGCGCGTGGTGAACGGCGAGAACGCGGTGCGCACGCGCACATCGTTCGTCAGCAGTGCGGCGAGCGCGCGCTGCGCACCGAGATCGCGCCAGTCGACCGCCCAGGCATACGCGGTCTCGCCGCGCGCGCCGGTGTCGAGCGCCGGTACTTGCGTCACCGCTGCGCCGAGCCGCGGCGCGCGACGCAGGCGATCGTTGCGCAGACCGTAGGCATGCGCGATCGCGTACGAGGTGCTGCCGTAGACGCCGCCGCCGGTGTCGGGCGTCTCCTCGAAGATCGAATGCACCAGCCGGAACTGCGGCTGCGCGGCCGGCACCACCCAGGCGCTGCCGGGCGCGTACGTGCGGCCGTCGACGGTCAGCGGCGCATCGAGCGCATGCACGGCGATGCGATGGGTCAGCAGCAGGTCGAGCAGGCGCTTCGAGGTGGTCTCGTCCGCCGGATCGCCGAACACATAGGCCGAGTACGTGTTGCGCCGGCCCTGATCACGTGCCGAGCGGAAGAAGTCCTTCTGCAGCTGGAACAGCCCCGCGTGTTCCTCGACCGCGCCGCGGATCGTCGCCAGGCCCACGGCCAGCTGGTTGCGGATCGTGAAGCGGAATTCCAGCGGCCCGTTCGCGGTGTCCTGCACCAGGCCGCGCGAGCTGGCCTGCTCGACGGTCACGCCGACGCCGCCGTGGAAATCCGGATAGGTCGAGCCGTAGACCGGCGAGAAGTTGTCGAAGTTCTCCTTCGTGTAATAGAGCGAGCCGAGGCTGTCGAGCGCCTGCGCGTGGTAGCGGGCGAGGGTGACGTTCCAGTCGTACGAGGCCTGCGGCAGCAGCGGGCTGTGCATGCTGCTCGGCGAGGGTTCGAAGTAGTAGGTGCTGTTCGATCCCATCTCGTGGAAATCGATCTGGATGTTCGGCAGCCACTGGTGGAACACGTCGAGCTTGGCGCGCGTCTCGCGCTGGCTCACCGCGAGCCAGTCGCGGTTGAGATCGGTGAAGTAGTGGTTGCTGCGGCCGTTCGGAAACGGTTCGACGTGCTCCTTGTCGAGCGGATCGGCGACCGCCGGGTTCGACTTCCACGCGTTGTGCCAGTTCGCCGCGCGGTCGCGGCCGTCGGGGTTCTGCGCCGGATCGATCAGCACGATCGCCTTGTCGAGCCAGCGCGCGACATCCGGGCTGCGGCTCGCCGCCAGATGCCAGGCCGTCAGCAGCATCGCCTCGCCGCTCGAGGTCTCGTTGCCGTGCACGCTGTAGTACAGGCCGACGACGACCGGCACCTGCGCAGGATCGACGGCGGGCGCGTCGGGATCGGCCAGCGTCGCGTGCGCGGCGCGCAGCTGTTCGCGGCGTGCGTGGTTGGCCGGGGACGTCACCAGCACCGCGAGCAGCGGGCGCTCTTCGTAGCTGCGTCCGATCGCCTCGACGTGCACGCGGTCCGACAGCCGCTCGAGCTCGCGCAGGTAATCGACGATGCGGTCATGGCGCGTGTAGTGGCTGCCGATCGGATAGCCGAGGAACTGCTCGGGCGTCGGGATCGCGGGGTCGTGCGAATCCGGCGCGGCATCGGGGAAGTAGTACGCGGTCTGCGCGGTTGCGGCGAACGGCAGCAGGAGCAATGCGGTCAGCAACAGGCAGCGCGCGAACGGAGATCGAAGCATCGGTGTGTCCTGCAGAAGGGTGTGTCGCATGTCGTGTGCTGGCGCTGTGGTGGTGTCGGGAACCGCCATCATTCGTCTCCGGCATGCGTCATCTCCCGGCTCACGCCGCTCCCCGGCCCGTCATTCCCGCGAAAGCGGAAATCCATGGACGTTGGCCCGTAGAAGCGAAGTCCCTGGATTCCCGCTTTCGCGGGAATGACGGCCCCAGGTTGTTTGCGGGACCGACGAACGGATGGAGCGCTGTGTTCGAACAGAGCAGGCCCTCGTCGAAGCGCAGACCTGCGCACGCACCATCAGAACCTGTAATCGAACCCCACCTGGAAATAGCGCCCACGCAGGTCGTACTGGCTGAAATCGTACGGCGCGCGGATGCCGGGGAACGCCGCATCGTGCGGCGGCGCCTCGTCGAGCACGTTGTCGACCTTGGCGTAGAGCGTCAGGCCGTCGATGCCCGACCAGCCGAAGTACAGGTCGAACTGGTCGAAGCTGTCGACCCGCGACTGCACCGCGCTCGCGGCCACGCTGGCCCGCTGCGCATAGCCGCCGGTGCGGTACCAGGTCAGTCCGGTCTCGAAGTCCGACACCGTCCAGCCCAGGCGGCTGGTGAACTTGTTGCGCGGCAGCGACGGGCCGAGGTTGCTGCCGGCGTAGTCGACCAGCGGTCCGCCGACGGTCTGCGGGCGGCGGTATTCGAGCACATGGGTGTAGGCGCCGGTCAGCGACAGGTCGCCGGCGCCGGTGCGCCAGCGCTGGCTCAGTTCGGCATCGAGACCCGAGGTCGTGAGTTCGCTGAGGTTCTGGTAGCGGTTGTAGACCGCGACCAGCTTGCCGCGGCTGTCGCGGATCACGTCGGCCGGATCGTTGTTGCGCACGATGGCCGCGTTGTTGCCGGTGCCGACCAGGTTGTCGAGCTCGATCCGGTACCAGTCCAGCGACAGGCTGGTGTCGGCCCACGGCGAGAGCACCACGCCGAGGTTGTAGGACCGGGTGCGCTCGGGATCGAGTTCGGTGTTGCCGACGGTGAAGAACGTCGGGGTCTGGTTCGAGCCGGCGATGTCCGGATCGTAGGGATCGGCGACGCTGCCGTAGGAGATGTTGGTCGAGGCCGAGTTCTCCGACAGCGACGGCGCGCGGAAACCGCGCGAGGCCGACGCGCGCACCAGCAGCGTGTCCAGCGCCTGCCAGCGGAGACCGACCTTGGGCGAAAACGCGCTGCCGAAATCGCTGTAGTCGTCGCCGCGGCCGGCCAGCTGCAGGTCCAGGCCCTGAACGATCGGCACGTTGAACTCGGCGTAGATCGCGGCGACGTCGCGCTCGCCATCGACCGCGGCGATCGCCGGGCGGATCTGCAGGCCGGCGTCGATCTGCCACGGGTTGCGCGAGGTCAGCGACTCGTGGCGCGCCTCGATGCCGGCGGCGAAGCCGACCGGGCCGGCCGGCAGCTCGAACAGGTCGCCGCTGAGCTTGAAGTCGATGCCGTGCAGCGACGACTGCGCCTCGCGCACCGTCGACAGCCGGATCGCGTCGAGCACAGCCGACGGTGTCGCCGCCGGGTCGTGCAGGTTCAGCGAGCCGTCGGCCAGTGCCCGGGCCAGCGGCCAACGGCTGGCGAAGCCCGCGGCGACGGTCTCCTCCTCGGTGCTCTTGGCGAAGAACGTCGCCAGTTCCCAGTCGAAGCGGTCGCCGCGCCCGCGCGCGCCGCCGAGCAGGCGGAACGCGTCGGAGCGGTTGGTCTTCAGCGACTGGCCGAGATCGAAGAAGGTGTATTCGATCGGCACCGCGCGCTCGTAGGGGTTGTACGGGTTGGTCGCCGGCAGCAGGTTCGACACCGGTTCGGCCAGCCCGGTCTGCGCGTTGAGCGCGAAGCGCCCGCCTTCCAGCGTGAAGTAGGGGCTGGAGCCGAAGATCGACGCGCCGTGGATGCGGCTGTAGAGCGCCTCGCCGAACAGGTCGGCGCTGTCGGTCAGTTTGACGGTCGCGTTGACGTAGGCCTGGTAGCGCTCGGTCGACGGGATCAGCGTGGTGTACGGCGCGAGGTTGATCGCGCAGGTCTCGCCGGGCAGGCCGTCGATCGGCGCGCTGGCGACCCGCTCCATGCCGGTCGGGCAGTTGCCGGCGGCGTCGAGCAGCGGGACCGAGCGGCCATCGATCAGGAAGCGCGCGCCCTTGGCGCTCCAGCCGTTCCAGCGCCCGCCGGGCAGGCCGTCGTAGATGCCCGAGCGGGTCAGGTCGCGCTGGTCCTGGTCGAGACGGTCGCGCTGGTAGCCCTCGACGCTGACCAGCAGGTTGAAGCCGTCGCGGTCGAGGTCGCCGAAGCCGCCGACCGCGCGCCCGCGCACCGTGTCCAGGCCACCTTCGTCGGAACTGCCGTAGCTGCCGCCGACCTCGAAGCCTTCGAAGTTCTGCCGGGTGATGATGTTGACCACGCCCGCGACCGCGTCGGACCCGTAGACCGCCGATGCGCCGTCCTTGAGCACTTCGATGCGTTCGACCGCGACCAGCGGCAGCGCATTGAGATTGACGAAGGTGTCCGACAGGCCGCCGGCCGGAAATCCGTAGTTCGCCAGGCGCCGGCCGTTGAGCAGCACCAGGGTGTTCTTCTGCGACAGCCCGCGCAGGCCGATGCCGGCCGAGCCCGAGGCCCAGCCGCTGTTGCTGGTCTCGTTGCTCGCGTTGCCGGTATTGGCCGAGATCGACCGCAGCACGTCGGCGACGGTGACCTTGCCGGAGGTCGCCAGTGCCTCGGCGTCGATGACCTGCACCGGATTGCTGCCTTCGGCCTCGGCGCGGCGGATGTTGGAGCCGGTCACCGTGAGCGTGTTGAGGGTGCGCGCTTCGGGCGCGGCACCGGACTGCGCAGACGCGACGGCCGGGACCGAGAGGGCCACCAGGACGGCGGCGGCGAGACGCGGGGATCGTGGCATTTGCTGCACCGCAATAATGACGTGGGGCAGGCAGTGGGCCACGGTCGCGGCATGTCAAAAAATGGTGATCCGGACTGCCGACAGTCCGCATCGGAATGTCGGGCGTGCAGGCGGACGGGCGTCGGCGCCGTCGAACCGCGCCACGACGGCCTCCGTGCGCCCGCGCGAGTTGGGCTGCGGACGGATCGTCATGACCCGATCGCTCGATGCGCATGGACCGATGCGTGCGCCGCGGGGACGCCGGATCACCGACGGATGCCGTGTGTCGCCGACCGCGTCCGATCGCCGCAGCCTGCGATGATGGCGTCTTGCCCCCGCCTGGCCCGCCCGCAACGGTTTGCGGCCCGGCATGCCGCTCCGGTCGTCGCCGGTCCCGGCATAGTCGGACGCGACGCGCCCAGCATGTCGCCGGCGCGACGGCGTCGGAGCGGGAATGCGCAGTGGCGGGCACACGTGGATGGAGCAGTGGATGGTCGCAGCGGGACTGCTGGTGGCGGCACACGTCGCCGACGCGCGGACGGGCAGCGTCATCACGCCCGACGACATCGTCGATCTGCGCGAGGTCGACGACGCGCGGATCAGCGCGGACGGCACGCGTCTGGCCTGGGTGCTCGAAACGCCGCAGCGCGATGGTGAATCGCCACGCCGGCGCATCCAGCTGGCCGATGCCGACGGCGACGCGCCGCCCCGCGCCCTGGCCGCGCCCGCTGCGGCCAGCGATTCCGCGCCGCGCTGGTCGCCCGACGGGGCATCGCTGCTGTTCCTGTCCGATCGCGGCGGTGTGGACGCCGAGGCAAGCACTGACGACGACGATGCGCCGCAATGCCGCGATGGCGTGGCCGCCGAAGCCGCGCCCGCGGCCGCATCCACGCAGCTGTGGCGCGTCGATCGCGACGGCCACGGCGCCGAGCGCCTGACGTCGCTCGCCGGCGACATCGCGGCGGCGCACTGGTCATCCGACGGTCGCCGGGTCGCGTTGCTGGTCGCCGATCCGCCGTCCGCGGGGGATCGCGCACGCGCCGCCTGCAGGGACGATGCGCAGGTGTCGGGCGTGCATGCACGCTTCCAGCGCCTGTGGCTGCTCGATCCGCAGACGCGCGCGCCGCGCGTGCTGTCGCCGCCGGGATTGCAGGTGCTCGACGCGGCGTGGTCGCCGGACGGCCACCAGTTCGCGCTGCGCGTCGCGGACACGCCGACGATCAACGACTACTGGTACCGCTCGCGGATCGTGCTGCTCGATGCCGACACCGGCGCGCTGGGCCGCACCGTGTTCGCGCGCGCGGCGGCGCGCGACCTGGCCTGGTCGCCCGACGGCCGCAGGCTGCTGTACGGCGAACTGCATCCGCATGCGATGAGCGCCGATGCGATCGTCGAGACGCTGGCCGACGGGCGCCGCGTGCGGCTCGCGCGCGACTGGCCGGGGACCCTGCGCGGCCTGCGCTGGCAGGACGACGACACCCTGGTCGCGCTCGGCATCCGCGGCGTGCGCGCGGAGTTCCTGCGCATCGACGCGCGCGACGGCGCGGCGACCGCGTTCGCGTCGGTGCAGACGGCGAGCGGCGGATTCGAACGCGCCGGCACCGGCCGCATCGCCTTCGTCGGGACGCGGTCCGAGCAGCCGGCCGAGGTCTGGCTGCTCGATCCGGCGATCGATGGCGCGCCGGCGCTGCGCGTGCGCAGCGACAGCAATCCGCAGACCCGGGCCTGGGCGCGCGGCACGCTGCGCGAACTGTCGTGGCCGAGCAGTCGCGACGGCCACACCATCCACGGCGTGCTGGTGCTGCCGCCGGGCCATGTGCCCGGCGCGCCGCTGCCGACGCTGGTGCAGATCCATGGCGGTCCCGCATGGGCCTGGTCGTCGGGCTGGCTCGGCTCGTGGCACGACTGGGCGCAGCTGCTGGCCTCGCACGGCCATGCGGTGCTGCTGCCCAATCCGCGCGGTTCCGAAGGACAGGGCCAGGCGTTCACCGAAGCCGTGCGCGAGGACTGGGGCGGCGGCGATCTGCAGGACGTGCTCGACGGGCTCGATCTGCTGGTCGAGGCCGGTATCGCCGATCCCGCGCGCGTCGCCATCGGCGGCTGGAGCTACGGCGGCTATCTCGCCGCGTGGGCGGTCGCGCATACCGACCGGTTCCGCACCGCGATCGTCGGCGCCGGCGTCAGCGACATCGGCGCGATGGCGCTGACTACCGATACGCCCGACTACCTCCCGGGCTACTTCGGCGATCCGCTCGCGCGCCGCGAGGTCTACGACCGCCATTCGCCGATCCGCCACGTCGACGGCATCGGGGTACCGGTGCTGATCCTGCACGGCGAGGCCGATACGCGCGTGCCGGTATCGCAGGGTGAGCAGCTGCACGGAGCGCTGCGCTTCCACGGCACGCCGGTGACGATGGTGCGCTACCCGCGCGGCCCGCACTGGTTCCACGAACGCGCACACGAGCGCGACGTGCTGGTGCGCGTGCTCGACTGGCTGAAGCGTCACCTGGGCGCGGCGCCGAACGACTGATCCGGGCGCCGCGACACCACGCATATCGCAATGGCGCCTTCGCTGCTCGCCGAAGGCCGCTCGATCAAACTCGGTCGCGCTCGACGTGGGCTACGAGAGCCCGAGTGCGCCTGCCTGGCGCGCTGAGTGTCGCCTCAGCCCCTGTGTTCGCGGGCCAGATATTCGGCGCTGCGCATCTCGATCAGGCGCGAAGCGGTGCGCTCGAACGCGCCGGCCAGGCGCTCGCCCGAATACAGCGACGGCGGCTCGGCATCGGCGGTGCAGACGAGGTTGACGTTGCGGTCGTAGAGCTCGTCGATCAGCGTGACGAAGCGGCGCGCGGCGTCGTCGCGGGTCGCGTCCATCAGCGGGATGCCGCCGAGCAGCACGGTATGGAATTCGGTCGCGACCTCGATGTAGTCGCTGGCGCCGCGCGGGCCCTCGCACAGTGCGTCGAAATCGAACCACGCCATGCCCGGCGTGCGCGCGCGCACGCAGATGCGGCGGCCGTCGATCTCGACGCCGGCATCGCGGTGCGCGTCGTCGCCGCCGAGTTCGTGCCAGCGCGTGTCGAGCCAGCTGTCGGACGCCGCATCGAGCGGCGTACGGTAGACCGGCGAACGCGTCAGCGCGCGCATGCGGTAGTCGGTGTCGCTTTCCAGATACACCACATGACAGTGGCGCTGCAGCAGTTCGATCGCCGGCAGGAAGCGCGCGCGCTGCAGGCCGTCTTTGTAGAGATCCTTGGGATCGACGTTGGAACTGGTCACCAGCACGATGCCGTCGGCGAACATGCGGTCGAGCAGCCGCGCGAGCAGCATCGCATCGCCGATGTCGCTGACGAAGAATTCGTCGAGCACCAATACGCGCAGGCCCGCATCGCGCCAGCCGCGCACGATCGCCGCGAGCGGATCGCGCTCGCCGCTGTGCGCGCGCAGCGATTCGTGGACTTCGCGCATGAAGCGGTGGAAATGGGTGCGGCGCTTGCGGCCGAGTCTGGGATCGGGCGTCGCGTGGCGTGCGGGATCCTTCTGTGGCGCCGTGTCGTCCGCATTGCCCTCACCCCACCGTCCGCTCTGCGGACGGTCCCCCCCTCTCCCGGTGGGGAGAGGGGCATCGGGCGGGCCTTCGGCCCGAAGGACTTCCATGGGGAGACCATCGTGAAACAGATCAATCATGAAGGTCTTGCCGCGACCCACGCCGCCCCACAGATACAGGCCGGCCGGCACGTCGGGTGCATCGCCACCGCCGAACAGGCGACCGAGCATGCCGCGTCGCGCAGGCGGCTGGATCAGCGCGGCATGCAGGCGGTCGAGTTCGACCAGTGCCGGCTGCTGCGCGGGATCGGCTTGCCAGTCGCCGCGTGCGACGCCGGCGGCGTAGCGTTCGGACGGGGTCGGTGGTGCGTTCATGCGCACCGCATACGCGGCGCGCGCGGGCGCGCCCGGATCGGCAACGCGCGCATCAACCCGAGGTCCGCGGCAGGTGCGGCTCGGCCCAGTGCCGCACCACGCCACGCAGATCGATCATGCGGCGATGGAAGAAGTGGCTCGTCTCGGGCATGCGCACGAGTTCGGCCTGCGCACCGCTGTCGTCGAGCCAGTCGTAGACGGCCTGCGGATCGACGATCTCGTCGGCTTCGCCCTGGATCACCAGCCACGGACACGTCGGTAGCACGATCGAGTCGAAATCCCAGCGGCCGGCCGGCGGTGCGACCGAGATCAGCACATCCGGCTGCAGCGCATCGGCGGCACGCAGCGACACGTAGGCGCCGAAGCTGAAACCGGAGAGCCACAGCGCGTGGCCCGGGCGCTCGCGGCGCACCCATTCGACCACTGCGGTCAGGTCGTCGGTCTCGCCGTTGCCGTTGTCGAAGGTGCCGTCGGACGCACCGGTGCCGCGGAAGTTGAAGCGAACCGTGGCCGCGCCGAGTTCGCGCAGCGTGCGCGCGACCATCGTGACGACCTTGTTGTGCATCGTGCCGCCCTCGGTGGGCAGCGGATGGCAGACGACGGCGACGAGCGGCAGCGCGACATCGGCGTCGGGCAGGTCGATCGCGGCCTCGAGGTCGCCGGCGGGGCCGGCCAGCACCAGCGGCCCGGATTCGGTGGGGAACGTGGGGGACGTCATGGATGAATGATACCGGGCCGACTGCGATGGGGCTGTTTGGGCTCTCCTCCGCATGCGGAGGAGGGTTGGGTGGGGGCAAAGCTTCAGAGCTGTGAGCGCTTCACCGGGCGAAAAGAATGGGTGTTCCTCAACTGCGTTGCAGGCTGGGAGCGGGTGCATCGGAGAGATACGCGCACGTGTCCGGCCCTCACCCGACGCGCTGTGCGCGTCGACCTCTCCCAAAGGGAGAGGTGCCGGATTCGATGATGTCGGGAGGTCGCCTATCGATCCGTCGTTCGTTCTGCACGCTGCAGCGCCGGTCAAGCCGAGGGCAAGAGAGGCTGATGTGTGTCGGAGCGATACGCGCGCGTGTCCCGCCCTCACCCGACGCGCTGCGCGCGTCGACCTCTCCCGGAGGGAGAGGTGTTGGGTTCGATGAAGTGGAACAAATGATCGCGCGATGCGGGGTGTGCGTAGTCGCGGTGCTGATGCGGTGCCGATACCGGCGCGACCCTCAGCGGCCCCGCAACCGCAGCCCCACCACCAGCGGATCATGGTCCGAACTCCGCCACGGCCCCGCCGCTTCGCGTTCGCGCGTGTCGACCGGCTCGTCGGCATTGCTGTGCCACTTCGCGGCACCGGCCACGCGCGCGGCCAGGGACGGGCCGAGCAGCAGGTGGTCGAGGCGGCCGGCCTGGCCGTCGAACACGAAGCTGTAGTGCGCATCGCCGTCGCCGCCGGCGAACGGGTCGCGCCAGCCGGCGTCGGTGAACACGCGCACCGGGTCTTCCATCGCGTACGCATTGAAATCGCCGACCACGGCGACGCGATCTCCGGTGCCGGTCGGCGCGGTGGCCAGCCAGTCGCGCAGGCGCTGCGCGGCGTCGACGCGGGTCGCGTTCCAGCAGGCCTGGCCGTCGCGCTGGTCGAGGTTCATGCCTTCGGCGTCGCCACAGCCCTTGGACTTGAAGTGCACGGCGACGATGCTGAAATCGAGTCCGTTCGCGCGTCCGCCCTGCAGCGGCACGAAGGCCTGCGCCAGCGGCACGCGGCTGAGTTCGGCGAACGGGCCGCCGTCGAGCGTCGCCGGCCGGCCCTTCGGTCGCACGCGCGTCCCGCGGTAGATCAGGCCGACGCGGATCGCGTTCGTCCCAGGACCATCGACCGCGTCGACGAAGCGCCAGTCGTGCGCCGGGCCTTCGGCGTTCAGGGCATCGACCAGCTGGGCGATGCTGGAATACGCGTCGTAGCCGTCGTTCTCCAGCTCCATCAGCGCGGCGACGTCGACATCGAGCGCGGCGATCGTCGCGACCAGGCCTTCGATCTGGCGCGTCAGTTCCTCGGGCGTGCGTACGCCGCGCGGTGTCGGGAAGCCACCGCCGCGGCCGTCGCCGTTGAACAGGTTCTGCAGGTTGAATGCGGCGATGCGCACGTCGCCGCCGACCACCGGCGCGGGCGGGCGCGAGGCCGGCTGCGGTTGCACCGGCGCGGTGAGCTGCAGGCGCCACGCACCGTGGCGATGGTCGACCACACCTTCGACGCCGGTCAGCACGCTGCCGCTGCGCAGCGCCTGCGCGGTCTCGGGCAGATACCAGAGCTGGCCGTCGACCGGCGCATCCTCGCGGCGGTCGTCGAGCAGCACGCGACGACGCGCGTTGTCGGATGCGACGCGCGCGGCATCGGCGCCGGGACGCGCGATTTCGGTCGGCGTGAACAGCCGGCCGTCGAAACTCGCCGCCAGCGTGCCGCGACGCCCGCGCTCGTGCTGGCCGGTCAGCGTCAACGGCGCTTCGATCCGCACCCAGGTGCCGGCCAGCGCCGACCAGTCGGCCGGTGGCGCGTCGAGCAGCAGTGGCGCGATCGCCGGCGCCGGCGTGGACAGCAGTTCGACCCGTTGCGGCGCCAGCTCGGTCAGGCCGTCGGTCCGGGCCGCGACGCCGCGGACACGCACGTGCGCGCCGACCTCGGGCGCGGGCTCGCCGTCGACGGCGCGGACAAACACCGCATCCGGCGTGCGCGCATCACCGTCGCCAGCGTCCTGCAGAAACCAGCCGCCGAGGTCTTCGAACCGGGCGGTCACCCGGCCCGCCACGTTCACGGCCTGTCCGGCCGGCGCTGCATGCAGCTGGCCGATCGGCATCGGCGCGGCGTCCGCCGGCGCGGTCGTGCGGCAGGCGGCGAGCACCGCGCAGGCGAGCAGCAACAGGGTGGGGCGGGCGGACGGGCGGGGCAGGGACATCGGAACTCCAGCGGCCGCGACAGGCCGGATGCGACGACGCCGCCCGAAAGAGGCGGCGTCGGGGGCGGGCAAGGTACCCGGCGAACGTTACTTCAGGTTGTCGACCATCCAGTCGACCGCGGCATGCATCTGCTCGTCGTTGAGCGCCGGATTGCCGCCGCGTGCCGGCATCACGCCGGCCGCGCCGGTGAAGCCTTCGATCGAGTGGCGGTACAGCGTCTCGGTGCCCTGGGCGAGGCGCGCGTCCCAGTGCTGGTGATCGAGCGTCGGCGCGCCACCGGCGCCCGAGGTGTGGCAGCCCGCGCACAGGTTCTGGTAGATCACCGAGCCGTCGAGCGTGCCGCCGTAGGCGACCTGCGCAGCGGCGGCCGCCGCTGCCGCGGCCGTGGCCGCCGCCTGCGACGCGGCGCCGGTGGCGCCCGCATAGACCGCGCCGACCGGCGCGATGCGCGCTTCGGTGCGCTTGGCGACGCCCGGCGGCACTTCCGTCGGCAGCGACTTGTGCAGATACCAGGCGCCGAGCATCAGGCCGAGCGTCACGACGGTCAGGAAACCCAGGACCATCGAGAAACGCTTGAGGAATTCGAGATCGTAATTACGCACGAAACACCCTTGGCGACATGGCCTGCGGCCACAGCTGCGCCCGAGTATACGGGGAGGTTTTCAAGAATGCTGCGTCCGGCCGCATCGGACTCCGGGCCGACCGTGGGATGGGTGGAGCGCAGCGAAACCCGTCGTTGGCATGCGTCGGTTCGCGACGCCGACGAGCGGGATCGGCTTCGTTGCCGGTTCGTGCATGAGGAACGGTCGCGACGGCAGGACGTGCGATGCGGATCGCCCAAGCGACGGCTGCGATGGGTTTCGCTGCGCTCCACCCATCCTGCGAAGACCGATGGCCCGGCCTCACATACCCGCGTAGTTCGGCCCGCCACCGCCCTGCGGCGCAACCCAGACGATGTTCTGCGTCGGGTCCTTGATGTCGCAGGTCTTGCAGTGCACGCAGTTCTGCGCGTTGATCCGCAGGAACGGGCCGTCCGGTCCGTCGAGGAATTCGTAGACCGCAGCCGGGCAGTAGCGCGCCTCGGGGCCGGCGTAGGTCGCCAGGTTCACGTCGACCGGCACCGACGGATCCTTGAGCGTCAGGTGCGCCGGCTGGTGTTCGTCGTGGTTGGTGCTCGACAGGTAGACCGAACTCAGGCGGTCAAAGGTCAGCACGCCGTCGGGCTTCGGATAGTCGATCTTCGCGTGCTGCGCCGCCGGTTCCAGGCAGGCGTGGTCGGGGCGGTCGCGGTGGATCGTCCACGGCGGCACGCGCATGCCGAGCTTCGGCAGCAGCCACTGCTCGATGCCGGTCATCAGCGTCGCGGTGGTGCGGCCCTTCTTGAACCACTGCTTGAAATTCTTCGACTGCGACAGTTCGGCGTGCAGCCAGCTGGCTTCGAACGCGGCCGGATACGCCGCCAGTTCGTCGCCGCCACGGTTCTCGCCGAGCGCGGCGAACGCGGCTTCCGCGGCGAGCATGCCGGTCTTGATCGCGGCATGGCTGCCCTTGATGCGGCTGGCATTGAGCGTGCCGGCCTCGCAGCCGACGAAGGCGCCGCCCGGAAACACCAGCTTCGGGATCGACAGCAGGCCGCCGGCGGTGATCGAACGCGCGCCGTAGCCGATGCGCTTGCCGCCTTCGAGGTACTTGCGGATCGCAGGGTGGGTCTTGAAGCGCTGGAATTCCTCGAACGGGCTCAGCCACGGGTTGCGGTAGTCGAGGCCGACGACCAGGCCGATCGCGACCTTGCCGTCCTCGGCGTGGTAGACGAACGAGCCGCCGTAGGTGTCGCCGTCGAGCGGCCAGCCGGCGGTGTGCACGACCAGGCCCGGCTCGTGCTTCGCCGGATCGACCTGCCACAGCTCTTTGATGCCGAGCCCGTAGCTCTGCGGGTCGCGGCCCGCGTCGAGGCCGAACTTCGCGATCAGTTCGCGGCCGAGCTGGCCACGCGAGCCTTCGGCGAAGATCGTGTACTTCGCGAGCAGCTCCATGCCGAGCTGGAATTCGCCGGTCGGCTGTCCGTCCTTGCCAACGCCGAGATTGCCGGTGGCGACGCCGCGCACATGGCCGTCGTCGGCGTACAGCACTTCGGCCGCGGCGAAGCCCGGGAAGATCTCCACGCCCAGCGCTTCGGCCTGGGCGCTGAGCCAGCGCACCAGGGCGCCGAGGCTGATGATGTAGTTGCCGTGGTTCTTGAAGCAGTCGGGCAGGAAGAAGTCCGGCGTGGATTTCTGGCCGCTCTCGTCGAGGAACAGGAATTCGTCGCGCGTGACCGCCTGCTTCAGCGGCGCGCCCTTGTCCTTCCAGTCCGGAATCAGTTCGGTCAGCGCCCGCGGATCGATGATCGCGCCCGACAGGATGTGCGCGCCCGGCTCGGAACCCTTCTCCAGCACGCAGACCGACACTTCGCGTCCCGCTTCGGCGGCCAGCTGCTTGAGCCGGATCGCGGTCGCCAGTCCGCCGGGGCCTGCGCCCACGACGACGACGTCGTACTCCATCGATTCGCGTGGGCCGTGGGTGTCGAGCAGGTCCTGGGGAGTCGTCATCGTTGCCTTGGGCGGTGTGCCTGGGTGACGGGGCGTAGGGCCAGCATCGCTGCCGGCACGCGACGGCCGCGTGGGCGGGCGAGTGTAACGCGGCGCTTCAGCGGGACATGTTCAGCGCGACATGCTCACCGCGGCCGGGCGGGCAGCGGGAACGGCGTGACCACGGCCTCGCCGGTGGCCGCGTCGCGGATCGCCGACGGGCCCTTCTTCTCCACTTCCTCCACCCGCAGCACGCTCTGCATCGGCAGGTGCAGCGTGCGGGTGCCGGCGAACTCGTCGCGCATGCGTTCTTCGGTCGGATCGACGACGACACCGTCGTGGACGTCGAACACCAGATCGGAGACCTCGACGAATCCCCACAGCCGGCCGCTCTCGACCTGCCGCGCGTACAGCGCATAGACCTTGCCGTGGCTGAGGAACGTGACCCTGTAGAGCGTCTTGACTGTCATGGGGGAAGTATAAAAGCCGTGATTGGTGATTCGTGATTGGAAAGAGCGGTTCACAGGTGCGGAAGCAACGCGCTTCTGCTCTGCTTTCACGAATCACGAATCACGAATCACGAATCACGGCCCTCAATACCCCTTGAGCTTGCGCAGCCGCTGGCCGATGGCGTACCGCGAGACCAGCGCGAACACCACGCCGAACAGGAAACCCGCCAGGTGCGCGGTCCACGCCACGGCGCCGAAGGCCGGGCCGATGTAGGCGAAGATCACCTGCAGCACCGCCCACACGCCGATCAGCAGCGAGGCCGGTGCGCGCACGAATTCCAGGAACAGTCCCAGCGGCACCACCACGCCCAGCCGCGCGCGCGGAAACAGCGCCAGATACGCGCCGATCAGCGCCGACACCGCGCCGCTCGCACCGATGATCAGGCGGTCCGGGGTGCCGATCGCCAGCACCGCCGACAGGTTCGCCAGCGCGCCGCCGACGATGAAGAGCACGAGCAAGCGCCAGGCGCCCATCAGCCGTTCCGCCGGCAGGCCGAAGATCAGCAGGAACACCAGGTTGCCGAGCAGGTGGGCCCAGTCCGCGTGCAGGAACAGGGCGGTCACCAGGCGCAGCCACGGCCCGGCATCCTCCCAGGTCACCCGGCTGCCGTCCGCGCCGACCGGCCCGCCGTACAGGGCGCCCCAGTCGAGCAGCAGCGCGTAGTGCTCGTTGGCCGAGCGCGTGCTGGCCCACAGGAACGCCAGCCACAGCAGCGCGCACAGCATCGGCACCGCCCATCGGAGCGGCGTACGGGCGTGGCGGTTGGGAATCGAGACGAACATCGGGCGACCATTGTCGAGGCCCGTCGCAGGGCCGGTAAAGCGCTTCGTGACGGCCCGCGCAGATGCCGCATTGCAGCAAGCATTCCACACGGAGTCGTACGGTATAGTGCGCCCGCTGCGCGCGTTCGGGAGGGGAATTCCGACAGGTGGCGGCGGACGGAGGGGGTCCCGTCCACGCCGGGCGAAGCATCACAACAACACCTGTTTGGAGAGAACGCGACACATGGCTACCAACCCCCGCTACATGCAGAGCACCGTCCTGGCCGTCGGCGTCGCCGCCGCCCTGGCGTTCGCAGGCCAGGCCCACGCGGCCGGCTTCCAGCTGAAGGAAAACAGCGTCAAGTCGCAGGGCAGCGCCTTCGCCGGCACTGCGGCCAAGACCGGCGACAGCTCGGTCGTGACCAACAACCCGGCGGTGATGACCCAGTTCTCGGGCACCACGGTGCAGGCCGACCTGACCGTCATCGACCTCAACTACGAGTTCCAGGGCAGCGGCACCGACGCGCTCGGCCGCCCGCTGACCGGCAGCAACGGCGGCAACGCCGGCGACGTGACCCCGATCCCGGCCCTGTCGGTCGTGCACAAGCTCGACAACGGCGTCGCGCTCGGCGCGATGGTCAGCGCCCCGTTCGGCCTGAAGACCGAATACGACGCGGGCTGGGTCGGCCGCTACGCCGCGCAGACTTCGGACGTGAAGATCGTCGACCTGACCCTGTCGGGCGCGATCGATATCACTGACCGCTTCTCGGTCGGCATCGGCGTCATCGCGTCGCGCGCCGACGTCACCCTGTCGAAGGCCGTGGACTTCGGTTCGCTGCTGTTCGCCAACCCGACGACCCGCCCGCTGCCGTTCGCGCTTCCGCAGGCTGCCGACGGCTTGGCCGAAGTGCAGGGCGACGACAACGGCTTCGGCTACATCCTCGGTGCGAACCTGCGTCCGACCGACAACCTGTCGATTGGCGTCAGCTACCGCTCCGAGATCGACTACGAGCTGGAAGGCACCGCCGACTGGACCGTACCGACCAATGCGCGCTCCGTTTTCGACAGCTCGCCGGCCACCCGCCCGCTGTTCCTGGACGGCCCGGTAACCGCCGAGCTGACCACCCCGTCGATCCTCAACGTCGGCGCCGCCTGGCAGGTCACCGATGCCCTGCAGCTGTCGGCCACGTACGCCCGGACCGACTGGTCCTCGCTGCGCGAAGTCCGCATCCAGTTCGACAACCCGGATCCGGATTCGGTCGAGCCCTTTGAGTGGAAGGACACGTACTTCGCCGCCGTCGGCGCCGAGTTCAAGCTCAACGACAGCTGGAAGCTGCGTGGCGGCGTCGCGTACGACGAAACCCCGACCAGCCTCGAGCACCGCACCCCGCGCCTGCCCGACGCGAACCGCATCTTCTACTCGGTCGGTGCGACCTGGGCGCTCAGCGACGCGTTCGACGTGAACTTCGCCTACACCCGCATCGAACCGCGCGACCCGAAGATCGACACCACCAGCGGCGGCAGCCGCGTGGCCGGCGACTTCGACGGCAACGCCAACCTGTTCGGCGTGTCGGCGCAGTACCGCTTCTGATCCACGTGTGACATCGTGAGACGAAAAAGCCCCGCTTCGGCGGGGCTTTTTTTGCGTCGTCTTTCCAGTGATCCGCGGCGGCGATCGAACGGATCATCGTCCGTCGTTACGTCCGCAGCGCGGGCGCTGATGTCGGGCCAGGCGTCGTGTTCGTCAACAGGGCCGATGCGCATCGCATCGACGGATGGTCCACTGTGACAGCGGTATGCATGTTCTTCTTGAAGAAGCAGGGCGCGCACCGATGTGCAGAATGTGGAAGGACATCCGCATCGGCACGTGGAATTGGCGCGGCGGTGGAGGCGACAGATGATCCGATGCATCGACAGACTGCTGGACGTTGCGGCCGCAGGAACACGTCGGTGAAATCGACGCCATGGCCGGGCCTGACCGCGCGGCGCACGCTGGTGCTGCCGGTGCCGCGCCGCGAATGGGCGCTGCCGTCCGATGCGCGGATCATCGACGGCGTGGCATTCGTGCCCACACGCGAACTGCACATCACCGTGGCCGGACGCGACGCCGTCGCCGCTGTCGAACGCGTTCACGGCAAGGCGCGGGTCGAAGCGGTGCTGCGCGAGGCATTCGCCGCCTGCGACTGGCGCTACCGGCGTACGCATCGCTACCTGCGGCTGCGTCGACCACAACCGCCGGCGCCCGATGCCGGATCGATCATCGAACCGCTCGACCTGCCGGGCCTGGCCGATTTCTATCGCGCACTCGCCGTCGCCGGTTGCGATCTGCCGGTGCCGCCGGCGCACGTGACGCTGTGGACGCATGCCCGGCCCCGGGGCATCGGCGTGGCCGACGAGGCGGCGCTGGCCGAGTCGTACGTGCGGGACGTGTCGGCGCACGAACTGGGCCTGTAGCTGCCTGGAGTGGCGCGGACGCAGCGCAGGCGCAGATGCCCTCGCCATGGCCGGGCTGTCGTGTCGCTTCTGGCCCGGTCGATCACCGCATGCGCCGGATTCCGTGGGAGCGCGCCTGCGCGCGATGGCTTCTGGGCGATGCGATGGACGTCCATCGCGCGCAAGCGCGCTCCTGCAGGCGCACGCCACTGCACGCCGCTGCACGCCTCCAGCGGCCGCTCAGCCGCCGGCAATCCGGCCGAGCAGCCACGCCCACGCCGGCAGCGTCACCAGCGACAACAGGATGCCGTAGCCGACCAGCGCGGCCGCGAGCCGTGGTGCGAGGCCGGCGGCGATTGCCAGCGCCGCGGCGGTGATCATGCTCGGCATCGCGGACTCCAGCACGTTCGCCTGCAGCATCGTTCCGGACATGCCGAACAGCAGCGACAGCGGCAGCGCGATCGCGGGCATCACCAGCAGCTTCAGCACCAAGCCCGTCGCCAGCGGCCGGAGTTCGTCGCGCGGCATGCGCAGCTGGATCGACAGGCCGACCGCGAGCATCACCAGCGGCAGCAATGCGCCGGCGAGATTGCCGAGCGCCGACGCGATCCACGCTGGCGGCTCGGCCGGCATCAGCGTCAGCCCGACCGCCAGCGCCCAGACCGGCGGAAACCGCACGATCCGCCGCGCGATGTCGCGCCAGCCCGGCGGCGTGTCACCGCTGTAGCGCGCGAGGATCGTCAGGCCGAACGTCGACAGCAGTACGAAGGTGCCGAACTGGTCGTAGACCACGGCGTAGGCCACCGCGTCCTGCCCCAGCAGCGCCGCGATCATCGGATAGCCGATGAAGCTGCTGTTGCACAGTGCCACGCACAGCAGCAGCACCGCGGTCTCGTCGCGGCGGAAGCGCAGCCAGCGCGCCAGCGGCAGCACCAGCACGACGGTCGCGACCGCGAGCAGCCACGGCGTCGCGGCCACGCCGAGCAGCGAGGCATCGAAACTGAGTTTCGGCACGTGCACCAGCACCGCGGCCGGCAGGCACACGTAGAGCACGACGAGGTTGAGCACCTCGGCGGCATTGGCCGGCATCACGTGCAGGCGGGCGAACAGCATGCCCAGCGCGAGCATCGCCAGGATCAGGGCAAAGGCGTCGAAGGCCATCGGGGCCGAAGGTGACGTGGGGAGCAGATGATCCTAGCGGACGCGTGCGGATCCCGTGGCTGCAGAGACGCAACGCAGTGTCGGCTGTGTCACACGGTTTGACTCCAAGCGAGGCGCGCCGAGCTACGAAGAACCGCATGGCGCTTCGAGCCCCTCTCCCTCTGGGAGAGGGGTTGGGGTGAGGGCAGCTCGCGGTCGGAACATTCTGCTGATCAGGAGATTCCACTCAGCGAGCAGCATCCCAATCGAACGCATCGCGACGAACTGTCTGTCGCGACCAACGCGTCGCTACCCGCTAGAGCACAGCGGGCGTTCGTTTCACGCACGAAGCGGTGCTTCGTAGCCGCGCTCAATCATCCCGGCCCGCCGAAGCACGGCGGGCGCTGGTCATCGCGCGCGGCATACTGTGCAAGCCGCGATCAATCGCCCAACGTCAGTAGCGATGCGTTGCCGCCCGCGGCCGTGGTGTTGATCGTCACGGTCTTCTCGGTGGTGAAGCGCGGCAGGTAGTGCGAGCCGCCGGCCTTCGGGCCGGTGCCCGACAGGCGCTGGCCGCCGAAGGGCTGCACGCCGACCACGGCGCCGATCTGGTTGCGGTTGACGTAGACGTTGCCGACGCGGGCGCGCGCGGTGATCTTCTCGACCGTCTCGTCGATGCGCGAATGGATGCCCAGCGTCAGGCCGTAGCCGGTGTTGTTGATCGCGTCGATGACCGCGTCGAGCTGGTCGGCCTTCCAGCGGATCACGTGCAGCGCCGGGCCGAAGTTCTCGCGCTGCAGCTGCGACAGCGACTGCAGCTCCCACGCGCGCGGCGCGAAGAAGGTGCCGTGCGCGACCTCGGGGCCGACCGGCGTGGTCGCGATCAGGCGCGCCTCGGTGGCCATGCGCGTCGCGTGCGCGTCGAGCATGCGCAGCGCGTCCGCGTCGATCACCGGGCCGACGTCGGTCGACAGCAGTGCAGGATCGCCGACGGTGAGTTCCTGCATCGCGCCCGCCAGCATGCCGATCACCTTGTCGGCGATGTCGTCCTGCACGAACAGCACGCGCGCGGCCGAGCAGCGCTGGCCGGCCGAGGTGAACGCCGAACCCAGCGCGTCCTTGACCAGCTGTTCGGGCAGCGCCGAGGAGTCGGCGATCAGCGCGTTCTGGCCGCCGGTCTCGGCGATCAGCGTGCCGATCGCACCGTCGCGCGCCGCGAGCGCTCGGTTGATCGCCAAGGCGGTCGCGTTCGAGCCGGTGAACACCACGCCGGCGACGCGCGGGTCGGCGGTCAGCGCGGCGCCGACGCTCGCGCCATCGCCCGGCACGTACTGCAGCACATGCGCCGGCACGCCGGCTTCGTGCAGCAGCTTGATCGCGGCATGGCCGACCAGCGTGGTCTGCTCGGCGGCCTTGGCGATCACGGTGTTGCCCGCGGCGAGCGCGGCGGCGATCTGGCCCGCGAAGATCGCCAGCGGGAAGTTCCACGGGCTGATGCAGACGAACACGCCGCGGCCGGAGAGCTGCAGGCTGTTGGATTCACCGGTCGGGCCGGGCAGGGCCTCGACGACGAACAGGCGGCGCGCCTCGCTGGCGTAGTAGCGCAGGAAGTCGACGGCCTCGCGCACTTCGGCCACGCCGTCGGGAATCGTCTTGCCGGCTTCGCGCGTGCACATCGCGATGTAGTCGGGCGTGCGCGATTCCAGCAGGTCGGCGGCGTGCTCGAGGATCGCGGCGCGCGAGGCGGCCGGCACCGCATTCCATTCGGCATGTGCGTCGGTCGCGTTGCGCAGCGCCTGTTCGACGGTCGCGCCGTCGGCGGCCTGCCATTGGCCCACGCGCACGCGGCGGTCGGCGGGGCTCGTGACCTCGACGGTCGCGCCGGCGCTGGTCGCGCCCGGCACCAGCGGGCCCGCGGTCCACGGACCGGTAGCGGCCTGGATCTGTCCGGCGAGCGTTTCGAGCTGCGCGTCGTTGGCGAGGTTGACGCCCATGGAGTTGCTCCTGTCTTGGAACTGGCTGCGGAAGAGGTCGACCGGCAGCGGAATGCGGGGATGGGGGATGGATTCGAAACCGGCGACGACGTCGACCGGATCGCGGATCAGGTCGTCGATCGCGACGTCCTCGTCGCTGATGCGGTTGACGAAGCTGGAATTCGCGCCGTTCTCGAGCAGGCGACGCACCAGGTACGGCAGCAGGTCCTCGTGCGAACCGACCGGCGCGTAGACCCGGCAGGGCACGTCGAGACGGTCGGCCGGGATCACCTCGGCATACAGGTCGTCGCCCATGCCGTGCAGCTTCTGGAATTCGTAGGGCTTCTTGGAGTCCCTCTCCCCCGGGGAGAGGGGTTGGGGTGAGGGCTGGGCCTGCATTGCGCCCTCACCCGAAACGGCTTCGCCGTTTCGACCTCTCCCGGAGGGAGAGGTGTTCGAAAGCACGCTCATCCCCAGCCTGTGCACCGCCGCGATCGTGTGCGCGTTGTGCGTAGCGAACATCGGATAGATCGCATCGGTCGCCGACAGCAGCCGCCGCGCGTTGGCGAGATAGCTGACGTCGGTGTTGGGCTTGCGCGTGAACACCGGATAGCCCGGATGGCCCTCGACCTGGGCGCGCTTGACCTCGCTGTCCCAGTACGCGCCCTTGACCAGGCGCACCGGAATGCGACGGCCGTGCGCGCGGGCCAAGGCTGCGATCCAGTCGATGACGAACGGCGCGCGCTTCTGATAGGCCTGCACGACGATGCCGAAGCCGTTCCAGCCGGCCAGCGAAGCATCGGTGAGCGCAGCTTCGATGACGTCGAGCGACAGCTCCAGGCGGTCGGCCTCCTCGGCGTCGACGGTCAGGCCGATGCGGTAGCCCTTCGCGCGCTGCGCCAGCTCGAGCAGGCGCGGTGCGAGTTCGGCGAGCACGCGTGCGTGCTTGGCGTGTTCGTAGCGCGGATGCAGCGCGGACAGCTTGACCGAGATCGACGGCGCGGTGATCTCGTCGTCGAACGGACCGGTACGCCCGATCGCGTCGATCGCATCGCGATAGGCCTTCAGATACCGGTCGGCGTCGTGTTGCGTGAGCGCGGCTTCGCCGAGCATGTCGAACGAATACCGGTAGGCGGCGTTGTCGCCCTTGCGCGAGCGGGTCAGCGCCTCGCCGATCGTGCGGCCCATGACGAACTGGTGGCCCATGATCCGCATCGCCTGGCGCACCGCGAGGCGGATCACCGGCTCGCCGACGCGGCCGATCAGGCGCTGGAACGCGTTGTGGACGTTGCGCTTGGTGTCGTCGGCCAGATCGACCAGACGGCCGGTCAGCATCAGGCCCCAGGTCGACGCATTGACCAGCACCGAATCGGACTGGCCCATGTGCTTGCGCCAGTTGGCCTCGCCGAGCTTGTCGCGGATCAGCGCATCGGCGGTGTCCTCGTCCGGAATGCGCAGCAGCGCCTCGGCCACGCACATCAGCAGCACGCCTTCCTCGCTGCCGAGGTCGTACTGCTGCATGAAGGCCTCGATCGCGCCGCGGTCGCGCGCACGCAGGCGCACGCGGCGCACCAGATCGGCGGCGGTGGCCTGGATCGCGGCGCGGTCGGCGTCGGGCTGGCGCGCCTCGGCCAGCAGCGCGTGCACACGTTCGGTTTCATCGCCGGTCCAGGCGGCGGTGATCGCGTCGCGCTGCGGCTGAAGGGAGGCCGCAGGCGCGGCGGGCGACGGACTGGCGTTCAAGGCGGGACGACCGGCTTAGGACAGAAGCGGAATTCTAGCCTGCCGGCCGCCCCGGCCACTGTGCGAAACATGCCCGGCCCGGGAGGCCGTGCGCCGGCCTCGTTCAGGCGATGACGGGCGCGTCGTAGGTCCGCATCGCGAAGCGCACGCGCGCATGCGTGGCGGCCAGTGCCGCCAGCGGTTGCAGCAGCCGCGGCACGCAGGCCGCCAGCTCGACCATGGCCGCGCCGTGATGCGGCGGCAGCGCGCCGGCACGCGGATGCCACTGGCCGCCGCAGAAGGTCTCCAGCGCGACGCTCTCGATCATCGGCGTGTCGCCATGGGGCTGGCGCCATTCGATCAGCAGGCCGTTGCCGCGCGCGGTGCCGCTGCGGTCCAGCGGATCGAGGTAGAGCCGGGTGCGGTGCAGGCCGATCACCGACTCGGCCGCCACGAGGCACTGCGCGGCGGCGTCGGCGAAGCTACCTTCCAGCACCCCGGGCAGGCGCACGCGCGGGCCGTGCTCGCCGTGGCGGCGCGTACCGGCGCCGAGGATGTCGTCGGCGGTGAAGCTGCCGCCGCGGCCATCGGCGCCGCGCAGGTCCAGCCGCAGGCGCTGGCGGGTGGGCAGCAGACCGCCGAAACCGCGGCGGCTGGCGGTATCGGTGGCCGGCAGGGCGCGCAGGACCTGCGACCGGCGCGCACCGTTCGCGGCAGGCGCGGACGGGGCGACGGGAGAACGGTGTGCCATTGGGGGTATCCTCGTGCGGCGTACGAACGGCTATAGCCCGCCGCGCCGCTTCTCGACACCCGGGGCCGACCCGAGGTCGCGACGCTTCGCGGCAGCGCGGCTTGCCCCTGCCGAACGCCGACAGCTACCATTCATTCGTTATTCGCAGCACGCCGCCGCTCCTGCGTATATCTCCCGGCCTCCCACGCCGGGCGAGGACGGACGCGTTCCCGCCAGCACCAAGGCCAGCTCAGGCATGGGGTCCGATGTGAAGCAAGGCGCTCGTTTCAAAATGTGGATGGGTTGCGCAACCGCGCTGCTGGCATCCACGAACGTTTTGGCGCAGTCCGCCGATCCCCACCGCTGGCAGCTCAACATGGGGCGTGGTGTCACCACCTCCGCCCAGCACGCCTACGACGCGCACATGCTCGCGCTGTGGGTCTGCGTGGCGATCGGCGTGCTGGTGTTCGGCGCGATGGCGGTGGCGATGTTCCGCTTCCGCAAGTCGCGCGGGGTCACCGCGGCGCAGTTCAGCCACAACACCACCGCCGAGATCATCTGGACCGTCGTCCCGATCGTCATCCTGGTGCTGATGGCCGTGCCTGCCACCCAGAAGCTGATCGCGATGTACGACACCCGCGATTCCGAGATGACCGTCAAGGTCACCGGCGTGCAGTGGATGTGGACGTACGAATACCTGGGCGAGGACGTGGTGCTGACCAGCCGCCTCGACCGCGAGAGCGACCGCCTGCGCCAGAGCCGCGGCACCACGCGGGCCGAGCTCGAAGCCCATGGCCACTACCTGCTCGACGTCGACAACGTGCTGGTGCTGCCCACCAATACGAAGATCCGCTTCGTGGTGACCGCCGACGACGTGATCCACTCCTGGTGGGTGCCGGCGTTCGGCTGGAAGCAGGACGCGATCCCGGGCCTGGTCAACGAGGCCTGGACCGAGATCCTCGAACCCGGCGTCTACCGCGGCCAGTGCGCCGAGCTGTGCGGCAAGGACCACGGCTTCATGCCGATCGTCGTGCGCGCCGTGCCGCCGGCGGAGTTCGACACCTGGCTCGCCGCCGAAAAGGCGAAGAACGCGCCTGCGATTCCCGTACCGGGCGAACCCGGACCCGCCGACGCCGCACCCGCACCGTCGCCTGACGCCGCGCCCGCCGAGGCTGCCGCCTCCGCCACGCAGTCCCCGTCCGCCCCTGCCGCGCCCGCGGCCGGCTGATCGATCGAGGCACATCGCACATGTCGACGACGCACCCCGCCACCGCTGACGCGCACCACGACGATCACCATGCCCACACGCAGGGGTTCGTCCAGCGCTGGTTCTTCTCCACGAACCACAAGGACATCGGCACGCTGTACCTGCTGTTCTCCTTCCTGATGTTCGTCATCGGCGCGGCGATGAGCGTGATCATCCGCACCGAACTCGCCGCGCCGGGCCTGCAGCACGTCAGCCCGACGTTCTTCAACCAGATGACCACCATGCACGCGCTGGTGATGATCTTCGGCGGCGTGATGCCGGCCTTCGTCGGCCTCGCCAACTGGATGATCCCGCTGCAGATCGGCGCGCCGGACATGGCGCTGCCGCGCATGAACAACTGGTCGTTCTGGATCCTGCCGTTCGCGTTCACGCTGCTGCTGATGACGCTGTTCCTGCCCGGCGGTGGCCCGGCCGGCGGCTGGACGCTGTATCCGCCGCTGTCGCTGCAGGGCGGCAGCAGCGTGTCGCTGACGATATTCGCGATCCACATGATGGGTATCAGCTCGATCATGGGCGCGATCAACGTCATCGCGACCATCCTCAACATGCGCGCCCCGGGCGTCGACCTGCTGAAGATGCCGATCTTCTGCTGGACCTGGCTGATCACCGCGTTCCTGCTGATCGCGGTGATGCCGGTGCTGGCCGGCGCGGTCACGATGCTGCTGACCGACAAGTTCTTCATGACCTCGTTCTTCAACGCCGCCGGCGGCGGCGACCCGGTGATGTACCAGCACATCTTCTGGTTCTTCGGGCATCCCGAGGTCTACATCATGATCCTGCCGGCGTTCGGCATCGTCAGCGAGATCATCCCG